>Ga0310121_10006061_pt1 | contig 10238 bp, 8 predicted proteins | sample CB27_Tmax_986_MG_FD_203504 | JGI IMG/M metagenome (GOLD analysis project Ga0310121, IMG submission 203504) | Marine microbial communities from Western Arctic Ocean, Canada - CB27_Tmax_986 | ecosystem: Environmental > Aquatic > Marine > Oceanic | place: Canada: Western Arctic Ocean | collected... | reverse complement strand
TGCCGTCGCTTTATGAAGGCTTTGGTCTGCCGGTGCTGGAGGCAATGGCGTGCGGGACGGCGGTGGTGATTTCGGATCGGCGGCCGCTGGTGGATTTGGCGGTGGGAGCGGCGATAACGGTGGAACCGACGGAGGTGGAGTCAATTCGCGCCGGTCTGGAACGGGGCGTGCGCGATGCGGGATCGCGGAGGATGAACGAGCAACGAGGACGGGAACTAGCGCGTTCGTACGAATGGCGGATGGTTGCCCGGAAGACGCTGGAGATATATCGACAGGTGGCGGGATGAAGGTCCTTTTTGTAGCGCCGGAAAATCCGTACGAGCGGGACGGCGGCGCGAATCTGCGGCTGCGGCCGTTCGTGGAGGTGGTTGCGGGGGCGGGGGAGAGTCACCTGCTGACGGCGGGGCAAAGACCGGGGAAACGGGGCCCGTCCGGGAGGTTTAGGTCGTCGGAGACGGTGAGGATTTCGCCGATGCGGATGCCGGTGAGGTTGCTGCAAAGTCTGTTGAATCTGGAGCCGGATATCGCGTTCCGATCGCGGACGACGCAGCTGGCGACAGGGCTGCACCGGAAGCTGGTGCGGGAGCGGTTCGATGTGGTTCATCTGGCTGGGTTGCAACTGGCGTACCTGGTGCGGCCGTTCCTAGATACGGTAGGTGGGGTGGGGTCGCGGCCGGCGCTGGTGCTGGATGAACTGAACGCGGAATACGTGGTGCATGAGCGACTGGCACGGGCGGCGAGTGGATCGGTGACGCCGTTGCGGCGGGAGTATTCGTTAGCGCAGATGGCGCTGTTGAAACGATATGAGCGCTGCCTGCTGCCGGAGTGCGATCTGGTGATCTGCCCGGCGGAGGCGGACCGGGAATCGCTGCTCGGGCTGGCGCCGGGAACGACGCTGCGGGTGGTGGCGAGCGGAGTGGACGTGGAGGCGCTGGCGAAAGTGCCGGCGCCGCCGAGGGAGCCGGTGGTGCTGTTTGTAGGGGACTTGAATTACCGGCCGAACAGGGAGGCGGTTGCGTGGCTGCTGGAACGGGTGGCGCCGGGAGTGCGGTCGCAGGTGGAGGAGGTGCGGTTCGTGATTGTGGGAGCCGGTCCGCGACCGGGATTGACGGACGGGTCCGGGGTGGACTTCATGGGCTACGTGGATGATCTCTGTCCGCACCTGGCGGCGGCGCGGGTGGTGGTGGCGCCGATGCTGTCGGGCGGGGGGATCAAGCTGAAGGTGCTGGAGGGAATGGCGGCGGGGAGGGCGATGGTGACGACTCCGGTGGGGGCGGAGGGGATCACCGGACTGAATGAGGATGCGATCATGATCGCCGAGGATGCGGGCGCATTCGCCGAGGCGGTGGTGAAAGTGTTGCAGGACGACGAGCTCGCGGTTGGGATGGGAGAGCGAGCGCGCGAATTCGCCAGAAAAAATTTCAGCGCGGGGAAGGTAGGCGATCGGTATTTGGACGTGATTCGGGTGGCGAGATCGGAGCTGGCAGATGCCTGAGATCGGGGTGTCGCTGTGCATGACGGTCAAGAATGAGGCGCACGTGCTGGATCGGCTGGCGGCCGATCTGCGGGCGCAGACGGTGAAGCCGGACGAGATCGTGGTGACGGATGGCGGTTCGACGGACGGGACGGTGGAGTGGCTGCGGGAGGTGTTGGACGATTTCGAGGACGTGCGGGTGATTTCGATGCCGGGAGCGAATATCGCGGCCGGCCGGAATCGGGCGATCGCGGAGGCCCGGGGGGAGGTGGTGCTGGTGGCGGACGCGGGACTGCGGCTGCCGCCAGGGTGGGTGGAAGGCTTGAGCGCGGCGGTGCGGGAAGATGGGGTTGATGTCGCTTTCGGCTACGTCCTGTCGGAGCCGGAGAACGACTTTGAATTCGCGCTGGCGGCGGTGACCCGGCCACTGAAAGCGGAGATCGATCCGGCGACATATCCGGTCAGCGGTGGGTGCGCCGGGTTCCGGGCGGAGCTGTTTGCAAGGTATCAATACCCGGAGTGGCTGGACTACGGGGAAGACATGAATCTGTATCTTGAATGGCGGCGGGACGGCGTGGGAATAGTTCACGTGCCGGCGGCGAATGTCGGCTTTCGACCCCGACCGGATCTGGGCGCCTTCTTTTGCCAGTATTTCAATTACGCTCGGGGTGACGGGGAGGCGGGGATGTGGACGGGGCGGCATGGGTTGCGGGCGGGGGCGTATGCGGTGCTGGTGGTGGTGGTGGGAAATGCGTTGCTGGGATCGAGCTGGCGACTGGGGACGGTATTAGTGTGCGGATTGTTGGGTTTGGCCTCTTTGCGCCGACCGTGGCTGCGGCTGCTGGCGACGACGCCGGGGTGGGGGGTGAGGCGCCGGGCGCGGGGGCTGGGCTGGCTGGCGGTGATCCGGCTGGTGGGAGACGTGGCCAAGCTGAGTGGGTACGTGTACGGGTGGATGCGTCGGGGAGGCGGGCGATGAGCGCGGGTGGCGGGATTGACGTTTCTATCGCGGTGGTGGCTTATCGCGTGCGGGACGAGCTGGATCGTTGCCTGAAGAGCCTGGAGGCGGCGCTGGGCGGGCTGTCGGCGGAGATCACGGTGGTGGACAACAGCCCGGACATGCTGACGTGGCGATATCTGGGAACGCGGTCGGAGGTGCGCCGGTTGCGCGGTTCGGCGTCGCTGGGGTTTGGGGCCGGGTGCAATCTGGCGCTGGAAGGAGCGGCCGGACGGCACTTCTTGATTTTGAATCCGGACACCTTGCTGCCGCCGGACGGGCTGCGGCTGCTGGTGGCGGAACTTGACGGAAATCCGGAGATCGGGATCGTGGGGCCGAAGCTGATTCGTATGAACGGAGAGCTGGACCCGGCGGCCCGACGGGGGTTCCCGACGCCGTGGAGCGCGTTTGCGCGATTCGCCTGGCTGGGACGCGTGTTCCCGGGACGGCGATTTTCTGGCGGCTACAACCTGGGGTACCAGAATCCCGACGAGCGAGCGGAGATTGACGCGGTGTCGGGCGCGTTCATGTTGATCAGGGACGAACTGTTCCGGAATCTGGGGGGATTCGATCGACGGTTCTGGATGTACGGGGAAGACCTGGATCTTGCGTACGGGGCGAAAGAGGCAGGCTGGAAGGTTGTATATCAGCCGGCGGTGACGGTGTTGCACGCGAAGCGTTCGTCGAGCGCGCAACGGCCACTGCGAACCCGGGTGGAGTTCTATCGGGCGATGGCTTTGTTTTACCGCAAGCACGAGGCGGCGGGGCGTCCGGCGGCGCTGAACGCGCTGGTGATGGCTGGTATATTCGGGCTGGGCGCCGGGGCGGTGCTGTATGAATTGCTTCGCCGGGGGAGCGATCCGTCCGGCGCCGGCGTGGCGCAATAAAACGCGGGCGATAGCGGATCAAGGTGCGAATGGGATTGTTCGCGAACCTGGGAAGCTGGTTTGGGTCCACGTCGGGATCGGGCCGCCGGCTACAGGTCGAAACGGTTCTCGGGATTGTTTACCCTCTGGCCGATGCGGCGGTGATAGTCGCGGCGGCGGTGGTGGCGTTCGTCTTACATTTCAAATTGGGCCTCGGGCCGGATACGCCGTACCGGCAGGTGGATTTCTTTTACCCTGCGTTCGGGTTTTACCTGCTGGGTTTCCTGATGGTGGGGCTGCCGATGGGGCTGTATCGGGACCCATCGCGGATGTCGATCGTGGTGCGGGTTTTCCGGCTCACGTCCGTATCGACCCTGGCCCTGCTGATAACGATCGCGGTCACGTATTTCCTGTCTACGGGAAGACTGGACTTCGCCCGGGTCCTGCTGGTGTTTTTCTGGGTCCTGGTCATCGGGTTTGCGGTGGTCGCCCGCACGCTGCTGGGGCGGACGGTGCGAGTGCTGGCGCACTTTGGCATAGGAGCGGAGCGAGTGTTGCTGGTCGGCGGCGGTGGAGAGGCGATGGCGGTCTACGAGTTGCTGACCAACTATCCGGGTCCGAGGTATCGGGTGATCGGTCGCTTACAGGACGAGAGTGATGAGGAGGTGGAGATTCCGGTTCCGATCCTGGGGCCGCTGCAAATCCTGCGAGGGGTTCTGATCGAGCACGCGATCGACAAGGTGGTGATCGCCATGCCGCGGGCCGATTCGGAGGCGATGATGGAGATCGCGGCGGTGTGTGGGACGGAGCGGGTGACGGTCTGGATGCTGCCGGATCACTTTCAACTGATGGTGTCGATGGTCGGTGAGGAACAGCTCGCCGGGCTGCCGCTGATGGCGATAAACGACGTGCGTCTGAAAGGGGTGAGCCGGCTGGCCAAGCGGCTCGTGGATTTGGTCCTTTCGACGGCGCTGCTGGTGATTCTTTCGGGTCCGTTGTTGCTGGTGGCGATCGCGGTCTGGATCGATAGCCGGGGTCAGATTTTCTACGTGCAAGAGCGAATGGGACATGACGGACGCCGGTTTCCGATGGTCAAATTTCGGTCGATGCGGGCGAACGCGGAGGCGGAGGGACAAAAATGGACGCGGAAGGACGATCTGCGGGTAACGCGGATCGGCAGGTTCCTGCGACGGTTTTCAATAGATGAGTTGCCGCAGCTGATGAATGTGCTGAAGGGCGAGATGAGCCTGGTGGGGCCCCGGCCGGAGCGACCGGAATACGTAGAGAGATTCGGCAAGGAGTATCCGGGTTTTCTGGACCGCTACCGGGAGAAGGCGGGGATGTCGGGTTGGGCGCAGGTGAACGGGCTGCGGGGGGATGTGTCGATAAGCGAGCGGACGCTCTACGATCTGTACTATGTGGAAAATTGGTCGCTGGGATTGGATTTGAGAATTCTGCTTCGCACCATCGTCGAAGTCGTCCGCGGGAGGGCGTACTGAGGGCGTCTTCGACACTTTTTTTGGCGGTGTTCATGACGCTATTGGCGGCAGCATCACCCGCATAGGCGGCCGGCTTTTGCGATGGCCGCTGGCGCTGGCATTTCTGCTGGTGACGGTGTCGTGTTCGCTGGCGGGCCAAGCGGAGATTCCGTCGGCGGATGCCGGCGGGCCGGCGTTAACGCCGACGGCCATACCCCGCTGGACTCCGCCGGAGCCGGTGGCCTGGTACGAGCCTCTGCACGAGCGTCCGGTGGTGCTGGACGCGTTTGGGGACGGGGTGCGCGGTGACATCGTGGCGGACGGCGGTGGTGGCAGCAGCCCGCAACGGCTCACGGGACCGAGCGGGATAGCGGTCGACGGTGACGGGACTTTGTATCTGGCCGACCATTCGGCGGCGACGGTCCGTCGGGTTACGGCGGATGGGGTGGTGGCATTGCAGGCTGGGTCGGGAGAGCGGGGTGACGATGGCGATGGCGGGCCGGCGATGGACGCAAGGTTGTTGGATCCGTCGTGGCTCCTGGTGGATGGGTCGGGGGCGGTGTTTGTGAGCACGATCAACCGGATCAGGCGAATCGACGCGGATGGGACGATCACGACGGTGGCCGGTTCGGGCGAGGCCGGGTTCGATGGGGACGGTGAGCAGGCGGCGCTTTCGATGTTGAACGGCAACGCCGGGATGGCGCTGGACGCGGGGGGGAACCTGTACTTCGCCGACCGTGGCAATCATCGGGTCCGGCGAATCAGCCGGGGTGGGGTGATCACCACGGTGGCCGGTAGCGACGCGGTGACTCCGGTGGTTGAGGGAGGGGCCGCGACGAGTGGGCGGTTGCAAGGGCCGACGGATGTGGCCGTGGCGCCGGATGGGACGATATATGTGGCCGAGTTCGACGGTCATCGGGTGCTGCGGTTGAACCTGGATGGCTCGGTGTCGGTGGTGGCGGGAACGGGGACGCCCGGGTTTTCCGGCGATGGGGGGCTGGGTCCGGCGGCGCAGATCAACTCTCCCCGGGCGCTGGCGGTGGACGGGGAGGGAAATCTTTACATCGCCGACTGGAAGAATCGGGCGATCCGTCGGATCGACGCGAGCGGCCGGATACTAACGGTGGCGGGATTGGGCACGGGACGGTCCAGCGGAGGCGCGCCGGCGATGATCGCGGGTCTGGGTCCCCCGCTGTATCTGGCGCTGGGGCCGGGCGGCCGGCTGTACGTGCTGCAGCAGAACACGTATACGGTGAGCATGTTGCGGGCGCCGTCCCTGGACGACCCGGTGCTGGCCTGTAGGGGTGATCCGTTGGTGCTGGCGGCGAGACCGCCGCTGCGGTCGGAGGCGGTGGCGATCCTGATGACGGGAGGCGCCGGCCCCGGCTTTTCCGGGGACGATGGGCCGCTGGGGACGGCGCGGTTCCTGAGCGCGGAGTCGTTCGTGATCGCCCCGGACGGCAGTATTTACATCGCGGATACCGGGAACCATCGGATTCGGATCGTGTCACCAGAGGGGGTGGTGACGACGTTTGCGGGAACTGGGGAGCCGGGCTTCTCGGGTGATGGCGGGCCGTCCCCACGAGCGATGCTGGCGGCGCCGAAGGCGCTGCTGCTGGATAGCGCCGGAAATCTATACTTCGCCGACTCGGGAAATTTCAGAATCAGGCGGATCGATCGTTGCGGGATTATCGAGTCGATTGCCGGTTCGGGTCAGCCGGGGGACGGTGGGGATGGGGGGCTGGCGGTGGCGGCTGAATTTCGAGACGTGACCGGGCTGGCGGTAGATGCGACGGGGAATCTTTACGTGGCCGATCCGGCTTCGGATCGAGTGCGGGTGATCAAGCCGGATGGGACGATTGCGACGTTCGCCGGGACCGGGCAGCCGGGTGGTGGTGAGGACGGAGGGCAGGCGGCGGAGACGGCGCTGGACGGGCCGTCGGATGTGGCGATAGGAGCGGACGGCACGGTGTATATAGCGGAAACGCGCGGACAGAAGATCAGGGCGGTGGCGCCGGATGGGACGATTAGGACGGTGGCGGGCCCGAGCTACGTAGTTCCGATCGAGCCGCCGGAAGCGGCGGCGGGAGATGAGGAGGAGGTGCGGGAGACGGAACGCACGGTTTTCCTGGCGACCCCGATCTCACTGATCGTGGACGGGGATGGCAGGGTCTACTTCGCGGAACTCACGGGTGGGATCGTCTCGGCGTTTGCCCCGGGCGACGATCCGAGGCCGGTGGCGGGCGATCCGGCGGGCCAGGGGGGCAGCGGTGACAGCGCCCTGGCGGTGGCGATTCCGGCTCCGCTGGCGCTCGATCTGGATTCGGCGGGCAATCTATACGTGTTGAACACGGCCGGAGAACTCTGGCAGGTGGGGGATGGGAGCGGCACGGTGGGGGCGGAGCCGTAGCGCGGACGCCGGCGGGTGGTGCCTTGCATGTGATCCGGAGAACGGGGCGCTCAAGTACTATTAGAGGTCCGCGCCGAACTGACCCGGCAGGACACCATTTTTGGTTACGAACGGCGATCTGAGATGCCGTCAACATGGGGACCGATTTAGCGAATATGGCAAACGACGGCGAGAAGGACGAGGAGATTCAGGAAGACTCCGAGCCGGATTCCAGCCCAGAGGCGGTGGAAGGAACGATGGACGGTGAGGCCGCCGCGGATGTGGGCGAAGGGCTGTCGCGGGTGGAAAAGCTGGAAAACGAACGCACGGATTTGATGAATCGGCTGACCCGCTCCCGGGCCGACCTGTCCAATCTCAAGCGCCGTTCGGAGCAGGAATTGCAAGAATTCGGCAAGTTCGCGAATCAGCTGTTCGCGACGGACGTATTGCGCATCGTGGATTCGCTGGACCGAGCCCTGCAGGCGATCCCGGAGAACATCAGGGGATTCACCTGGATCGACGGGTTGCTGGTGTTCAGGGCTCAGATCAATTCTCTGCTCAAATCGCAGGGAGTGGAGGAGGTGAAGGCGATGGGAGAGAAGTTCGATCCGCGCTATCACGAGGCGGTGGCGCAGGATGGGAAGTCGGGGTCGGCTGGGGTGGTGCAGGAGGTGTTCCAAACGGGATATACGATGCATGATCGGCTGCTGCGTCCGGCTCTGGTGAAGGTGGGCCCGGCGGAGGCGGAAGAGGAAGAGGGGGGCGATGAGGAGGTGGTGGAGACGAGCGCGACGGTGGCCGAGGACGACGTGGGAACGGGGGCGGAGTAGAGAGCCGTGGCCGTGAGTGATTTCAACTATTACGAACGCCTGGGGGTGGAGCAGGGAGCGAGCGCTGAGCAGATACGACAGGCGTACCGAAAAATGGCGCGGACCTATCACCCGGACGTGAATAAGGCGGCGGATGCGGAGGCGCAGTTCAAGCAGGTTCAAGAAGCGTACGACGTGCTGAAGGATGATCAGCGGCGGCAACTGTACGACCGGTTCGGTAAGGCGGGGTTACAGCAAGGCTTTGGGGGTGGATTCGGCGGGTTCGATTCCGGCGGGCTCGGGGATATTTTCGACCAGTTTTTCGTCTCGCGGCCGACGCGTGACACGCGGACGCCACAGACGGGGATGGACTTACAGACGACGGTGACGATCGAATTCATGGAGGCGGTGAAGGGGGTCGAGAAGGATATCGAGATGACGCGTCTGGAATCGTGCGAGTTGTGCGGCGGGGACGGGGCGGGACCGAACACCGAAGTGACGGTGTGTATGGCCTGCCAGGGGTCGGGGCAGGTGCGGCGGGCACAGTCGATCTTCGGACAGTTCGTGAATGTGAGTACCTGCGAGAACTGCCAGGGGGCGGGCAAGGTGATGCGGAATCCGTGCACCGATTGCGGCGGCGCCGGTCGGCAGCGGAAGGAGCGGAAGCTGAGTCTCACGATTCCGGCGGGGATAGACGACGGCAACGGCTTGATTGTGTCGCGGGAGGGTGAGGCCGGCCGGCGTGGAGGCGTGCCGGGCGATCTGTACGTGGGCGTGCGGGTGAGCGCGCACAAGACGCTGCGACGCGAGGGCGCGCATATCTACTCGTCGATCACGGTCGACGTGACCGAGGCTGTTCTCGGCACGGAGGTTGGGATTGAGACGGTGGACGGCGAGCACAGGCTGAAGATCGCGGCGGGCACCCAGCCCGGGTCGGTGGTGAAACTGAGAAGCAAGGGCGTGCCGAGACTTCGCCGGCCGGATCGCGGGGACCACCTGGTGACGGTGGAGGTGAAGATGCCGACTCGACTGGGCAAGCGTCAGAAGCAGCTCTATCAGGAGTTGGGTCATATTTTCGCGAGGACGGGTGGGGGCAGAGGCTTCAGGGATCGCATGCGCGACGTTCTGGATTGATGGAAGGTCGGTGGCTGGAGGTAGGGGTGGTGGTGGAGGAGGCGGAGGTGGACGATGTGCGCGTGGTGATGACCCGGTGGGCGGGCACGGCGGTGGCGGTGGAGCAGCAGGTGGATGCGTCGGAGCTGGATGATTTCGCGCCGGGCGACCAGTGCCGGGTGGTGGCGTATCTGCGAGATGGGGCGGAGATGGCGGTAACCAAGTACGAACTGTTCAACGCGCTCTGGATGCTGGGCGCGGGTGGCTCGGAGGGCCTGCGACGGCCGAGCGAGCGGTGGACCGATGAGACGGAGTGGCTGGAGCGCTGGAAACGGTTTTACCGGCCGCTGCTGATCGGACGGGTTGGGATTGTGCCGGCCTGGGATCGGACGGAGGTGGATGGGGCGGAGGTGGTGGAGACAATGGATCCGGGCCCGGCTTTCGGGACGGGACTACACGTATCTACGCGACAGGCGCTGCTGGCGGTGCAGCGCTATGGGGTGGAGGGAAAGCGCTTCCTGGACGTGGGCACAGGCTCGGGAATCCTGGCGATCGCGGCGGCGTTGCTGGGAGCGACGGCGGTGGTGGGACTGGACACGGACGAACGGGCGGTGGACACGGCGCGAAAGAACGCCGCCGACAACCGGCAGGAGGAACGGATCGAATTTGGCGTTGGCACCCTGGGGGATGAGGCGGTGGCCGGATTGCTGGGCGAACCATTCGAGCTGGTGGTGGCGAACATCATCGCCGGGGTCCACGCGGATTTGGCGGATCGCTATCCGGAACTGGTCGCGGGTGGGGGGCATTTGTTTCTGGGTGGAATCGTGGATGAACGGGCGAATATCGTGCTGGAGGCGATGGCCGAGACCGGATTGGAACTGATCGACCGAATCGACGAGGAGCGCTGGGTGGGCCTGGTCTACGAGCGCAAGGAATGACGTTGCGAGGGGAGCGGGCCGGGCGACGGTTCGTGATGACGAAGCTGGACCCGGAGGCGGAGTCGGTGGAGCTGCCGCCGGCCATCGCGCATCGGGTGGAGCACGTTTTGAGAATGAGGGATGGTGAGTCGGTAGAATTGCTGGATGGGGCCGGTCGGGCGGTCGAGGGCTCGC
>Ga0310121_10006060_pt1 | contig 10238 bp, 9 predicted proteins | sample CB27_Tmax_986_MG_FD_203504 | JGI IMG/M metagenome (GOLD analysis project Ga0310121, IMG submission 203504) | Marine microbial communities from Western Arctic Ocean, Canada - CB27_Tmax_986 | ecosystem: Environmental > Aquatic > Marine > Oceanic | place: Canada: Western Arctic Ocean | collected... | reverse complement strand
CGAGCTGGATGACCCGAGACGATCGAGAGGCTGAGGTTAGGGACTATATACGCTATCTGAATCGTGTCGCGTTGTTTGCAGAAGAGGGGTTAGAGGAGATCGGGCGCACGGTGCTAGGGTTTTCCCAGGGGGCACACACTGCCACTCGCTGGGCGGTTCTCGGGCGGATGCGAATCGGCTGCCTTATCCTCTGGGGCGCTGGGCTCCCGCAAGACCTTCCGAAAGATGCCGCGACTCGACTTGGCGATACGTTGGTCCGGGGGGCGGAGGATCCACATCGCCGATTCAATGACGAGCGATCGGATGAGGATTGGCTCCGAAGGAACGAGATACCCTTCCGGGTCCGCGAGCATGGTCGGGGCCACGAGATCATGAGGGAAGTGTTGGACGAACTCGTGGCTGAAGGAACCTAAGGCCTATTCTGCGCCAAGACCCATGTCTTTGGCGAGAGCGATCGTTGCACTCGCGTGAGATCGAGGTCAGGATCCACCAGAGGCTGGTTTCGGCGGCCATTCAGACTGACATATGCCTGGACTCTGATCTCCGGGTTCTGAACGCCCTCGGATTGCAACGTATCCCGAAGATAGTGAGCAAACCCGAGGATCATATCGGGCTGAAAGGCGAGCTGTCTCTCCTGTTGGGAGGTTAGATAGTCTCCGGGAAATTCGTCCCATGATCTACCTGTGGCAGGATCTGTGATAGTGAAAAACACCGTGCCCGTCTTCTCCACGAGCATCACGCGCCAGGAGAATCGGTAGCCTTCCTCCGTCCAGAGAACTTCCCCCGGATAAGCAAGATGGCGCAGGGGCATCAGAAGCTGAAAAACGAAGAAAGGGATAAGGACTAGTGGCAATGCTCGGCATATTGGGACCGGAGAAGCTACCCTCACAGGGGCCCGGCGTACCCCAGATTCTTCCAAGAGTTTTCGGGGGATTAAGACCTTCAGGTGTGTGCTCATCCGAATGTAGTCTGAAGTGTCGAAGAAGATCAGGGTACTGGCGATCATCACCCAGGGGAATACACCGATTGGGAATAGTGCGCCCGTCAGTAAATGGAAGCCAATGACCCCGAGAAAAGCCCAGGGTCTACTGCGCCGCCAGAACAAGAGGAATGGGATAGAGAGATCGAAGGCTGCTCCTGACCAGCTCATGAGATACGCGAACCAGCTCTGATCGAAGAGGATGCCCAACACAGGGAACCCCGATCTGGCGGCGAGCCAGATGCTCAGGGGCTGGGCATTGAAGAGCCAATCGGGGTTTAACTTCGCAAGTCCAGCGAAGAAGTAGACGATCGCGATCTGCGCTTGGAATATGAGTGGAATCCACCGCGGAGCTGATCCCCCACCCATTCTAGGGTTGAGCCGTGAATCCAGTGACATCCATCGGTGGAGTGGGAGGAGAATCAGAAGAAAAGCGACCAGGGAGATGAAGTAGTAGTGATTGAGATAGGTTGTCTGATCGATAAGTTCGACGTAGGAAAACGAGAGAAAAAATCCAATCGTGGCGGCTCGGTAATGCCATCCGATAGCGATCAAGGCTGCGCAGGCTATCTGAGTCGCGAAGACTAGGTAGAGCCAATCTCCCGGAAGCCCGGGAACCCACTGGAAGAGGTAGTAACGGAAGTGGAACGCGGGCTGAATGTATTGCGTCTCGACCCACCCCTTTGACAAGAATCTCACGGCGGAGCCAAGCATCAGTAAGCCGAAACCAACCCTGAACACGACGACCGGGGCTGGGTCAACGGGACGGCTCATCCACTCGCGCAGCTGAAGGATGCCCGCGCGAATCTTCGAGGCGAGGTGATCAGTCCCCATCGCTATCGCCGAAGGTCACAGTGATCCCTAGCAAGGCCGACATGTCTGTCTTTAGGAGTACCAGTAGGAGTCGCATCGCATCGTAGGCCATCTCTACCTCTGCGGGGGCGTCTGTTACCGCGTCTTGAAGTGGCCCATTGATGTTCTCAAGTGCGCCCAACACCGTGTCGAATTGAGTGTGAATCGCCATCGACAGCAGATTTCCGCTTCCTCTACGGTCGAGGTAATCGAGGTAGTCGTCGAGGCCGGCGTCGAAGGTCCGATGGAGCGATTCCAGGCTGGCCGTCATGAGTTCTAGTGAATTGCCGCTGAGATAGGATTCCACCTCTTCCGGCTGGGGAATGCCATGGGTCGTTTGGCCCATTGGCATTCCGAGCTTGATGTGCATAGACACTTCGTGTAGTTCAATCAATTTGTTCGCAAGCAAGCTGACTGAGCTCTCAATATCGGCCCCCTCAGAGTCGTTCTCGCGAAATGACTCTGCGTAGTTTTCACCGTCAGAGTTCCAGAACTGGTACAACTCCTGGGTCTTTGACCAGAGATTGGCGGTGAGCGCAGCGAGATAGGCACTGCGAGCAGGATCGTCGAAGCTCTCCAGTACGGGTCGGCCCTGCTCCTCTGCGGGGAAGATCAGGTATTCGATAGCGCTCAGCCCCTTCGAGGTGGATCCCAGTGATTCCACGAACTCTCCGTTGACCTGTCCGAGGGCGCTGTCGTCTGCTCCCGCGATGGCCTCTTCGATGAACGCAACTCGTGCGGGGCGTCTTTCAATGGCATTGTGAATGAGTAGGAGTCCCGGGAACTCGTAGAGTTCAACTCGCTTCCAGGCGAGCTCAGTCGCCAACCACTGTTCCCGAAGAGTCCCGAGAGTCCCCGCATTTGGCTCTTCGGTGAATTGCCTTGTGACCTCGTCAAGATCTCTCGCTTCCTCGGTGAGTGCGAGATGTGCGGGAAGGATCACCGTGTCCGCGATTCTGCCGAGCATCGCCTCGCGGTCAAATCCCAGCCGGCAGCTTGTCAGTACAGTGCTGCCGAGAATCATGATGACGGTCAGGGAGAGGCGGGGGAAACGGCGCATCGTGAGCTATGGGTTCTCAGAGGGACTGGAGGAATTGAACGAGAGCTTGGCGCTGTGCCAGCGGCAGCTTCAGGAATCTGGTACGTACCGCAGCTGCCTCGCCGCCATGCCAGAGAATTGCTTCGGAGAGATTCCGCGCCCGACCGTCGTGTAGGTAGTATGTGTGTCCGTTGACGGTTTCAAAGAGGCCGATGCCCCAGAGCGGGGGCGTTCGCCACTCCCTCCCTGTGGCCTCGAAGTCGGGCCGCCTGTCCGCTAGCGCCTCTCCCATGTCATGGAGCAAGAGATCTGTATAGGGATGGATCGTCTGTTCGGAAAGCGCCGGAATTGTGGGATGGATCCCGGTCAGCGTCGAAGGGGTGTGGCAGTCCCCACACCCGATGTCCTCGAAGATCTCCCCTCCCTTGATGACTTGGGGGTCGTCTGGATTCCGCATCGCGGGTACGGCAAGCGAGCTGGCATAGAGCACGACCTTCATGAGGTCGTCATCGTCGATCTCCGGGTTGCCCCCACGCTGGGCTTCTAGGCACTCGACGTGGGTCTCGGCGCAGTTCTGCTCCGGAAACACGCTCGTGGTGATCCCTATATCACCGAGAAAGGCTCCTGCCGTTTGTTGAAGCACGGTAGGTTGGTTGGCCTTCCAGCCGAAGCGTCCCAGCGCGAAACTGTTTCGCGATCTGTCCCACACCCTGTTCGGCCGTCCAGAGATCCCATCCCCGTCTCTGTCGGATGGATCAGCATTGGCGAGAATCTTCTCCTCGGGGATTGCCTCTAGGAGTCCCATCCCGATCATCTGCGGTGCGACCCGTGGTGAGAGCATGATGTCGGGGTGCAGCTCTCCATATCCGAGTTCTTCGATCCGATATACCGGCTGTCGGAGTGTGAAGGTTGTTCCATCCGTATATTCGCCTCGGATCTCCTCCCCGAGGATGGTGACTCTCGCCTCCGGGAGTATACCCTGGATCGCGTAGTCCTGGATTTGGCCACCGTAGATCGGGTCGGCAAAGTAGCTACCATCTTCGGTGCGGTTGGGGAGGCTAAGTCTCACGAGGAGGCCCGTTCCAGACTCTCCGTCGCTCTCCGGGGGGCGTCCGCGACCATCCTTGAAGTGGCAGCCAGCGCACGACCTGGCGTTGAAGAGGGGGCCGAGTCCATCCCGAGCTTCGGTCGAGGATGGTGCCGTAACCCAATTCTGGTTGAAGAAGGAGTTTCCGACAAAGAACAGCAGTTCCTGCTCCCGCTCAAGCCCCGGTGCCGGCTGGGAAAAGGCGTTCGGCGTGACGTTGTAGATTGAGGTCTGTCCACCCAGAAGCTCGGGTGGGTGCTGGGAATCGCACCCGCCAGTTAGTGCGAGCAGGGGAAGGACCGACACGATGAGCGCGGGTTTGATTCTGCCCTTCAAGGGGCTAGGACTTCGGCTCAACGCTCACTCCGGCAACGCTGTGTTGATGGTAACGCCGAGCTGAGTACCAACCTGAGCGATCTTGTCGCCCTGGTCCTGAAGTGCGTACACTGCCTCAAGGACGAGTGGCCGAGAGTCCGGGTCGATGATGGCCCGGTCAAACGGCGCTGGGATCGCTCTCACGCTCTCAAGCCCGCGATCAATCAGTGAGGCCAGTTCGGCGGCTGATTGCGGATCCACGGCCTGAAGGAGGTCGTTCATCCCCAGGCCTTCGACAGAAGTTCCGTCGATCCGGACGTAGCGGCCGGTGAAGACGTTCGCGATCCCTAGGGCATTTGCAATGATATCCCGGTGCGTGTTATCCGAGAAACAGGAATGCTCATCTTCCTGGTCCTGGTTATCGTAAGCCGTGAAGATCCGCTCACCCGCAAGCTCTGATTTGCTGAGAACGCCGATTCCGATCAGAATATTTTGTATTGCGGCACTCCGATCCATGGCCGTGAATTCGGCCCGATAGTTCTCCGGATCATCTGGCGCCCATGCCGCTACCATGTCTTCTAGGTTATCAATGAGAAGATCTGCTACGATTGCCAGGTATCTCGCTCGGCGCTCGGCATGCGCAGCTTCTCCCTCCACGTAGTCAGTGTAAGGGCGTTCTCCCGGTCCCTCTACGCTGCGGTCCTGTCCCCAAAGCAGGAACTCGATCGCGTGAAATCCGACGCTGATATTTTCTTCTGCGCCCGCTTCATTCAGGGAGATGAGCAGGTCCCGATCGATTGTCGGATAGGTGCTGAGGTCGCTTAGGATTCCGCTCCTGGGAGCGCCCTCGACGTAGTCGACGTATGCCTCATCGAGTGGCCAGGCGTTGATCAGGCCTTCGGGTCCATCCGCGTCGTCAATGGGACCCCCGTAGAACCGGTAGGCCTCGGTCTGTCCATATGGCTCTCGGGCAGCGAGCCATCTCTCTTTCGTGATTCGTAAAGTTGCGTCCGACGGGGAGTCTAGAAAGGCAGAGATTGCCACCTGTAGCTGCTTCGTGCGGGTGAGGGAATCCTCGTAGCTGGAATGGACGATTGCAACGTAGTTCGCAATCACTGCTGATTCGAGAGCCGCGCGTTCTGCCGCGCTTCTACCACAGCTACTAAGGACCAGGACAAATACGGCTAAGAAGAACGTTTGTTGCCTGTGCATTGTTCTGCCAATGTGGGTTGGGATAGTGACCGCCCCCGACATAGTTGAGAATGATTCTCATTGAGTAGCAGGGTACCCTTCGTAGGGGGGCAGTGTCAAGTTGATCCCGCACCGCCAGTCGCTAGTAGGTTCTCGCGACTAGTCCCAGCGTGAGGCCAATAGCTCCACGACGACCTTGGGCTTGACGGAGTAGAGATGCTGTTCGCCCTTTCGCACTTTTGATTTGAAAGTTACTCCCTTTCTATCACTCAACCTGAAGAGTACTTGGGCCTCCGCGAGCTATGGGCTCGTTGTTGTCGGCGGAGGTCGGAAAGGCCATGGTAAACCCCAAGGAAGTCCGTCAGACGATTCCTCCCACAGGATGTTCCCGAAGGGCCGACCCCGCTCAAGATAGGCTGAGCCAGGCTAGGAACAGGAGGCCGACACCCCAACAGTACCAAGCGAACGCGGGGAATGCGCGGTTTCGCAGCATGGCGATGAAGGAACGAATAGCCAGAATCCCAGTTAACGTGGCTGCGGTAGATGCAACTATCACCGGTCCAGCGGAGAGGGCAGCGACGCTCTGTCCGAGATCGGGGAACTGAAGAAATCCCGCACCGGCGATCGCCGGAAGGGACATAAGAAACGAAAATGCCGCCGCCTCGATGGGCGCGACCCCGAGCCAGAGCGCAGTGACGACCGTGGCTCCAGAGCGGGAGATGCCAGGAATGAGAGCGACAACCTGTGCGAGGCCAATAATCAGGGCCGTTCTAGCCCGTAGCCCGGGCGAGCAGGGCCGTCGTAGAGCCCAACGGGTCGAGAACAGAAGGGCGCCCGTGACCAGGAGGGCAAAGCCGACCACGTGCGGGTGGTCGAAAATAGAGGCCACAGCGTCACCAAAGAAGAAGCCCAGAACTCCTACCGGGATTGTTGCGATCAGGATGAATCCAACGTAGAGGAAGTCGTCACGCCTTCGTTCCAGCGCAATTCCCACCGCCAGGCCCAGAATACGTTTATGGTAAACCACTACAACCGAAAGGAGAGTCGCTAGGTGCAGGGCGATCTCAAACCCGATTCCCGGTATCTGGAGGCCCAGTAGCGTTTGCCCAATCACCAGGTGACCGGATGACGATACAGGGAGAAATTCAGTGGCTCCCTGTACCACACCGAGGCCCAGTGCCTCCCATAAGGTCATGCTGGACGCCTCTCCAAAGGAACTTTGCAGCGAACCAACCCGCTGGGGAACGCACGGAAGATGAATGGCCAGGAAGGAGTGGGCCAGGGGGGGCCACTCACATACATGCCTGGGGGGCTGTGTGAACAATTGGGCCTTGCGTTATCATGCGTCATCAATGTGCCAGGGGAGCTAGTTGAAGAGTTTGATCCAGGCGGCGAGTAGGGCAGATATATAATATTGTCACAACAGTTATAACTGTTGGCACCGTGCTTGGTCCGGGGCCGGATTGCTCGGAGACGCCATAAGTCGCTGAACCCAGGGTGATTACAGGCGACCTCAGAGATCGGGAGATCCGGGATGGATGAAATGAACGGGCAGGGTGGCTGGACGGACGAGCCAGAGAGGGGGAGAGTCGTTGTCACCGGATTTGAGCCCTTCGACGGGCGAACACACAATCAGTCGTGGGATCTAGTGCGTGGGCTCCGGGGTGAGCAGGGGAGGGACGTCTTTTGCCTACCGGTTGATTTAGGTCAGCTGCAGGAAATTGTCGCTGGAATCCTGAGCGGTGAACCTCGGGCAATCTTGATGATCGGTGAATCTCCGACCACCCGACTCCGGGTAGAGCAGATCGCTCTGAATGTGGCGGATTCGGAGGGCCCTGATAACGCAGGGCGAATTCCTCAGACTGAGTCCGTTGTGCCTCAGGGCCCGCTTGCACTCATGACTTCATGGGATGCGAGGGGAGTGGCCGGGAGGTTGCATCAGGAGGGGATTCCAGCAGCTGTTTCATTCCACGGGGGTACTTTCGCGTGTAATGCGGCGCTCTATCTGGCGCTTTTTGGAGCAAGGGAAGCTCAGAGGGGGGGGCATGGCATGATGATCAGCTCGGACCCAGCTGGAATCAACAAGAAGAGAACAACTCAGCCGGCGATCGGGTTCTTTCATATCCCCAATAGTTCAGGTTCCACCGGGCTCGGGACTGGTAATCTTTCTCGGGCCGTAGAACTGGGGATTGAGGAACTCCTTGCGGAGAATCAAGGTTAGCCTTGCGCATCGACATGGAGATGCCTCCGAGGGAGGTAACAGTCGAGCCGCTCCCAGATCTTCTAAATAACTCATTGACTCTTTGAGGTTATGAACAACACTACGATAGCTCCGTTAGTACTGGACGGCTGGTTTCTGCTTCACCAGTTCTTTCGTCTCCCCCCTTCCCCCGATGTCGACAATGACTCGGAGCAATTCCAGGCGCTGCAGGACCTCCTGGCGAGTTGGGAGAATCTGGGTGATGACGGCTGGAGCGGCGTCTACCGCATCGTCGGGAGTGGCACGGACTTTATGCTCATGCACTTCCGACGGTCCCTTGAGGCGTTAAGCGAGGTGGAGAAGAGCCTACAGAGGCATCCAGCAGGATCCTATCTAGAATTGACCAGCGATTATCTCTCCGTAGTTGAGCTCTCCCTCTATCATCTTACGGACACGCTGGTTGCGCAGGCTGAGGAGCAGGGGGTTGAGCTCGGATCTGAGGAGTGGTGTTCAATAGTAGAGGGAGCTCTATCGGAAGAGCTCACGAAGCCGTACGTGCAGCAGCGACTTCATCCGACCCAGCCCGACGACCTGCTTTACGTATGTGTCTACCCCATGGACAAACGTCGCAACGATAATCAGAACTGGTATCGAGTGCCTCTTAAGGAGAGGGCGGCCATGATGCGGGATCACGGTGTCACGGGCCGGCGCTACGCGGGCAGGATCTCGCAGGTGATCTCCGGATCCATGGGCCTGGACGACTGGGAGTGGGCTGTTACCCTTTTTGGCCGCTCACCCAACGACTTCAAGGAGCTCATCGCCGAGATGCGGTTCGACCAGGTGAGCGCTTTGTACGCTGAGTTCGGGAGCTTTTGGGTTGGATACCGAGTGCCTACGGATAGGATCAGGGAAGAGTTGTCAGGCTAAGCTCCGGTGAAGCACCCAAGTGGAATCAGGACAGTGATATCTGAGGAGCCATCGGGGTGGCAGCTTTTTGAAGCGCTCAATCATCCGGGATGAGCTAGGTCAGGAACAGTAATTGTCGCCCCCCAATACCGCGAAACCGAGGAACCAACAGGCGTTCATCGCTGAGGACGGACCATTTCCTGCAGGGCGCCAGAGGCATCCTCAGAACGTGGCCAGCGCGTTGAATGGACTCGCAGTGCCGCCCTCGATCGGGTTGATTTGGATCGCGACCATGAACTCCCATCGTTCAAGTCGGGCAGCCGCCGCGGCCACATTCTTCAGATAGCCGTTGTCTACAAGCGGCAGGCCCAAGTTCACCTGTGTGAGCTGGTGGATGGGCCGATTGATACCCTCCACCCCGGAAGGTTGAACGTCGTTCACGGCATCTCCGATGAGGATCGCCACCTCTCGCTCGTGAAGCCACGGCAGGATTGAGGCGTGTAATCCAGCTCCGCCCGAGCCGTAGTTCCACGGTCCTTCTGCATCCCGTTTTGCCCAGCGACCTGTGCGAACCAAGAGAGCGTCTCCACTGGTGATGGTAACGCCCGCGAACTCCTCCCACTCTTCGAGGTCGGACACATAAATCGGTGTGCTTGGGTCTAGCCACTCAACTCCTTTCATCAGTGGGATGTCGACGAGCACACCACGCGTGACGTAGGAAGTCCCCATACGGTCGATTGCGAGGTCTTCACAGCCGTCCGTAGTCAGGTTCTGCGGATAGCCGTTGAAGATCACGTACTCGCCGTTGATCTCTGTTCGGTAGTGGCAGAGCGCGTCCAGGTGAGAGAGCATTCCATCGTGGAGGGAGAATTGTATCTCGTCGAGGGCGAAGGTCGGCTCTCCGGTATCCGGATCCACCCGGCTCATCCAGTGCCTCGTCGGTCCGAAGGTTTGGCTGTCGAGCGCCTCCTCCCCAGTCACGAAGTGCTGGAGAGTGACTGTCTCACCTATTTGGACGAGCGCGGCCGCTTGCCGAGTTTTTTCCGGCGTGATGAGATTCAGCGTCCCCCGTTGGTCATCCGGCCCCCAACGTCCCCAATTGGACAACTCTTTCTCCCAATTGCCCAGTGTCTCCAAGGTGACCAATACCAAAGGATCCTGCGTCGAAGGATGTACTGGGAACCCTTGCGCACTTATGGTCGAGGGTACGCACACTGCTGCGGTCATCCAGATGGTGAGCGCGATGGGACGGAAAGGCGAATCTAACCCAGGAACGACATTATTCATCGTTGGACCTCTAAAGAGTTGGAGGGGTGTCGAAGAGTTATTGAGATGATGGTGCTCAGGCATAGCTCCCCCATCTAGCGCTTCCACCCAATAGCTTGTCGCCTACGCGGTGCGCGATCAGGCTCCCGACAATATCGATTCCTGAGGTTTCGAGGCCTCCACGCGCGGAAGTTACTGCTACCATACCCACGACTACTGCCGCTTAGCCGATAGCCGAAAGGTCATATTTAACCTTTTTATAAAGGCTGGCATCTAGTCCGGCCACTGCGAATATCCGGTCAACAAAGCTTCATCGTCCTCCAACGAGCGGCTCGTTCTGGTTCATCAGTCTCTTCCCTTTTTCAGCCCTGGAGCACCTCGGTCATGAGGCGGCTCGCCCCAC
>Ga0310121_10006059_pt1 | contig 10240 bp, 7 predicted proteins | sample CB27_Tmax_986_MG_FD_203504 | JGI IMG/M metagenome (GOLD analysis project Ga0310121, IMG submission 203504) | Marine microbial communities from Western Arctic Ocean, Canada - CB27_Tmax_986 | ecosystem: Environmental > Aquatic > Marine > Oceanic | place: Canada: Western Arctic Ocean | collected... | reverse complement strand
GTTGTGGTCTTTGTATTGTTGGCAGGAGAACATGCCTATGGCCTGAAGGGAGCCCTGCTAGCGGTTCCCATTACGGCCATGGTGATTGCGGTGTGTCAGTTCATCTACGCGAGAATCCGACCCACGATCATGGAAGACTAGGCGTTTCGCTCGCGGCGGATGTCGCTAATCTTCTTGGCGATCTCTACGTCCCACGTCAAAGTACCTTCGTTGAGGTTCTTTATCCGGGCGCGTGCCTGCTGTTCTACGGCATCATCTTGGTTGGTGTACTTCTTGAGTACCGGTAGCATGCGGCCAAAAAGTTCTTTATTGTCGCAGAAGATCTCTTCAACGTTGTTCGAGAAGTAGATCATCTCGATAACCTGGTCCATGAGGTACTCATAGCCATCTTCGTCCAGCTTCAGACCACGTTGTTTGGCCAGCTGTACCTTAACTCGTCGAAGATTACTGAAATCCAGTTGCCGAGCTGCCAGTACATCTTTGGCTTGCTCATGGATTTCGCGTTCTTGTCGGTGGTATTCCCGGAGGACCGACTCGATATCCATTTCAGCTTCCTGCGTTCGGTCAGGTACTAGCTCAATCGCATCATCCTTCATCAACGAACGGATAAGATCCTTCGCTAAATCGGGTAATTTACCAGGAAACAGGCGCATATAAGGCTCCAGCGTGTTTGGCACATGATTTGCAGCCTATAACATAGCATTTTAAACAAGGCTAATGAATTTCTTGCGTTTTTTTTGTCGGAGTTAAGGAAAGAGCTGGGGTTGTTGTCCATGGTTGAGATGGTGTGAAGATGCTCTGAAGTGTCCGCTGGATCTGATTTACTGTTCCTGCGTCATGCGTAGCGTCGTCACAACATGTTTGGTAGGCTCTGGTCATAGAGTCATGAATGATAATGAGAATAAGACGGGAACCCCCGGCTCCGAACTAACGGATTCCCAGGAAACAATCTTGGCCCGGCCTGAGAAGGTTCAAAGCCTTGAGGACCGTATCCAGGAGCATTTTGAGGACGAAGAAACCCGGGAACGGGTGGACCCTCTGGTTGGCTCGGTCCTGGATGGACGCTATGTGATCGAGGCGCAGATTGGGCTTGGCGGAATGGGGGCAGTCTATCGGGCCCAGCAAAAGGGTATGGACCGTAAAGTCGCCATCAAGCTGTTGCAACCCGAATATACCCAGGATCCCCGGGTACGACGCAGGTTCCATATCGAAGCGTTGGCGGCGAGTCGTCTCACGCATCCTCATACCATTCGAATCTATGATTTCGGGGAGACAGCCGTCGAGGAACTCTACATCGTCATGGAGTACCTGGAAGGCCGTTCTCTACAGGAAACCTTATCGGAGGAGTCGAGACTTTCGGTAGGGAGGACGTTGCGTGCGGCTCGGGCGACAGCGGAGTCGTTGTCCGAAGCCCATGAGCGCGGCATCGTCCACAGAGATCTAAAGCCCGACAATATACATTTGATCACATCGGGCCGAGATTCGGATTTCGTGAAGGTCTTGGACTTCGGGGTTGCCAAGATCATGACGGAAAAGAACGAAGGAAGGGCCGGAACTTTAACGCAGGCCGGTTCCATCTTCGGTACACCGCGATATATGGCGCCCGAACAATGTCGGTCTCTCGCTACCGATCCACGGACCGACATCTATGCCCTGGGCATAATTATCTATCATTGTGTCACGGGAACCGTTCCCTTTGATGGAGATACGGCTCTGGCCATATTGATGCAACATCTGCAGACCGATCCAATACCGCTAGCCTCGGCGGCTCCATCGGTTGCCGTCCCACAAGACGTCGAAAAACTGGTTTTCCGATGTATGCAGAAAAACCCGGACAAGAGGTTCCAGTCCGCAGATGACCTGGTCAGCGCGATCGATGAGATTCTGGAGTCGTTGGATCCATCCTATGAAGAAGTGGTGAGATGTGAACCTGCGGATCGGAGTCAGGCGACCCAACCGATGGGTGGTTCCGCGAGCATGACGGTCGGAACCGGAGAACAGCTGGAGGAGGTGGGCGGCCGGTCACGCAATTGGTTTGCCTGGGCGGTTCTACTCGTTCTTCTCGTGGGTGGGGCTTCAGCACTTTTCTTTTTGTCATTTGCCGAGATCCCTGCTCCACGGTCGTCGAAGCTGGGCCTGGCCATAGAGAAGCTGTCTTCCCTTTCACCACCGCCGGTGGCCGTTTCGATTCGGACCACTCCAGCTGGGGCCATGGTATCGGTAGACGGAAAAATGGCGACGGCTCGAACCCCCGTTATTATTCGAGGCCGTGTAGGGACGATGGCGAATATTCGCGTTGAGTTGGCCGGCTTTGAGCCGACGGTTTTCGAGGAGAAATTTGCGACCGATGACAGTCATGAAATACGACTAAAACCGCTGCCTTCTGCTCCTGTAGAGGTTGAGAAACCGCCGCCTACCGTGGACCGGAAACCATCGAGCAAACCGAAACGAAACAAGCCTTACAAACCAAAGAAGCTTGAGTTGCTGAAACACGTGGGCGGAGCCGGCGACGGCCCTTGACGGCCGGGGCCTACTCTACCGAGAACGTCTGGTGGAACGTAGTCCAGGAGTGTCGGTCATAGATCGACATATCCTTCGTGCTGAAGCTGTCTATGCTGAAATCCGGAGACAGCGAACGTATGAACCGCATCGAACCGTTCCCCGGGACAAGAACAACAATGTCTGCCATCGAGGTGAGGTCGGGTAGGTTGAGTTCATCCAATTGTGGTGTGATGATCTGCCACATGGGGAAACCGGATGCGTCGAAAAGCCGTATGTAATTCTGCCCCTCCAATGGACTCTCCGGGATGATCCACGAGAGATATGGTTGCCGTGAGAGGGGAATGGAGAGGGTGGGGATTTCCATGATGGGAAGATCCAGTAAGGGCCCCATATAGATCTCATGGTGTCCCAGCACCAGTTCGGGATAGGACTCGCGACTACCAGCCAGAACTCGAATGCCAAGGAGATGATCTTCTTGATGCAATGACTGCCATGAGACGTCGTCCCATACGTAGAGTTGCCCCAGAGGCCCCCCTACGACCACACGATTGTCGTCCATGATGAAAACCGCGTGCAGGGAGTCGTAGGTTGGTGGAGGCAGGAGCTGCCATCCACTCCCTACGTCCCGAATCGCAACCAGCCCGCGAACACCGGTTACGGCGAATCGGTCCGGGCTCGAATCAATGGCCAGGAGTTGTTCATCGGCCGGGAAACCCTCCTTGAACCATGAAGCTCCCAGGTGGGTATATACCGTGCCGTCATCTCCGACGGCTCGGCAGATATCGGAGTCATTGCAGGCTACACCTGTCAGGCTTTCGCTAAAGCTTGTGCCTTCGATAAAGAAACCACTCTCGGTTCCTTTCAAAATGATCCCGTCTCCGACAGCCCAGACTGCGGTCGATGTGCGAGCGACTCCATTTAGATTGTTGGTGACCGGACTGGGGAGTGTTGCCCAGGAGTAGCCGTCAAAATGAAGTAGCGTGCCCGTATCGCCCACCGCATAGAATGTATTGTCATCGTGGGCTACGGCGTCGTTCAGGTTTTGACCGGTCGGGCTGGATTGAATTGATAGGGTCAGGCCATTGTATCGGAGGATCGAGCCGTTTGCTCCAACGATAAAGGTATGTTGGTCATTCTGGGCACTGGCGTTCAGGTCGTCGGTCTTTCCAATGGACTTGGTTTCGTATTCGCCGGACGAGTTGCGGACTAGCATGACATGATGGAGAAACTCATCCGGGTTGAGGTTGTCCAGCAGGATCTCTGCACTGGGAAGCATTACGTTTTCCCCGGTTTTGAGTTCGGCATAGAAGATCAGCCCAGCATCCTCGAGATCGCCCGATAGTGCTTCTGGAAGACCTTCAACGATATATCGCTCGCCCACCTCGTCCTGTGGGAGGAGCTTTCCAATGGGGATTACACCATCGGAGCCGAGATCCAGATATCCCCGAATGGAACGGTACGGAAACTGATCAACGGGGAGTGGGTTTCCCAGCCGTAGATTCATGGTGCCGCGAAGGGGTATATTCAGGTGTATGTTGAGGTTAATGGTCGTTTCATTGGGAAGGACAAAGGCATGACGCTGGAGTCCCATGACGAGAGGGGTAAATACATCGGTTATGGGATCGAGGACGCCACCTTCACAGACGATTGCGACGTCGCCGAGACGGGCCTCAAACTCAAAGACGCCCTGATCGCCGACCAGGCCTCCGGGCAGATAATTTGGATCGCCCGCAAAGATACTGGATGGGGCCGTATAGCATCGGACCTCTTTGATCCCAGGTGTGGGTAGACAACGGGGTTCCGACCATCCGAAGCTACTACAAACGAACTGCGCTGGGCAGTCTTCATCATTGGTGCAACCACGGGTACAATATTTCTGGTTTGATTCATCTTCGACGCAAAAACCACCATTGCAGTCACCATCATCGATGCAACTTCCACAGAGCGGTACACCGGATTCTGGGTCGAATATTACCTCTTCACATTCGCCGGGCGGAATGATGATGTATTTTCCCAGGCCGAAGACCTGTCCCTGTACAGCACCCGGATCGAGGTTATCCACTGGCGGCGGTTGGCCTGGGCTCGGTGGATTGAGACGGTACAGATGTACGGTGGCGTTCTCCGCATCAAATTTGGCAATTGTATATGCGGTATAACCGGTCTTTGCGGCGGTCATTACCACAGGACCGACCAGACCGGGGCCGCTCAATGTAATCTGGCCGTTGAGGTCTGTCAGGCCCTGGAAGGGCGTGGATGGATCATGGCCGATGGTTACAAACGCACCCATGACCGGGTCACCAGTCATCGCTTCGAGCACTGTCACGTTCACGGCTTCGTCCACGGGATCGCCCCAGGTGCCCGTGAGATAGGCGGCCGGGTCGAAATACAGCCAGGCGCGTTCTAAGAGCAGACTTTGGCCGCCCGAAGAAATACGTACATCGGCAAAGCCGGGGATACCACGTGGACTGAAGCCTGTGATTCGCTGGCTTCCATCCAACTCGATGAATGCTTCTCGATCGCCGATAAAGACCCTTGTGCCTGGGCTGAAGCCGGCTCCTACAATTCGGAAGTAGGTTCCACCGGCCCGGGAGCCCCGATTCGGGTGCATCAGGAATACCTGGAGGCCAGATGCTTTGTATTCAAACCCATTCTCCAATGTGGCTTCCTGTTGGCCTTGGGTCAGAACAACATCTACAAAGCCGGGAGCACCTGGAGGGGTTTGAACAACCAGGCGGTTGAAGTCGATCTGTTCGACAGCGGGGGCTGGCATTGCTCCAAACCGAACCTGTATATCGTTGAAGAATCCATCTCCCTGGATCTCCACTTCGGTACCACCCGCTTGAGGACCTTCATATGGACTGATGGAATCCAAGCGCAGGGGAACGTAGTAGGTAAAGCCACCCAGGAGCACGATCTCCGTTTCACCTTGGACGAGTGTAATGTCTGCAGGCCCTTGTTCTGCCGCAGGCGCACGAACGGTGAGACTGTGACCGTCGGCAGTTTGTCCTAAGACATCGGCCTTAACCGACCCAATATACGCTTCTACGTTGTTCAGATCCTCGATGCCTTGCACAATAATATCGATTTCTGTGCCGCCGGATGTCGGCCCACGGGTTGGGATAGCCTGTAAGATTTCTGGGTTGGTCCCGCTTGGATCTAAGTACACAAAGGCATTCGGATGAAAGACACCTCCATAGGGGGTATGGGCCAGGAGCGGCACAGGGCCACTGGCGTTCGCCGCGGGTGTTGTAGCTTCGACGGGCGTTGCCAGGCTATCGATGAAAACGGCCGCATTGGGACCAAAATCAAGGGACAATTGGGGATGGTTTAGCCCAGTCCCATAGACCTGGACGGGAGTTCCTCCCGACAGTAGGCCATAATTTGGACTGACTGTTTCAATCCGGGGTTCTTCCACATAGAGAAAACCGGCTTTCAGTCGGCCGACCTGCCCTTCAATAGAGACGAAAACGTCAGCCGGACCAAGAACTCCAACAGGAGAGACAGCCAGGATTGTATTCGTATCAACGACTTCTACCGATGGGGATACACGGTCTCCCACAAGAACGTAGGCCCCTGGGCCAAAGCCGGATCCGTGAATGGTGAGAGCTGTACCGCCATCGGTTCTACCCCAGACGGGCTCAACCTTGGAGACCTCGATTTCTGCCTCAAATGTGAAACCGCCATCAAGCGTTGCGGAGAGACCACTGGGTCGGACGATCTCGACGTCAACAGCACCTCGGGGATGAGGAGGCGTTAGAGCCGTAATCTGTACTTCACCTTGAACGTAGACCTGTGGGGATTCAACACCGCCAAAATAAACCTTTGTACCCGGGGCAAATCCAAGACCGCTTATTTGTACACTCTCCAGCCCAGCGATACTGCCGCGGTCCGGGGAAATAGACGTTATGTCCAGAACCAGCTCGTTACCATCGGGTGGGGGCTGTGTTGTGTCCGGTTGTTGCCAGATGTTTGCGTCCGGCATTGTAAAGGAGGAGTCTGGTCCAATCAGTCCATCACCTGCGTTGATTCCGCAGCTGAAGCAAAATAGAATGCTGAACAAATATAGGTGACGGCGAAACATCGGTCCTTCAGGGTCGCAAAAAGAGGAACTATGGTCTAGCCACAGGTCAACGGAGAAAAGAGCCACTGTCCCGAGAATAGCAAGTCGGCTACCGAAGTTCCAATCGGGCTTGCCAAGAAAATGATTTATATAGCAATTTCTCGTCCTTTTCGCTCTATGACTTAAGGAGAAAATCGGCTCTGGCCGAAGGTGTCTATGTCTTTGAACGAATCCAACACATCCGCGTCCGCTTCCCATACGCCTCGACCCACACGTTGGATTGGGCGGTTGATAGCGATATCCGCAGTCCTCGTGGGAGGGGGACTTGTCGCAGTGCTTCATTTTGCACGGCCTTCTTCGGTCAAGGAAAGGGCCGTTGCGTTATATGTTCAACACGTATGCCTGAGTAAGCGGGGCGTTTCGGGACCCAGGGTGGCCTATCGCATGATTCAGAATGAGCATCGGCTGGACATCAACGGATTGATATACGCGGACGAGATCCGATCCATATTGGCCGATGCGAAACGAGCCCGAAAACTGAAGCAGAGGATCTTGAAGGAATGTCCGGGCGAGGCGCGCAGCCCACAACCAGAGCATCGGGTTTTGGACTATGCCCCACGTTGGATTTCCAAGGTTGTATCCGAAGGCGCAGCGGTGGACGACAAATGGATTGTCTTTGACGATGTGGACACGGTCGACAGTCCGGAACAGGAAGACGTGGCCACACGGGCCCGTAATATGCACGTTGAGATCGCCTGTCTTGGGCGGGGGGGCAGCAAGTCGCGCGAACAGATTCAGGCCGCGATGCCAGGTCTTTATAGGAAATACGATATTTCTCCATATGCCTATGGCCGTGAAATACGGCGTTTTCTCAGCGATGAGGTAGCGGCCCAGGCTGTGGCGGAGCAGATACGGTCTACCTGCAAATGAGCCCTATGCAGTCGGGCCGGATTGCGCGGAACTACCAATCTGGTGCAGTATCGTCTGAGCCACAGGGAATTGGTTGACGATGATAGGACGAAGACAGAGATCGGATGGGGATATCCGAATGCCGGAGTCCGTTGTTTGGGCGGTCGTACTTGTATCGACCGTACCCGCCATCATGGAACTGTCGGGTTTCGGTTTTGGGAACATTGGAACCGGCCAAGGGACGCCGGTGAGTAGTAGCCTGTTAGCCGGGCAAGAAACGCATCTACTCATCGAGTGGACGGCATTTTGTGTGGCCAGCGTCACCGCGATCTTGGCGTTGCTCCAGTTCAGGATACGCCAAGATATGGCGACGGCGGTTATTGGTATCGCGTTGTTTTGTGCTGGAGCTTTGGACGCTCTTCGTATTCTGGCCGCATTGGGCGTCGTCGAAAAGGTACAGGATCCTGCAGAGTTCCTTCCCTTCTCATGGGTTGTTACACGTATGTACAACGCACTTTTGCTGGTCGTTGGGGTGGGGCTTTTTCTCACGAAGCGAGTCACACGAGGCAAGGGGGATATCGCCTTCTCGCTACTGATGTGTATCGTCTTCCTGGTGCTCGCCTACACGATTATTCACATCATGGCCTCCAGTGATCGGCTACCGGAAACGGCTATAACCGGAACATGGGCGACACGCCCCTACGATCTGGCCCCATTGGTGCTTTATCTCATTGCGGGTGTGATCATCTTTCCTCGGTTTCACCGTCAAGAACCGACGATTTTTTCCCATGCTCTGATCTTGACCGCGATACCCGCGATCGCGGCGCAACTTCATATGGCCCTGGGTTCACGTGAAGTCTTTGACGGCCATTTCAACATTGCCCATTTCTTGAAGCTGGTGACATATATCGTGCCCCTGATCGGGCTTTGTCTTGAATATATGCGGCTTCAGGAGCTACTCGACCAGGAAAGACAAGAGCGGGAGCAAGCAGAGAAAGATCTCGCTGAGCGGGCTGAGGAGCTGGCTCGCTCGAACGCAGATCTGGAGCGTTTCGCATATGTTGCCTCTCACGATCTGCAGGAGCCATTACGAATGGTGTCGAGCTATGTTCAACTTCTGGAGCGTCGTTACAGCGAACAACTGGATGATCGTGCGCAGGAATTTATTGGTTTTGCGGTCGAGGGCGTTGGCCGAATGCAGCAGTTGATACATGGTTTGCTGACCTATTCACGGCTGGATTCCATCCAGTCGGATTATGAAGCCGTCGATTTGAACCAGGTCTATGAGACTCTACAAGCGAATTTTGCGACTGCGATCGCCGAGAATGATGTGACTTTAACCAGAGATGAATTGCCGACTGTCTCAGGAGACCCGATGTTACTGACGCAGGTTTTTCAGAACCTGGTCGGAAATGGCATCAAGTTTCGGACCGATGATCCGCCCTGTGTTCATATCGGGGTGGTCGAACAAGAGGATATGTGGAGGATGTCTGTGACGGACAACGGGATTGGAATCAATCCTGAGTATGCCGAGAAGATCTTTGTGGTGTTTCAACGGTTGCACAGCCGTGAGCATTACCAGGGCACAGGTATAGGGCTCTCTATATGTAAGAAGATTGTGGAGTTGCACGGAGGGCGAATCTGGGTGGAACCGACCTCTGAGGGGTCGGGAAGTCAGTTCTTGTTTACCATACCAAAGATGGAAGACAGCCAAGATGGGGGAGATGAGTCAGAACAGACCGATTGAACTCTTGCTGGTCGAGGATAACGCGGCGGATGTAGCGCTTACCGAGGAAGCATTTGAGGAGTCGAGTCGATCGGTGAATATCACCCATCTGGACAACGGAGAGGACGCACTCTGTTATTTACGAGGAGAAGGGCAACATGCGGGTCGGCCCCGGCCCGACATTATTCTGCTTGATCTGAACCTGCCCCGACTGGACGGTTGGGGGGTTCTGGACTTTGTAAAATCCATGCCAAGATATCAATCCATACCTGTGATTGTTCTTACTACATCGACAGCACCACAGGATATCCATCGTGCGTATTCCCTCCATGCCAACGCCTTTATGGCGAAGCCGTTTGATTTGCAGCAGTTTTTCGATTTGATTCTCAACTTTGAATCGTTTTGGTTCGACACCGTCTCTTTGCCGACGATATATGAACCCGAATGAGGTTTGGATTTATGGATTGGAAAAAAATAGCGAGACGGAATCTGGTAGTGTTTGCGTATGTGTTGGTCACTCTGTCCGGGTGTGCTCTCCTAAAACAGAAAACGGCGCTTCAAAGGTGTACCTTCGAGTGGATGGGCATGAAGCATGTCCGCTCTTCGGTTACCCAGAGTCGATTTGATCTTGAGTTTCTGGTGTTCAACCCCAATGACATTGGAGTGTCTCTAACCCGGATCGACATCACACTCTACGCGGATGATCTGGAGTTGGGCACGGCAAGTTCGCAGTCCGGACTGCGGATTCCAGCCAATGGGACGGCTCCTTTGGCTTTTTCAGTCGAAGTATCACATTTTGATGCGGCCATCGGAATTAAGCGAGTATTGGCCGGTCAGGTCAAACAATTCCGGTTGCTGGCACGGATTCGCATGAACACCCCGTTCGGTATAATGACGTTCGAGAAGACCTTGTGGCGAAAGGGTGCATGATCGGACTTGAGAGGGCTGTGTACAAGGACTTGGTAGGATCTGATTTGTGATCTTGGGTTGGGTGACGGGCAAACATTGTCTATATTGGTCGGGTAGCCGCTTTTTTTTTCCAT
>Ga0310121_10006057_pt1 | contig 10240 bp, 10 predicted proteins | sample CB27_Tmax_986_MG_FD_203504 | JGI IMG/M metagenome (GOLD analysis project Ga0310121, IMG submission 203504) | Marine microbial communities from Western Arctic Ocean, Canada - CB27_Tmax_986 | ecosystem: Environmental > Aquatic > Marine > Oceanic | place: Canada: Western Arctic Ocean | collected... | reverse complement strand
AGTGATAAAAGCCCAGAATTTCAGCGTTATTTTCGCCCCCCTGTTTTTGCGCCACAAGATAGTTTTCCGCGGTGATGAGAAATCGGTTGTGCCGGGCCGCGTCTTCCTGTTCGTTCACCGCCGGTTGTAGTAAATCCACCGTCCGGCTTTCCCCGTTGGCGCTGCCGAGCAGAAATCCGCAGCACTCATAGGGAAAGGCATCTTCTCCCTGCCGGCGAATCTTCTGCAACAGGTCTTTTGGTAGTCGAAGACTCACTCCTCCGTCTCATCCCAAAAATCGAATCCGAGGTACTTATGGCCACTGTCGCACAAAATGGTCACGACAACGCCTTCTTTCAACTCTTTTGCAACCTCCAGTGCCGCGGCCGCCGCGGCGCCGGCTGAAGGGCCTACCAGGAGACCCTCTTCCCGGGCCAGTCGCCGGACCATTTCCTGCGCATCCTCGGTTTCCACCGTCAACTCATCATTGCTCAAGGTCTCGTCATAGATCTCCGGTACGATGGACGTAGGGAGGTGTTTGAGGCCTTCCAGACCATGAAAGGGGGAAAAGGGTTGAAACGATATGAGGCGGATATCGGGATTCACCTCTTTCAGAAACCGGCTGGTTCCGGTGAAGGTGCCGGTGGTTCCGAGTCCGGCCACAAAATGGGTGATCGCGCCCCCCGTCTGCTCAATAATCTCAGGGCCCGTTCCCTCGAAATGCGCGCGCCAGTTCGCATCATTGGAATATTGGTCGGGATAGAAATAGCGCGCCGTATTTTCCTCTTTTAGCTTTCGCGCCTCCAGAATTGCGCCGTCCGAACCCAGTGTCGGATCGGTGAACTCCAGGTCCGCCCCATAGGCCCGCAGGATTCGCTTGTGGAGATCGCTTACATTTCGAGGGATGCACAATCGCACCGGATATCCAAGCGCGGCGCCAATCATCGCGTACGCAATCCCCGTATTCCCCGATGTCGCGTCGAGAATGATTTTCTCCGGGCCAAGCTGTCCCGATCGGATTCCTTCGCGAATCATGTTCAGCGCCGGCCGATCCTTCACTGAACCGCCTGGATTGTACCATTCAGCCTTGCCGAATATTTGAACCGGCGAGACTTCTCGCGATATATGAACCAGCTCAATCAGTGGGGTATTGCCCACGGATTCAAGAATTCGGGCGGCACGCAAGCCGGGAACGACGCTTGGAGCTGGAATCTCACTGGAATCAGGAGGGCACATCAACCCCCATTATAGGACACCCCCTTCCAACCGACCAAGCCACATCTATCACTAGAGATTGATGGCCGCGATGGCTTTTTCGGTGTCTCCTGCATAGGCGTCGAACGCGCGCCAATACTTTACAGAAGATTCTCCGAGCGGATGTGAGAAGTAAGTTTCCAGCTTCCCATTCTGGCGTGGATGCTTGAAATAGCCGATGGTTCCATCAAGCCGCAGGAAATTGTACCCGTTTCCGTGACCTTCGGTCACCGCCAGTACACCCCCGAATTCTCCAAAATGGTCCGCCAGGATAGTGAAGTTCTCGGAAAGAAGGGTTGCCATTCGATAGCGCGGCACGTCGTCAAACCATTCTTTTCGGTACAGGTATTCTGATTGAACGTTATCGCTCGTTGCCAGCAAGGGCTCGTTGACGCTCTTTTTCAGCGATTGCTGGTTTACACCCGGCGGGGTGAGGTCCCCGGTCTGGCTCGGGCACCAGAAAACGGAGGAATCTCCCAGGTAGGTCAACAGCTGCCCGTGGTTTCTCAAACCGTCACGCTGTATCGTGTGCCCGTACCATCCTTGGGTGGGGCCGGGGGGTGCACCATACATAGCCGTCTTATTGCCTCCCACGTGCTGCGGCAGCCATCCATCATTATCGGCCGCAAATAGCCCGAATGCGGATCCGAATGCGTGCAGATTTGATTTGCATGAGGTTCTCCGGCCCTCCTCGGATGCTGCCGATAGCGCGGGCAGTATGATGATCGAAAGTATGGCAAAGATTCCAAGAATCACTACCATCTCAATCAGCGTGAATGCCTGACAATGTCGCCGGGACTGGCCATCCGCACACGAGTCGCGGAAAACCAGAACCCGGTGATTTCCCCTGTGGTGTTTCATCGAGTTCTCCTTTCTCCGCTTACCTTCTACCCTACACAATACCCCATTTTTCCCACCGCGTGCACAATAATTCCCCCAAAATCCCATATAACTGTCTTATTCTAGGGCGTGGTAAGGAATTTACCTCGAATTTCTTCGAATTTTGCCGATATTTGGCTGATATCATACTAGTGGACGAAAAAATAAAGGCAGGATTCGAGTCGTTTCACACAGGTGGCGACCTATCCGGGTAGACTGATGCGATGACGAATGGCGCGATCATTGGGTTTTGTTATTTCGTCCTCGAGGTTCTCGGAGTCCTCTCCGCCATGCACGCCGTAGTCCATTCGCGAACATCGCAAGGATCTATCGCCTGGGTCCTCTCTCTCCTGACGTTTCCCTTTTTCGCTCTTCCTCTTTATTGGATTTTCGGACACCGCCGGTTTGAGGGCTATGTAGACGCGCGCAGGTCCGGCAATTCCGAAATCATTCACTACGGACAGGAACTAAACGCCAAGGCCGCACCGTTCGTAACCCGGCTGCCGGAGGAACTCAGCCGCCTGAAGGTGCTCGAGAAACTTGCGTACATGCCCTTTTCCAGATCGAACCAGGTTACCCTGCTGGTAAACGGAGAAGAAACCTTCGGTTCTATTTTCGAAGGCATTCGAAATGCGCAGCGATACGTTCTGCTCCAGTTCTTTATCTTGAAAGCGGATCAACTCGGCAGCGACTTGGGCGAGCTGCTGCAGAAAAAGGCCGCTGAGGGCGTACAGATCTTCTTCCTGTACGATGAAATCGGGTCCCACAAATTACCGGAAACCTACAAGAGCGATCTGCGCAGGGCCGGGGTGGATATTCGACCCTTTCGAACTACGCAGGGCAGGATGAATCGCTTTCAGTTGAATTTCAGGAACCACCGAAAAATCGTGGTCGTTGACGGGCGCACCGCTTATGTCGGCGGACTCAACGTCGGGGACGAATACATGGGGCGATCCGAGCGGTTCGGCCATTGGCGAGATACCCACGTTAAAATAGAAGGTCCAGCCGTCATGGGCGCGCAGCTCTCCTTCATCGAAGACTGGTACTGGTCCGCGAATCAAATTCCCGACGTGGAGTGGAATCTGAGCGAAGCCTCGAACGGAACGATGGACACGCTTATCCTGTCGACGGGCCCGGCGGACGACAGGGAAACCTGCGCCCTCATGTTCCTCGAACTCATTAACTCAGCCCGTACGCGAATCTGGATTTCCAGCCCCTATTTCGTTCCCGACGAAGCGGTCGTAAATGCCTTTCGCCTCGCCGCGCTGCGCGGTGTTGACGTACGCATTCTGCTGCCCCTGAATCCGGATCACTTTGTCGTTTATCTCGCCTCCTTCTGGTACCTGCAGCAATTCGACATGCCACGTATCAAAATCTACCGGTACAAGCCGGGTTTTCTCCATCAGAAGGCAGCCGTTGTCGACGACACCCTGGCCATGGTGAGCACCGCCAATCTGGATAATCGATCATTCCGGCTGAATTTCGAAGTTTCTGTGCTTGTTGCCGACAAGGCGTTTGTCTACGCGGTGGATCGCATGCTTTCCGAGGACCTCGATGCCTCCGAGCAGGTCGGGCCGGAGGACTATCAGAAGCGCGATTTCCTGTTTAAGGTCGGCGTCAACACTGCACGATTGCTTTCTCCGGTCTTGTGATGTGCGGTCACTCCATATCGTAGAGCGAGTTGTCCGAGCCGAGGAATCCCGTGCCGGGAGCGATAAACGCCGGAGAACCGTCGTAGCTTGTTTCTCGCACCGAGTGTGTGGCGGCATGCCCGTCGCTGTACGCGACGTTGGTTTTTCCGAGGTGGCGGTATCCCTGGGTTCCCGCGTAGCGGCCCGAAAATCCGTCGTCCTTGGGACTGCCCCGGGGAGAGCGCATGAACTTATTCGCGCCCGCCATCCACTCGCCATCTCCAAACAGGGCGGTACTCACGGGGTTCGCAATATCGTCGCGGTGAGCCGGGTCGGACGGCGCCCCAATATAACTTGTATTGTAGTTGTACCCGGAGTTCGGGTCGGCCAACCAGTTGGCGCTGCCCGCGTACGATGGGCACTGATGGATGCGGACGTCGGGCGCGCCTGCCCATAGGAGTCCCGGTTCGACGCGAAAAGCGCCGCGTTCACGAACATTCGTGAAATCCCACGCATACTGGTATCGAATTCCGGGCATGGACGCAGCCCCGAAAGCCGCAGGAAAGAGCCCATCATGGTTTGAGGTATAGATGTACGCAGCCATCGCGAACTGTCGTAGGTTGCTGACACACTGCGTACGCTTTCCATCCTCCACCCGCTCCAGGATCGCGGGAACCAGCACCGCAGCCAGCAGAGCCACGATTGCGATCACGGCAAGAAGCTCTATCAGCGAAAACGCCGCGCACCTGATCCGGCAGCGAAGTAAAATCATGGCCGGACTCCCCGCAGCCTGACAGTACGGTGATTCGTCGCAGCGGGGACCCGGGCGGTGACGGTTTGCGTTCCGCTTGTTGGCGCGTTGCTCGAAAAGGATTGATCGATCCCATCTGTCGACCAGACAACCATATCCTCCGTGTACTCTACTAGAATGCGGGTGTCACGCGCGTCTTCTCGGATGGTGTAGGTCACTTCGAGCGCGGAACTGGTCGGGTTGCAGGAGACTGTCGCCTCGAACAAGGGGCCGGCGTCGGCGGAATTCGGATCCCGGCCCGTCAGAAACTCGAACAAATTTACGAGCAGATCGTCGTCAGGATCCGCCCCGCCACCCGAGATGAGGGGCTGCGTGCGATTCGTCGGGTTGAAGTGTGAAATCTGCCAAAGTGAATACGGGAGTCCCGGCGCCACGTCGGCGACGGCGTCGACTTCCGGGTTGAATAGCCCGTTGCGCTCTATCCGAATGAACTGAAACCATTTTACGCCTTCGACCGGGTGTTGCGGCAAGGCCAACGGTGCGATATCGAAACCTGTCCCGCCGGACGACTCCCCGAAAAGTCTTGCCGCTTGCGCGACGGTTTTCCCGGCGATGTCGGTGGCATCCACGGACGGGTCTAGAGGGAAAGTCGGATCGGTGGGCGAACCCCACCAGGCGTTCGCCATACCGGGGATCGATACGGGCTGATCGGGAGCGAACTGCCTTCCCAGGGTTGGCGCGAACGTGTCCGCGAATGGTCCTCCCGCCAGGGAAAACCAGTTGGTCCCATCCTGGCTCACCGAAACAAGGCCCGGTTCGCTCTCCACGACCCCGGTAATTGTTGTGTTCGAGGGATTACCGTTCAACCACGACCCGCCGCCCTCGATGTTGAAGAACGCGTTTCCATACACGATGACGTCGATTCCGAATGGATTGTCCGGTTCGTCAAGGACGGGATGATCGAATGCGAGAGTGAGGCGACCTCCGCCGCCGACCGAAACCAGTTCGAATGCGCGGAACGGGGGAGAGACGGCTACCACCGGCACCGGATTTGTCTCCGGCACAAAGATTCCCTCTCCGGTGGTGTCGATCGTGGGACGGCCCAACGCATTCAGGGGGTCGTCAAAAGGAGCCAAATCAATGGTATCGAACCCGATTCCCGATCCTGAAATGTACTCAACTACGCGGGTGGCGTACTCCGATCGTGCTGCGGTCGGCTCTTCCGGGGCGTCCTCCAGTCCCCCCATATTCGAGCTGAAATCATCGTCGTATCCCCAGCCCAGCCACGTGCCGTTGGTGACCGTTCCCGAAGAGAGCCCCATGGTGGCTTTTTGCCATGTGCCACCCTGGAACGGAGCGCCGGCGCCTTCCCAGAAACTCCAGAAGCCGCTGAACCAGCCTTCGCGGTAGTGATCGCTTGGATCGAATGCGAAACCCGTTTCGGTTTGAGGGCCGGGTTGCCCCTCCAGAACCGTCATCCGGTCGTATTCTGCGTCATAGCCGATCGCGTACAGGGCAGACCCCTGAAATGCGGGATGGTAACGATAGCGAAACTTGGTATCGCTTTCCCGGACCTGATCCATGATCTCGGCTCCGGTGATGTTCCCATTCCACCGGACTCCCCACGCCAGCGACCGCGGTGCGATTTCGTCGTTCCAGTCAACCACCAGGATCGCCTCATTGGTTCCCGAGCCGATCCAGTACGTCACATCAGACGAAGAAAAATCCGCTTTCGCGGCCACCGCAAACCAGGTGGAAATGACGGACGCGAAGGCTGCCGGTGCAGTGAGATAAGATTTCAAATCACGTTCCCCGATTTCTCGTTTTCAGCATGGAAAAGCAGGCTCCAACGACGACGAGGATTGCGGTGGCCGGTTCGGGTACGATGACCAGCGCGTCGATCTCCAGATTTCCGTCGCCGCTCGCCGCCTGGTTGGTAATGCGAACGTATTGAAAGGCGCTCACTCCGGCATCGGCGATATCGAAGGGCTTTCCGCCCGCGGATCCTTCGTAGAGTGCGATCGCAGACGGGAAATCCAGGCCGGAGAAGTCGCCCAGGGTCAAGCCGGCCGGAGAAGGTTTTCGGAAATTCGAAGGAGAAGTGGAGGCCGCATCGATCCACGGTTGCGTTGGAAACAGGCCGTCGACGGTTCCCGGAACCGAAAAGAAGTCCGTTCCGTTCTCGCTTACTTCAACCGTGCTGCCGGCGCCGTCCGACCCGAATAACATTGCCGGATCGGTGTGCACATCGAACGTAGGAGCCGCGCCGAAAAAGCCCGCGTTGCCGAATACGATGAAGTCAGAACCGGGCCGGTCCGCCACGACCTGTTCGAAGGCGATCGTAAGGAAGCCTCCGTTTCCAAGAGAGACGATTTCGTCCGTGTCGAACGGCGGATTGAACAGGGTGACCGGGCCCGGAAAACCGAGTCCTTCACCCGTGACCGGATCAACCGGTCCCAACGTGGTTGACGCGTCGGGGTAGCTTGGATTTCCACCGCTCCCGAGGTCGAAATCCACAAGTTGATGGGCCCATGGGTTCAGTACGGCGCCACCCAGCGCCAGGGCCACGCCTGCAGTGGCCAGAACAGTCGTCATTTAGACTCCTTCCTTTACGTCGTGCACTTGCAACATACGCCCAGGGAAAAGAGCGGAAGGTGAACCGGCAGGTTCGCACTTCACGGTCTTTTCACCGAAGACACGAGTGAAGCGCTGCCCGGTCCGTCTCCTGGCTTTCGGATCGTCATGCCGCTCCTGCCTTCTCGGCCCCGCAAGGCCAATGGCTTCCCTGGAGCGCCACTCCCCGATTTACAGTGGCGGTAACCGCGTCCGTTTTTCACGGAACTTCCGAAAGCGCGCCCCGCGGGGCGCGCAAAAAACCGGTCAGCGAATCTTGTCTTGTCGTTACGCTGTGTTGGGGCAAGGGTCAAGCGGGAATCGCACTTCATCCTTCACTTTGTCAGGCGCCTTGTCGATAAGTGTGCTTCAGATCCACGGACGGAGCGTTTCAAATGGAATCTCAAGCCGAAGACAGTGTATTGGAAGCCGGACTATATTTGGTCGGCACCCCCATCGGAAACCTGGGGGACATCACCTTGCGTGCCCTCGAGGTTTTGAAAAGAGTAAACCTGATTCTTGCCGAAGACACCCGGCAGACGCGAAAGCTGACGAGCCGGTTTGACATGCATGTGTCCCTGGAAAGTTGTCACCGGTACCAGGAGGCGTCCCGGGTGCGAGACATCGTATCGCGACTACGGGAGGGCCAGGCCATTGCCCTGGTCTCGGACTCCGGAATGCCCTGCATCTCGGATCCGGGATCGCGCCTTGTTGCCGCCTGCCGGGAGGCTGATGTGCCGGTGCTGGTGGTTCCTGGACCATCGGCGGTGACATCGGCGGTGGCCTTGTGCGGCTTCGGGGGGCGCGGCTTTGTGTTCGATGGATTCCTCCCCGTCAAGCAGGGCCAGAGACTCCGCCGGTTGGAGGAGTTGTCCGATTTTGAGCAGCCCGTTGTTCTGTTCGAAGGCCCGCACCGGATCCTGGCCACTCTGGAGGCGTTGGACGAGCTTCTGCCGGAACGCCTCATCTATATCGGTCGGGAACTCACCAAGAAGTTTGAAGCGTCTCATTCAGGGACCGCCTCCCAGTTGCTGGAACGGTTCCGAAAGCAGGCGCCTCGCGGTGAATTTGTGTTGGTGCTTGAGCCTGCGGCGAAGGGACAGGACACTGGGGCAGCGCGGTTGCGCCGGCCGGTTGCGACAGATTGACATCACTTCAAAAGGGTGTTAGTTCTATTCGGGATAGTGCGAAAGAATAATACAGGTGCGCTCCTTCTCGTTTCAATCGCGCTCTTCTGCCTGTCCGCGCCTGGGATTGTCCGCGCGTCGCAGGTTGAAATCCACGACGTTACCCGGGTCGACGACAGTCTTCCTTCCGACCCGATCAGCCTGCAGTTGCCCAAGTTCCTTGAACGCGAATCCGTGGACTTGGGGGAGGAGTACCAGGTGAGGTGGTCGCCCGGTTCCGGCCTTGCCGCTAATACGGTCGTCGTCCGTTTCGAATACCTGCAGCGGCGGGTCCGCGAGCCGCAGTCACTCGAAGTAAAGTATCCTTTCGCTGTCAAGGACCGGCGCACTACCACATTCAGCGTCTCGAAGAACGCGTACCGGCAGGGGGGAGAAATCACTGCGTGGCGCGTCCGAATTCTGCACCACGGTAAAGTTGTTTCGGAACGGACGTGGCCGTACCGAACCTGGAGATAAAACCACCCATGACGGTGTTGAAGTCATCGGGGGACAAGCTTTTGGTTGCGATCAACCGCGAAACGGCATTTGTCCATGTCGTTGGACGCGGCACCTTCAAGGTCAGCACCAGCTTGAAGCGATTCAGTATCGCCGCGGTGAAGCGCAGGTGTTCCCGGTTCGTAGTGGATCTTGAAGCCTGCACTGCCATGGACAGCACTTTCATGGGAGTGCTCGCGGGTGTGGCATTTAAAATGCAACGAGCCGGCCAGGGTGAAATCTATCTTGTGAATTTATCGACACGACTTCAGTCTCTGCTCACCACGCTGGGACTCGACAGGGTCATGAGGATTAACCTGGAGGGTTCGACACCGTCGGAGTTCCTGGATTCCCTCGAAATGGCATCGGATTTTGATGAGACCGATCAGGAGTCAGAAACCCGGCGGGATCGAGCTGAAACCATGTTGGATGCCCATGAGGCGCTCATCGATGTTAGCGCGGAAAACCTGCCGAAATTTAAGGATGTTCTGGCATTTTTGAGAGAAGATCTGGACAAGGGGGGTCCCTAATCGCCAGATTCCTGATTCTCCCTTCCATAAAAGCGTGTATCCCTGATGATGGAGCAGCGCACGGGAGGAGGATCGACAAATCTCGCGATGTAGACGTCTGACGTAATGCCCGCCGAACATTCCATATCACTTCATCTTCCCTGCAATTCGCGGTACCTCTCAATCCTGCGAGATGCAACGCTTGAGTTTTGCCTTGCCGCCGGGCTATCTGAATTTCAAGGATACCAGGTCGAAATGGCAGTGGATGAGGCCTGCTCGAATGTGATACGACACAGCTATGGGGGTGAATGCGAGGCCGCTGCCGAAGCCTCGCACCTCGGATTTTTCGTCAAAATTACTGAGCGAGCCGAAGAATTGGTGGTCGAAATCGTGGACCGGGGCGCCGGATTCAACCTCGCGGATGTCGTCAAGCCGGAGTTGGATGAACCTACCGACAGGGAAATCGGGTTTTTTGTCATCGACAAGTTCGTCGATCACGTCGATTACCAGCGGGGTACCCAGGACGGAAACCGACTGGTGTTGACGAAGAAACGTTGATCGAAGAATGAAAAAACAAAAGCAAAAGAAGAAGCCGGCAACACCCAAAGATTCGGAGAAAGATTCCAGCACCGCCGATTCGGCGGCAGCCGTTGAGGGGAGTGAATGCGCTGAACCGGAAAGTGCCGATGCAGACGATAAGTCGCCGGCCGCCGGTGACAAGGTCCCGGATCGCGAAGTACTGGAGGACCGCCTGCTCCGCCTGCAGGCCGACTTCGAAAATTTCAAAAAACGAACCCACCGGGAACGAGGCGAATTGGTCCGTCGCGCGGCGGAGAATTTGATGACCGAACTCCTTCCCATCCTTGATCACTTTGAGCTGGGATTCGAAAACGCGTCGAACCATGAGGCGAATCCCGCTGTGGTTGAAGGGTTTCGCATCGTTTATGACCAGATGGTGTCCGG
>Ga0310121_10006056_pt1 | contig 10241 bp, 6 predicted proteins | sample CB27_Tmax_986_MG_FD_203504 | JGI IMG/M metagenome (GOLD analysis project Ga0310121, IMG submission 203504) | Marine microbial communities from Western Arctic Ocean, Canada - CB27_Tmax_986 | ecosystem: Environmental > Aquatic > Marine > Oceanic | place: Canada: Western Arctic Ocean | collected... | reverse complement strand
CGATGCCGAGGCCGGTTCGGTGAACTTTGGAACGTCCAACCTTACCGCTGATGCAGCGAACGACCTGACCATCAATACCGAGTGTCATTGGCCAGCGTCAGCGACCGGAGGCGTGGTAACGATTGTCGGTGCGGATAACAGCGGCGGGGCATTCATCGATGCGCTGACCATCACCACGAATTCGACCAACTCCGCTGCCATCAACCTCAACGGCACGATTACTACCGACGGTGACCAGAGCTATGACTCCGGCCTCGTTGACCTGCCGAACGTGAATGTGGTCTCCAACAACGGCAGCGTGACGCTGTCGAGCAATATCACTTCCGCTGCAGACGTGGCCATCAACGCCGGTCAGAACATCGACCTGAACGGCGCCGACACCATCGATGCCGGTGGACAGAACGTCACCCTGACGGCTTCCGGATTCAACGCCTCCGGCAGCCTGACCACTCAGAATGTTGATGACCTTACCTTCAACATCTCAGGCACGGCCGGCATCAACGGCACGGTGAACTTCGGTGCAAACACCTTTACCACCAGCGCCGGTAATATCGACAGTAACGACACCGCAATCGACTTCAGCGTTACTAATGCCATTACCGTTAATGGAATCCTGAACGCCGGCACGAATAACGTAGGCCTGGGCGCAGCGGCCAGCCTCGGCGGTAACGGCACCATCCTCGCCGACACGCTCACCGGTCTGAACAACGTAAGCAACACCTTCGTCATCAACGGTGCAGGTGGCGTCGGAACGCTGAGCACGGTCGGCATCGATATCACGAACATCGTCGGCGGTTCGAATGCTGACATCATCACCATTGACGGCGGCACGCTGCCGGGCACGATTAACGCGGACGACGGCAACGATGACATCACCATCCGGAACGGCGGCCAGATCACCAGCAACCTCATTAACGGCGACGCCGGCGAGGATACGCTGACGATTGATTTTGGTGGTGGCAGCTCTGCGTCTTTCGTCAACGGTCTTGTCTACAACGGAGGCGACCTGAATGTGACCAACGGCGTCTTTACCACCGTGACGCACACCTCAATTAATCCGAGTGACGGAAATATTAATTTCGATGGCACGGGCACGGTCAGCCACACCGGCCTCGAGCCGGTCTTCATCGTGGTGCAGACGCAGAATATTAATTTCGAGTTCAACGGCGGTAACGAGACCATCACCGTCGACGACTTCCAGAGTGCCAACGATGGCCTGTCTTCCATCGATTCCACGCAGGGTGGGCAGGTCGTCTTCCAGAATCCGACCCAGAATCTGAACATCGACACCAACGTTGGTAGCGATACCGTCAACATCAATGGCAGTGACACGGGTTTAGTTTCAGACGTCACCATCACCGCCCAGGACGACCTGACGGTGAGCGATGTCGACCTGCAGAATTCGGGCGTCACTATCCAGTCTACCGGTGGTTCGGTGACGACCGGTGCCATTACTGTCGAGGATGTGACGACGACCGCTCAAGACAACTTGAATACTGGCAACGTGAATGCCAGCGGTAATGTGCAGCAGACCTCAAACACTGGCACGGTGACGGTCGGCACAACGACCGCCGCCGGCAGCGTGACGCAGACCGCGCAAGGCAACCTGAATGCCGGTAACGTGAATGCCGGAGGCAGTGCTACACAGGAATCGAACACCGGATCGACCACCACTGGCACAACGACCGCTGACGGCAGCGTGACCCAGACTGCGCAGGGCAACCTGAATGCTGGTGACGTAAATGCCGGAGGCAGCGCGACGCAGCAATCGAATACCGGCAGCGTGACCACTGGCACGACGACCGCCGACGGCAGCGTGACTCAGACTGCGCAGGGCAACCTGAATGCGGGTGCCGTCGACGCGGGCGGCAGTGCGAATCAGACATCGAATACCGGCACGGTGACCGCCTCCTCTGTGGAAGCTGACGGCAGTGTTTCGCAGACCGCGCAGGGCAGCGTTAACATCGGTTCGGTTACTGCCGGTGACGATGTGTTCCAGACCGCCAACACGGGCAGCGTAAGCACCGGAACGGTGAGCGCAGGCGATGATGTCACCATTAATGCTGAGACGACCGTCAACACCAACGGCAATACCATCACCAGTGGTGGAGACACGAGCGTGACCGCGGATACCGGCACGATTACCGCGAACGATATCACAGCCACCAACGGCTCCGTGGGAATCACTACTACCAATCAGACCATTAACGTTGGCGACGTCACCAGCGGTGCCGGTCAGACCTTCGATTCCAACGGTGGGGATGTGACCGCTACCTCCGTCGACAGCGGGGCAGCCCTGAGCGTCGAGTCGAACGGCGGGGACATCAATATCGGCACGACCGCGAGTGCGGATGCGACGATTAATTCTGGCGGCGGCAGCATTACAGCCGCCAACTTCAGCGCTGCCGACGCCACCTTGAACAGCGGCGGCGGCACAGTGAGCCTGGATAACATTTCTGCCAACGATTTCAGTGTCGATGGTGGTGGTGCGACGGTCAGCTTCGAAGAGATTATTGCCACCGGTGATATCGCTCTCATTTCTATCGGCGGCACGATTGCGCTGGCAGGCGACACGATTTTCACGCTTGGCACTCTGCTTATCGATACCGGCACGTTTACGACCGCCGGCGATGCGACCCTGACCTCGACCGAACTGACGCTCGATGCGACGATTGATTCGTTGACCAACGGTATCATCGACCTTGATTCCGCAGTCGTGAATTTCGAAGACAACTTCTCGATTGGTGGCGGTACCTCCGCCCGTACGCAGGAAGGTGGCGTCGAAGGTAAGAACGTCCAGCTTGGTGCGGATGTAGTGATCGACTTGCCCGTGATTGAAGTAGAGGTGGTCGATCAGCCGGACGTGAATACCGAGTTGATTGCGCTGCTCAAGCAGTTTGGTGTTGAGATTGAAGGTGCGGAAGCCATCTCGACCAAGACGATTGAGCCGCTTTCCTCCGAACGTGCCCAGCTTGGTAATCTGCCGACACCGCTCCAGACGGCCCAGGCTATGAGCCGCCTGAATGAAATGCTCAGCACGACCCCGGCGCCGGATGTGAGTGATGAGTTCAAGCAGAAGTTTGGAGAGGTCAGCCGTAAGCTAATGGATAGTGACGACCCACAGAAGACCCTGGAAGACCTCATTCAGAATGACCCGTTTGTGAAGGGTTCGCCGGAAGCTCAGACTAAACTTAAAGCGCTGGCAAACCTGCTCGAGATGTCCCTTGAGGTTGAAGATGCGGACGATCCGGATGCTGCCTTCGAGACGCTCCGCACGAAGAGCCCATGGCTGAAGGATGCGCAGAGCTTCCTCACTCAGGCCCGTGCGCTGCTCATCCAGAAGGGCAAGGACCCGAAGTTCGCCGCCCAGCTCTTCATGGTCAAATACGCCAAGCCGATTCAGGCAGCGTTCCCGGCCACCTATGGCCTGCTGCAGCAGATGGCGGCGGAGTAGGGGATATGGTTGATGGTTGATGGTTGATGGTTGATGATTGCATCCATTAACCATCTAACCATTAACCATTAACCATGAAAATTTTCCTCACCGGCTCGGCCGGTTTTATTGGCGGGTATCTTGTTCAGGAGTTGCTTGACCATGGGCATGAGGTGGTCGGGCTCGATAATTATTCCAAGTACGGGGCGGTCTCGAAGAGCTACGATACGCACGAGAATTACCGGCTCGTGCGGGGCGATGCGAAGGATATCGACCTGCTGAAGGAGGCCCTTGTGGACTGCGATATCCTGGTCGCGGGCGCGGCGAAGATTGGTGGGATCAGCTACTTTCACGAATATGCATACGACCTGCTCGCAGAGAATGAGCGTATCACCGCGGCCGCGTTCGATGCCGCGATCTGGGCGCACAAGGAGAAGCAGCTCAAGCGCATCGTGGTGGTGAGCAGCTCGATGGTCTATGAGTGTGCGGATGTGTTCCCGACGCCGGAAGGGCAGCAGAGCGAATGCCCGCCGCCGGAATCGACTTACGGCTTTCAGAAACTGGCGACCGAGTACTATGCGAAGGGCGCGTGGGAGCAGTATCAGTTGCCTTACACGATTGTGCGTCCGTTTAACTGCGTGGGTATCGGCGAGCGACGTGCCCTTGGCGGGAAGGAGATTGCGAGTGGAAATGTAAAGCTCGCGCTCAGCCACGTGGTGCCGGATATCGTGCAGAAGATTTTGAGGGGGCAGGATCCGCTGCACATTCTGGGTGATGGCAAACAGGTGCGTCATTACACCTACGGCGGCGACTTGGCTGAGGGCATCCGGCTGGCTATTGAGAGCGAGAAGGCGGTGAACGAGGATTTCAATATCTCTACCGCGGCGAGCACCAACGTGCTCGAACTGGCAGAGCTTATCTGGGACAAAATTCACAAGGGCGCCAAGCCGTTCGCTTACGTTTCAGATGATCCGTATCCGCACGATGTGCAGCGTCGTATCCCGGACGTGCAGAAGGCAAAGGAGGTATTGGGTTACGAGGCAAAGGCGGATTTGAGTGCGATGCTGGACGAGGTGATCCCTTGGATAGGGGAGCAGATTGAGGAGGGGCTGATTTAGGAGTGTGGGAGTGTGGGAGTGCCGGTGGTGGCCTTTCGTAATGAGTAATGAGTAATGAGTAATGGGGCCGGTGTGGTTGTGATGGCGGGTGGCAAGGGAATAACGTTCAACATTCAACGTTCAAATCACCTCATCCAGTTTTCGATTTGCAGGTCTTTGAAGTGTTGAAAATCTTTGGTGTTGTTGGTCACGAGGATGAGATCGTTGGTATGGGCAATGGCGGCAATTTGGCCATCGACGAATGCAGTTCGTTTACCGGTAGTCTGTTGGCGTGCTCACTCTGCGGCGTGCCATTGCGCGGCCTTTGCGTCATAGGGAAGGATCGGGAATACAGGCAGGATGGTATCTGTGAGGTAAGCCTCCAGGGCGTCGCGTCGTTTTGAGATGGGAAGTCTGAGGCAGCCGAAAAGTAGTTCATGCAATACTGGTGCAGCTATGGCCAGTCGCCCTTCATATTGCTGGATGCGGTTCAGGGCTTTCGGCTTGGGTCTCGGCCGCATGGGCTCAGAGAGGATGTTGGTGTCGAGCAGATAGCGAGGATTCACAGGTTTACCTCTCTGCCTTCTGATCTGTCCCGCAGATCATCAAAGAATTCTTTTGTGAAGCCGAGTTCGTTCAGATCGTCTTCTTCCCGGAAGCGTTTGTATGCCTCGGTGAACGAGACTTTCTTACTGGTTACGGCTTGATACTCCTCCAATGACATCAGGACGGCAACGGGCTTGCCTCGGCGGGTTAGTTCCACTGATGAGCCGCTTTCGACGTCTCGGATAATGCTGGTGAGGCTGTCTCGTGTCTGGACTATTGAAAACTGTTTCATGAAGGTCTCCAGAAATGGCTATGTAGATGGCCATCTTATACTAAATGACGAAATGAGTAATGAGTAAGGGTGTCGATGGCGGCATCGAGTGTTACTTACAACCGGCGCATCAAGGTAAGGCGGCCCTCTCAGACAAACTTACTCAAAACTCATTACTCATTAAAAAAAGCCTTGCCGAACTTTCGTCCGGCAAGGCTTTTTGTTTTGGATGGGGGACTTCAATTACATGCGGGTGTTGATCCAGTTTCCGCTGTTGGAAGCGCTGCCGCGGTAGGCGGATTCGGCGCTCTGGCTCAGGGAGGAATCCTGGAGGTTGGTGGCGACTGCGGTGGAATCGATCTTCTTGGCGATGATTTCCTGGGCGGCGTTGACGCGGTCGTTGACGGTGATGTTGACGACGTTGGCGCTGTCGACATCCTGATCGCTGGACTGGCTGCCCCAGAATTGGTTGCCGGCATGTGTGCCTCCGGTGCTGCGGGCTGCATCGAGGGCGGTCTGCGCGGCGGACTGGGCCTGGATGTTGTCGCCAAGCGCGGTGCTGGTGATGTTGGTCACGCTGGGGTCGACCCGGCGAGCTGTTCTGCTTCTGCCATGCGTCGTTGTAGGCGTTGCCGAAGAGGTTGCCGGCCCACGGGGAGCTCGGGGCGACGGGCGAGCCGACTTTGGATTTGGATTTTACGGCCTGGTTTTCGAGCGAATCGGCGGAAGCGACGGATTTAATCTTGCTGATGTCGATGATGTCTTTGGTATGCGCAAGGCGCGGTCGGTCGAGGCCGATGTGGGCGTTGATTTCGTTGGGGGCCTTCGACTTCTGGTTGCTGTCCTGCGCCTGGTTGGCGGTGCTGCTGGCGTCGCCTTCACGAGCTGATCGAGTCTTTCGTTCTGGACGCCGCTGGTGAGCGAGCTGGCATCGATCCTGGTGATGTGAATGAGATTTCCGAGCATGGTGTGTGCTCCTTTATGTAGTGGTGGTGTGTAAGTGGTGGTGTGGTGTGGTGAACTGATAAGTGAGCTGTTGTTACTTCCTTGCCGCGAGCTGTGGGTCAGACCGCTACTGGGAAGCGGGCTGTCCGACAACTCGAGGGTTGTCCTGAAGAGTTTGTTGTGGGCAGGTTAAAACCTGCGCTACAACAGAATTTCAAAGAACCTTTGAATGAGCGGGTGCTTGACTCGACTCGCTGCGCTCGTCTCGTCTCGTCCTGGGCATGAGGCGTTCGCTCGTCTCGTCTTCTCCTGAGCTAATCTTGCCGCGGAGCGTCAAGACCACGTGCGGCTATCGATGTCCTGGTCATTGCTCTGGCTCTCGAAGAGCTTGTTGCGAGCGTTGGCGCCGGAGAGGGTTTTGGCTGCGGTCTTGGCATCCTGAGTGGCGCTCTGGGCCTGGACGTTGTCGCCAGCGGCTGCGGAATTTAGATTGGTGACCTGCGGGTCGCCTTCTTCGTAGCGTTCGCCTTCGATGCCGATGTTCTCAACGACGTCGATGTAGTTGGTGCTCTTTATTTTCTGGCCGTTGCTGGCTACCTGGTCGTCGTCACTGGTGGAGTGTCCACCGACGGTCTGGACTGGCGGGCACCACGGGTTGAGGTATTTGAAGCCGGTGAGGAGGCGACCCGGCATCTTGCCGAAACGCCTCCTCTGGCTGGACGATAGCGCCGCTTCAAGAGCGTCGATTTCTGTGGGCGTACTGGGAGTACTGGTGAACAAGTCGGGTAACTTCACCTGTAGAAATCAATGCTCTGTCTGCGACGAAATTCTATGGTTGATGGTTAATGGTTGATGGATGGTTCATGGCATCAACCATTAACCATCAGATTTTAAAGTCTAATCTTGGGCTGTTTGCTCTTGCGGTTGTCTGGTCACTCTGCTGTTCCTGCGCGCCGTTGTTCTTGGAACGTCCACGGGTCGAGGCTTCTGAGTGCTGCGAGGCGATTTGTGCCTGGTCGTTCTGCTGGTCAGGCCCGGTGGTCAGTTGTTCGGTAATTTTGTCTTCGACGATGGCGCGGCCGCTCTGCGCATCCAGTGTGGGCTCGCCACTGATGAGGCCGTGACCGACGTATGCAATCTCTGAAAGAATATCGAGAGGCGTGTAGCTTGGGTCGGCTTCTTTGCGACCGGTGGTCAGCGACTGCTGGTCGAGATTCTGTGCCTGGAGGCTGTCGTTGGTGCTGTGTTGCGTGACGCTGCCGACTTCGGCTGGTGCTGGCGGGCAAAAGTTGAGCGCGCCATTCTTGCGGAGGCCGAGGTAGTTGCGGGCTCGGGCGGTCTGGTCGTTGCCCTGACCCTGGTCGGCCCGGTTGCTGGCCCATCCACCGGTCTGTGCCGGCTGGCAGAAAAAACTATAGTGGCCGTAGGGGCGGTCTTTCTTCACCGCGGAGCGCTGTCCGATATCCTGAAGCTGCGTGTTCTTATTGGTGGCGTCGGCATCGACGTTGTCGACCCATATTTCAGCACCGAATTCCGGCCCGTCGGGCAGGCCTGTGCCGGGCTGATTGATCTCGCTGTCAATATGGTTGTCAGCGTCTGCACCCTGGCGGTTGCGCTGGAGCTGTTCGCCCTTGTTTGCGCCCATGCCGTGGGTGACGGAGCTGTTTGAAAATCCATAAGGAACGTTCGGCAGCGCGCCGAGTGCTTCCTGCTGCAGGCCCTGGCCTTCGAAGCTTTCTGAATCGGCATCGGAGCGGACACCGTCGATGGCGAGGATGTCTACATGGCCATTAAAACGGGGGCGGTCGGCTGAAAAGCGGACCTGAATTTCGTTGGGGGTGGTGGTCCGCTGATCGTTGTTCTGTCCCTGGCGTGAATCGTTGCGTGAGCGCCAGCCGGATGACAATGCGAACTGCGATTTACCATCTTCTTGTGTCGATCGGCTATTGCCAACGCTGAAGATTTGGCCGACTGTGACGGTGCTGAATGACATGGTTGATGTCCTTTCCGAGCCCGCTCTTGCGCTGCGGGCGTCGATGCTAGCCGGATGCTTGTTTTCAGCAGTGACGATTGCTGAAGGCATCGGGCGAAACCCATAACCTCTATTTCAACTTAAGACGAGTCTTAAGCCTTTTTCGCTTCGTTGACTCTTGCGTCCGAGTGACCGTGACAAGCACGTCAGATTGTATGGATACCGGCTGGTGTGAACGTAGACGAAAGCCTGTACGTTCAGCGCAGTACCAAGAATTCCCAGCCGAATTGTTCCGCAGAAAGCGGAAGAAAGGACGCTGCCTAGCCAAAGGCAACTACTCTCAGGAGCGCAGGGCGTTTGCTGAGAGCACCTTGATTATCCCCAACTGCAATTTTGTGATTAGCCCAGTAAAACGTGGAAAGGAGAAGGGTGGTGTCGTGTGGAGGCTAGGATGCTGTGAGGCAGTGAGTTAGATGCTGGTTGCTGGATGCTGGATGCTGGATATTGGTGTGCAGGCTGTGAGAAACCCTGCGAAGTTTGTGGCTGAACTTTGAGAGGGAGAGTTAAAGTTTGGCCCGGATAGGGGAGGGCCCAATGAGTGAGTGATGCCTGTTAAAGGGCGACCCTTATATATGTATATTTATGACGTAACCTCTCGCACCTCTCTTCGTCTTTGCCCATAAGCTGAGGTCTGTACCGAGGGCTCCCGCCATTGACACCTCAGGCCTTGCCCCACACAATCCGGAGCTCGCGCCGAATTGTCCTTTCGTCTTCATCTTGATCCTGTTCTTACTCGCCTGAAGCCGTTAGCTTTGAGGAGAAGAGAGATTATGAGTGCGATTAAGAGAAGGATTAAGAGTCCGACCACTCCCAAAAACTTCATCACTCCATTCCCCACGAGTTGACCTCATGCGCGCATCCAGCATCTCGCATCCCGTATCTGGTGTCTTTTTTCTTGCCCTCCTTCTTGCCCCGAGTTCTTTACTGTGGGCTGGCCCGCTCGAAGACGCGGAAGTCGCCTTCAATAAGAAGAACTACAAAGACGCACGCGAGGCCTACGAAAAATTTATCGCCGGGCCGGAAGCGCAGAAGCACGATAAGTATCGGTACGCAGTGAATCAGGTCATCGCCAGCCGGCTGCGGATGGGTGAGCATGCCGAGGCATTGGACTTTGCCAAGAGTCGTGTCGAGGCGGATAAGAACACCGTTTGGGAGGCGCGCAGTCACCGTCGTTATGCCAATCTAATGATGGCTGCTCCGCATTGGGGAATGCGCAGGGCAGGGGAGTTCCATCGTGGGAAGCGGGGGCAGGGGGAGTATGTCCGTTCGTTCCGAAAGGATCGCACGGAGGCTATCAAGCACTTTGAGGCGGCGCGCATCATTTACCAGGCCACGCTGGCCGACAAAGAGAAACTCGGAAAGTTGCCCAAGGATCAGCAGGACAAATTTCTGCCCGAAGCGCTCGAATGTAATTTTGATCTTGCCGGGACGCTGCTCCGCCGTGGTGAGAATGCGCAATCGTGGGACTGGTGGGACAGCTTCGGAGAGGAGATGGAAGAGTTCGAGGAATACGAGCCCGGGTACGGATACCGCCGTTACGGCGCGCGGGGCAGCAATCCGCCGTCAGGACTCCGCGTCGATAAGGAAGGCAACCCCATCTTCACCGTCGAGCCCAAGGCCTACAAGGCCGATCTGCCCGACGATCAGCGGGTGCGTTCCCTGTTAAAGGAGATTGAGGCCAAAGACCCTACGCCTAACAAAGACATGAAAGCGCTCGCCATCTATCGTCGCGCCATGGTCGCCCGTGCCCGCTTTGGGCCCGACCTCGTGACCCGCTGGTGGCAGCAGGGTCACCGTCGCTTTGGCCGACTCGGTGAGCCGCTCGAAAATGATCCGGCCAAGCCGGAAAAAGAGCTTTGGCTCCTTAAGGAAAACGAAGCCCTCACATGGGTCGCCGGCACTCTCAAAGTTATCAAT
>Ga0310121_10006055_pt1 | contig 10241 bp, 10 predicted proteins | sample CB27_Tmax_986_MG_FD_203504 | JGI IMG/M metagenome (GOLD analysis project Ga0310121, IMG submission 203504) | Marine microbial communities from Western Arctic Ocean, Canada - CB27_Tmax_986 | ecosystem: Environmental > Aquatic > Marine > Oceanic | place: Canada: Western Arctic Ocean | collected... | reverse complement strand
GATCCCGCTGGATGAGTTTGAGTCGCTCAATGCTGCGCTGGACCACTACGCCAGCTATCCCGGCAAAGCCCTCGCCCTACTCCGCACGGCATGCCCATTCACGACCTAACCAGCCAATCGCCCTGGCGAGCGCACGCCGGAATCAAGGAAATCCTCCGGGCCGAAGCCGATCCGAGCGCTGGCCGGGGGGGCCCGTGATCCAGCCTCTCACAGGATAAACTGCTCCTGTCCCTGCGTTTCGGGGTAGAGATACTCCTTCCCCTCGTAGTTGCGCAGGAGGGTTTCCTCGTCGTTGCTGTGCAGCACGTAGTTCGGGTTGAGAGGGATTTTACCGCCGCCCCCCGGAGCATCGATCACGAACTGAGGAATGGCGTAGCCGGTGGTATGGCCCCGCAGGCCCTCGATGATCTCGAGCCCTTTGCGGATCGGGGTGCGGAGATGCGCGGAGCCCTTGATGAGATCGCACTGGTAGAGATAGTAGGGCTTCACGCGGCAGAGGAGGAGCTTGTGAACCAGGGCGCGCTGGATCACCACCTCGTCATTCACCCCTTTCAGCAAGACGGACTGGTTCCCGAGGGGAATGCCCGCGTCCGCAAGGCGGCCCAAGGCATCGCGGACTTCGGCGGTGAGTTCGCGGGGGTGATTGGTGTGGATGGAAATAAACAGGGGATGATATTTGCGCAGCATCTCGCACAAGGCCGGAGTGACCCGCTGGGGGAGAAAGACCGGGATGCGGCTGCCGATGCGCACGAACTGGATGTGCTCGATGCTTCGCAGCCGGGAGAGGATCTTCTCGAGCCGCCGGTCGGAGAGCAGAAGAGGATCCCCGCCGGAGAGCAGGACATCCCGCACCTGCGGCGTGTTCTCGAGATACTCGAAGGCCGCTTCCCACTGCGTCTCGAGATGCTGGTCGCCGACGCCGGAAACCACCCGGGATCGCGTGCAATAGCGGCAATAGGAGGCACAGCGGTCCGTGACCAGGAAGAGGACCCGGTCCGGATAGCGGTGCACCAGGCCCGGCACAGGCATGTGGCTGTCTTCCCCGCATGGATCGGTCATCTCGCGGGGGTCGTCGCAGGTCTCCTCGAGGCGCGGGATGACCTGGCGGCGCACCGGGCAGTCCGGATTGTCGGCCTCCAGGAGATTGAAGTAGTGCGGGGTCACGGCCGCCGCCAGCTTGGTGCCGGTTAGGAGGATCCCGGCCCGCTCCTCCTCGCACAGAGTGAGGTGCGATTCGATCTGCTCCAGGGTCCGGACCCGATTCTTGAGCTGCCACTTGTGATCGCTCCAGATCCCGGGGGAAAGATCGTGGGCGGCCCAGTATCCCGGTGCGGGGGAGGTGAACGCGATCTCCGCGTCGTAGTCAAAGGAGGCCATCGGAAAGGTCCGTCGAATCTAGGGGAGTGCGCAGTCTTGTCAAAAGCGGGTTGACAAAAAGCCGGAAAACTTTATAGTCAAGGCATCTTAACTGTCTGAGGCCAAAGTTTTAAAAATGTTTTCACAAGCCTTGCGTGATATTGCCCGTCCGACCTACGCGGAGATCCTTGAAGCCCTGAAACGCTCGGACGGGATGGCCGTCTCGGAGTTGGCGAAAGAGCTCAAGATGAGCTACATGGGGGTGAAGCAGCACTGCGTGAATCTGGAGAAGAAGGGGTATTTGAAGACCTGGCGGGTGCCCCGCACCCAGGTGGGCCGTCCCGAGAAACTCTACCGGCTCACGGAGGCCTGCGAGGCGCTTTTCCCGCAGGCCGGCCCGACCCTCACCCTCAATCTCCTGGAAGGGGTGAGGAAGCTCTACGGGGAATCGGCCCCGGAGAAGATGCTGTTTCACCATTTCGAGGAGCAGCGCGAACGCTGGGGGGCGAAGCTCACTTCGGCGGGATCGCTGGCCGAAAAAGCCACCCGACTGGCGGAACTTCGCGATGCGGAAGGCTGCTTCAGCAGGTGCACCTACGACCCCCGGAACGGGCTGCGGATCGAGGAGTTTCACCACACCATGACGCCGGTTTACGAGGAGTATCCGAATGCGGTGCGCATGGAGATCCAGATGATGGAGCAGTTGCTGGGCTCGCGAATCAAGCGCAGCGTGGCGGAAGGCGGGAAGGGCCGCCGCCTGACAGTCTACGAAGTGGCATCCCTCGGTGCGCCGAACGCGAGCGATCGCGGAGTGATGGACGGAACGGATCGGACCGGCGCCCTGCGCGGCGGCTCCACCGAGGTGCCGACCTACGTGGAGATGTAAGCCGGAGTGCGGCGCTGAAGCGCCCGCCCTCGACCGGGACCGGTTCCAACCAGGATACGGAGCATCTGCGGATTGGGGGAAGCGGTGTCAGGCGAGGCACCGCGGATAGGCCCCTGCCTCGACCAGGCCCTTGATGGATTCGACCACGACGGGTTTGTCGGCGGGGTAGGTGACGCCAAACCAGGAGCCGGTGGTGGCGAGCACCTGGCAGGTGGCCCGGCCCGCCGTAACGAGATCGTCGACCACGGTGGGAATGTAGCACTCGCCGGTGGAGTGGTCGTCGCGGCTTTCGAGAAAGGCGGTGAAGAGGGACTCGAGTTCCATGAAAAAGTGAGAGGTGAAGCCCCAGAAGTTCATGGAGACGATGACATCCTCCTGCATGATGTGCTCCTCGCCGGTCACGGAGATTCCGCGCGCGAGGCCATCCCCCCAGCGCCTGATCTCGACGACTTCTTCCACGTCCTGCAGGAAGCCATCGGAGTGCGTGGTAATGCCGCGATTCACTCCGCCGTGCTCGGAGAGAGTGTTCTTCAGGTAGTAACCGACCATGCAGTAGCACGTGGGATCGGACCGGTTCTTGCCGAGAAACTCAGCGGCGGTGTGATAGGCGTCGCGCCCGTAGAAATCGTCGGCGTTGACGACTGCGAAGGGCTCCTTCACGGCGTGACGGGCGGCGTAGATGGCGTGCGCGGTGCCCCACGGCTTGGTGCGTCCGGCGGGAACGGAAAAGCCTTCGGGAATGTCGTCGAGGCGCTGGAAGGCGTAGTCGACCTCGATGCGGTCCGCAAATTTGGAGCCGACCGATTCACGAAACTGCGCCTCGAATTCCTCGCGGATCACGAAGACGACCTTGCCGAACCCGCTGCGAAGGGCGTCGAAGACGGAGTAGTCGAGGATGGTTTCCCCACCCGGACCCATCGGCTCGATCTGCTTCAGTCCGCCGTAGCGGCTGCCCATTCCAGCGGCGAGGACGAGGAGGGTGGGCGGGTGCATTGCGGAAAATCCGGGCGGTTTATGGGGTGAAGGCGGGGGCCATGCAACGGGAATCTGTCTCCACGGCAGGGAATCAATTCACAATCCCCCGCGATCTTCCCTCATCCGCGGTTGCGAAGGGGCGGGGGCGGCCTGTAAAGTGCCGCCGTGCCCCAGGTGGAAACGGAAAGCGCAGAAGCGGCGAGCATGACCGAATCCTGGGAAGACCACGTTCGCCGCACTTTTCAGGCCATGGTGACGGCGCGGACCCTGGAGTCCAAGCTGGCCAGCCTTTACAAGGCGGGGAAGATCGTGGGGGGAGTCTATATCGGCCCCGGCCAGGAGGCCGTCAGCGCTTCGATCGGGTCCTGCCTGGAGTGGGGCCGGGACATATTCGCGGCCCTGATTCGCGACCAGGCGGGGCGGACCGCCTTCGGCGAACCGATCCTGGATGCGACCCGAACCTACCTCGGGGCCGCGACGGGACCGATGCACGGGAAGGACGGCAATGTCCACCGCGGGCGTCCCGCCGAGGGCTATCCGGCCATGATCAGCCACCTGGGATCGATGATCTCGGTGGTGGCGGGCATGTTGCTGGCCCGGCGAATGAAAGGGACCCTCAAGGGCGTGGTGGGCGCCGCGAGCGTCGGGGATGGTGCCAGTTCGACCGGAGCCTTCCACGAAGCGCTCAATCTCGCCGCGGTGGAAAAGCTGCCGCTCGTCGTGATCCTCGCCAACAACCAGTTCGCCTACTCCACTCCGACCGACCGGCAATTCGCCTGCAAGAACCTGGTCGATCGCGCCATCGGGTACGGAGTGGAAGGGGCCGAATCGGACGGCACCGATCTCCTGGATTCGCTCAAGGTGACCTCGGAGGCCGTGCAGCGGGCGCGGGACGGGCGTGGACCGCAGTTGGTGGTGGCCAGCATGCTGCGCCTGAGCGGCCACGGCGAGCACGACGACGCCTTCTACGTGCCGGAAGAGCTGAAAAAGTCGAAGCTGGGGCGGGATTGCATGACAGTGGCGGAAGAGCAACTGGTGCAGGGGGGATTCCTGAGCGTCGCCGAGATCGCGGATTGGAAGAAAACAGCCGCCGAAAAGGTGCAAGCGGCGGTGGCCACCGCCCAGCAGGAGCCGGCTCCCGATCCCTATCGGGCCGATTGGAACGTCTTCGCCACGCCGGGGCTTGGCGACCAGCAATAAGGAAGAGATGGGAGAAGTCACATACATCGATGCCATCCGCGAAGCGCATCACGACGTGATGGCGCAGGATGATCGCGTCTTTGTGTACGGCCAGGACGTGGGTGTGTTCGGCGGCGCCTTCAAGGCAACCCAGGGGCTGAAGAAGAAGTATCCCGACCGCGTTCTCGATGCCCCCATCAGCGAAGATGCCATGGTCGGTCTCGCAGTGGGAGCCGCGATCGAGGGGATGCGGCCCATCATCGAGATGCAGTTCGCGGATTTTTCGTCGGTCGGGTTCAACCAGATCGTGAACCAGGCCGGGGCGCACTATTTTCGCACCGGCATTCCGATTCCGATCACGGTGCGTCTTCCCTGCGGGGGCACCCCCGGTTCGGGTCCCTTTCACAGCCAGATGATGGAAGGTGTCTACGCCCAGTACCCCGGGCTTGTGATCGTGACGCCGGCCACCGTGGCCGATGCCTACGCCATGCTGGTCGCCTCGGTGGCGCTGGACGACCCGGTCCTCTACTGCGAACACAAATTTCTCTACCGTTGGCTGAAGGCGGACAGCTTCAAGGGTGAGGCGCTTCCGATCGGGCAGGCGCGCATCGTGCGGGCCGGGAAACACGCTACAGTGGTGGCCTACAGCGCCATGGTCCACGAAGCGCTGCACGCCGCGGAGTCTCTCGCGGAGGAAGGATGGGAAATCGAGGTGGTGGATCTGCGGAGCGTGAAGCCCCTGGACACGGACACGGTGATCGCGTCCGTGGCCCGCACCGGCCGCCTCCTGGCGGTGGGAGAAGCCTATCCGTGGGGCGGGGTCACGGCGGAAGTCGTTTCCCGCGTGGCCAGCGAAGGGTTTCACCTTCTCGATGCTCCGCCGCAGCGCTTGAATGCGCGCGACACGCCCGTGCCGTACCACCCCAATCTCTGGGAGGCGCACCGTCCCACCCTCGCGTCCATTTCGGCTGCGATTCGCAACCTCCTTCGTCTCTAACAAACCAACGCCATGCCGGAAGTTCCCATCCTGATGCCGCAACTCGGCGAGTCGATCGCGGAGGCCACCATCGTGCGCTTGAACGTCGCGCAGGGCGACGCGGTGGAAGCCGACCAGGAAGTGATCGAGGTGGAGACCAACAAGGCCACCATGGATGTCACCACCTTGTGCGCCGGGACGGTGCGGGAAATCATCGCGAAGGAGGGCATCAGTTACCCGGTCGGGACGGTCCTGGGCTTGCTCGAGGTGACGGATGAGGAGCTGGCCCGCACCGGGGTCCAGGTCGAGAAAGGCGGCCCGGAACCGAACCGGCAGGCCAGCGGCGAGGGGGCGCTGGAGCCGCGGGCCCACTTTGCCACTCCGGAGGGCGGGGCCCGCGAGCCTCGCAAGGTGGAGCCCAGCATTCTCGGACTCGCGGTCCCGGCCGGCGTGAAGGGCGCCCATTACCTCTCGCCCCGCATGAAAGCCCGTATGGATGAGCTGGGCCTGCGCGCCGCGGACATATCCGCCATCGTCGGGAGCGGCGCCGGAGGCCGGGTGACGGTGGAAGATCTCGAGCAGTTCCTGGAGTACATCGAGACCTGGCCGCATAGCCAGGCGTCCCCGATGCGGCTGTCGGTCGCGGACTCCATGCGACGGAGCTGCACGCGGCCCCTCGCCTCGGTGGGGCGCCCGGTGCGGCTCGATCCTCTTCTCGATTACCGTCGCAGTCTCGATCCCAAGCCGCCTCTCACGATCTTTCTGCTGCGGGCCTTCGGAAAAGCCCTCGCGGAGGATCCCGCCACGGCGGGCTACCTGATCGGGGAACACATCGTGCATCCCCGCGCCTTCGATATCGGGGTGGCGGTCCAGGTCGAGGACGGGGTCCTGGTCCCGGTCCTGCGAAACGTGGACAGCCGCACCGTGGAGGAACTGATGGAAGAGTACCTCGAACTGGTGAGCAAGGCCCGAGAGCGCCGCGTTCCCGAGGAGAACATCGGCGGTGGAATCGCGACCGTTACAAACTTCGGGACCTTCGGCCTGAAGTGGGGGACACCCATCCCGCTGCCGAGCGAGACCCTGATCCTGGGGATCGGGGCGGGGGTCAAAAAGCCGATCTGGAACGACGAGAGCAAGGAGTTTGTTCCCATGACGGAGGCGGACCTGATCCTGACCTTCGATCACCGGGTAGTGGACGGTGGGGGCGCCGGAATGTTGCTGAGCCGTCTCGCCGAACTTTCGCAGGAGCCCGAACGGCTCTGACGCCGGAAACACGATGTCCATAGAACCAGCTCTCCCCCACGCCGCCCACCGCGTCCTCGAGACGCCGCACGGCAAAGCGATCGGCGTCAGCTACCGCTGGGACGGCGGCCAGTACTGCGCAATCCAGACCTCGCGCGGCCTGGTCGGCTGTGGCGTCTACGACATCGCCTGTGCCAACGAGTTCGGCATGGCCTTCGCGATCGCGAAGGGCACCCCGGAAAAGCCGCTCTTCGAACCGGAGGACCTTTACGAGGCGAAAATTGTGGCCGCCAGCGAGCCGGCGCGGGCGCTGGGAATCGAGGAAGGGATGACCGGGATGGAGGCGCTGGGTAAGCTGCTGCTGGGCGATTGAGTGCAGCTTCGGGAAGGTCCCCTCAACAAAAGAGCCCGGGGAATTCCCGGGCCCTGCATTGCAGAAGTTTGCTGATTGGCGGGAAGATTACTTCTTCTCCTTCTTCTCTTCCTTGGGCTTGGTAGCGGAAATCAGCTTCACGTCGGCGTGCTCAAAGACGACGTAAACTGGGGCATCCCCACCGAGGAGGTCTTCGAGCTTGGCCACTTTGCCGTCTTTGCCAGTGACCTTCGTCTTTGCGGAGACCTTGAGAGGCTTCTTGGCTTTGGCGGGCTTGGGATCGACGGTAAGGATCTTGGTTTCCTTGTTGAACTTGGCTTTGCCTTTGGCGGTGACATTCTTTCCGCAGCCGGCGTAGGCCGCTCCGGCGAACACGGCAAGCGAGGCGATGATAGCGATAATAGTTTTCATTTTCCTGAGGATTCTGTTTGGTTTCTCGAGTTAGTTTGGTGTGGTTTGAACGGGAAGAAGAAGATCTTCGACCCATCTAAAAAAAAGCTGCGCCGAAGGGAGTCCATGCACAAGGGAAATTTTGCGTTTGTGAGCCGGACTCGTGGGATCGCCGGGGCACTGGGTAGCCTCCTTTTGAGCAGCCTGGCGGAGGCACACCCCACCCCCGTTGTCCCGGTGCGTACCGGCTTTGATCTGCCGGGTTCGGTGCGGATCGGGGTGGAAATCGATCCGCGCTGTTTCGCGGAGGATCCGGAACAGGAGCCATACACCTACGCGAGGGCGTTTGCCAACTTATCAGATAATGCGAAGGAAGTGTGGCGGAAGCAGGCCCGCCGATTCATTCCGGAGCACATCATTTTCGAGTTCGATCCCGGGGGCCGGGTCGAGCCGGAATTCACGATGCGGTTCGAGCTGAAGGACGGGGTGGAATTCGAGCAGGCGGAGGACGTCGTGGTGATTGTGGCGGAGAGCGTGATCGACCTTCCGGCGGGAGCGCGGGCGTATCGTATTCACGCTCGCAAGGCCGGGTTTCTCACCGTCATGTTTCTCAATGAGATTGGGGGGGAACCGGTCAAGCGAGTGCAGGCCCTCTTTCCAGGTGAGACCAGTTACTGGCTCGAGTTCAGGGGCGGTGCCGGATCCCAAGAGGTGGAAGAGGGCGGGGGATCTTCCCGGTCATCGCTGGTGGAAGGCTTTGCCGCCGTGCTTCCCCGTGGCTGGGATCATCTTCTCTTTATCGTGGGTTTCGCGCTTCTGAGCTGGAACGCCGGGCGCCTCCTGCGGCAAGCCGCGGCGTTCACCCTCGCACACGTCTTAACCCTCGTCATCGTGTCCGGCGGGTTTCTTGCGGCGCCGGCTTCGACGGTGGAACCCCTCATTGCAGCGAGCCTCGTGTGCGTGGCGGTCGACAATGTCATGCGGCCCACCAAGTTCCGGTGGCGCCTCGCGATGATCTTCGTCTTCGGCCTGGCACACGGATTCGGTCTTGGGGCCGACTTTCTCGACCACCATCCCCAATCTGCGCCGGGTGGCCTGCGCCTCGCGGAGTTCACTCTCGGAGTCGAGTTCGCCCAGGTGGCCGCCATCGCGGCAGTCTTGCTGCTGACCTTCAAGTGGCGGGAATGGGAACGCTACCGGGCGCGGATCGTGATGCCGGTCTCCCTCGTGATTGCGGCGCTGGGCTTTTGGCTGATGGTGGAGCGGTTGGGCGGGTGAGGGGACGCGCCCGGCGGGGGCACAGGCGGATATTCTTGCCTCCGGGGGCTGCATGGCCTGCTATGAAAGCATGAAACGGTTGGGAATTCGTCGGCTCGGAATGGTGCTCGCGGTGGTGCTCGGCCTCGCTCCAGTCCAGGCGGAACTGCGCGAATTCACGGACGTCAAGGGGCGCAAGCTCAAGGCCGAGTTCATCGACCTGCAGGGCGAGCGGGCCACTCTTCGCCTCGGAACCGGCAAGGTCGTCCAGGTGCCGCTGGAGCGCCTCAGCGAGGCGGACCGCGAGTTCATCGCCAAGCACGCCTCCGGAACCCTCGCGCCGGTCGAATTGCCGGACCGGCCGCTCCACAGCGTGACGGAGTGGAACGATGAGCAGGGGACCAACGAGACCTACTTCATCGACTACACCGGCAAGCGCGCCTTCAAGAGCAACTTCAAGTCCATCGATCGCGGCGGATTCGCGGCCGGGCTCGGAAAGTACTGCGTGGTGCAAGGCCCGCACTACGGGTTGATCGACACGAAGGGGACCACACTTTTCGGTTTGCGGACCGAGCTCATCACCAAGCTGCAGGCGGGGTCGGACGCGCCCATCTTCATTGCGCAGGTGGGACTGGGCGACGAGGCCTCATTTGCGTATCTCGGCCAGAACGGCAAATCGATCATGCGCAAGAGGTTTGCGGGGGCCCGGTCCTTCAATTCCGAGCGGGCCTGGGTGAACCTCGAGAGCGGCGACCGGCCACGCGCCGGCTTCAAGGGCAACTGGACCCTGATCGATCCCACGGGAGAGGAGATTCTCACCGCGCAGAAACTCGAGGTGCAGGACTTTTCCGAAGGCCGCGCCGCGGTCGCCCTCAACAAGTCGGGCAGCAAGTGGAAGATCATCGACACCGGTGGGGAGAACGTGGCGGCGGGGCCCTTTTCCCGCGTGGGTCCGTTCATCAATGGCACCGCCGTGGTGGACGGCCAGCTCCTCGGACTCGACGGCAAATGGGTCCTGACCCGCGAAGAGGGCTGGCACATCGAAGACCGGCACGCCAGGTCCGAAAACGACGCCATCGTCGGGCGGCGGGTGACGCGTGACAAAAAACTCACCAGGTACGCCATTCTCCGGCGCTCCACCGGCGAACACCTGGCCGACCTGCCCAACGAGATCTACGTGGACGAGGGCTTCTTCAACGGCCTGGCCAAGGTGCGCAACAGCAAGACCCGAAAGGCCGGCTTCATCGCGCGCGACGGAAGACCCGTGGTGGACGTGAAATACAGCTCCGCCGAGCGCTTCCGCAACGGCTTCGCCGACGTCAGCCTCGAAGGCCTGCACGACAGGGCCGTGATGAACACCGCCGGCGAAGTGATCTGGAAACAAAAACGCAAGGCCAGCCTCAAGCCACCGCCGGTCCAGCCCAATCCCGAAGGCCTCCCGCCGAAGTAACCGCCAGAGCGGCCAACCAGACCGCTCCTTCCGGGCCGCCACTCCACAGGCCTCGCGGCAAAAATCCTCGGGGTAGTGCGCCAGGGACCCGGGCCGGGCCACGCTCCGGTTTTAAGTCCAGGAGGGGCGGGCAGGCGGGCCCAAACTCCCCTTGCTG
>Ga0310121_10006054_pt1 | contig 10242 bp, 9 predicted proteins | sample CB27_Tmax_986_MG_FD_203504 | JGI IMG/M metagenome (GOLD analysis project Ga0310121, IMG submission 203504) | Marine microbial communities from Western Arctic Ocean, Canada - CB27_Tmax_986 | ecosystem: Environmental > Aquatic > Marine > Oceanic | place: Canada: Western Arctic Ocean | collected... | reverse complement strand
GCCGAGTGCGACGTGGTCGACCCCGATGCGGTCCACGACGTAGCGGGCGTGACGCACGATCTCCGTGACGGGAGTGACAACTTCTCCGCTCCCGTTGCCATCCGCACGCAGAAAACCGACCGCGTAGTTGATGCCGACGACGCCATCGCTCTCACCGACGGCGTCGAGCTGTTCATCGGTGAGGTTGCGGGGGGTAGGGCAAAGCGACCACGCGCACGAGTGGGTCGCGACCAAGGGCGCGTCCGATATCCTGGCGACGTCCCAGAACCCCTTTTCGTTCAGATGCGAGAGGTCGATCAATACTCCTAGCTCGTTGCAGCGCCGCACCAATCGGGCCCCTGCCGCCGTGAGCCCGGGCCCCGTGTCCGGGCTGTGCGGGAAATCGAACGGGACCCCGTGCCCAAAAATCGTCGGTCGGCTCCACACCGGGCCCAGCGAGCGTAGCCCCGCCTCGTAGAACACGTCGAGCGCCTCCAGATTCCTGTCGATCGATTCGGCGCCCTCGATGTGCAGGATCACGGCGAACGTACCCTCGGCCAGGCATCTCTGGAGATCGGCTACGGTGCGCACCACCTCGAGCTCTCCGTGCGACTCGGCCTCCAGCCGAAAAAGGTCGGACATCACGGACAGCGTCCACGACGTTGCGATGCGCCGCTCGAGTTTCGGAGGCAGTTGGATGGACCTACTGCCGGACACGACTTGCCCGTCCGCATCGAGGACCTCGCCGACCACCCGCTCGTAGTTCGGGGAGGAAGTGAAGATCGCGAAGAACCCCCCCACGAGCCCACCTTCGCGGGCCCGCGGGAGATCCAGGTGGCCCAGCTCACTCCGCTCGAGGAACGAACGCTGCGCGTTCGGACCCCCGTGACGAATCTTGGTGAGCGTGTCGTTGTGGCCGTCGAAGATCGGAATCGTCTTCTCAGGCACGTGTTCTCTCGGTCAGCGGTAGCTCTCCTACTCGTGGCCGTCCCAGGTCACTTCGATTGAACCGACGAGAAAAGAAGCCCTCGTCGCCGAGTAGGCCAGGGCCCCCTGGAGGGCTGTGACAACCTGCTACCAGGGCTGCTACGGAACCCTTGGGGGGTGCTTCGTCGTATACCCTCATATGGGGATGCGACGACTACTTCGGTCACGGGTGACTCTCTTGCTCGCCCTCGGGGCGGACCTACTGATGTTCGCGGGTCCCCAAGATCCCTTCGAGTTCAGCGGAGCCTCTTTCGAGGCAGCGCTCGCGCTGCAGCAACGGGTGACGGATGACTGGCTCGCACGAGATGGCGTGGTCGGAACCGCGATCGGTGTTGATGGACGAGGACACGCCGTTCTCAAGGTGTACCTGAGTTCGATCGCCGCAGCATCCTTCCCGCAGTACGTGGTCGGGGTGGAAGTCGTGCCGGAGATTACCGGGCCCTTCCTGGCGCTCGGGGACATGCCGATCCCGGCAGATGCCAAGGCGAAGGCGGTCGATCCCAAAAAGAACTTCCCGCGTCCTGTACCCATAGGGGTCAGCACTGGGCATCCGAATGTGACCGCCGGCACCATCGGCGCCCGCGTAACGGACGGCTCGCGCATCTTCGCGCTCAGCAACAATCACATCTTCGCGGCCAACAACGGCGGGCGTACGGGTGACAATCTGCTTCAGCCCGGTGTCGTCGACGGCGGGCGTGACCCCGACGACATGATCGGGACGCTGCACGACTACGAAGCGATCGACTTCTGCAGTGGCCGCCTGTGTGGCATGAACAAGATCGACGCCGCTGTCGCGCTCACCACCGCGGATGATCTGCGGAACGAGACACCTGAAGGTGGCTACGGTGCTCCCCGGAGCTGGACAATCGAAGCCAAGATTGGCATGGAGGTGCAAAAGTACGGCCGCACCACCGGCCACACGAAGGGTCGTATCACCGGCCTCAACGCGACCATTGACGTCGGTTACGCCTCTGGGACCGCCCGCTTCGAGGACCAGATCGTCATCTCGGGCAGCGGCTTCAGCGCGGGTGGAGACTCCGGGTCGCTCATTGTGAGCGACGGGTTCATGCTCGCCGACCGGCGTCCGGTCGGCCTGCTCTTCGCGGGGACGGCCGTCTCGACGCTTGCCAACCCGATCGATCTGGTGCTGGCTCGCTTCGCCGTTCAGATCGACGGCAAGTGATCACGATTCGTCACAGCGTCTGATGGGCGGCGACATCAACACCGCGCAGCGCGAGCTCAACGGCAAGGTCATGGGCCGCCCCGGCATTTCCGGTACGGCGATCGGCGAGCGTGGCGGCAAGCCGTGCCTCAGGGTCTACATCTCCGATTCCAAGGCCGCGGTTCGCGTACCGAAGCGGGTCGGCGGCTTCCCCGTGGTGGTGGAGACTACCGGCAGGTTTCAGCGGCTCTGAGCGGACAGTTCCGAGGCCGGCATGCTGCTGAACCCCGGATCACTCCTTAGCCCTAGTTGCTCACCGTGAACATCACGGTGTCCACAACGGGCGGGTCGAGCGGGACGTGGATACCGTCCGCCACGACGGCGATCAGACGGTGCTCACCGGGCGCGACGCCTTCGAACGTGTACTCGGCCGAGCCGTCACCCATGTGAATGATGCTCCCGGGCACCGTCGGCACCGGGGTGTCCAGAGCGGTGAGATTCGCGTCGAGGTACAGGTGATGATGGCCGGTACCGGAAGCTGTGTCGCCGGCCGGCAGGATCTGAATGCCTTCCACCGTGAGCGTCACGGTAACGTCGGCGGTCATGATCGCCGACCCGTCAGCAGGTGAGCCAATCGTTACGGTTGCAGTGGCGGGTGGGTACGCCGCAGCCTCGGATTCAGCGGTATCCGGTGGGGGCTCCCCGCCGCAGGCGGCAGCGAGTGTCGTAGCGAGCAGCAGGGCGAGTGAGCGAGACACGTTTTTCATAGCGTAGGCGGGAGGAGGAATCTACGTAGCTTATATAAGATCAAAGAGCGCTCCCGGGGCTCATTCCGCAAGCGGCCTCTATGGCGTGCTGCTACTTATACTCCGCCCACTCCGCCCACTCCGCGCGCGATCGGTAGATCCATGGCCATCGTTTCGAAGCCGAGCCGAGCTGCGATCTCGGCCGCTGCCGCGGTCGCCATGACAGAGGGCGAGTCACCCAGGACGAGCGAAGCGTTCACCCGGTCGGGTACGCTGTCCCCGTTCGTATCGAGAACGAGATTCCCGAGCTCGAACATCGTCGCGAGGTCGGTGGGACCCTGAGCCTCCTGCGTGGCTGCGCGGGCCGGCGCGGCTGCGTCGTAAGGACGCCCGCAGCCCGAACACGAGCGCGAGCGTGGTCAGCCGCCCAAGACCGCGGACGGTGCCCCGCCATCGCTGGATCGTCACGGCGTTGCTCATGGATAGCTCCGGACTGGGCAGCGGGCGCGCCGCGTGCAGATTGGGACAGCGAACGTAGGCAGCGTGTCGGGGGCCTACAAGCGCATGGTCAGGTCCTGAGGTCTTCCTTCCTACGGTGGGGGCGGCCACCGGCCTCGCGACAAGCCCGTGCGGCTCGGTGAAGAACCCTGCGCTCTACTCAGCGCCCGGTATGGGGAACGCCATCTGGTTCGGCGAGCGCTTCTCCCTCAGATCTTAACCTCGAGCATGCGCTGCACCCCGACGCGAGCGCGGGCAGCGACCTCCGGATCGACCAGGACCTCGTATTGCATGTTGCGCAGTGCGTCCCGAATGCCGGTCACTGTGATGAGCTTCATGTGCGGGCACAGATTACAGGGGCGCATGAACTCCGTCTCGGGAGACCCGGCGGCGACATTGTCGCTCATCGAGCATTCAGTGACCATCACGACGGCTCGCGGCCGCTCCGCCTTCAACCAGTTGATCATTCCAGCGGTGGAGCCCACGAAGTCCGCTTCCTCCAGCACGTCGGGCGGACACTCGGGGTGAGCAATGATCTGAATCCCGGGGTGCGTGCCACGGTACACGCGCAGCTCGTCCGCGGTGAAGCGCTCGTGCACCATGCAAGAGCCTTCCCAGAGGATGATCTCGACGCTCGTCTGCGTCGCGACCCAACGTCCGAGGTACTGGTCGGGCAAGAAGATGACCCGATCGACGCCGAGCGACTCGACCACCTGGACGGCGTTTCCCGAAGTGCAGCAGATGTCCGATTCGGCCTTTACCTCGGCGGACGTGTTCACGTACGTGACGACCGGGACACCAGGGTAGCGCTCCCGCAGCAAGCGGATATCCCGAGGCGTGATCGACTCGGCGAGCGAGCAGCCGGCTCCCAAGTCGGGGATCAGGACGGTCATTTGCTCGTTGACGATCTTCGCGGTCTCGGCCATGAAGTGCACCCCCGCCATGACGATGACGTCGGCCGCGGTTTCGGCCGCGAGCCGGGCCAGCGCGAGCGAGTCGCCCGTGATGTCCGCGACGCCATGGTAGATGTCCGGCGTCATGTAGTTGTGCGCCAGAATCACCGCGTTGCGCTCCTGCTTCAGCTCCTCGATCTCTTCGATCAAGGGCTCGAGGATCGCGATCTCGACGTCGGGTAGAATGCCCTCGAGGTGCGCGGCGGGTCCGGCCTGGGTCGATGTCGGGACCACCAATGGCTCCTGGGTGTTTACGGCAGGGATGTTTAGGTAAGGGACACTAGTGCCTATCCGATCAATACATTCCACGTGCTCTAGAGGTCCGTACGATGTGGGGAGCGCCGGTTTTTGTCGAGAGGGACGATCCACTCCTCCGACTGCGGTGAGCCGGGGCCAAGCGGCACGCGACCTCGGCAGCTTGGCTGTCAAGCCTCGAGGTGTCGCTCAGGCATATCTTCCCAGGGAGGGCACCTTCGTGGCCTCTCCACCCGCGGCCTTGCCCGCGAGCCCGGCCATGCGGTCCAACCGAGTCGTGCATGGTTTTCAAGGCTCCACGGAAGCGATGCCAGGTGTCATCGGTGCCGGCGTCACGGGCCTCCAGGGCTGCCGCATTGAGAGAGCGCACCAGGAGGATGAACCCATCCACCTCTTCTCTCAGGTCACTGTACTTGCGATCGCTCGGCAGGAGCGGGCTCGTGAGCTTCCACACCCCCGCCTCTATCATCAGGATACCGACCAGCGTGGTAATAATACGTGCCTGGAGATTGAAGTCTGGAATCAGGATGACCGCGAGAAACACGATTACGGTGCCGAGGACCGGGGTCGCTCTCGGAGACTGGGATCGACCTGGCTTGCCGATCGAGGTCACCGTTGAGAATGTCGGTGGTGTAGATCTCAGCGACGTCCCACGTCAGGAAACCCGTGAACTCCATGCCACCGCGCGTGGTCATCGTACCGTACAGCCGTCCTTCGTTCGGCTTGTGCGCCGAAGGAACAGGCAGGAAGTCGATGATGTCGAGCTCGCGCCAGGAGAACTCGTAGCTGCCGCCGTCCGGCTCATCGACGATCAGCGCCCGCAGGCCGGTGCCGATATCCGACGCACGGCTGCTGAGCTCGAACTCATCCCCCGATTTGAGCGTGAAGAGCGCTGACTCGTCGTTCACAACCTCAATGCTGCTCACGTGTCCGAAACGGATGCCCGAGATGTTCTCACCGCCGCGGCCGTTGGGCATGTTGGAGTCGAGAAAGTCCGTCCATGAGCCCTAGTTCCTGTCCCAACGGATGAAGCCGGTGTACTCGCGGCCGCTCGTGCTGGTAACGGTTCCGTAGATCCGGTTGATGCCCACGAGCCGGGCGACGACCTCGACCTCTACGACTTTGATGGCTTCCGGTTCGGCGGCGACCTCGAGAATTACGGGAAGGGTGTGCACGGGCTCGATAACCCGGACCGTGATCTCACGCGGCTCTGGCCTCATGCCCGCGAACAGGAGCCCTGCCGTAATGAGCACGGCCACCGTGGCCGAGCCTCCAATCAATCCCAGATTCTTGGCGTCCTCTTTCACACCCGGTTCCTTCTTAATTCCTCGATCCTCCCCTCCGCAGTGGCCAACGAACCGTACAGATCCATATGGGCGAAACCCTGGAAGAGTTCCTGCCTCGGGACCCCACTTCTATTCGTGGGACGCGCCTACTGCCAGGAAGGTTGCGACGGCGATTACCGGCCTCGCCGGCGCGGGCATTGCGCGCCACGTGCGGTGCGTGGGATGTTCGCCACTTCCGTTCCCACTGCGGTGATCGCACCTGCTCCCGGACCGTTCCAACCGAGGTGACCCCGATGTCTCTTCCAATCCTTCGCCACTCCGCCGCCGAGCTACCCCGCCTGCTTACCGTCCTGGCCCTCGGAGCCGTGACCTCCGCCGCTATTGCCGCCCCGGCGTTTTCACAGACCGACTCTCTGCCGAGCATCGAAGAAAAGACCACCGGCACCGACGCGATGGAGGGCTTCTTCAACCTCTACTGGGACGACGGGAGCGGCACGCTGTACTGGGAGATCGCCGATCTCGACACGGAGTTCTTGTATCAGATCTCTATGGGGTCCGGGCTCGGTAGCAACCCGGTCGGCATCGATCGGGGTCAGCTCTGGGGCACGCACGTGCTCGCGGCCGAGCGCATCGGACCTCGCGTGCTCCTGATGGAACCCAATTACCGCTTCCGGGCCCGCAGCGACAATGCGACCGAGGTGCAGGCGGTCCGTGACGCTTTCGCGCCCTCGGTGCATTGGGGCTTCGATATCGTCGCGCAGACCGGTGACCGCGTGCTCGTGGATGCCACGAGTTTCTTCCTGCGTGACGCGCGCGGCGTCGTGGAGCAGATCGCACAGCGGAACCAGGGCCGCTTCACGCTAGACCACTCGCGCAGCGCGCTGCACCTGGAAGCTACGCGGTCGTTTCTGGAGAACACGGAGGTGGAAGCGACGCTCACATTCACGAGCAGTGAGCCGGGCGGCCTCGTCCGGGGTGTGGCGGCGAGCGGCAGCGCGATCACGCTCCGACAGCATCACTCGTTCATCAAGCTGCCCGACGACGGATACCGCACTCGCACGGCCGATCCGCGCGTGGGCATGAACGGGCCGACCGTCTACGACTACGCGACCGCGATCGACGAGGACACGCGTCTTCGCTGGGTGACGCGGCATCGACTCGAGAAGAGCAATCCGAGTGCCGCGATGTCCGAGGCCGTCGAGCCGATCGTCTACTACGTGGACCCCGGCACGCCGGAGCCCGTGCGCAGCGCGCTGATCGAGGGCGCGAGCTGGTGGAACACCGCCTTCGAGACAGCCGGCTTCATCGATGCGTTCCGGGTCGAGGTACTGCCTCCCGCCGTAGATCCGCAGGACATTCGCTACAACATGATACACTGGACGCATCGGCGGACCCGCGGATACTCCTACGGAAATACCGTTATCGATCCGCGTACGGGCGAGATCGTGCGTGGTGTCGTGAACCTGGGCAGTCTGCGGCTCAGGCAGGACTACATGCACGGCCAGGGCATGGTGCCTCCGTTTTCGGGGGGCATCACGTCTCCCGGAGGTGGCGGCTACTTCAACTTTGCCGCCGCGCCGAACTTCGAGTATCTGGCGCAGGTCGCCCCTGAGTCCGACGCCGTTGAGATGGCGCTAGCGCGGGTGCGCCAGCTCTCGGCTCACGAGGTAGGCCATACGCTCGGCTTCCCGCACAACTACATGGCGAGCTCCTACGGGCGAGAGAGCGTGATGGATTATCCCGCGCCACTCGTCCAGATCGATGGCAGCGGAGGTATCGATTTGTCCGACGCCTACGTCCAGCGCATCGGCAGGTACGATGAACTCTCCGTGAACTATCTCTACCGCCAGTTCCCTGCGGGGACCGATGAGGTGCAGGCGCTCGCACAGATCGCGCAACAGGGCGTGGCGGACGGCCTCATCTACATGGGGCATACCAACAACAACTTCATCGGCGCCGGCCATCAGTACGCGAGCGTCTGGGACAATGGATCGAACCTGGTCGACCAGCTCAAACTCGAGATCCGCGTGCGCGAGATCGGGCTCGAGCACTTCGGCACGGACGCGATACGCCCCGGAGAGCCGCTCTCGAACCTGGAGTACGTGCTGCTGCCGCTGTACATGCACCACCGTTTCCAGCTCCGGTCCGCGGTGCAGAGCCTCGGCGGTGCCGACTACCGATACGCGCTCAAGGGGGACGGCCAAACACCCTTCGAGATCGTGCCGGCGGAGGAGCAGCGAGACGCGCTCGAGACCGTGCTGTCGACGCTCACCGTCGACTTCTTGGCGCTCTCGGAGGACATCGTGTCGATGATCCCGCCGCCGGCGTTCCGCTACACTGAGGGCGAAGCGTTTCCGGGACGAACCGAGCAGCTCTTCGATCCGTTGGGCGCAGCGGAGGCTGCGGCAAGCTTCACTGTGGGTGAGGTCCTGCAGTCCGAGCGCACGGCCCGGTTGGTCGCGTTCGGAAGCATAGGGGACTACCCCGACCTGGAGGAGGTCGCCGATCGCCTCATCGCGGTCACATGGGATGCGCCAACGCCCGGGGACGCGTACAGGAGCCAGGTGCTTCACGTCGCGCAGCGCGCGGTCGCTGACCAGATGATGCAGCAGGCGAGCATGGACCGAAATTCCGGCGAGGTCAGAGCTGTGCTATCCGACCGCCTCGATCGCCTCGCCGCGCGCCTCGAGGGCCTCGCCGCTCCGTCACCCCATGAGCGGTTGGTGGGCGCGGATATCCGGCGCTGGCAGGCGCGCATCGAGAACACTGTTCCGGGGCCGCCCTTGGCGATGCCGGCGGGCGATCCGATCGGAGGAAGCGACAGGAACTGAGCTAACGAACGAGGGGGCAGCCGAGCCCGTCGTCAATCGACCTCGAGACCCCCGAGCTCTATCTCTGGGCCGGCGGCCGAGGGCTGGTGAAGATTCGGTCGAATCTGCGTGGGAGCCTCTGCACAAGTAGGGCACGCCGCGTTACGGCGCCACGTCCCCAGATTCTAGGCGGAGCGACGAAGGCATAGCCGTAGCTACGTCGAGGCGCTCCAACGACGAAGATGGGGCCGTGCCGCCGTAACCCACGACCCGCAAGAATATGTCAATCATGGTGATGGGCGCAGAGGGGTCGTGGCCCAATAGGTCGTCTCTCCTCCTCGGACCACCGCCTTCGGCGGCGGTGCCCGCCCTGCTACGACTCGTCGTCCTTCCTACTCTTGAACTCGCGAGACCGGGCACCCGCGCCGAACGCGTGGGTCGCGCGGCGCGCCCTATCTTGTGCAGAGGCTCCCTAGGGCGGTGGCGGGATTGGGGCGTGCAACGGCGTTGGGTGACTCGGGCGCTCGCGTTAGCTTCGGGCTCCTTAACAACCGGGAAGAATGATGAGAATTCGGCAGGGTTTGACGTTGCTCGGTGCGACGATCGTGGTCGCGGCCTGTAGTGGCTCGGGAGGTGCCGTGGGCGATTACGAGTCGGCTGCGCTCGATTCCGACGATCAGAAAGCGTCCTACGCGATCGGCTTGAACGTCGGTACCCAGATGAGCGACGCGAAGGAGCGCCTCGACAGGGCGGCGTTTTTCCGCGGTGTCGAGGACGGCCTCCAGCGGAGAGACCCAGGCGTCGATCGGGCCGAACTCGATGCAGTTCTTCAGGCGTTCGGGGCCGAGATGCAGGAGCTCGTCCAGGCCGAAACCAAGCGTGAGGCTGACGAGGCCGCTGAGGCCGGAGCTGCGTACGTCGCGGAGAACGGCGCAAAGGCCAATGTCGTCACAACCGAGAGTGGGTTGCAGTATGAAGTGCTTCGGGCGGGCAACGGTCCCACGCCGACCATCGGCCAGAGTCTCCAGCTGCACTATCGTGGCACACTACCGGACGGGCGAGAGTTCGAGTCGTCCTACGACGGTGAGCCGGCGGTGTTTCCGGTAGGGCAGTTGGTCCCAGGCTTCAATGAGGCTTTGATGCTGATGTCCGCCGGGAGCCACTATCGGGTGGTCATCCCTGGGGATCTCGCGTATGGTCCCCAGCGTCGCAGCGAGCTGATCGGGCCGAACCAAGCCCTCGTCTTCGAGATCGAGGTGTTGGAGTTCGTCGACGGCAACTAGTTATTGGAGTCCACGCAACCACATCGGTATGTCTCTACTGTCGCCGCTTTTCGGATCCAACGAGCCCGCTTCCAGCTCGGGGGCGATGACTCTGGACGACCGTTTGTTAAAGTTGGAGCAGGATGCGCAAAACGCCCCCGCGGGCTGAAGGCCTACGTGGCGTGACTCTCTGAAACGAGGCCAGCGCGGATGTTAGGATGTGGCGCTGGTCGCAGCTTCAGAGAGGAGGTCAGAAGTGGGCAGAAGGTGACACACGCCGGAGCAGATCATCACGGCAGTGCGG
>Ga0310121_10006053_pt1 | contig 10242 bp, 8 predicted proteins | sample CB27_Tmax_986_MG_FD_203504 | JGI IMG/M metagenome (GOLD analysis project Ga0310121, IMG submission 203504) | Marine microbial communities from Western Arctic Ocean, Canada - CB27_Tmax_986 | ecosystem: Environmental > Aquatic > Marine > Oceanic | place: Canada: Western Arctic Ocean | collected... | reverse complement strand
TGTATGCGCATCGATCGAATCGTCCAGTAAAGGCGTTCTTAACCTGTGTGAGAAAACAACGCTCCCTGAGTTGGGAGGGATCCTTCAAGAAATGGATCTTGTCGTGACGGTGGATACCGGTCCGATGCACATGGCCGCTGCCGTCGGCACCCCGGTTGTTGCCATCTTTGGTCCTACGAATCCGGAGAGAACAAGTCCATTCGGTACGAGACACCGTATCGTCCATGCTGGCATAGAGCACAGCCACAAATCCTGGCGAAACGTAGGCCCAGACGCAATCCTCTCAATATCTGTCGAGCAGGTTGCCGAAGAGGTATTTCAGGTTCTGGGTAACCCGAACGTAAAGGGGTAGGTGGGTCTTCCAGGCTGACCCCGGGCTAGATCATGAAAAGCGAATGGCCGAGCCACATCCGCCCGTTCACATATTCATGACCTTATCCTTGCGCCGTTCGTGCCGGCCATGCCAAAGGCCGATTCGTTCGGGCGGGAAGCCCAGGCTGCCCCCCACGTCCTGCTCGAAGTTGCCATTCGTTACGTTTTGCGCATTTGTATCCAGATCCGTGGTACGAATTCTGCTGATACCTAAGATCATAAACGGATTCCCGAAAGGGCAGCTATTTCGCTGGCAGCAACCCATGACAATAACCGATACCATAAAAGTCGCTCACGAGCCGGACTTTGCTTGTTCTGCCGGTAGTCACGATGCTAGCGCTCGGATTGCTGTACGGGACGTGGGTTCTTCTTGCGCGCGGCTCTACCAACGATCCCGAACGATCCCTGTTTCAGAAGCAATCCGAGGAGACCGCACGAGAGGTGGGATTCGCACTGAGCATGGCCGTGAACGAGCTTGAATTGATCATCGACAGCGACGACGTTCTCCATGGCGCTGCGGATGTTACGTATTTGCAGAACCACATTTTGCGGTCCCGCGATCTTGAATCCGTTACCATTTACGATGAGCAGAGCGAAGCAGAGTTGTCGACCCGTGAAGACAATCCGCATTCCGGGGGCTCAGAGCGTCTCTTCAAACAGGTATCACAAGGAAGCCCGTGCATATCCAAACCGAACGACGGCGGCGGATCGCTGACTTTGGGTACCGCTAACGTCCGGCTTCGAGATGGTGAATTTGGCATGCCTCCCGAAAAAACCGGCGGCGACTTCGTTCGCATCACGATTGAGGATGTGGGCTGCGGTCTGTCCGACGCAGTCGCGCAGAGAAGGTTTGAACCGTTCTTCAGCACGGAAAACGACGTGGGGAGACAGGGTCTTGGTCTTGCCATGGCGTATGGAACGATCCAGAGACATGGTGGTTGGATAAACTGTGAGTCGATGCCGGGGGGTAGGCACTCGATTCGAGGTTTACGTAATAAAAGCCGAAGAAAGGGGCAAACTGATGAGTATGGAACCGAAGACTACTGAGGCGCGGGACGCGGATGGTGTTGTCCTCGTCGTGGATGACGAGCCTGGAGTTCGCCGAATCGCAATGAGTGTGCTGCGCCGATGCGGCATTGCAACATTGGAGGCGGCGGACGGTAGAGATGCACTCTCGATCTTCGAACAAAGAGGGGGTGAGATTGATGTCGTTCTGCTGGATCTCTCCATGCCGAAACTATCCGGCAAGGAGACCCTGGTGGAAATCAAGAAATTGAATCCCGAAGTGCAGGTCATCATATGCAGCGGATACCCTGTGGATTTTGACGATTTTGAGCGAGAGGAAGGCGTCCGTCCTGACGACTCGATCCAAAAGCCGTTCGACGTGAAATCCCTCGGAACTTCCGTCCGGGAAGCGCTGGATCGCGCCTCGGAGACGCATACTGCCGGGGTCTAGTCCGCATCTCGACAAGTATATCCTCGAGTGGTATATCGCTCAGGCATTTGCAGTAGGAAGGGACGAGCTGTCGATGCGAATTAGATCATTTCGAGCGTTACGACCACCAGTGGCATTGGCTGCCAGAGTGGCCAGTCCGCCTTACGACGTAGTAGACACGAAGGAGGCGCGGCGTCTCGCCCACGGCAACGACGCGAGTTTTCTGCGGATTATACGGCCGGAAATCGATCTCCCGCCGGGCGTGAACCTGTACGATGACCTGGTGTACCGGCAAGCAGGCGATAATCTTCGGGCGTTTATAGAAGCCGGATTTCTTCGCACCGATGCAGATCCCAGTCTGTTCCTGTACAGGCTTATCATGAGCGGGCGATCGCAAACGGGCCTGGTGACGACCTGCCATGCGGAGGAGTACGAACAGAATGTTATCCTGAAGCATGAGCGAACCATGCCGGCCAAAGAAAACGATCGGGCTCGCCACATGGATTCGCTGAATGCGCAGACCGGCCCGGTTTTTCTGACCTACAAGGGGCAGGTACCGATAGATGAGCTGGTTGACAAGGAAATGGAGTCTGAATCGCTCTATGACTTTACCGATGACCAGGACGTGCGTCACACAGTTTGGCGGGTGCAGGATGCGCAGAAGTTCGTTGATGCGTTTTCCGCCGTTCCCGTTGCTTATGTTGCGGATGGCCACCACCGGTCCGCCTCCGCTGCCCGCGTGGCGAAGGCCCGGCGTGAGGCCAATGCGGATCATCAGGGAGATGAGGCATACAACTGGTTCCTGTCCGTACTTTTTCCAGGGGATCAGTTAAATGTGCGGGCATATAATCGCGTCATAAAGGATTTGAATGGCCGGTCAACATCAGAATTCCTTCAGGAGCTCGGCGCCTTATTCGATTTGCAGGAAGATGCGACTCCGATCCCCGCTGTGCGTCATCGGATCAGTTTCTATGTCGATGGCGCATGGCGGAGCATCCAATGGGAATCGGTCGATGAATCCGATCCAGTCGATGCGCTTGATGTCAGCGTGCTTCAAAACCGAATCCTGGCCCCGCTTCTGGATATTGATGATCCGCGGTCAAGTGACCGGATTCGATTTGTAGGAGGGATCCATGGGTCGAAACGTCTGGAGGAAATCGTAGATGCCGGCGAAGGAGCCGTCGCGTTCTCATTGTTTCCGACAAGCGTTGACGCGTTGATGCGAATCGCGGATGCCGGTCAAATCATGCCTCCCAAAAGTACATGGTTCGAGCCAAAGCTGAAGTCCGGCCTGTTCCTACACGAGTTTGGAAAGTGTAGTGTTTAGTTTTTAGTGAGCACTAAATACTAAACACTCCTTCCCTGCAACTCCGCCTACTCCACCGTCACGCTCTTCGCCAAATTTCTCGGCTGGGCGATGGGGGTAGCCTCGTAAGCGGGCGACGTGGTAGGCGAAGAGTTGCAGTGTGGCGGCGGCCGGCACGACAGTCGTATGTTGCGGGGAGGCGGGCAGTTTAAGGATTTCGTCGACCTCGCCTTCAACGTCCTTGTCACCGCGAGTTACGACACCCAGGACCGGCGCATTTCGGGCGCGGCATTCCGCCACGTTGCCAAGCATTTTGTCCTTCCCCGGGCCGTCGTTGAGCATGGCAATAACCGGGACGTTCTCTTCTCTAAGAACGATCGGCCCGTGTTTCAGTCTCGCGGCGTGATAGCCCTCGGCGTGGATGTAGGAGACCTCCTTACGCTTGAGCGCGTTTTCCAGCGCAACCGTGACGCCGACAGAATCGTATCTCCGATACTCGAGACGTTTCGGGCCGTTGAGCAGGACGGGAATGGCCGGTTAAATTCCTGTGTATGCAATGATTCCGCACACAATTACCTGCTTTAGATCGGGTTTTACAATTTCGCCCGGCAGTGTCGAAACGCCCGGCCCTAGTTTTCGTCCCGGATAAATCGAGGTGTGAATACCGGTATGCACCCCGTCTCCGGCGATGGTGCATTTTTTTTCGGTTGGTATCAACAAGCTCGTCATCTACCAGAGACCGTTGATTTCGTTCGTCGTGCCTGAGATTCGCGGTGATGGTGCCGGCGAGAGAGGTTTCCGGTGCTTGAAATTCTGATCATGTAGACCCTCTTGATTGACGTCAAAAGCAGGAATCAACCTCCTGCAGAAACGGATCACGAATCTACGGTGTAATGGCAAGGCGATTGTGCATTTGAAGATTGTGGGGCGCGGTCGGAAGAGAGGGGTTTGCTGATCGCCGGAAGCACCAGCCTGACGGTGCTGAGGCGCAGGCTGGAGAGGCCATTTGGTCCCATTCGATACTGCCGACGGGCGCATCCAAGGGTCGAATTCCTTTCCTGAATTCAAAATTTGGGTGGACAAACCAGCGTTGAAGCGTACGATACCGCACCTTTCACAAGCAAAAATGGTGGGATACTCAAGCGGTCAACGAGGGCAGACTGTAAATCTGCTGGCTATGCCTTCGGAGGTTCGAATCCTCCTCCCACCACCATCTCTTGTTTTCCAGCGTATCCTGCTTGTCTGAAGCCTGTTGCAGATCTGAAACCCAGGTGGAGCTACGTCTCTCCTGTCGCCAACTGATCCCTTGTGTGCACTCTGTCAGCTGCTCGAAAAGCACACAGAAAGCACACAAGACGAAATCTTCCTTATCTTCCTTGGCACTCAATTGGACCGGTACCCGCCCCTTGACCCCTCCCCCCTCTGCCGGAGGGGATGGGACCCATTGCAGTGCGGGATTTTTGAAATTGAGGGTCTATATCGAAATGGGAGTGGAGCATCGGATGCTCGTGTTGGCTTCGAAGGTCGCGATCAGAGGTCCGCAATTGGCCGGGAGAGCGTGTCAGTTCCTGCTGCCTCCGGCGCATACCAAACGCGCGCACGGGGCGGACATGAGAAGTCTCGCGGCAATCACCGAATATGGGAAGCTGGCTGGCTTGTCACCTTGCTCTTGACTAGCTGGTTTTTTGCTTCAACCTGTCCCGTCCCCACCAAATCTTTCAGCAATTTTCCGGAGCAAATTTTTGGTTAGAGCTAGTATGTCCTCAGCTTCACCTTTACGCGGTATGACGACGCCGCTTGCGTGTGCTGCGCGGTTTCTATATAAAGCAATCAACTGGCTAAGGTCCTCAGACTAACATTGTTCATGGACCCGTTTTCCGAGGCCCAACCAATGTCGTGATAGTCAGTTTTCACCCCTTCTCCTGTAGAGCATAGCAGAGCGGCGTGCTGCCGGCAATTCAAGGTGTGCTTTGGAGTAAAAGCAACCGATGGGCAGGCCAGAGCCGGCAAATCGGGCGCAACGGACGCCTCAATCGTCGGGTACCAACATCCAGAGCGATTGAGCATGTGTGGTCTGGCCACAACTCATTCCGGCTCAGAATCATCTGCCAAGAATGAGTGACTCTTTGAGCCCACAAATCCATCGGTCAATCAGAACTGAGTATTTCGGGCCCTTCCGGATTTCCGGAGACCAGGCAAACTGATTCACAAGAAGTTGTGGATTTCGCTACGACGCTTTTGGTATCTTTGTGTGGAAACACCCAACCTTGAACCACGTCATGGATGGTATGCGTGGTGGCTGCACTATTCCCTTCCGGTACTTGCGATGAAAAGAATCACACAAGTGAAGCTTGCAATGGTTGTAATCCTCTTGAGTGCATGTTCGGCGAACGCGGGAAAGACTCTGGTCGCCACAGATGGAAGAACAGAGTTCCGCATCGTCATCCCGAAGTATGCGGACCGGAGCACCATGGCGGTCGCGTTGGATCTGGCGGCGATCCTGAAGGAGTCTACCGGCGCCCTGTTTCCGGTTTATTTCGACGATTTCCCCAACCCCGGGGAATATGAGATTGTTCTTGGGGCCGATAACGAGCGCTTGGCACAACTTGGGCTGGAAGGCCTGGCCGACGATTTTGCGCCGGGCGAATACGAGATTCGGACCCACGGAAATTACATGGTGATCGCCGGCGCACCGCCGCGCGGAACGATTAACGGTGTGTACGGATTTCTCCAGGACCACGTTGGATGCCGCTGGCTGACACCCGGTTGCCGGTATGTGCCGAAACATACGACCCTGAAACTCGGCGAGATCGCTGACCGACAGAAGCCGGCCTTTCGCTGGCGGGTGATCGGATCGGGGATGTCGTGGGCTCCGGACTGGTACGTCCGCAACCGTTTCAACGAGTCCAACGTTCGAACCGGCGGCCCCAGGCCATCCGCCATCATGCAATTCCACGCCGATCCGCGCACCGGATCGATGGCCAACTCCTGGAACCCTCACATGTTCCAGGACATTCCGGATACGTTCCATAACGAGCATCCCGAATGGTGCGCCGAGATCGACGGCAATCGCGGCTTCGAGGAGATTGTTACCCACCGGGCCTTCTGCATGACCAACGACGACTTTGCTCGATGGATCGGAGACTGGACCCGGGAGAAGCTGCGCAGAAGTCCCGACCCAAGGAAGTTTATCAGCATTACCCATTCAGACAACGCGAACTTCTGTCAGTGCGATGCGTGCGAAATGTCCTTCGAACGCGCCGGCAAATCCGGCACTTACATGGAGTTCGCCAACAAGGTCGCGGCGCGGGTGTCAGCGGAATTTCCCGAAACGCTGGTTGTCATGCTTGCGTATAACGCGAGCTTCGAACCGAATCCGGTGAAGCTCCATCCGAATGTGATGGTCGTATGGTGTCCCATCCAGGCTTGTTGGGCGCACGCGTTGGATGAAGGCGGGTACAACACGCATCATGACTTTATCGGGCAATTGGACACGTGGCTCAAGAACACGGACCAGCTCGGGATCTGGTATTACCAGGATTCGGCGGACGCGCCGATGCCCCGTCCCACGTTCGCCGCTATGCAAAGAAACCTTCGGCTGTTCCGCGACCGCAAGGTGGACCGGGTGAACATCGAAATGGCGAACATGGTGTACAAAAAGACGCCCGATTCGGATGGCGACAAGACCCTGCCCGCGTACGCCGCGGCGGAAAATTACTATTCCCGCCAGGGGGATTACGGTTCCTGGGTGTTCTCCTACGGATTTGAGCACCTTCGGGGGTATATCGGGGCCAGGCTGCTCTGGGACTCCGAGTTCGATTGGGAAGAAGGAATCCGCGAGTTCTGCGACATTTATTACGGTGCAGCGGGCAAGGAGATTGCGAAGTATGCTCTCCAGGCCGAGCGCCTCGATTCCTACGACAAATCGTATAAGCGCCCGGGCTCTGCACAGGACGAAAATCTCCTGAACTATCCCGGAATCCATATGCACTTCTTTCCGGCGCCACGACTGAAGCTTTCTCTCGCTGAGGACTTTGATGCTTTATTTCGGCGTGCCGAGGCGAAGGTTAAGGATGACCCGACCCTGCTGCGGCGCGTACAAATGGGCCGCATGTCGGTCGATCTCTCGCTGCTGGTTTCCGCACCGCTTGATCATCGGCTGAGAGAAAAGGCCCTTGAACGATTCTTCGCGCTGGCGGAGGAGATCGGGCTCAGCCCGAACTATGCCGGCATCCAGGTGGCCGGCGGCGTCGGTTCGTTTGTGTATGAACACTATTTTCGTGAATTGAAGAGACGGTTTGAAGAGCCATCGTATCGGCCGCAGTAGGCGGTTTTGTGAGAACTACCGAAAGGTCAGGTTCAGTGTGACGCCTTCCACGATGAAGCCTTTGGTCGACCGGTACAGATTATCCGCAAAGACAAAACGAATCTCGTTCGACCCCTTCTTGATCCATTTCGGATTGATCTCCAAATCTGCTGTGCGAAGCGAATCGCTGCTCAACAGGCCGGCGGGAGGGTCCAGAGGTCCCTGGCCGTTGACGTAGATCTTCCCCTCGTGGACCTGGTCCATATCCGCGATGGAGAGAGTCAGGCTTGACCCCATGATCCGGCCGGGGAGAGCCAAAATTTCAAGTACCACGCTCTTTTCCGTACCCACGGGAACGTCGAACAGCACAAGGGGCAATGAATCGGGCGCTGGTTCAATTGTCTGGACGCTTGCTGTCGCCGGCACATCGCCCTGTTGCACAGTGGCGCAACCCGACAGGAGCGTAACGGTTATCGCAAGGAAGTACCATTGGGTCGCTTTCATTAGTCTTTACTGGACAGAAAACAGAACGATTGTGCACCAGGAGACATCATCCGTCCAGATCGAAGTTCCTTTTTATGATTATGCGGATGGTGTTACCTCGCAGGGAGTTGCGAGATATTGTTGTATTCAGTTACTGGGTACAGGTTTCATGAGTCCTAACAACTCCAACGCGCGTCGCTGCAGCACGTTGGGCGGGGTCAGCCTTACTCTCACGTGGCCGTAGCACTCATTGCCCATACTTGACCGCGACCTGGACTGACAGGACCTGGATCGGCGTCCGGGCATCGATGCTCTTTTCGTCCACGTCAAAGGAGACTTCATTGTCTCCCGCGCGATACATTTCCAGCTCGGGGCTGAAGGTCAGCCATCCCTCTTCGGCATCCTGTGATGTCGGCGTCACTGGCTCGCCGTTCAGTTTGATCTTCACGGCATTCAGCGCCCCGGCCGGGGCCAGCCGGACTTGCAGTTCGGCGCTGCCGAGGCTGCCTTGCCGGCCGGCGGCCGGGATATCATCGCCGATCTGGAACGTGACGGCGGTGGGCCGAGCGCCGGCGGCACCGCTGGTCGGCAATGCCATGGACCGGGGCAGCACTTCCGCCAATCCACAATGCCGTTGTGTGGGATCCTTCAGTATGCGGAGGTAGGGCATAACGTCTGTTGCCGCGAAGAGCTTGTTCATGGTGGCGAGCTTTTCGGGATCGCCCAATTCTGTGAACAGGGGGTGCTCCAGCGTGTAGGGAAACATGTTGAAGAAGTAGATTCCATCCGCGCCGATCCGGTACGCGTTGGAGGCGGCGCCTATCCAGGGTTCGATATGGGGCGAAGAGGAGGCGCGATAGGCGCCGGGGCCGAACCCCGAGTACTTGAGGCACGGATAGACGCGGGCGTTGTATTTATGTCCGAGCTTGACCAGTTTCCCGGCAGGCAGATTGGGCCAGGCGTCGCCGTTCCCGAGAGTCATCAGATCCAGCAGGTCCTCCCTGAGCCATCGCTCGATGTCGATGCCGACGTTCCTGCACTGGGCAACGGCCATGGGCACCCGAGCCGCGATCAGGATCGGCCGGCCCCTGGCCGCGCCTTCTCGTTCCGTCATCTGCCGGATGGAGCGTTGAAACTCGGTGAGGATATCCAGCTGGTCTTTCGTAACCGGCTTCCCGTCCAGGTTGGGGCGGAAGAACATGGGATAGCGAAGGTAGTCGATCTCGATCCCGTCCACGTCGTACCGCCGGGCGACGTCTTCGGTAATCCGCAAGAGGTGTTCGCGCATCTGTGGCTTTTCGAAATCGAGCGTGGACCAAAAGTACCTGGGAGACGACTGCGGGTACTTCTTGGTGTCCTCGGGCGTACCCATCAGCAGTTCCGGGTGGTTTCGCTTCCACAGGGACAAACTATGCGGCCATTCCAGTACGCTGTCGTGGGTATCGTTAATCCGGTGCGTCCAGAAGACCTCCAGGCCGGCTTCGTGACCGGTTTTAACCACGAGGGCAAGGGTGTCCGTACCCGCTTCGCGCAGCATGCGCATGTTGTGGCGTGTGCTGACGGCGCACTCGTTCGTTGTATTAATCGCATCTGCGAGATCATCCACTCGTTCGCCCACCATCGTGTCGTGAGTATAGAGCGAGCTGGCGCCTGTGCAGTAAAAAATGGTATCGACCTGGGTGTTCAACGCCGGAATGATCCGCTTGGACAGAAAGTCCTGCGGGCTGGACTGCTCGCCGAAACAGATGTCGTCCCCGTCGTTGTTGTAGATGATGCGGCGTTTGCGGTTCTTGGCCGCCTCGCGTAGTTGTGCCATTTCCTTCGTGTCTTTTGCTTGGGCGACTTGGGCGTTTGCATCCGGCTTTTCGGCATGCCCTTTTTCCGTACCCGTATTGAGCGAGAGGATGATAGCCGATGCGATCATAATGACGCGGTACCGTGACATTCTCTTACCCCCAATGGATTCAGTTTTCAGACCTATTGCGGAGACCGTAATAAACGCCGCATTCCGCGTGCAAGGACAAGTGATTAAATTGTTTTATCGATAGTGCCGAAACTTGGACCAACCCGCCAAGCTGCGAGAGGTTGTTTTGACCGTTTTCTAGCGGCTGTTGATTCATTCTGTGGTGATATACAGCTTTCTGCCTTTCCCTGTGAAGCACCTCGCAGGACGCAGTCGTTGCGGCGTTTCAATCCGTTTTCCGTAGCAATGGAGCACGCGAACGAAGCAACCATTGAAAATCAGGGAGTGGAGCCCGCCCACCGTGTGGGAACCAACATCCAAAGCGATTGAGAACCTGACGACAGGCCTTAACTCATTCCAACCCAGATTCATTCGCG
>Ga0310121_10006052_pt1 | contig 10243 bp, 8 predicted proteins | sample CB27_Tmax_986_MG_FD_203504 | JGI IMG/M metagenome (GOLD analysis project Ga0310121, IMG submission 203504) | Marine microbial communities from Western Arctic Ocean, Canada - CB27_Tmax_986 | ecosystem: Environmental > Aquatic > Marine > Oceanic | place: Canada: Western Arctic Ocean | collected... | reverse complement strand
CACATCCATCCGGTCCAGAACCAGGCCATAGTTGTCGTCATCATCCTGGACGTTCTTATTATCCACATGCCACTCGGTCGCCATTCGATTGGTAGTCTGGACACTACCTCCGGCCACGACACGGGTTTTCGTCCCTTTTTCTGCCAGAAGCTTCTTGATACGGGCTTCAATCTGTGGCGCATCACCGGCCGTGAAACCAGTATGGGCATGATCCAGGAGCCCGTCTCGATCAATGTATAAAGAAAACGGAGTACTGCTTCGCGGGTTCAAAACAGCTGACACAGATCCTTCGGGATCCAATAGAATCGGCATGGTCCAGCCTTTGCGGTTCACGAAGGTGCGGATCTGCGAAAAGGTCTCTGGACCATCGATGGAAAGGGCTAGAACCACCAGGCCCTGGTCTCGATATTTATCGTAATAGGTCTGCAACAGATCCAGCTCCTGGGCACAGGGCACACACCAGGTCGCCCAGAAACTGATTACGACCGCCTTCCCCTTATAGTCCGATAATTGAACCTGCTTACCGTCCATCGTGGCGATAGTAAACGCAGAGATAGCTGTCCGTTCGTTGGAATCCGCCACCGCTACCAGGGGTGAACCTAGACACATCAGAAAAAACAGACTGACCAACCAGCGACCGATCCAAGTCATCGAAATCTCCCAGACCACGGTTTCTATACGAAACTATAGTTTCAGATTGATGATCGCGTCTACCAGGGTGGGATTCCAGCCGGTGGTGATCTTAATGATTTCCATGGTTTCGAGATCAACGAACATATTCATCGGGGTCAACGAGGTGTCGTAATAGGCCCCCAGGGAAAACTCCGGATCGGCCACAACGATGAAGTCCAGCCCATAGGTCTCTTTCCATAGCTCTGCATGAATCGCACCGGCGGGTTGGTATTGGATATCCTCAAAGATGGAGACCATCACCATCAGCCCCTGATCTTTATGTGCCAGGTGCAACGCCTGGAGTTCCGGCTGCTCTTCGATGCAGGCCGTACACCATCCAGCCGTCGTGCTCAGTAGCAGGAGTTTCGCCTCCGGATCGTTATAAAGTTCTCCAAAAGAAAACCCCTCTCCGTCGGGCAAGACAAAGCTGAGATCGGCGATGGTATCACCCTCTTCGACCCCGAACGGTCCGTCAGCATATTCGCCACCACCGAGGAAAGCATCGGCGTTATCGACCCCATCGATACCATCCAGAGGGTTGCCTGGAGCGTCCACAGTGTTCGCACCAGAATCCTGATCATTCATGCCGTCCGCATCGGAATCCTGGGAGGTATCGGGCGCCGGTGCTGTGTCGGCCGGCGCGTCCGCACAGGACGAACCAATCCACAGACAAGCCGCGAAAAAGCCATACCGGAACCAACGATTCATTCGAACACTCCAGACCGCCAAAGACTATTCATCCAATGGCCAGGTTACGGTCATCGTATAGGTCGTAGAAAATATGCCGTAACCTGTAACCATTATAGTAGCGTTATTCTCGAACTCGATCACTTTTCCGGTCTCCGTGTCGACACTCTTTATGGGTTTTCCATCGTCACCACGCATGGGGGTGTTATGGATTACATCCCAGACAAATATCTCAAGCTCGCCCACGCTCGTGTCGTAGTCGAGGTTGATGCGCCAGGCACCACCCATCTGTATTTTGTAGAAGTCTGGCTCCGCCGTACAGATCCCACCTTCGATGGGCGCACCCGGCCAGATATAGTGCTCATCACCGAGCACATCCGGGGAATCATTGGGCTCGTAGCTTTCCTCGTCATCCTCGTCACAGTTGGGCGTGAACTGGTTCGGATCGGACCAGTCTTTTTCCGGCGTGTTCACGATGATATCGAAGGGCAGCATATAGTCAGAGCTCTCCTGCGTCGCGATAATCTTCATATCGCGTTTCCGCACAACAAACCCCTCTGGAATGGTTTGAAACATATCGGAATCCATCATGGGCGCTGCAGTGGGCTTCATATTGGCCGAGCCAACCCGGATCCCTACGCCTTCCCCGACAATCTCATCGCAATAGGCGTCGGCATATTCATCTGTGGCGAGCTGCAGATTGTGGGTTTCCTTCTCCACAAAAACAAGCAACGCGCCCGCTTTGTCCAGGTCCTCTTTCATACCGGCCACATACGCCATATAGTTAGGACAGTTCGGGCACCAGCCAGAACCAACGATAAAGATCGCAGTCCTATATTCTTCGTAGGCGTCTCCACACATAAACTCCTCTAGATCGAAGTTCATCTGCCCCTCTGGACCATAGGCCGTAGGCCAGTACCCATACGGCATTGGCTGTAGGAACGTCCACGTGCTCGGGGTATTGGTAGGATAGGTGCAGGGACCTTCCCGTTGGGCGATTTCCTCCACCGCATCAGCCTCCGGTTCGGGCAGATCGGTCAGGTTGTCGCCATCCTCCGTGGTGGTCGCATCAGTACCACTCGTCGTATCCGTCTCATCCGCCGGAGCCGTGCTGCTACAGGCAAATAAGAACGCACCCAATACAATCAACCAGCCAAACCGCTGAAGTGAACCCAAATGCTTAACCATCAATTCCTCCCAAGAAATAATCATACCACGATATAGGCCACGTACGCGCCGAATCCAAATTTGGTTCGAAGGGTAGGTGGATCACCTGAAAATTACAACCCTGCACTCCTTAAGGAGTGGGGATATCCAAACCCAACCAGACCATGCAGGGCAGGCCGTTTTCGCCACTGGCATCGATGAATGTGCCGCTTTCGTCGACGGTTCCAACGCCGTAGTTTGCCCACTCCATCTCTTCGACCTTATCACCATTGAGCAGACCACAGCTCAATCCCCCCAATACATACAAGTCTACCTGATCGCCGGCCGCAAGTCCGTAATCGTTAGGGATCCGGGCATTAAAGGAGGTATGGAAGGCGTCGCCTTCGGGCTGGAAGACATAGATTGCTTCAAACTCCACCGGTGCAGACTGCGGTGCACAAGCGCTCGCGCTGGCCGGTAATCGACGGCTCGTCAAGTCCTCGTAGGGCGCACCCCCGGCAAAGAACTCAGAGGGGACAAGGTCGATTTCCATCCCGTCATGCAGAACCACCGTACGCACCGTGTCCGGATCGCCCTCTTCCGGGAGCTCCATTGGTGCGTACGTATCATAGAGGATAAAGGGCTCAGCCCAGTCAACAATGATCTCCGGATCCTCCAGATCCATCAGGCAATATTCCGTAATACGGGACGTACCCGGCTTTAAGATACGCGTCGTCGCGCGCTCCAGGCAACGCAAATCCGTGGGTATAACAATGGCAAAACTACCATCGTTTTTCGTTTTCTTGGGCGATAAACAAACCAACGACTCCCCGCCGTATGCGACAGCACAAATCTGCACAAAGGTCTCGTCAAGCGCAGTCCCATCTTCTGCAAAAACAAAGCCGGTGGTGCCAACTATGTAGGCTCCCCCGCAGGTGGGGTCTGGGGTCAGGTCAATACCTGCAAAAGGATCGTCACTCACATCGGCCCCCGCGTCGGTCCCCGCGTCGGTCCCCGCGTCCGCCGCACTATCTGGCACCGCGTCTGTCCCTTCATCCGCAGCCGTATCGCCAACGTCCGTTGTCACATCCCCGGTGCCACCAGGGGTTCCACTGGAGCAGGCCCCAAACAAAATAAGAGTCAGAATCCAGACTATCTTTGTCATTTCTATCCCCGAAGATATTGCATGCCTACGACCGTTTAACCATATCGGAACGGCCAGGCAAGGAAGTACCGTTTAATGCGCAACCAGAACCCAAATAGACCCAGAGGCTCAAAGATTAGGAAGATACATACCACGACTGCAAATAAAACCGTCGAGAAAAGTGTATCGGTTCGTCCCGAGAAATATGGCACGTAGGGCTGTAACTGCTCCGCCACCGGATGCAGAACTACAAACATCATAGCCCCCCAGACGGCCCCAAAGGTGGTGCCAATCCCCCCGAGCACAATCATCGCGATATAATTCACACTCATGGGAAGGCCAAAACCATCCGGCATCAGATAGCTCAACTGCAGGGCCAACATGCCACCGCAGACGCCCGCAAAAAAGCTCGATATAGAAAATGCCAGAACCTTGGTACGCGCCGGATGGATGCCCAGAATGGAGGCGGCCAAATCGTGATCACGGACTGCCATCATGGCCCGGCCCGTATTAGAACGAGCAATGCGCACGCCACAAAGGACCACCACGACGGCCAGCAATAAGAATACAAAGAACATCAACTGCTGGGCATCGAGTGTAACCACCCCCAGATCCAACGGCTTTACCGCGTAATCCGAGAGTCTGGGCGCGTCCGCCCCGAACCAGAGATAGGCTGGTACCTTCATGCCTTTGGCCCCGCCGGTCCAGGACACCTGGTGATAAAGTACATGTTTTACGATGAAAACCAGTCCGACCGTGATCAATGCCAGGTACAGGCCCCTGAGACGTAAGGCGAAGGGCCCGATCATCATACCGACAGCCGCCGCCACCATGCCGGCCACAGGGAGCGCCAACCAGAATGGGATCTGATGGTGCTCGCCCAACATGGCCGTAGTGTAGGCTCCGATCCCGATAAATGCGGCGTGTCCCATGCTGATCTGACCCGCAAAGCCAGTCAGAATCATAAGAGAGACCGAGCCCACCACAGCGATCTGGGCCTGCAGTCCTACCACCATCCATTTGTTTCCGGCCACAAACGGAAACGCCAGGAATATAAGAGCCATAATGACCAGGCCCGCCTTCGTCCACCGATCGGCGAATAACTCCAGGTCCTGCGCGTGGCGCGTTGTCAGTGCACGGGTTGGCATTTAGACACGCTCCACATCTTTGGAGCCGAACAGGCCGTAGGGTCGTATCACCAGAACCAGGATCATGATCAGATAGGGGAAAACCTCGTGAAAGTCTTTGCCGAAGTGGCCCATGGCCGGCTCAATATAGACCTGGCAGAGCACCACCGACAGACCCAGTAGAAAGCCGCCGATGACCGCTCCCGCCGCCGAATCCAGGCCGCCCACGACCACCGCAGGAAACGCCGCAAGAGCCGTATAGGCCAGATTCAATTCGATCTGGCGTGGGTAGAGCCCCAACAACGCACCACCAAGGGCGGCGAAGGCCCCGGCTATGAACCAGCTCCATGCGAAGACGCGCCCTACCGGAATACCCAGCGCCAATGACGTTTCTTGATCACTGGCCGTAGCACGCATGGCGATCCCGAGCCGTGTGAATCGAATCACCAGGAAAAAGAGGCCCAATGCCAAAACGGCGATCAGGATGGAAACCACAGAATTGACCGGCACCTCCAAAGCGGAACTGACCACTCGCATGCCAGATTCGCCTTCCAACGAAATCTGCCCTTTGATGCGGTCATATACTTTTGCGTCAAGGCATACCTGCGGCAAACAGCTGGGATCATCGGGATAGCCGGCGGCCATCGGATTCGCACAATCGTCCGGCCCTTTGCAGAGGAGAAGATCGTCGATGGACGTAAAGGGAGTCTCTCCGGCAAAACTCCGTACGTCCTTACGTTCGGACAGTCGTGCCAATGATTTTGTGTCGAGACTGAGCAATTCACCGAGACTCTCCAGGCTCGCCTCATTGATGTTCACCGTCCCCGTCCCCTCTGTGACGGCCGGTCGAAGGGTCAGCATCCCAGCCTTATCCCAGGGCGTTGGCGTGGATCCCTTCATGCCGGGTCCCCAAGCCACCATCATTCCGGCGTGAATGATCATGGCGACGAAAATGGTCACGATAATCGTTACGAAGACCGGTCGCCCAATGAGCGGTCGAAGAACGACCCGCTCGACCAGCACACCTAGAAGCCCCGTAGTGACCATCGTCAATACGAGCGCCAACCCCCAGGGCACCCCCGCCTGGGATAGCGCGACCATAATAAAGGCACCAAAGGCCAGAAGTTCCCCCTGCGCAAAGTTGAATACCTGCGAAGCGCGGTAGATCACCACAAACCCCAGCGCTACCAGGGCATAGACTGCGCCGAGTGCCAGACCATTTACGATATGAAGCGTAAGCATTGCCCTACACCCCGTACATCGAGTTGATAAGATCGTCGTACGCGGAGACTACAAAGCGACGGCGGACCTTCTGGGTGGCGGTCAACTCGCCGTCATCCTGGTGAAGCTCCTTGCTGAGCAAACGATAGGCCCGCACATTCTCAACCCGGGACAGGCCTTCATTCAAACGCCTCACTTCATCCGAGATCAGGGTGTCGACCTCTGGTTTCGACGCCAGGTCGGAAAACGAAGTGTATGGGATCTTCTGGCGCACAGCCCAGCCACCTACCGCGTCATAGTCGATCTGGATCAGCGCCGAAATGAACTTGCGTCGGTCACCGATCGCAACCGCCTCCTTGATGAATGGGCTCAGCTTCATGGCGTTTTCAATCCGCTCGGGCGACAGGTTTTTGCCACCAGCGGTAATGATGATCTCCTTCTTTCGTCCGGTAATACGCAGGAATCCGTCCTCATCCATGGAGCCGATATCGCCGGTGTGCAGCCATTGTTCGTCGTCGATACATTCAGCGGTTGCTTGTGGATTATGGAGATAGCCGCAAAAAATCAGCGGCCCGCGAATGAGGATCTCGCCATCCTCCTCGAGCCGGCATTCGGTATGTGGGACGGGTGGTCCGACGGTGCCGATATGAATGGAATCCGGCCGGTTGCAATGACTGACTCCGCCGGTCTCTGTCAGGCCGTAGCCCTCGGCTATGGCAACCCCAATACCATGATACCAGTAGAGTAATTCCTCAGAGATGGGTGCCGCGCCCGTAATGGGTAGGCGACAGCGCCGCATTCCAATCCGCTCCTGGAGGGGGCGGTAGACCAGCAGATCACCCAGCTTCCAGAGAATACGGTCCGGTAGAGTGGTTTGCCCCGCCCATCGACGGCGGGCGGCCTCCTGTCCCCAACGGGTGAAGAAATCAAATAGACGTCGTTTCAGCCACGACGAATCTTTCATCTTCAAGGTGATGGATGCATGCATCTTTTCCCAGATCCGCGGCACGCCCAGAAAGACCGTCGGAGACACCTCGCGAAGATCCTCGCGAACCGTGTCAATGGATTCGCCGAAATGGACCACGGCCCCTACAGACAAAGGCATGAACAAAGTGAAGATCTTTTCTGCCACATGGCAAAGGGGAAGGTAGGAAAGAAGGGTGTCTGCATCACCAACCCCCAGCTCCCGGGCCATATCTCCCGCGATGGACAGTACATTATGACTGGAGATCAGGGCCCCCTTTGGATCCCCGGTAGTCCCGGAGGTATATACGACCATGGCCGGTTCCTTCGGGTCCCTCGCCTCCAGCTCGTTGGCAAACCAATCCGGATCCTGCTCCCGGAGCCCTCGCCCCGCCTGCATGAATTCCTGGAAATGGGAAAGCCGTGGTTCCTCATAATGTCTCAGTCCACGCGGATCAAAGACGATCACCCGCTCCACATGCTCCAGATCTGCGCGGGCCTCCATAAATTTGTCGACCTGTTCCTGGTCCTCGCAAAACAAAATCCGGGCCTTCGAATGTTTCAGCACGTAGGCGACATCAGCTGACGTATTCGTCTGGTAGATCCCCACACTGCGCGCACCGATCCCCTGCGCCCCCAGATCGGCATATACCCATTCGGTCCGGTTCTCACTCAGGATGGCCACATGATCTCCCGGACCGATCCCCAGGGCCGATAACATATGACCCACCGCCGCGACCTCTCGATAATAGTGGTCCCAGGCTATCTCCTCCCAGATCCCATAACGCTTTTCACGCAGGGCCACGGCGTTCGGGCGCTCGTCGGCAAAGCGTTTTACGCAGGCCGGAAGGGTCTTTGGTGCTGCGGTCATGTCATAGCCTGCTTGCCGGCATACGCTTCCAGGACACGCGGATCCGCGCGGATCGCCGCCGGATCTCCCGATGCGATACCCTGTCCGAAGTCCAACACCTGGACCGCATCGGCCAGATCAAGAACCATCGAAAGATCATGCTCGATCAAGAGTTGCGTGATCCCCAGCTCCTCCTTGATGTCCAGAATGTAACGCGCCATATCCTCGGTCTCCTCCTGGTTCAGCCCCGCTGCGGGCTCATCCAGAAGAAGGAGCTTCGGCTCCATACAAAGTGCACGGCCCAACTCAATACGTTTCAAAACCCCGTAGGGTAGAAGTCCGACCGGGTGTTTCCGGTAGCGCTCCAGATTCAGGAACTCAATGATCTCCTCGACGACCTTCCGATGGCGGATCTCTTCGTCTCGATAGCGCCCTGCCCCCATCATGTCGGACCACCAGCCGGTTTGATAGAGATGATGACGCCCCAGGAGGAGATTCTCCATCGTTGTCAGATAATCAAAAAGCGCCAGGTTCTGGAACATGCGGGCAATACCGGCTTCGGCCACCCGATAGGGTTTTAAGCCGATCATATCCCGGCCTTCGAATAGAATCGTGCCACTGTCCGGGATATACACTCCGCACATACAATTGAAGAGTGAGGTCTTTCCCGCGCCGTTCGGACCGATCAGGCCGACTATCTGTCCTTCCTCGACCGATAGAGAGATCCCGTTGAGGGCGCGAACGCCGCCAAAGGAAAGATGAAGGTCGGTGATCTGCAAGCGGGTCACGACAACCACCTCTTTCGTCTCCGATAATGCTTTACGTCCCGATAGCTCCTACGCCCCCCTTCGCCCAATCCAAGATAGAACTCTCGAATATCCTTATCCTGGCGGAGTTCCTCCGCGGGGCCGTCGAGAACGATTCGTCCGTTTTCCAGGATATAGCCATAATCGGCCAACTCCAATGCCATGGTGGCGTTTTGTTCCACCAACAATACGGAGACACCTTCCTGATTGATCTCACGAATGAGAGTCTTCACATCGTCAACCACCTGTGGCGCCAGGCCCAGGGACGGCTCGTCCATCAACAGAAGTTTCGGTCGCGCCATCAGGCCGCGGGCAATAGCCAGCATCTGCTGTTCACCACCCGACAAATAACCCGCCTGCTGGCGCCGCCGCTCACGTAGAATGGGGAAGCGCTCATAATACCGTTCCGCTTCGGTCCGGGCCCTCTGCCCGGTCAAAGCATAGCCCCCGGCCAGGAGATTCTCTTCGACCGTCAGCTCAGGGAATACGCGCCGCCCCTCCATCACATGACCGATACCAAGAGGAACGATATGTTCTGGTTTCCGGTCATGCAGAGTCTGCGGTCCACCCTCATGATGAAGCACAGCGCTCCCCTTGGTCACCGCTCCATCATGAATATCCAGCAAACCTGTGATCGCGCGGAGAAGCGTCGTCTTACCGGATCCATTCGGACCCAGAAGAGCAACGATCCCTCCGTCCGGCACACGGAGACTCACCCCCTTCAGGACGAGTACCACCGAGTGGTACACCACCTCGAGATTGGAGACCTCCAGCATGCCAAACACCTTGGATGGACGGGCCGGGCACCCGCAGGTGCCCTCCCCCTATTGATCGATGGTTTTCGGCGTTGCGTAACCGCTCGCAACCGTCCAGGTCATTTTCTCGAAGATGGGCCTGAGAACTCGAACCTTGGTACCCGTTACATACGGCATCGTGGTCAGGTTCACAGGTTGCATCATGCCATCAGCATTCCACTCACTCAGCTCTTGCAAGGCCTTGAGATAGCCTTTCCGGCTGATATCGCCCATTTCAATTGCAGAACGAGCAGCTTCCAGCGCAATCCGTCCCTGAAGGTAGGAAACAAGCAGATAGAAGTCCGGTCGGCCCAGATCCGCGCCATGGGTCTTGAAAGCTGCCATGAACGTTTTCATGCCCGGCACGGGTTCTCCCCAGACCGGGAGGCTGCTCATCCAGTAGAAGCGCGAAAACACCACCGACGGAATAACCTTGGGGCTGAAGAAGGGGTCGATCCAGGTTGGCGTAGAACCAACCCATACCGGCATATACTTCATCTGCGCCGCCGTTCCGAGGATTGGGCCCGTAGCGCTAGGGAGCACCACCATCAAGACATGGGTGGCTCCTTTGTTCTTCAGGGCAGAAACAACCGCAACAAAGTCCTTCTGGCCTGGTACGACCGTCTGCTCGGCCACGATTGTTACGCCATGGGTTATAGCGGCTCGCTTGAATCCCTTGAGGCCGTCAAGGCCATAGTCGTCCTGCTGATAGATCACGGCTGCTTTTACGGCGGCCGCATCCTTGGCGTGCTGGACAATAAAGTCCATGGCGCCCATGGCTTCGATCTCATAGGAGGGACCAGCTGGCGGCGTGTAGGTATGCTCGGCCATCT
>Ga0310121_10006051_pt1 | contig 10247 bp, 8 predicted proteins | sample CB27_Tmax_986_MG_FD_203504 | JGI IMG/M metagenome (GOLD analysis project Ga0310121, IMG submission 203504) | Marine microbial communities from Western Arctic Ocean, Canada - CB27_Tmax_986 | ecosystem: Environmental > Aquatic > Marine > Oceanic | place: Canada: Western Arctic Ocean | collected... | reverse complement strand
CAGAGTCAGGTCGCACTTGAGCCCTGTCTGGGGGTCGCCGTCCCGCAGTGAGATACGTAGCGCTTCCAACTCGCCCTCACTCTTGCCTAGGAACGAGAGAACTTCTTCGCGAGCGCGGTCTGTAAATGTGATCATTCGAGTTCGTGCTGTGGGTGACTTTCACGGATCCGACACAACTGTTACCCGACCCTGCGCTGTGGGTTTCTACACCCTCCACGCCGTTGATCGCCCACAGGGCCACGGATACCTTTCGCGGCCAGACTCCTGACGACGAACCCCCCCGAAACTAAAGGGGATTCATGGCCGAACCCGACCTCATGGACAAGCTCGTATCGCTGTGCAAACGGCGGGGCTATGTCTTCCAATCCTCGGAGATCTACGGCGGCACCGGGTCTGTGTGGGACTACGGTTCGCTCGGCGCCGAGCTCAAGCGGAACGTGAAGGATCTCTGGTGGTCGTCGATGGTCCACCAGCGCGACGACATCGAGGGCATAGACGCCGCCATCTTGATGCACCCGAAAGTTTGGGAAGCGTCGGGTCACGTGGAGGGGTTCTCGGACCCCTTGGTGGAGTGCACGAACTGCCATCGCCGGTTCCGGGCTGATCTGCCGGAGGTCGAGAGCGGGCAGTGCCCGACCTGTGGTTCGAAGGACTCCTTCACCGAACCCCGCCTGTTCAACCTCATGTTCAAGACGTTCATGGGTCCTGTGGAGGACTCGTCAACGACGATCTACATCCGTCCGGAGACCGCCCAGGGCACCTACGTGAACTTCTTGAACGTTCAGGGAACGGCGCGCCAGAAGGTGCCGTTCGGAATCGCGCAGATCGGCAAGGCGTTCCGCAACGAGATCACGCCTGGGAACTTCATCTTCCGCACGCGCGAGTTCGAGCAGGCAGAGATGCAATTCTTCGTGAAGCCCGGCGACGACGAGTCGTGGTTCGATCAGTGGATGGAGATCCGCATGCAGTGGCACAGGGATCTCGGGATCAACGAAACGAAGCTGCGTTTCCAGGAGCACGGTCCTGACGAGCTAGCCCACTACGCCAAGAAGGCGTTCGACATCGAGTACGAGTTTCCGTTCGGGTGGAAGGAGTTCGAGGGCATCCACAACCGTACGGACTTCGACCTGGCCCGGCATCAGGAGTACTCGGGCAAGCGGCTCGAGTACATCGATGCGCCTACCAACGAACGGTTTCTTCCGTACGTCGTCGAGACGGCCATGGGGGTCGACCGCACCGTACTCGTCCTGCTCGTCGACGCGTACAGGGAGGAAGACATCGACGGCGACCAACGTGTAGTGCTGGGGCTGCACCCCAAGGTTGCGCCCACGAAGGTTGCGGTTTTTCCGCTCGTGAAGAAGGACGGCATGCCCGAGATCTCACAGAAGCTGCAGGCCGATCTACGCGCAGCGGCGATCCCTTCTTTCCATGACCAGTCCGGCGCGATCGGGCGGCGGTACCGCCGGCAAGACGAGGTCGGGACGCCCTGGTGTGTCACGGTCGATGGCGAGACCGCCGAGCAAGACTCCGTGACCATCCGCGACCGCGACTCGCTCGAGCAGGTGCGGGTGGGGACCGACAAGGTGGTCGGGTGGATCCGGGAGCGCTTGATCTGATGGGATCACGTTAGAGGAGTCGCTCGTGGCCTCGAAGTCCGCAGTCTTCAGTTCGCGGTGGGGAATGTTGCTCGCCATGCTCGGCTTGGCGGTGGGTACGGGTAACATTTGGCGCTTCCCGCGCATCGCCGCGAGCAACGGTGGAGGATCGTTCCTGGTGGCGTGGTTCGTCTTCCTGCTCCTGTGGTCGGTTCCCCTGCTAATCCTCGAAGTCGCGATGGGGAAGGGGACGCGGCGAGGTGCTATCGGGGCGTTCGTGAGGACACTGGGGCCGAAGTTCGCCTGGATGGGCGCGTTCATCGCGTTCGTCGCGACGGCGATCATGTTCTACTACAGCGTCGTGATGGGGTGGACCATCCGATTCTTCGTCGGCACGCTGACCGGTGAGGTGCCCGGCGCGACGCCGAGCGTGTTCTGGGACTCCTTCCACTCGACCCCGGGTGCGCTCGTCACGCACGTCATCGCGATGGCGATGGGTGTCTTCGTGGTCTCTAAGGGCGTGAAGGGGATCGAAACTGCTGCCAAGGTCCTGATCCCGAGTCTCATCGTCATGATAATCGTGCTCGCCCTCCGCGCGGTCACGCTGCCAGGAGCGAGCGCGGGACTCGCCTTTCTCTTTACACCCGACTGGGCTGCGCTCGGCAACTATGAGATCTGGATCGAAGCGCTCACGCAAAACGCTTGGGATACGGGCGCGGGGTGGGGGGTGCTGCTCACATACGCGGTGTACATGCGAGCGAACGAAGACACAGCGCTCAATGCGTTCGTGATCGGATTTGGCAACAACGCGATGTCCCTACTCGCGGGAATCATGGTTCTGTGCACGGTCTTTTCGGTCATGCCCGAGGCCGCGAACGAGATCGTCGGAGCGGGGAACGAGGGTCTGACGTTCATCTGGGTGCCCCAGCTTTTCACGCGGATTCCGGGAGGACGCTTCTTCCAGGCGCTCTTCTTTCTCGCTCTCGTCTTTGCGGCGTGGACGAGCCTGGTCGCGCTGATCGAGGGAGCGAGCCGAGTCCTGATGGATCTGGGCGTGACGCGCGGGCACGCGATCGGCATCGTGGGAACGGCGGGCGTGCTCTTCGGTGTACCGAGCGCGCTCAAGATCGAGGTCTTCCAGAATCAGGATTGGGTGTGGGGTGTTGCGCTCATGCTCTCCGGCTTCTTCTGCTCGTTCGCGGTGCTGCGCTACGGTGTGAGTAAGTGGCGGGAGACCTTCATCAACCAGGAAGGCTCGGATTTCCACGTCGGAGCCTGGTGGGATTGGGCGATGCGCTTGGTCGCGGTGGAAGCCGTCGTGCTCGCGGTCTGGTGGCTCTGGGGAGCGCGCACAGACGATTTGCGTGAGACTTGGACACTGTTCAGCACCTACAACGTCGGCTCGGTACTGATACAATTCGCGATAGTGCTCGTCGTGGTCGTCCTAGCTAACAGCTGGCTTGCCGCCCGGGTGCAGGAGGGTCGTGCGACGCACGACGTGGCTTGATCAGGCCACCATCGGATTCGAACATGGAGTTCGAACATGGAGTTCGAGGCGTTCGAGGCTGCGGCCCGCGCCGCCTACCAAGAGATTCCCGAGGCGTTCAAGGAAGGTGTTGGCGGGCTCGTGGTGAGCCGCGAAGCGTTGGCCGACCCCGAGCACCCCGACGTCTTCACCCTTGGGCACTGCCTGACCGAGGATCACCCCTCGGACTATGGAAGTCCGGACACCACGCGCTCCGTCGTCACACTCTATTGGGGCTCATTTCGTCAATTGGCGAAGCACGCCCCCAGCTTAGATTGGGACGGAGAGTTGTGGGAGACGCTCACCCACGAGTTGCGCCACCATATAGAGTCCCTGGCGGGTGAGGCCGACCTCGAGGGCGTTGACTACGCGGCCGGCGAGACGTTCAAGCGGGACGAGGGGCTCGACTTCGATCCCTGGTACTACCAACAAGGGGATGCTGCGGCTCCCGGCACGTTCCGCGTGGATAACAGTTGGTACCTCGAGCAGTTCTGGACCTCCGGAGCTTTCGAACGCGCGACCCACATCGACTTCGAATGGGACGGGGTCGCGCTACGCGTACCTCGACCCGACGCACTCGGCGACGTGCATTTCGTGTGGATCCATGGTGTCGAGCTAGAACAGGCGACGCTCGAGCTCGTGCTATTACGAAACCGCACCTGGTGGGAGGATGTGAAACGGTTAGCTGGATCATCACGACCGGTCGTATACGAGTCGGAGGCCGAGGCGGAACCTGCCACCGGCGCGGGTTAGGGGGGTGCGATGACGCTCCATGCCTAGAGAGTCGAAGAAGGCCAAGACCGCCCGCGCGGCCGAGGCGTTCGACCTGTTGACTGAGGAGTACCCGGAAGCGCACTGCGAGCTCGACTTCATCGACCCCTTTCAGCTGGGCGTGGCGACGATTCTGTCTGCGCAGACCACCGACGTGCGCGTCAACATGGTCACTCCTGAACTGTTCAGGCGGTATCCCACGGCGGAGGCGCTCGCGAACGCCACGCCACAAGAAGTCGAGCAGATCGTGAAGTCGACCGGATTCTTCCGGAACAAGACCAAGAACATCATAGGGTTCGCGCGAGCGCTCATGGCGGACCACGATGGCGACGTACCCAAAACCATGGCGAATCTTTCGGCGCTTCCCGGCGTCGGGCGGAAGACCGCAAACGTAATCCTCGGCAACGCCTTCAGTATCGACGAAGGAGTAGTGGTCGACACACATGTGAAGCGGCTCTCGACGCTGCTCCGCTTCACGAAGGAGAAGACGCCCGAGAAGGTCGAGCAGCACCTGATGGCGCTCTTCCCGAGGGAACGCTGGACGTTGCTGTCCCACCTGCTCATTTGGCACGGCCGCCGCGTGTGCGATGCGAAAAAGCCGAGGTGCGAGGCTTGCACGCTGTCAGGATTGTGCCCTTCGTCACTCTTATAGAATGCCGTACTTCTTCACCAGCATTCATAGTGCGACTCACCCGAACCGGTATCCACGATGCCAGACCGAGCACATGCCGTCGCCCTGCTGGAAGAGTGGGTCGATAACGAAGGCCTGCGCAAACACATGTACGCCGTCGAGGCTGCGGTTCGGCACTACGCTAGCCTGCGCGGGCGGGACGAAGAGGTCTGGGGCCTCGCCGGCCTGCTGCACGACCTAGACTGGGAGAAAGATCCGGAGAATCACCCCCTCACCGCCGTAGACCACCTGCGAGAGGCTGGATATCACGAGCAGATATTGCAGGCGATCCTCGCACATCGGTCCAGCTTTACCGGAGTCGATCCGACGAGCGAGCTGGACAGGGTCTTGCTCGCGTGCGATGAGCTTTCCGGTCTCGTGTACGCGTGTTGCCTCGTGCGCCCGAACGGCATCGACGACCTCAAGCCGAAGTCTGTGGCGAAGAAGCTGAAGGACAAGACCTTCGCCGCTGGCGTGAGCCGGGACGAGGTCGCTCACGGGGTCGAGCTCATCGGCCTGGAGCGGAGCGAGCACATCCAGAACGTGATCGACGGGCTGCGCAGCATCGCGGAGCGACTCGAGATTCGTGCCGAAGACCGGGCCGGCTGAGGACCCTTCTGATCTCCCAATACGGCGGGCGTCAGCTCGAGTTGGCAATCCAACTGGTGATGGGCGTCAATGGAGTTGCACTAGGCGTGTCGGCTAGGCAGCCCGATTCCTCCGACCTCGGTCGACTTTTCCGCCGGGGACCCGGTCGACCTCCAGTTCGAGGTCGTCAACGGGAACGATACCGTGACGTGGGTTCGGGCGGATCCACCGATCGCGACCGTGGTGTACGCGGCGGAAGAGCACAACCTCCCAAACTGCTGATGGGGATCCTGGTTAAGCTGGAGGACCGACTTTCTCCGCTTGCAGCCCCACCTCCCTCTAGCGACCTTACGCAGTCTGTTTCACCGGACCTGCCATCCGGCGCTGCGGCGCTGCCAATCGCCGAGCAGAACAAACCTACGAGGCCGCCCACAGGACGGACTGCCAGCCCATGACGACATCCACCTGGATCACGATGATCGTGGTGCTAGTGTGCGTTTGGGGCGGCTTCTTCTGGGCGCTACTCACTGCCATCCGAAAGGAGTCCGGTAAGAGCGCGTGCCACGACGCGACGACCTAGAGACCATACTCATCCTGGGCTCCGGGCCTATCATCATCGGCCAGGCCTGCGAGTTCGACTATTCGGGTACCCAAGCTGTGCGCGCCCTCAAGGAAGAGGGCTACCGCGTCGTGCTAGTGAACTCGAATCCGGCGACGATCATGACCGATCCCGAGGTTGCGGATCGCACGTACATCGAGCCCATCACTGCGGAGTGGGTAGAAAAGGTTATCGAGCGCGAGAAGCCTGACGCTCTACTGCCGACGATGGGCGGTCAGACCGCACTCAACGTCGCAATGGATCTGCACCGGGCCGGGATTCTGGAGCAACATGGAGTCGAGCTGATCGGTGCGGATGAGCGCTCGATCGAGATGGCGGAGGACCGCGAGCAGTTCACCAAGGCGATGCACCGCATCGGTCTCGAAGTCCCGAGCGGAGGTTCTGCACGCACGATCGAAGAAGCTCTGGAGATCGTGGAGGACACGGGATATCCGGCCATCGTGCGGTCCTCCTACACGCTCAGCGGTACCGGTGGCGGCATCTCGTACAACCGCGAGGAGTTTCGCGAGCAGGTCCGCAAAGGACTAGACGCTTCCCCGATCACGGAAGTTCTAATAGACCGCTCCGTCATCGGCTGGAAGGAGTACGAGCTCGAAGTCGTCCGGGACTCCATCGACAACGTCATCATCATCTGCTCGATCGAGAACTTCGATCCGATGGGGGTGCACACGGGTGACTCGATCACGGTCGCGCCGGCGCAGACCCTCACCGACGTCGAGTATCAGAGGATGCGCGACGCATCGATCGCTATCATCCGGGAGATCGGTGTCGAGGCCGGCGGCTGCAACATCCAGTTCGCAGTGAACCCCGAAGACGGCGATATGCTCGTCGTCGAGATGAACCCGCGCGTCTCACGATCATCGGCTCTCGCGTCCAAGGCGACCGGGTTCCCGATCGCGCGCGTGGGCGCTAAGCTCGCCGTTGGCTACCAGCTGCACGAACTCCTCAACGATATCACTAAGACGACGCCGGCCTCGTTCGAGCCCGTGCTCGATTATGTAGTCGTAAAGCTGCCCCGCTTCGCCTTCGAGAAGTTCCCTGAGGTCGACGACACGCTGGGCGTCCAGATGAAGTCGGTCGGTGAGACGATGGCGATCGGCCGCACCTTTCGGAGCGCCTGGCAGAAGGGGTTCCGCGGGCTCGAGACCGGGCGCCACGGCTGGGTAACAGGCGCGCTGCCCAAGGACGACGGCCTCGAGGCCGTCGACCGCCAGTCGTTGCTGCGCGCGATTCGACGCCCCACTGCGGACCGTCCGTTCCAGTTGAAGCGGGCGCTAGAGGCGGGTCTGTCACCGGAGGACGTCTTCGATGCGACGAAGATCGACCCGTGGTTCATCGATCAGCTTCAGCAGATCCTGGAGTGGGAGGCGCGCTACCGGGACGCGGAAGAGGTCAGTCCAGCGCTTCTCCGCCGCATGAAGCGCGAGGGCTTCAGCGATCTCCAGCTCGCCGAGCTGTATGGCGAAACCGAAGCGGAGGTCCGTGCGCGTCGCTGGGAGCTCGACATCCGGCCCACGTATAACGTGGTGGACACCTGTGCCGGCGAGTTTCCGGCGGAGACTCCTTATTACTACTCGTCGTACGAGGACGAGAGCGAGAGCCAGCGGTCCGGGCGCGAGAAGGTCGTCATTCTGGGCAGCGGACCGAACCGGATCGGGCAGGGCATCGAGTTCGACTACTGCTGCGTGCAGGCTGTGCTCGCGCTCAAGGAAGCCGGCTTCGAGACCATCATGATCAACTCGAACCCCGAGACGGTCTCGACGGACTTCGACATCAGTGACAAGCTGTACTTCGAGCCGCTCACGCTCGAGGACGTGCTCGAGATCCTCCATCTCGAGCAACCGATGGGTGTCATAGTCCAGCTCGGCGGTCAGACGCCGCTCAAGCTCGCGCACGGACTTGAGCAGCTCGGCGCACCTGTGCTCGGCACCTCTGTCGAGGCGATCGACAGGGCTGAGGATCGTGATCGCTTCGACGAGGTCTGCAAGAAGATCGGCGCACGCACTCCAGCCAACGGCATCGCCAGGAGCGAGGAACAGGCCGTTGCCGTAGCGCGAGAGATCGGCTTTCCGGTGCTCGTCCGTCCGAGCTATGTGCTCGGTGGACGCGCGATGCGCATCGTCTACGACGAGGAGTCGCTCGCGCGCTACTTCGTAGAAGCCGCGCAAGCGTCCGAAGACCATCCGGTGCTTGTAGACTCCTTCCTCGAGGACGCTTTCGAGGCGGACGTCGACGCGCTTTGTGACGGCATCGACGTCGTCATTGGCGGAATCATGCAGCACATTGAGAACGCAGGCGTTCATTCCGGTGACTCGGCCTGCGTATTGCCCCCGTACCTGCTCTCGGGTCCCGTGCTGCAGGAGATCCGGGACCTGACCCGCAAGTTTGCTTTGGAGCTCGGCGTTATCGGGCTGATCAACATTCAGTACGCGATCAGGGACGACGTTGTCTACGTGCTCGAGGTGAACCCACGGGCGTCGCGGACCATACCCTTCGTGAGCAAAGCGACGGGCGTGCCGCTCGCGCGTCTCGCCTCGCGCGTAATGGTGGGTGAGAGGCTGGTGGACCTCGATGTTCCGGAAGAGGCTCCGATACCAGGTGTGGCGGTGAAAGAGGCCGCGTTCCCGTTCAACCGCTTCGACGTCGATGTGCTGCTAGGGCCCGAGATGCGCTCGACGGGAGAGGTCATGGGCTTCGACGACTCGTTCGGCATGGCGTTTGCGAAAGCGCAGGTATCCGCGGGCAATCGTCTGCCGGAGAGCGGCCGACTGATCGTCACCGTGAATGACGCCGACAAGGAGACCGTCACGCCGATCCTGCGCCGCTTCTGCGACCTGGGCTTCACGATCATGGCGACACGTGGTACGCGCGACTATTTGGGCCGCCTCGGTGTGCCGGCCGAGCCGGTCTTCAAGGTTGGGGAAGGTCGTCCAGACATCGTTGATCACATCGTTACGGGCGACGTGGCCTTGCTCATCAACACACCGCTCGGCAAGAAATCCCAGTTCGACGACCACGCGATGCGGCGTGCCGCGATCACGCACAAGGTCCCGTATGTCACGACGATGTCCGCGACGTCTGCTGCGTGCGACGCGATCATCGCACTCAAGTCGCGCGTGCGCGAGGTCCGCTCGATCCAGGAGCGTATCGCGTCCCTCGGGGCCGAGGTCGGCGCCGACTGACGTCGGCGGTGTTGTGTCCGGTGGGGATCCTGACCGAATGAGCGCTCCCACCGGCTTTTTCCTACACCCTGTGTCCCCACTCCACGACACGGGCTGGGGGCATCCCGAGCATCAGGGGCGCCTGCGTGCTTTGGCGTCTACTGTCGGGCGAGACTTGTTGACCCTCCATGGTCACGTCGCACAGATGCCGGCTGAGGAAGCGTCGCTGCTGGATCTGAGGCGCGTGCACACCGACAAACAGGTCGAGCTCGTGCGCGCGGCGTGCCAAATGGCAGAGCAGTCGGAGCAGATCGCCCTGATCGACTCGGACACGCGGGTTTCTTCGGCCTCGTGGGAGGCGGCTGTCGGCAGTGCGGGTACCGCGATCGCGGCGGCGCGCGCCGTCGCAGTGGGCACGATCCGGACTGCGTTCGTCGCGACACGACCTCCGGGCCACCACGCAACGCCCGATCACGCGATGGGCTTCTGCCTGTTCAACAACATCGCGGTCGCCGCACGCTGGCTTCAGGCCCATGGCCACGCGGAGCGAGTGTTGATTTTGGACTGGGACGTGCACCACGGAAACGGCACGCACGATGCGTTCTACGACGATCCGTCCGTCTTTTTCGTGTCATTGCACCAGTGGCCGCACTATCCAGGTACGGGGTCGGCCGAACAGACCGGCGCGGGGGAGGGAGTCGGGTACACGTTGAACGTGCCACTGCCTGCCGGTACGCCGGCCACCGAGCATCGATCGCGCTTCGAAGGTGCGGTCGACGAGGCACTCAGCCGCTTCGATCCCGACTTCGTGCTGATTTCGTGCGGCTTCGATGCCATGGCTGGCGACCCGCTGGGTGACCTGCGCCTCGAACCATCCGATCTCTACGCCATGACGTGCCACGTAGTGGACGTCGCGGCCGGCGGATGCGGCGGGCGCGTCGTGGCTCTGCTGGAGGGAGGGTACGACCCGAAGCGGCTCGGCGAGGGTGCCGTGGCGGTGATTCGGGCGCTTTCGGGGTTGGAGGCGCCGTAGGGCGCTACGGCGCCGGGTACGCCCTGAGCGTTCTTCCATGCTCGGATCTTGGTCCGGTCCTCGAGTACGCCTGTCACGACGGCAACTGCGCGCTTTCGAACATACAGAGCGGCGCACGCTACTAGTGATGAGGTGGGAAGCGCGGAGGTAGGTGCCCGGGTTCACCAGCACCGGTACGGATGATATTCGATCTCCAGATCCCGCTTGAGCCGATCTGCGGTGGCGGCGAGGTCGGGGCGGTCGGGTGGCGTGTCGTTCTCCGCTTGACCGTCCGGGTAGATGGTA
>Ga0310121_10006050_pt1 | contig 10247 bp, 8 predicted proteins | sample CB27_Tmax_986_MG_FD_203504 | JGI IMG/M metagenome (GOLD analysis project Ga0310121, IMG submission 203504) | Marine microbial communities from Western Arctic Ocean, Canada - CB27_Tmax_986 | ecosystem: Environmental > Aquatic > Marine > Oceanic | place: Canada: Western Arctic Ocean | collected... | reverse complement strand
CCCCCCAGAACGCTGCGACTTGGGCGATCAGCTCCGCCTCGGAACCGGCGAAACGTGCGGCTCGCAACATGAGCTTGTATTCGCGTGAGGCCAGTGCCGGCGGCATGTGCTCCCCCTGTGCAGGCGACCGGTATCGGACAGGTATCTCCTGGGTCGCGAATCGCGTCGGTCGTGTCCGCTCTCGGACGCCGGTGTCAACGCGCTATAATCAGCCATCCATCTGGCACACCTGTGAAGGAGATTTCCATGACGATGCCGCGCTTCTTGGTCGCTCCGCTAGCGCTCGCACTGCTCGTACCGATGTTCGCTGTCGCGCAGCAGGAGGAGAACTACGATTACTGGAAGCCGCAGCGGGACATGGTCCGCCGTGGCCAACAGGCGGTCTTCATGTGCAACGGGTTGTTCACGGGGGGTCGAACGATCGACAACGTCTTCGCCCAGGAACTCGCGTTTCTTCCCGAGCCGATCGGCACGCCGAGTGGCGGCGACTACGTGGTCAACGAGACGCGGAAGGCCGTCGCCATTGGCGCCGACGATGGTGTCCCGGTCATGCGCGCCGCGTTCCGCGAGGGAATCGGGTGTGTGATTCTCGCGCCGGACCAGACGTTCGAAGACATTGAACGCCTCCCGCAGCTCATGCTGCCGTATCCATCCGGCGACCCGTCGACCATCGCCTGGCCCGATGGTGACCTGGTCACCGACACCTCGCTCCCGGCCGGTATCGACGCCGCCGCGCTCCAGGCCGCCTCCGACTGGGCGTTCGACCGCGAGTCGCCGGAACAGGTCACGTTGAGCATGATGGTGGTGCACAACGGGCAGATCGTGCACGAGCGCTACGCGCCCGGAATCGAGATGACCACACGGACGCGGACGTGGTCGACGGCCAAGAGCCTGGCCGTCACGCTGATCGGCATGCTCGTCGACGAGGGCAAGATGCACCTCGACGAGCCGCTTGGTTTCGAGTGGCTCCCTCGCACGCGGTCGTCGGCTCCAGACCCGAGAGACGCGATCACGCTGCGCCACCTCCTGAACATGTCGAGCGGACTCGACACCATCGACAACGGCGGTCTCGAGTATGCGACTGGGTCCGGCCTGTCGTATTGGGCGGGGGCGAGTTCCGTCAACGGCGCGCTCCGCCAGGCGTTGATCCGGGAGCCGGGCACGAACTGGGACTACGAGAACTACGACACCCTGCTGGCGGTCCTCAAGATGAAGCAGGTGCTGGGTGATGAGCAGGTCTATCGCGAGTTTCCGCGTCGGCGGCTGCTCGACAGGATCGGCATGCGGAACACGCTGGTCAGCACCGACCGGTTCGGTGATTTCATTCTGAGCAGCCAGGTCTATACCAACGCGCGCGACCTGGCGCGGTTCGGGCTGCTGTATCTGAACGGCGGTGTGTGGAACGGCGAGCGGTTGATTTCCGAGGAATGGATCGACTTCGTCCGCACCCCGGCGCCGGCGACGGTCGGGCGGGGCGGCCAGTACGGGGGACAGTGGTGGCTGGTGCCGGAAGACCGGGACGACGTGCCGAAGAACGCCTACTCCACGTCGGGCAACCGGGGGCAGTACACCATCGTGGTGCCGTCACACGATCTGGTCATCGTGCGACGCGGCCTCGATTATGGTCGCCAGGGATTCGACCGGTGGGGTCTGACGCGCGAGGTTATCAAGGCGATCGGTATCCCGACCAACGACGAGCAGTAGCGCAGGGGACTCAGCTCACGGCCTTGTTCGTCTTGCGGCCCAGCCGGACGACGATGTCGTATTCCTTCTTGGTGGCCGGCTGTACGGACAGCCGGCTCCCTTTTTGTACGACCTTCATATCCTCGAGTCCGCTGGTGGCTTTGAGCGTCGCCAGCGGCACCGTCGCTGGAAACTGCTCGACGAACCCCAGGTCCACCATGAACCAGACCGGTTTGTCCTTTGTGCTCCCCGCGTCGAAGTACTTCTGTCCTTTCTTCCAGGCGAAGTGATCCGGATATGCGGTCTTGGAGACGGTCGCGAGCCCGGACACGCCTGACGGGTCCGCGTTCGACGCGTAGAACAGGACTGCGTCGCCGATCCGCATGTCGTCGCGCATGAAATTGCGCGCCTGGAAGTTCCGGACGCCCTCCCAGGATGTCTCGCGGTCGCGAGCCAGATCGCCGATGCTGTAGGCGCTCGGCTCACACTTCATCAACCAGTAGCGTTTGGCCATGTCGTTCGTCCTCAGGCGGGGCTGCGCCCTGGCTCTTCTCAGCCCCGTGTTCGATCCGCTATTTGCGGTGCGCGGCCACGCGTTCGCGGATGAGCGCGGCCGTGCGGGCCGCGCGCGTCGTCGCAATCCGTTCGGCGCGCTCGAGGGCGGTGCCCAGATCCGCGATCGAGACCCCATCGATGGTGGCCTGGCGGGTGGCAACCCGGTCCGCCCACCGGACCGAGTCGGGGTCGTCCAGCAGCATGTTCAGCGTGATCGTGGGATTGTCGTGGAGACCGTCACTCGGCTGGTCGTCGTTCGTGACGCCCAACTCGCTGAGCACGTTGGGCGTGCCCGGGGGCGCCCGGTAGTACTCGGGAATGTGAAGCGCCGCCGCGTCCGCTTTCCATTCGGCTGACAGTGCCGTCGCCACGTTTTCCATGCCACTCTGGTTGCCGCCGCTGTCACCGATAAACACGATATGCGTGAAGCCGTGCACCTTGAGGCTGTGCGCGACGTCCCTCAGCACCGCCTCGAACGTCTCCTGTCTGAGACTCAGGGTGCCCGGGCTTCGCATGTGACCGCTCGGCGGGTCGACGCGTCCCTCCGGGACGAGCTCCATGACCGGTGCGCAGAGCGCGTTGCCCAGGTCCCGAGCAATACGGTCGCAGTTGGCCCGTAGCACGTAGTTGTGCTTCCCCGTCACGAGCCAGGGGCCGTTCGGCTCGATACCGCCGGTGGGAATGATGACCGTCGTCTTGCCGGCCCGCATCGCATCGCGGACATCCATCCACGTCATCTCCTCCAGCCACACGGTATCGACCGTCGGCAGCGGATTCGGCGACTCCGCACAGTTGTACGCGTTGGCGCGACACTCGCCGCCACCCATCGAGCGCGGGTCCGGCGCTGGCTCCGGCTGACGTCGCGCGCCGGCGGCTGGGCGCGCGCGCGGCGGCGGCGCGCGCAGGGTGCCGCGGTTGGCGATGGCCGCGTTGATCGACGCGACGGTGTGCGTCGCGCGGAACTCGACCAGGTCGCGGGCGAGTTCGAGCGTGGCGATCCGGTCGCCGATGGAGACGCCGTTGATGGTCGCGAGTCCAGCCTCGACCCGCTCGTCGTATCGGACCGACTTCGGGTCCGCATAGAACATGCTCAGCGTCATCATCGGGTCGTCGTGGAGGCCGTCGCCTTCACCCTCTTCGAGACCCCGATAGGCCATGTAGCGCGCGGCGCCGGCGTAGTCGTAGTACTCCTGCACGTGCGCCACGACCGGACCGCCGTCCCATTCGGCGTTCAGCGTCTCTGCCACCGCCCGCTGGCCACTTTGGTTCCCGCCGCTGTCGCCGATGAAGATGATGTTGCGGAAACCGTGCGTCTTGAGGCTGCGGGCCACGTCGCTCAGCAGCGCTTCGAACGTGTCCTGCCGAAGACTGATCGTGCCGGGGCTGCGCATGTGGCCGGTGGGTGGCTCGATGTTGCCTTCCGGCACCAGCTTCACGATCGGCGTACAGAGGGCGTTCCCCATCTTGCGGGCGATGGCGTCGCACGTCGCGCTCAGCACGTAGTTGTGCTTGCCCAGCGCCAGCCACGGGCCATTGGGTTCGACCCCGCCCGTCGGCACGATCGCGGTCGTCTTGCCGGCGGCCAGCGCGTCGCGGACATCCATCCATGTCATCTCTTCGAGCCAGACCGTGTCTGGCGCCGGAAGAGGATTCGGGGTGTCGGCACAGTTGTAGACGTTGTCGCGGCAATCGCCCCCGCCCATCGAGCGCGGGTCCGGGGCTCGGCGCTGCTGCGCCGTTAGCGGGGCGGCGTGGGCGACGACAACCAGGGCCAGCGTGCAGGCGAGCAGGCGCCGCACGGTCACCAAGCTTGGCGAATCTGTCATGGCACGTGTCTCGGTTCAGAGATGGTTCAGTCTTCTGGCGAGCGCGCTGCTGCGGCCTCTATTCGACGATCGAACTCCAGTTCGTGGCAACGTGCTCTGCCGTGCGCCACGCGAGTGCCTGCGCCGTGAGGGTTGGGTTCCTGGCACCGCTCGTGCCCATCACCGACGCGCCGAGCACACCGAGGTTCGGTACTTCATGCGACAGGCCGTACTGGTTCACGACGTTCGTTTCGGGGTCGTCGCCCATGCGCGTGCCGCCATAGGCATGGGTCGTGACTCCCATCTGGCCGCCAAGTCCGCTCCGGAGGACCTCGATGGCACCTGCCTCGCGATACCACCGGGCCATCTTGTCCTGCAAATAGGCGGCGAGCGCCAGTTCGTTGTCCTTGTACTCGGCCGTGATCCGGATGACCGGGAAGCCCAGCGGGTCTGTCACCGTCGGGTCGAGGTCCAGGTAGTTGGCGCCATACGGTAGCGTGGTCTTCTGGATATACGCGCTGTTCGTCCGGTCGGCGTTTTCCCGGATGAACGACTTCCAGGCTGAACCCCAACTTGGCGCGCGGCCAAACGTGCCCATACTCGCGGCCGAGATCGGCCGCCGGTCCGAGTAAGCCCACATGTTGCCGCCGCCGATGAAGTCGAGACCACCGTGGTCAAAGTTGTCGTCGGCGAAGTCGTCCACCGCGACGCCCTGCGCCGGCAACCCGTACCAGGCGTGCAGATCGTAGGGGAACAAGGCAGTGACCCCGGCTCCCTGGTGATGACTCAAGTAGTGTTTGCCGACCTGCGCGTGATTGTTCGACAGGCCGATCGGGAAAGCCCTGGACTTCGAGAGCAGCAGCAGCCGGACGTTCTCGTAGGTGTAGGTGGACACGAAGACGAATCGCGCCGGCTGGAAGAACTCCTCCCGGTCTTGCAGGTAGGTGACACCGGTCACCTTGCCCTGATTGTCCGTCTCGATCTTGGTGACCGTGGCATGGGTGACCACCTTCAGTCGGCCGGTTGCTTCCGCTCGCGGAATCGTCGTGACCGCCGGCGAGTTCTTCGCGTCGACGTGGCACCCGCCCTTGTTGCAGTGCCCGTGGTACATGCACCCGGAGCGTCCCTGATACGCCTGGGAGTTGACGGCGGCGGGCCCGGGAAACGGCTGCCATCCCAACGACCGCGCCGAGTCCGCCATCCGGTCGAGGAACCCGGTCCAACGGAGCGCCGGCATGGGGTAGTCGCGATCACGCGGCCCCTCGAACGGGTTGCCACGCGGGTTCTTCTGCCCCCGCACGTTGCCGGCCTGGCCCGATACTCCGATTTCGTGTTCGATCCGGTCGTAGAACGGCTCGAGCTCTTCGTAACCGAACGGCCAGTCTTCGACCGTCGAGCCGGCCGGAATCCGCGATGCCCCGTAGCGTCGGGTCGTCTCCGACACCACCTTGAAGTCCCACGGGTTCAACCGCCAGCTCTGGGCCCAGTAGTGCAAGGTGGTCCCGCCGACCGCGTTCATCATCGGGTGTCCGCCGCCCTGCACCGCGGTGCCCGAGCGAGTCCGCCGCAACGTCGGCACCTCCGTGGCGCACTTGCGCACCGCGAACGGCCAGTCGCGGACGTTATTGCGAATCTCGTCTGGGGCGAAGTCGCGCTTGGTCAGTCGGCTCCCCGCCTCGAGGCCCACGATGTCGAGCCCCGCGTTGGCGAGCGGCAAGGCTGCCACGCCGCCGGCGGCGCCGAGCCCCACAATCACGACATCGGTTCCGGGCAACCTAGTCGCCATGGTGCGTCTCCTTCCGTGCGTTGCTGACCACGGCTTTTTCGAAGTTGTCGGCGTCGTAGGCAGAGCGATGGTTCGGCTCCAACTCGCCCGCCTCGAGCGCGGTCTGCAGCCCTGGCGACACCGCGGTGCGCACGCCCGGGTACTTGATGAGGTCCCACCCGATGAAGTTCCGGTTGCCTCCGTAGTACGGGTCGCCAAACGTGCCCTGCAGGACGTGGCTCCGGACCATGCCGAAGAACGCGCCGGAGCTGCCGGCGAATCCGGTGCGCGCGCCGGTGGCCGCGCCGGTCTCGACGTCGATGAGCGCCGACACCTGGTCCACGTGGGACAGGTCCCGGAACGGGGCACCTCGCGATGACCGGCAATATCGCTCGAAGGCGGCCAGTCCACCACGATAGGCCTCGCGAGAGCCGGACAGCGCGCCGCCCAGGGCCCGGTCGATATAGACCACCGCGCCCGCCGCCACCGCGCCAGGCCCATGTTCGTCCTCCGGAATCAATTGGTCGGCAATGGCTTCGAGCAGGTCAGCCTCGTCGGCGCTCAACTGCTCGTACACGACACGGCCCGGGGCCGCGGCTCCGGCTGGCTGCATCCCGGGCGGCGCGGGAGCTGGGGTCGGCGCGATGCCCGGTTCGGCTGACACACCCACCGCGCTGGCGGCCGCGGCCGCGCCGGCGACGCCTGCCCCACGCAGGAGCGCGCGTCGGGAAATCGTTCGTGGTTGTTCGTCGGTCATGGTCAGTTCCTACGTGTATGGAATCTCGGCGTCGTCAGAACCGGGTATACACCGGCACCAGCTCACCCTGTCCGAGAATGTGGCCCTGCATGGCCCGCAGCAAGTCTTGGCGATCGAGCCCGGGCTCGAGCCCGAGCGGCTGGTCGAGTGCGTACACGGTGAAGTGATAGATGTGGGGAGTGCCCGCCGGTGGTGCCGGTCCCCGGTAGTACGGTCGCCGCCAGCCGTTGAGCCCCTGGATGGCGCCGCTCAGCTCCGGCGGCATGGAGGTCTCGGGCAGAATCGGCAGTCCCTCTGGCAAGCCGTTCGCGGTTGCCGGAATGCCGTAGATGATCCAGTGAACCCACGGCGGCGGGTTCCCCGCCCCGAAGTCAGAGCAGAGGACCGCGATTTCGCGGGTGCCGTCCGGTAGATTGCTCCACGTCAGTGGTGGTGACAGGTTCCGCCCGTCGGGGGTGTAGACCCTCGGCATCGCGTCGCCCGACGTCAGTACCGGGCTCTCGACCAGAATCGACCTCGGCGCCGGCTGCGCATTGGCCGGGTCAGCCGAGAGGCTCAGACCTAGCCCCAGGCACAGGGTCGCAATCCCGTGCAGTGCTCGCATGATCTCGTTCCTCGTTCCGTCGGTCACACTCTTGTGGCTACAGTGTAAGAGCAGGCGTGTGGTGCGCGCTACGTTCTTTCGCCACGCCCATCACCGTGTGCGAGCCGGAGGCAGGTTTCCTGGCGATCCGTCCGCCTGGCGGCGTTCCTTAATGCCTAATCCGTAATGGTGTAACCTTCCTTCGCACGCGCGAGGAAGACTGAATCCCATGGGTAGATCCGTCGCCATTCAACCATCACCCGATACTCACGACGTGGTCGTCATTGGCTCCGGCGCCGGGGGCGGCACCGTGGCGCATGTGTTGACCGGGCTCGGCGTGCGGGTGACCCTGCTCGAAGCGGGACCGATGCTCGACCCGATGCGTGACTTCAAAGAGCATCAGTGGCCCTACGACGCCGACCATCGAGGCGCGCTTGAGGGCGGGGAGCGGTATTTCAGTACCGTCCCTCGGACACACTTCAGTGCCTGGAGCGGCGGGTGGGAGCTGGAGGGGGAACCGTTCACCGTCGACCGGGGCAGCGAGTTTCGGTGGTTCCGGTCGCGCGTTGTCGGTGGCCGCACGAATCACTATGGTCGGATGTCGTTCCGGTTCGCCGACTACGACTTCAAGCCCTACGACCGTGACGGGCTTGGTGAGAACTGGCCGATTACCTATGCCGAGATCGCGCCCTACTACGAAAAAGCGGAGACGCTCATCGGGGTCACCGGGAGCCTTGAGGGCATCCGGAGCGCGCCGGATGGCGTGTTTCAGACGCCGCCGTCGCCCAAGGCGCACGAGCTGCTGATTCAGGCCGCGAGCGAGCGGCTGGATATTCCGTGTATTCCGAACCGGCGCGCGGTGTTGACGCGGCCGCTGAACGGGCGACCGGCCTGTCACTACTGTGGCCAGTGCGGTCGGGGCTGTCGGGGTGGGTCGAACTATTCGTCCAGCCAGACGCAGATCTTCCCGGCGCTCGAGACCGGGCTGCTCCAGATCGTCGACCAGGCGATGGCGCGGGAGATTGTCACCGACGGCAACGGCAAGGCGACCGAGGTCATCTACATCGACAAGCGAACCGGCGGGGAACGGCGCATTCGCTGTCGGGTGTTGGTACTGGCGGCGAGTGCGTGCGAATCGGCGCGCATTCTGCTCAACTCGAAGAACGAGGAGTTCCCGGATGGGGTCGCCAACAGCTCCGGCGTGGTCGGACGCAATTTGATGGACACGGTCGGGTACGGGTTGTCGGCCCGGGTGCCCGCCCTCGAAGGGATGCCGCGCTATAACAGCGACGGCGCCGGTGGCGCACATCTCTACATGCCATGGTGGGGATGGGAACAGCAGGAGGCTCTGGGGTTCCCGCGCGGGTATCACATCGAGATGGGCGGTGGGTATGGGATGCCGGGCATCGGCTCCTTCGGTCGCGTCGCCCGCGCCGCCGGCTATGGGGCCGCCCTGAAGGACCAGGCGCGGAAAGAGTACGGCACTCGGATCAGCTTCGAGGGCCGCGGTGAGATGATTCCGAACGACGACAGCTATTGCGAGATCGATTCCGACGTGGTCGACCGGTGGGACATCCCGGTGTTGAAGTTCCACTTCAAGTGGAGCGACTATGAGCGCGACCAGGCGAAGCACATGGCCGAGACGTTCAACGCGCTGATCGACACGATGGGCGGCGTCGCGAGCGCTCCGAGGGCTCGTGATGCGTCCGGTATCTCGGTCGGGGGCAGCATCATCCACGAGGTAGGGACCGTGCGGATGGGTGAAGACCCGGAGACGTCGGCTCTCAACAGTTTCTGTCAGACGCACGACGTCGAGAACCTCTTTGTCTGCGACGGCGGGTCGTTCGTCGGGAACCCCGACAAGAACCCGACGTTGACCATCAACGCGCTTGCCTGGCGTGCGTCGGAGTATCTGGCCGAAGAGCTACGGAGAGGCAACCTCTGATGGCCGATGTGCCGGATATCTCCCGTCGCACGGTCGTCAAGCAGCTCGCGCTGGCGCTGACCGCGGCCGGCAGTGGGGCATTCAACCTGGAGGCCGCCCGGGTCGTGCACGCGCTGACTGGCGAAGAGCTGCAGACAGGCGGCTACATTCCCAAGCTCCTCACCGGCGAGGAATTCGCGACCGTCTCGCGGTTGGCGGAACTGATCGTCCCGGCCGACGCCGGTGGCGGGAGCGGCGTCGACGCCGGGGCGCCCGAGTTCATCGACCTGCTGTGCAGCCAGAACGACGACCTGGCCGAGGTGTATCAAACTGGACTGGCGTGGGTCGACGAGACCATGCTCGACCGAACCGGCGCGCGTTTCATCGAGGCCACGTCCGACGAGCAGACCGCGTTGCTGGATGGGCTGGTGGAGGCTGAGGGACGAAGGCGCGGGGGTCTCCGTCGAGGCGTGCCGTTCTTCACCTGGGTCCGCCGCATGACCGTTGACGCCTATTACACGAGCCCAATCGGGATCGCCGATGTCGGATACCAGGGCAATGCCGTGTTGAGCGAGTTCGAGGTGTCACGTGAGGCACTCAACTTCGTCAACTCTCGTATCGGTCAACTTGATGAACTGGGGAACTCTGGGGATGCACCCGAAGAGGATGAACCTGAAATTGACGCCCGCTGAGTCGTGACCGCCGATCGCCCGGCCCCTGTCGCTCCCCACACTATCTGTGCTTATCGCATCCTCAGCTGGCGCGCCGGTCCGCCCTCACCTCCGCAGCGCGGGGCGGGCCCGTGCCGTCGTCTGTGTCTGTCTCCTGGTCTCGACCTCGTCTGTCGACGCCGGGCAGGACCCTACGCCAGCTCCGAGCGGGACCCAGCCGCCGACCGGGTTCGCCCTGACCACTGACACCCGGATGGTCGCCGCCGCGCGCATCGAGGCGGCGCCTTCAATGGACGGTGACGTGCTGGGCGACCCCGCCTGGGCCGGCGTGATGCCGGCGACAGGGTTCGTGCAGACCGCGCCCGACGAGGGCCTCCCGGCCTCCGAGCGGACCGAGGTGCGCGTGGTCTTCACGGACGACACTATCTACTTCGGCATCGTCGCCTATGACCGCGACCCCTCGGCGATCATCGTCACCGACAGCCGGCGCGACTCGTCGCTGAC
>Ga0310121_10006047_pt1 | contig 10251 bp, 8 predicted proteins | sample CB27_Tmax_986_MG_FD_203504 | JGI IMG/M metagenome (GOLD analysis project Ga0310121, IMG submission 203504) | Marine microbial communities from Western Arctic Ocean, Canada - CB27_Tmax_986 | ecosystem: Environmental > Aquatic > Marine > Oceanic | place: Canada: Western Arctic Ocean | collected... | reverse complement strand
TCCGAACGTCTCCTCGAAGTCGATCGGGCGGGCCTCCTGCCGGGCGAGCCAGTCGCACAGCGCGCTTCCGGCGTAGGCGCCCAGTGCGACCGCTTGGACGATACGGCCGGGCACGCTCGCGCGGAACAACAAACGGGACGCCAAGGGCGCAAGCATGAACACATCGGCCAGGGCAAACGGCGAATAGGTCGCCTGGTTGGGGATTTCTACGCGGTCCATAGCCATTATCACCCGCCCATCTCGTTCCGGTCGTCGCTTTCGAACGCGCGGGGTCCTCCAGCGCCCGGAGCTTGTCGTACCCACGCGCGGCGGCCCTGGGTCCCCTATTGCGGGATGGTGGAAGAGGGGCTCACGGTCCCGCTCCGGTCAGCGCTTCGCTCTACCGCCTTCGGCGGCGGACTGCCCTCCACGGAACCGTGAGCCCCTCTTCACGTCGGCATTCGGTGGTGGTCCGCCATGTGTCCTCCACATTCTTGGCAGGACCTTACGGATCGAAGGCTTGCGGTGGCACCGGTGGCGGCCCACCCCCCTTTCCGATCACCCTTCTGATGGTACAATGCTTCGAAATGGCATCGAACAAACCAGCTTGGTCTTGGGTCTTGCGCCCCATCCCTTGGGCGCTACTCCTCTTTCCAGGGGGCGGTCTGGCTCAGGATGGGGGCCGCGATGCCTGGTTTCCGGACGCAGCATACTTCTCCCGGCCGGCCGCCTCGGTCCGTGAACCGACGTTTTCGATAAGGGCTCTGAGGAGCACGGTGTTCCGAGAACGCACCGACCCCGCCGAACGCCCACCGTTCGATCTCCAGGGTGGAAGCGGGTTGGAAACCGACCTCCAGGGCGAGGCCGCGCTCGGGGGTAACGTCCGGATCTGGCGGCCGATGCAGTGGGCCGAGGGAGGACTTGCGCTGGGCGTCCAAGCGGGAGTCTTCGGACGTTTTCGCCTGGAAGTGTCCGGCAACGACCTGGTGGCCTCTGACTGGATCGTGGCTCTACCGGCGGAGATCGCGCATGGACCCTGGTCGGGCCGTCTACGCCTGCTGCACTGGAGCGCTCATGTGGGCGACGAGTTGATCGAGGCGGGCGTGGAACGTGTGGACTTTACGACCGAGACGCTGGAAGCCCTGATCGCCTTCGGGTCCGACGAGCTTCGGGTCTACGGAGGCGGAAGCCTGGTGGTCCGTTCCAGCTTGGAGAACGAACCGCAGTTGGGAGCGGCGTTCAGCGACGATGTGCTCATCCGGTTCGGCGCCGATGCCCGCGTGCGGCCCTGGGCGCTAGACGAAGTAACGTTGGACGGGGGAGTGGACTGGCAAAGCAACGACCGCACGGGGTGGGCGGGTCAGCTTTCCGTCCGGCTCGGTATTGCCGTGCAGGACGGTGCCCGCTCGGTCCGGTTGAGCGGGATTTACCACCGGGGACCCTCTCCCATGGGCCAATTCTTCCTTACGAACGAGCGATACTGGGGAATCGAGTTGTTTCTCGAGCCGTAGGCGGAGTACGTTCCAGCATCTTCGATTCCACGCGCTGTCCGGCCGTGCTCTGGAGGCCGCCCATGACCTACTCAATCCCCGATCCCCGTACGCTCCTCGCGGCTCCCGCGGTCTCGTAAGCATGCGTATCGTCGCTGGCAAGCACGCGGGTCGGCACCTGACGTCCCCCGCCAAGCGGATTCGGCCGACCGCCGAGAACATACGGGACCGTTGGCTCGGTCGTCTGAAGCACGACCTCGAAGGCGCGCGGGTCCTGGATCTCTTCGCGGGCTCGGGAGCGCTGGGGCTGGAGGCGCTCTCGCGCGGTGCTGCCTCGGCGGATTTCGTGGAAAACGGCGCTGAGGCGCTTCACTCGCTCAAGGCCAACGTTGCCGCGCTCCGGGAGAGGAAACGCACGCGCATCTTCAAGCGAGACGCCGTTATCTTCGCCGAGGCGCTGGATGAACACATCTACGACATTGCGTTCGTGGACGCGCCCTACGGGTCGAAGAAACTGGACCGCGTCATCAGGATCTGGGCCAATTGTCACTTCGCCCGGATCCTCGGCGTGGAACACGCGCGGGACCAAGTTCTCCCGAATGAGCGTCTCCGAGGCCGCACACGGCTCAGCGGCCAAACCGGGGTGACCATCTTCCGGGCCGAGATCGTCGAGGGGCTCGTCGTTAAGAAAGTGTTATCATCTCGCCGATCCGGCATGTAACTTTTAGAATTACGGTGCGTCGAGTAGCGGAGTGGGCACGACCCGCGCGGGAGTTTGTTCTGATACATAAATATGGGTAGCTACGGCACTATTAGCAGCAACTACGTCAATTGCTGAAGCGGTATCGCTCACGTCTAGAGATCATGCCGGAAGGGTCCGCGAGCAGGCTCAGGTCGGGGCCGCGATTGCCGAGTTCAGAATCCTCCAATCGGAGTTGGCGATCTACATCGAGGTCAACTTTGGGCCACCGGTGAGCCTGGCCGCGATCCAGCGGGCGGGTATGCTCGATCCGTGGGGATATACCTACATCTACAACCCTTTGGCGGGAGGTAGCGGACATGAGCGGAAGGACAAGTTCCTGGTGCCGCTCAACACCGACTACGACCTGTACAGCGTCGGACCCGACGGTGAAAGTCAGGGTCCCCTCAACGCGGCGGCGAGCAAGTACGACGTGATCCGTGCCCTCGACGGAGCCTATTTCGGCCTCGCCGAAGATTTTTGATGCCATGACCGGGCCGGGCCGAGCCAAATGAGATTTGAGGTCGAGCACTTCAATACCAAGCTCGGTCGGCGAGTCGTGGGCCTGTTCGTCTTGTGTGCGGCATTTTTCGGAAGTGCATCAAATCGCATTCGTTGGTCCACTCGACTCGCACAGCACGCGAAGTGTCCCGCCGTTCCTGCGGGAACGCCTGCGCCGTCCTTCGCATGCACAGGTCTATTCGGCTCCGCATAACTGGAGCTATAGACACTACATTCGTGTAACAAGAAATTCGTGTCATGACTAGGCGACTCAAGAACGTCACGATAACGCTGGACGAAGAGACCGCGCGCTGGGCTCGAGTTGAAGCGTCTAGGCGGGACACCTCCGTTTCGAAGCTTCTCGGCGAGGTCTTACGAGCCAAGATGCGCCAAGAGGCGCCAAGAGGCTCAGTACGAGGTCGCCAAGCAGACATATCTGGCCCAAGAGCCCGGGATTCATCGTCGTCCGGACCAGCCTCTATCCCCGAGGGAGGAGCTACACGATCGTGACCGTGTTCGTTGACACCAACGTCCTCGTCTACGCTCGCGACCGGAGCGAGGCCGACAAGCAGCGGCGTGCTGCGGAGTGGATGGCGAACCTCTGGGAAACAGGACTCGGAAAGCTGAGCTACCAGGTCATCTAGGAGTACTACGTCACCCTGACGACCAAGCTCGGCCCGCCTCGCTCGACAGAGGATGCGCGCGCGGACGTCACGGCACTGCGTGTCTGGAGTCCGGTGGGCATCGATCATCGGACCCTGGAGGGAGCCTGGGATGTCCAGGATCGCTACGGCTACTCATGGTGGGACTCGCTCATCGTGGCGGCGGCACTGCAATCCGGATCCCGATACCTACTGACCAAAGACCTCCAGAACGGTCAGGTGATCGATGCGATGGAAATCATCAGCCCGTTCGATCAGGTGCCCGAGGAGATTCTTCCGGGTCCCTGAGGATGGGCAGGATTTGCCGCCCCGGCGGGCTCAGCGGTTGCGCAGCGAGTGAGAATCGCCCACCCCACGTCGAAGCGTTCTCCGTTCCAGTGAGGCGTGGTGGTCTCCGGATCCACACGGATCCCCAACCTGCCGTGCTCGCCTTTTAAAGCAGCGACCAAGCTACGGCAGTCGGTACGCCACCACTTGATCGGTGGCCGCCAGCGCCAGGTACTGGTTGCCGTCGGACCCCAGGTAGGTCATGGGGTTGGCGTTTCCTCTTCGGTCCAGCCTGGTCACCCAGAGCTCCCGGCCCGTGTTTGCGTCGAGGGCGCGAAAGCGGCTGTCATCGGTTGCGGCGATGAACAAGAGGCCGCTTGCGGTGACGATCGCGGCCGCGCGACCGGGCCGACCGGTGTTCTGCCGGTCCGTGGGCAGCCCCTCGGTGATGCCGACGGGTTGTTGCCACACGACGTCGCCCGTCGAGGCGTCGACCGCGCTCAACCTACCCCACGGCGGCTTCTGGCACGGCCAGCGTGCATCGCCGATCCGGACGTCGAAACCCGCCGGCCGGGGACCGCTTCTGCGGTACGGCAGGGCTGAGCCCGGCTCGGCATCCTCCATCCAGCCGAACGTGCCGATGTCCTGGCTGAACACGAAGACGTATCCGGAGTTCGGATCGAATGAAGCGCCACCCCAGTTGGGGCCGCCGACCAGTCCGGGGAACAAGAGCGTGACCCTGCCGGAAGTGCCGTCCGCGCGATACGCCCACGGCGTGAACGCTCCCGCGTTGTAGATCTCTCCCACGCTCTCCACCAGCTCTGCGCAGGCCGCGGCGTGTTCGGGGGAGGTGTCTTCGGCGGTCACCAGATCGCCCGGCTCGTAGCTGACGCGGGCCAGGGCCGGCGGGTTCACGGGAATGGGCTGGGTCGGAAAGGTTTGCTCGCCGGGCACATCGCTCTGTGCGACGGCGCGCTCTTCCACGTCGAAGATGGGCTCACCGGTCTCGCGATCGAGAATGTACAGGTAGCCGGACTTGGTGGTCACGCCGAGCGCTGCCACCGTGCCTCCATCGAGCGGAATGTCGAACAGTACGGGCGGGGCGGGCGGATCGTGATCCCACAGGTCGTGATGGATCGTCTGGAAGTGCCATACGTACGCCCCGCTCCGGATATCCACCGCGACCAACGAGTTCGCGAATAGATTGGCGCCCCCACGGTCTCCCCCGTAGGCGAAGGGGATGGGCGAAGCCAGGGGCACGTACAGGTGTCCGCGCTGTTCGTCCATGGTGAAGTAGAATGGCCAGGCGTTGGCGCCAAGGCGGCCCTGCCAGCTATCGCCCTCCCAGGTGTCGTGTCCGATGCTTCCCGGCTGCGGAACCGAGCTGAACTCCCATACCTTGGCGCCCGTGCGGGCGTCGAAGGCCCGTGCGTTGCCGATGCCCCCGCGGGCCCCCTGCGGGGTGTTCGCACCGACCACCACGATGTTCTCGTAGACCAGCGGTACCGAGTTGTAAGGGATCCCCATGTCGATCATGCCTGACTGCCCGAAGCCCACCGCCGGGGTGCCCGTCGCCGCGTCTAGTGCGAACAGACGAGTCCCCGAAGTGAAGATGACGCGAGGAGGCGTGCCCTCCTCCCCCGGCCAGTAGGCGACGCCGCGCCGCGAGGGCGCCCCGTCGACGACCGAATGCCACCAGATCTGCTCGCCAGTCGTCGGGTCGAGCGCGACCACCCGATCCACGGTCGGCAGGTACATGACGTCAGAGACCACGATCGGCGTCACCTGGGAGTTCGGCTCCCGGCTTCCCTGCCCCGGGCCGCCGCCTGCCAGCGTGGGAGTCCGCAGCGAGTAGCTCCAACCCTGAGTCAGGGTTGCCACGTTGCCCGTAGTGATCTGTGTCAGCGGCGAATAGCCGGTCCCGGCCAGGTCACCGCGATACATCGGCCAGTCGACGTGGGTGGGTGCGTCGAGCCCTTGCGGGACACATCCGGACCCGATGAGCACGACGGAAAGCAGTGCGCCGGCGATGGCAGGCATGAGGGGGGTGGAACGCATCAGGGCGGTGGAACACATCGTTCTCCCTTTTCTTGTGAGCTTGAGGACCGCGGGAGGAGAGGTTATCGAACTCGGTTCACCTCCGAAGGCCCGAACGATAGCCATGTCCCCTGGTAACCCTCTCCGTACAGATCTCCCTGGGTCCAGTCGCAGACTCCATCCAGAAAGATCGCTGCGAGGGCGACCCACTCCGCGTCCGTGAACTCGATCTCGTAGTCGTCTCGATCGAGGGGCTCGAGGTGACAGCTCACGATGTTATTGGCCAGTGGCGCACCGGCGACCAGCCGGGGCATCCGGTAGGCCGGATAGATCCCGCTGCAGGTACCCGCCCCGTCGTAGACGGGGGGCTCCGTCACGTTGATCCGTGGGTCTCCCCGGGTGTCCCAGCAATTGTCGACCAAGTCGGCTGGCTTCGCCCGCGCGACCCTCTCCGACAGCCCGCCCGCCCCGTCGTCGGCTTCAATGCCGGTCAACCACCGATCCATTTTCCGAAAGATTACGCCCAGGTCCGGTCGGTCGTCGGTATAGCCCCAGAGCCCGCCGACGTTCATGACATGGTTGTCCGCGTGACCGTTGGCCGCCGTCAGGCGGGCCCGCGTCGAGAACTGGTGGACGATCATGTGGATATCGCCACCCTCACGGTGGTCCGTATAGCTACGGTAGTCGATCACCGGAGTCATGGCCAGCCCGGCGCCGCCGTAAAGGATCCGCCCGGTGTCCAGGGCACGCCTGGCCGCGGTCGGGTCCGCCCGGTGCCGCTCGGGCACATGATTGAGATCGGCGTCGTACCCCCCGATATCCCGATTGAGGGCGAGGAACTGGGCCGTTGTGATCTGACCACTGTTCAAGACGTCGAGGCCGTACTGCACGCCGTAGTTGTCCAGGGGCCGGGCCGCGAACCCAGTCGTCGGGTCGACACCGTAGACGTTCACCGTGTGGTCGTACACGGTCGCCCGAATCCCGTCCGGCTGCGACGAGCCATAGCGGAGGGGCTCGAGTGCGGCGAGGCTCACCTCCGCACCCTGCTCCTCGGCAGATGCCGTGGCGGAATAGGTCGCATCGATCCGTGCCGCGCCCCGGCTCAGGTTCGGAATGCTTCCCCAGGAGCCGAATTCGGAAATCAGGCGCTGCTCAATCTCAGTGAACTCGCCTGGAGCGATCTCAGTGAAGTAGAAGCTCAAGATGCGCGCGTCGGCCAGGGTGAAGATCGTAGCCGAGGTGACGTCCGGAAAACTGGACGAGACGATGATACCATCGAAGACGCCCGGGTAGTTATCGGCGGTCTGATGGCTCTGGTACGAACCACCCGAGCCCCCAGTGGCGATTGAGTAGGTCGGCTCACCGTAGCTCTCGACGAACCGCTCCCTGACCATGATGTGGGTCTCCGGGGCCAGGGGGTCGTTACAGTTCTGACCGAACACGTTCAGAGAGGCCGAGGTGACGGCGTAGCCCATCTCGAGCAAACCCACGTCGAGTACCCGTCCGGTCCTGCTACCCTGCTGGAACCAGCCATTCCGACACCCGCCGCCGTGCGTGTAGACCAGTTTTCCATTCCAACTCGCACTCCGGGTCCAGGGGTCCGGTGTGGGATCGGCGGGATCGTGGAGCATCGCGCTCTGATAGATCGCCCGGTTGACCGTCCCCGTCTGGACCCGCACGATGAACGGCACGGTTTCCCCATCCAACGTCGTCGTTTCGGACATGTCGGCCGGCATCGCACCCGCCCCTGAGGCGTCGTAGGCTTTGAACTCGCCGTCCAGCGTGGACAGATACACGTGCCCCAGGCGCGTTTCCACCGAACAGTTCTCGTCGAGCGGCGGCCCGAGTGTCTCGCCGGCCGCCGTCGTGAATTCCTCGGTCTGGCAGAGGTACGGCATTTCGTGGGGCCCGGAGATGATCGGGCCGGAGATCGGGTAGTTCGTGAGCTGGAACGTGGCCGTGGCCTGCGACCCGGGGATCCCGGCCTCGATCTCGTTATCCCCCATGTGGAGTCCCTCGACGAGGCCGATCAACCGGCCCCCGAATGCGGAGGGACCGAACCTTTCTGTCACGTCCTCTCCATTCGCCGAGACGCGACTTTGGGAGAGGTCGAGGTCGTCGCCGACCACGATCCGAAGAAGCACATCCCCACCCGTTACGAGGTACGGCCTCGTCGGCACGCTTTCGATCCTCAGATCGGAGCTACCCAAGACCTCCGACACCTCGGCATTCTAGCCTAGGCGACCATCGCGAGAACAGGCGCTCAACAGCCCCAGGGCTCCGATGGTCACCAGCGCCATCTCCAACGCGGGTAAGGCTCGCGGTCGTTTCACGGTCATACTCCTCTCCGCGACAGGTCAGTCTTCGGGCCGAGGCTCCCCTTGATCGCTCGCACACCCAGGCCGTCCGCATCTTAACTCACGGGTCCGACCCGCGCATCGTTCGTGCTACGTACTCTACACCCGAGTGCGGAGACACCCTCGGCGCCACGTACGGCGAAGTAAACAAGGAGACCTCCTTGGCGGATGCGCCCCCGCAGACTGCGATGGGGCGGCAGCGTTCGGCGGCGGATTTTGGGGCGGTGTCCTTGGCGCCCTGCAGGGCACAGTGGTAGGCGCCATCGCTCATAGGGAAGATTGGGTGGAGGTCGCCCCTACCATCCTCTATTCCGACCGTTCGAACGATGAGCTAAGGGTGATCCTCGAAACGGCACAACGAATGCGTGCATTTCCGCTTTCCGTCGAGCTGGGACTCGGCCCGGGGTACGCGGGGCACGGAACGGAGTTGGCCGGCAAATTCTCGGTACGTGTGGTTCCCCGGACCTGGGGGCTCGGCGTGCGATTCATGGTGATGGACGGGGCTCGGCGCAGGGCGAGCCCTTGCTTTATTTTCTGCAACACCATCGAATCGAGGTTCTACGTCGGAGCAGGGTTGGGGCGACTCTCCGGGAGGCGGTTCATCGGCTCCGGAACGGAGTTAGACAGGGACGTGTCAGAGTTGGTGCTGGCATTCGAGGCGTCCGCCTACTTGAATCCCGGACAACGAGTGCGTATCAATCCGGCCGCGCACGGACATATTGGAGCCGGGGAAGTCGCGTTGGGAATCACGATTGGCGTTGCATTCGGCGGCTGAGTGGGAGACTTTCGCAGTTTTTCACGCCCGGGACGCATCTTACGACTGCTCAATGGGATTCTGGAGAGCCGTAGCTCGGCCTGAGGTCGCGCGTCTCGCACGCGGTCCATGTCTTGGTCGCGTGGCAGAATGGCGAGACTTGGGAGCAGGTGCTGGAGAGACCCATAAAGTGAACGCAATACTGCGGCCGCCCGAGAGCTCATGAGAACCTCATGAGCGATACCGCACCTCCGGCCGATCGCCCCAGTTGGGCCCAGAGACTCGGGCTCGGAAACAGGGAACTCCGTGCGTGGGCCATGTACGATTGGGCGAGCTCGGCATTCGTCACGACGATCGTGGCGGCCTTCCTCCCCCTGTACTACTCACAGGTCGCGGCTTCCCAACTCCCCGATAGAGTAGCTACTGCCTACTGGGGATACACGAACGCCATCGCCCTCGCCATCATTGCCGTGCTCTCGCCCGTATTGGGGGCCATCGCAGACTACATGGGGGCCAAAAAGCGCTTCCTGGCGGTCTTCATATCGTTCGGCGTCACGTTCTCCTCACTCCTCTATTTCGTAGGAGAAGGCGACTGGAGACTGGCCTCAGCCATCTTCATCGTGGCCTACATCGGATTCGCGGGCGCCAACGTTTTCTACGAGGCGCTGTTGCCCTCGGTGGCACATGAGGATGAGTTCGACCGTGTGTCCACGGCGGGATACGCCATCGGATACGTGGGCGGAGGGTTTCTGCTGGCGTTCAACGCAGCTTGGTTCCTGTCCCCTGAGAGCTTCGGATTCGCCGATGGGGGTCAAGCCGTAAGGGCATCGTTCGTCAGCGTAGCACTCTGGTGGGCACTCTTCTCGCTGCCGCTATTCCGGACCGTACGGGAGCCCGAGCGTCGGCTGCGACGAAACGAGGCGGCCGGTCTCAACCCAGCCACGGTTGGATTCTCCCGCGTCGCAGCCACCCTGAAGGAGATCCGCGGGCACCCCGATCTCTTCGTGTTCTTGTTGGCCTTCCTCACCTACAGCGATGGTGTGGGCACGATCGTCAGGATGGCGGTCATCTACGGCGCAGAGGTTGGGATAGAGGCGGGACATCTGATCGGTGCCCTCCTGCTGGTTCAGTTCGTGGGTATCCCGTTCACGTTCGGGTTTGGGCAATTCGCCGCCCGTGTCGGAGCCAAGATCAGCATCTTCATCTGTCTGGCCGTCTACTCGGTGGTCTCCGTGTTCGGCTTCTTCATGCAGGACGCCTGGCACTTCTGGGCGCTCGCGGTCGGGGTGGCCATCGTACAAGGGGGTATTCAGGGTCTGAGCCGCTCGCTGTACGCCAGCATGATTCCGGCGGGTCGATCCACAGAGTTCTTCGGCTTCTACAGCGTGAGCTCGAAGTTCGCGGGCATCGCTGGTCCGCTGGTTTTTGCTACGGTGGGTCTGTCGATGGGAACGAGCCGCTGGGG
>Ga0310121_10006046_pt1 | contig 10251 bp, 6 predicted proteins | sample CB27_Tmax_986_MG_FD_203504 | JGI IMG/M metagenome (GOLD analysis project Ga0310121, IMG submission 203504) | Marine microbial communities from Western Arctic Ocean, Canada - CB27_Tmax_986 | ecosystem: Environmental > Aquatic > Marine > Oceanic | place: Canada: Western Arctic Ocean | collected... | reverse complement strand
ATTTGGCATCTGGCCTGCTTACTACAGGCTTGACAGTGATGTTCGGCCGAGATTTCCGGCTTTGGAAACGACGAAGACCAGATGCTCAGAGGATTTGCAGGTCGACTGAAAAAATTGACCTCACGGGCTCGTTCCCCCTGTCGTTCTGAAGATGCTGTTCTCTATAAGCAAGTTTTCCGCACTAACTACGCTGATACCCTGGCGGTAGTTATTCTCTAAAACCGCGTCTCGGATCACGACATTACTGTTAAGAGTAGGCGCTATATCAACCGCCAGAAAGATGCCATCTCCACCGGTGTCTCTTATCGTAAGGCCCTGAATAACCAAATTGCTAAAACTATAGAACCGAAGTCCCATACGGGATTCCGACCAGGTGTAATCCGGCCCCAGGTAGTCCTGCTTCTGCATGCGAAGTGTGGCACCGTAGCCCGTGATCGTGATGTTCTCCCTGCTCCATCCCGAAAAAAGACTGTCTGCCTGGCCATGGAACTCGCCTACCTTGGCAGTAACAACCACCCCCTCCTCAAAGATGATCTCTTGATTTGAATTGTTCAGGAACACCGGCCGTATTATCCAATCCGTTCCCATGTTGGGCACCGGTATCAATAGCCGCTTGCAGCGCCGAAGTTGCATCGGCGGGGTCGAAACCGAACGTTGAAGCATCGACAACTAAACCTTCCGCACTGGCGCTGCGAGGCACTCTAAGTGCCTGCTCGGTTATGCTCTCCGTGGCGGATGTATCTTCGCTGGCAGTCGTCTGACTCATAGCAAAACTGACATCCGTAACCGGAATCCAATCATCAGGCTGGAACGGTGAATCGGCTGTCATCGACTCGCCACTGAGCATGGTGCGATCTTCCAAGGATTCGACGATAAGCCCGGAGTTCGGTGACGATTGTCTTAAACGGTGCAACATTGAGAAGAGTGATGCGACCGCCAATAGCCAACCCGCCCCAGGCTCAGGCGCGACAGCTTCACTAGCGGCTGGCTGACCACTCGCACCAAAGTTTTCTTTCCAGACGTCGAAGTCCTCTTGTGTCACATCGCCAGGAGTTATGTCGTTGGGGATTAGCGCGGTAGTTCCCAGATGATTTCGCCATATCAAATAGTCGGCAGCATCAACCATGCCATCGCCGTTGTAGTCACCGTACGTTGGCAGGCAATTAACCTCGAATGTTACTTGCGTCGATTCGGGCGGAAGAATATTGCCCGAGGCGTCATTCATATACAGCGAGGCGGCGACGCCTTCGAACTCGACGGGCGATGACCCGGGAATGCGCGATTCATGTTACGCCCATCAATAGGGGAGTGCCGCGTGCCGGCCTGGACGGCCGACGGGTTGAGCGCCGGAACGATGATGACGCGGCCCGTGATCTGATTCGGAGTCAGGCGTCGAGCTAGTTTCATCAGGGCTGTCGGGCCCTCATATTCGTCGCCGTGATTACCGCCGAAGAGGACGGCAGTCGGCCCCTCCCCGTTCTTGATAACGGCAATGTCGACGAACAATGTTGCCCACCCCGATCGGTTAGTCGACAGCGGTACATCCAACGTGCCCAGTTGTTTGCCGTTTTTTTCATAGTCGATAATCGTGTAAGCCTGTGAGTCAAGTGTCATGGGTGTGGGTTCTCTCTGTCGCGGTCGCGTGCTGGTGTATCACCGTAGGGTTCGGTGTCCGAAGTATCCCCGGAGTACCGGCCAATCGATCGGCATTACCCGCAGGGGTTAGCATTACCGCATGCCGGGTTCCAGTCAATGTAGCGACGAATGTGTGCTTCTTCGTCGTGTAGCGGCGATTGTTCGATAGCCTTTTTCAGGCAAATGATTGCCTTTTTGCTCAAAATCGGCGGTTTACGCGCCCGCGTGCGGAATGCTACATTAGGAGTCCATCCATAAGCCATCCTACCTTTGGTCAGCATCCACCCACCCTTCCCGAAGCCTTGTGAGGGGCCCCAAATCATGGCTGCATCAGGCCGGTCCATCCTGCAGCGCGCTGCGCTAAAAAGTGGTTTGGTCACAAAGAACCAACTGGACGAGGCCCTTGCCGTCGCTCGTCAACCAGCGGTCGGTCCGCCGACGCCACTCTTAGAAATCACGGATGATCAATTGGCCCGACAGTTGGTCGATATGGGGTTGGTCACGGAATATCAGGTCCACCAGCTCAAAGCCGGCAACACCCGTTTCACGCTCGGCCCGTACCTGGTCACCGATTTCGTTGACGAAGGGGGGATGGGCCAGGTGTATAAGGCGGAACACCAGGTGATGGGCCGGAAGGTGGCGATCAAGGTGCTCCCGCAACACCGGTCGACGCCAAATGCTATCGCAAATTTCTCTCGGGAAATCCGCGCCCAGGCGATTCTGGATCATCCGAATCTCGTGCGAGCGTTGGACGCTGGACACGACGGAAAAGTTCATTTTCTTGTTACTGAGTTCATCGATGGGTCGGATTTACGGCGCTTGGTTCGCAACCAGGGGCCGGCGACCGTCCAGCAAGCCGCGTCGATAATCAGCCAGGCGGCTCGCGGACTGCAGTGCGCCCACGAGAAAGGCTTAATTCACCGCGACGTCAAACCAGGTAACATACTCGTAACCGCCGACGGTCACGCCAAAGTGGTCGATTTGGGTTTGGCCAGTTTCCTCAGCAAGGAATTCTCCGGTGGCATAGCGACACGCGTTGTTGGCACCCCCGATTTTATTTCTCCCGAACAGTACAAGGAACCCGAAAGCATTTCTCCAGCGAGTGACATTTATTCGTTGGGGTGCACGCTCTACTACCTCATCACGGGAAAGGTGCCTTATCCGGGAGGCAAAACCAAAGACAAACTGCGGCGTCACTGTGAGGAAACTCCCTGGCATCCGCGTCGATTCAATTCGCAAGTCACCGACGATTTCGTCGACGTGATCGCAGACATGATGGAAAAGGATCCGGCCAAGCGAATTCAGACCTGTCAGGAAGTCATTGCACGGCTGGAACCTTGGGCAACCGAATTGGCACCCATGCCTGAGCCTCACGATCTCCGATCTCCCTGGACGCCGCCGCCGGTGCCGCATGACAGCTCCGGCGGCAGCAGCGAGGATCTCCAACCAACTCAAGAAGGGTCCTACGACGTCGATTTGGAGGCGGCCGCTCCCCATGCGCCAACTCGTGGCGCGGAACAGAATACCGATCCGGTTGCCTCCGCCCTCGAAGAAACACAACGAGACAGCGACAGCCGACAGACCTCGCCACCACCGCTACCAATTCACCAGGAGCATTTGGACGACCATGGTTGGAATCAGATTCTTATCGCTTTGGCCGTTGCGATCCCCGTATCCATGCTCATCGGCGCATTGGTGACTTTGGTGCTTAAGGATTTTTGGAAATAAAGCGACCACGATACAGACTACTAGCCCTCCGCCTCGTCATCCTCCGCCGAATCGACCGCCGCTTTACTTTCTTCCGAAGCAACCGATTCACCATCGTCACCCGAAGACGGAGCCGCCTCTGGCGAGGATGGCTTTTCGCCCCTTTTGGCGGCTGACAACTCGTTACGTAGTTCACCTGTCAGCGCGTCGCTCAAATGCAACTGCAGCTGAGAGTTCACCTCACGAAAGATCCGATCGATGTGGCCTTGCGATCTTCGATCGTCCGGGGAATACCGCTGTTGGCGATCCTGCAGTTGACGATACAGCGCCTCGCGCGTCGTGAGCGTCCGGAATTGGTCCAGAAGTTGTTCGGCTTCGTCGTATTTTTCGTCCGCGATGCGACGACGAATTCTGACTGCCATCACTTTTCGCCTGACAACTAAATCAATCAACTGCTCTTGAATCCCTTTTACAAATCCCTCTGCCTCCAAGCGAACCGCATCGTCGGGCAAGGATGCCAACTGTTCGGACTTCCAACCTGGCAGAATGGGAAGTCGAGCCATCACGCGGTCACCATAGCGAACGTAAAGGATTCGAACAGGTTCGTCGCCCGGAAGAATGGGCACGATGCCCTGGGCGTCCGAACGGCCGATGAGTGTTGTTTGGTTTGTATCTGGTTTAACTGCGTAAACCGCACAACCACGTACCGGCTGCTCGGGATGGTCGCGGATATGAAGCCGCAAGACGGTTTTTTCCATGGTTGGGCGGGCCAACAGCGCGATACGTTCCAATCGAAACCCGCTACTTCCTCGCAAAGGGTATCGCAAGCCGGATGCGATCTGGCAAGCGACGCCTTGATCCGTCACCGACTGGACCACTAACAGTGTCCAGGGTACGGGTAGAATCCCGCCAGGCCGAGGTTTTCCGTGGCGGTCCTTGGCGATCTGAACGGGTTGCAGTACATCGTCGGGGCGCAGCAACAACGGCCAATCTTCGGGCGTGGTCAACAACAGCGGATCTTCCGGAGGAGCCAATCGACTGGCTCGCATCCGCACGTTGATCTCCTTGCCTTTCGCCGTACCCAATCGAACCACCGGCCGAAAACTTTGGATGACCAACTCGCCGACATCCCTGGCCAGGCGCTGGCGCTGGGAAATCTCGCGTCGATAGCTCGGCCCCCATAGGCGTGTTGCGACATCTAATTCCCTCACCTCCACCATGATTCCTCCGGCTCCGCCACGCAACGAAGCCACAAAGAGTTTGTCCAAATCCGCCACCTCCGGGTCGCTGGTGACGAGGCTCTCAAAATCCAAATCCTCCAAGCTGGCAAGACCGCCGGCAATCGGCCGCGCCTCCACCGGCGGCTCGACGAACCGCCAACCACCACCCACAAAGTTACGGCAATATCGATGCACTTGTTGCGTCAATTCCTTTGCGCCCAGTTCGGACAATTCCGGCTTCGCCTCCATGACCATCCAGACAGAAACTCGGTAGGGATCCACCTCCCAGGCTTTGTCTGATTGGGCACCGACAGTGAACGAATTCACACCGACCAGGCATAAACCGAACAGGCATAAACCGAACAGCATCGACGGGGCAGGGGCCCCCGACCCACTCGTCTCTGAGGTGGACCACGATAGTTCGATAATGGCTCTACGCGTGTTCAATTCGATGACCGAACTCGGGTGTCGACTCGATTTAGTTGGCAATCGTCCATTGTTCCACATTTTGGTAAAGCGAAATGGGCCGCCGAGGAATCCCTTGAATTTGATCGCGATAGGCCAACCGATCAATCAACTGCCAAAGTGGGATGACGACCAACTCCTGATGGGCCAAGCGATGGATTTCGTGCATGCGCTCTCGGGATTGGGTCCAATTGGTGACGGTACTCAGTTGGCGCAGGGCCAATTCAAGATAAGCGGACCCTCCTCGAACCAGCCCGGCACTGCCCAACAACCGTCGCATGTCGAATTGAGGTTCGTCCATGACAGTATCCACATAATAGAAATCCCAGTCAGCCACGTCGGGATGCGTCTGTCCAGCGCGCATTTCGACCGCTTCGGCGGAAATGCCGATCGTCGATAGTTGCTGGGCAATCGCACTGCAGGCGGTTCGGGGAATGTCGGCAGGAGGATGAAATATCCGGAGTTTGGAAAACTCGGGTGCTTCCCCTCCCGTCCGCTTGGCCTTTGCTCTCAGCTCACTCTTGGAGACCTCGAACAACGTCAAAGCGAGACTTGGCTCGTACGGTCGCGCGGCAATGTCAGCATCGTAACCATAACCAATGGGATCTTCGTTGCTTCGCCCCACCGGAATGGGTCCGCTGATAACTCGGCATCCTTCAAGTGGATTGCCGCCGAGTAAATCACGCTGCAGGATGACACTACGGCTGATTCCAAACACGATCGCGCGGCGAAACGTCCGGTGTCCGGAAAATGGGCGGTCAAAATTGGGAACCAACATATGCAGGCTGGGACTCGCGTACTCTTCTATCTTCACGTCGGCCATCGAGGTCAGGTCCTCAATATCCGCGGGGAAGACACGGTCGATGATGTCGACATCGGCTCGTTTGAAGGCCAAACGAGCTTGCGAGCCATCGACGAAATAGGTTTCAACGATTTCCACCGGTTGTGAGGGGGAAGTCCCAAGATAGTTTGCATCCCTAAGAAATCGCGACTCAGCGCCCTCGCGAACATCCAATCGGTAGGGATGGGTTGGAAAACGGTTGGGACCGTCTGCGGCTTCGACAAAGGGAATTTGAAAGAGGTTCTCGGGTCGCAATACCGGATGATCCATGCGGAATCGCAGCTGAAAGACCTCCACCAGTTCAACTTCGGAGAACGCGTCCGACCACAGCGATGAAAACGCTTCATCCTGAGGGTCAGCCATTCTCAGCATAAGATCGGCCACATCGTACCCGTTGATCGCCGGCTGGTCGCGACCGGTGTTTCCAGCGTCCAGTGTGACGGTGATCTCTCGACGATCGTCACTCGTTTGAATATTGACCCAGGGAGAATCGTAATTGCCTCCATCCGCTCCGTAGCTGCCGAATTCCATCAGCATGCGGTGCAACAATCGCCCGGTGCGACGCGCTGCCCAATCACCAAAGCGGCGCGGATCAAATTCCGTAGCCGGTTGCGATACGGCCACACTGACCAAGGGATAACGCTGAGCGACGGCTTTGGAAAAATCAGCCGCGCCAGCCAATTTGGGCCAGATCGAAAGTACTCGGCGGCTGTTCAAATATGCGTCACGGAGATTTCCTTGATCAAACTGCTGGCGCGCCAGCCGCAACAGTTCCGTGGCCTTAGTGATCAGCTCCTTTTCGCGCCGCTCCAGCGCCTGTTCGATGTTGGCTGCGCCAAACTGTTTGGCCGAATCGCTCAAGAACCTTCGAGCGGCATCGTAGTTGCCGTCGACCAGGTACCTGTCGAAAATCTCACCCGCAATTCGGCTGAAAGCCTGCCGAAGACCTCGGCGTTTGGAATTCAGGCGGTACACTTCTGTCAACAACGCGTAAGCGGAATCGAGTTTCTTGGATTTATATTGGTCGGCGGCATCTTTGAACAAGAAATCCTCAACCGCCACATCCAATCCGCTGGTGCTCGGATAGTTACGCTTCAGGAATTCAAAGTAGTGGTAAGCATCGTCAAATTGGCCAGTTTTTACCCGATCCACCGCTTGGTCCAGGATCATGTCCTCAAAATAGTCCACCCACTGGATGTCGTTCCCGGCGATGTCAAACTCTTTTTCAGGAAACAGCAGCAGACGAACTCGCAGGGGCTGGCCAGCTGGCCGTTCGATTACCGCCTGGCGCTGTTCGCTCCCCAACGGAAAGACGTCAAATGATTCGCCACCGGCGGCGGGTGTGAGGACAACTCGGTCAAAGGGCTCTTCGTCGTAAAGCCGTGCCGACGATTGCCCCGCGACTGGAGAACTGGTCACCAGCAATTGAAACCAAAGCAAACAGCATGTAATGGGCAATCGCATTGATGAATTTTTTCAGGAGCCATCTAACCCGGGTGGTGCCTTGACGACCAACAGGGTTCCGTCTGAGCTGAGCAACAGCAATCGTTTTCCCGACGAGGCAGGCCCACTGCCCAACGGCTGGCCAACATCCAAAAACTTCGCGTCGTCGGACCAGGCAACCAACTCGCCACTATCTCGATTCATTCGCCACACTTGTCCGCCGATGGAAGTCATGACCAATTCATTTCCCAATTCCAACGGTGTGCCGGCCATTGGACCAAATCCCAATTCCACGTCCCACTTCAATTCATGTTGCCCGCCAAAGCCGTACAATCGACGGTCCGTCGCCACCAACACAACCTCGCCGACGCGTTCCGGTCCCCACACCCATTCCCCATCCATCTCGATCTGCGGCTGCGCACTCAGGTCGCTGGAGGAATAGATAGCGACGCCGGCCGGTGCCGACGCGTTGTTGACAACGTAAATGCTATCACCCACCGCCGCCATCATGCCGGTCCATCCCGCGGGCACGTCGACTTCGGCCGCCGCAGCCAGGTGTTTTGGTTCCGCTTGTTCGGAGACGAGATACATTTTTCCAGTGGCGTTGGCGAGGGCGAAACGCCGCTGTTCCGCATTCACAATGGCGGGTCTTAGCCAATCGGTCGCTTCGCCGGCAACGATCGGAGGTTGAAATGGCAACAAGGACTGTTTCCCTGTTTTCCGATTGAGAACGTAAACGGGTCCCACGGGAGTGCAAACCAACAGTTCATCCCCCAGGCCCGCCATCGTCCAACCAATTCGCTGCTGGCCAACGTCCAGCGACAAGGTTCGAATTCCGCCATCACCGTTCTGAGGCTCGTAGACCAAAGCGCTAGCGCCAGCAACATTGCCCCCCGGAAGACGGGCTCCCGGTGAGGCGGGCGACAAGACTAGCGCGCCGCTGGCCAGCTTGATCGGCTGGGTCCAAGCCGTCGAACCGCCATCTGCCACACCCTCAGCAGCTGGTCCGGACAATCCGCTCTTGATATGCGAACCACCAATCTCCCACGCCTTTCCATTCTTGGCAAGGACGACCACGCTGCGAGCTCGGCGGTTCATAAATGGTTCGGTCGCGGGCGATATGGCAATCTCGGTTTGCCAAATACGTTTGTTTCTGCCGTCGCCAACCACGGGTGTGGCCGATACGAAGATAGAACCCGTACGCCGGCTCTTGCGAACGTGGAACAGGTAATCACCATATTTCTCGAGCGGTGCCAATTGAGTGTCTCCATCGTCGACGACCCATTTGCGGACCAGTTTGCCGCGTGCCGTCTGCAAATCCAAACGCAGCAAGCTGGTTTGGCCGAGATAAACCGACCGCTGGTCGACCAACGGAAACCCGGTCACGGGCCGTTTGGCAGTGGCCACCTTTTCAGCAACCAGCCGCACCACCTCTTCCGCACTGGCCGGGTCCACTTCGAATACGTAGACCGCTCCTCGATCGGTTGACACCAACACGCGTTGGCCGAAAACAACCGGCGAAACCACGACGTGCCCATCCAGTCGGCGGGGTTCGCCAATCGGAACGAGTTGGGATGCTTCCTTGTCAAATGCAAATGTCCGCCACACGGAAAAATCGACGCCGTCATTCTGCGCGACGAAAATCATGCCGCTGCAAATTACGGGTGGCGCCACGACGCTGCCCGGTTGGTGCCCGATATACAGAACGCTTTGGCACTCAAGAGTTTGTTGGTCAAATACATAGAGACTGGAATGGTCAGCGATCTGGTAGATCACCCCCGCACTGGCGTCGGTTGTGGGAGATGTGGAAAGCCGTTGGGGGAATTTCACCTGCTGTTGGCTGCTTCCTGAATTGGCGACGACCACCAATCGGCCACTGGCCTCGGGCACGTAGATTCGAGCCCCGCTGACCACCGGAGCACCAGCAACGTCGGCGGCCGGCCTTCGCCAAACAAGTTTTCCGCTGAGGCCTTCCAGTCGGAGCAATTCATCACGTCGCTGGTCGACGACCAGAAAGTCCTGTTCGATCTTCTGCGGATGCATAGTGCTCTCAAACCCGATCCAACGCCGCCAGAGGACTTTTCCAGTGGCTGCATCCAATCCATACAGAGCGCCTTGGACCAAGACTGCAATCGTCTTGCCATCGGCCCCGCTGGCCCGATCTCCCCGCGTGTCCGACAAAACCACCTGCTGAATGCCTGCCGGTTCATGGTCCTGACTTGAGGCCTCCAGGGAATCCGAGCTGACCTCGACCAGCTCCAGCTGCTTGGCCGCTACACCCAAAACGGATTGGGATAGCCGAGAATTTGTCCGCAGGCCCGGATACTCATTCAGCAATTCATTTCGCACTTCGAATGCCGTCCGGGTGTCGTTCGCTTGAACCGCCGAATCGATCTTTTCCAAGGCCACGTCGAGGTCCTTCTCTCGCTTGATATCCCGCCGGATGAGTGCCACCCGCTCGCTGGTCCCGTCTATCCTGGCCTGCTGGGACCGACGCTGAGAGGTGGGCATGTATTCGCTATTATTGATCAACGTGAGCGACTCGGCCCCCTTTTTCAATAGCCGCTCTTTCTCTTCAATCGACTCTTCCGACTCGGCCCCAGTGACAAACCCGTCGTAAATCTCGGGAAGGATGCCACTCAACTCGGCGCGCACTTCGTTAAACGCTTCCTCTCCTTTGATCTCCGGCAATACCTCATTGGCCGTCGTGAGCGCACGCTCCCAATCATTTCCACGTTCGACGTTCTGACGCATCCTTGCCAAACCACGACGGGCCCTCGCGAGGCTGACTTTGGGATGATCGGGAGCTTTGTCCAGATACTTGCCGTACTTCGATATCGCGTGACTATAGGATTGTGACGCGTAATCGTCTTGGGCAGCTTGAAAGAGCTCGTCGCCAGTTTCACCAACCAGGAATAACCAGAGAACGAACCCGATTAT
>Ga0310121_10006045_pt1 | contig 10252 bp, 8 predicted proteins | sample CB27_Tmax_986_MG_FD_203504 | JGI IMG/M metagenome (GOLD analysis project Ga0310121, IMG submission 203504) | Marine microbial communities from Western Arctic Ocean, Canada - CB27_Tmax_986 | ecosystem: Environmental > Aquatic > Marine > Oceanic | place: Canada: Western Arctic Ocean | collected... | reverse complement strand
GACTCGTCTGTTTCCAGGGCAACACACTCCTCCTAATGGGTTCCACCCCTATCTTCGCCCAGTGTGTTACCCATGTGCCCGATCTATCTCTTACCAATGTACCCGGTTTGTACCCCTTCTCAATCTTCCCCCGCCGGGGGAAGAGGTAAAACTCCGCCCTTTTCATCCTTTGGGGTGTCCCGTGTCACGGGGCATGGACGATTCCGAACGCAGTGAGGAATCTAAGAAACCTGCCTTCGAGTCGATCCGGTCGTCAGGAAGCGACGATCTTAGATTCTTCACTCGCTAAACTCGTTCAGAATGACAGTGGAGGCTGTCTCTGTGACCTCAGTTCGCTCTGTGGTGTACCGGTCAGGCCGCGATCGGCCAGCCGATTTCCCGCAGGACATTCTTGATCTCGGCAAGCTCCTCGTCGTCGATGGGGAGGGTCGGCGGGCGAGGCGGGCCGGCTGGGTGGCCCGTCGCCGCCATGAGGCCCTTGAGCTGGCGGTAGCCGCCGGACCTGGCTGCCGTCTTGGCCATCCAGGGGGCCATGGGACCTCGCACCCGATCGATCTGCTGCTGAGCCTCCTCGTAGCGTTCGGCCTCCAGGAGCTTCCAGAGACCCAGGTCGTGGGCCGGATGAACGGCGACCAGGTTGCTGATGTAGCCGCGCCCACCGTTCTTGTGGCACCGCACCGGCTGTCCCGAATTGTCAATGATGTTGAAGATATGCGCGAATTTTTTCATCGAGTCGTAATCGTCGGGGTTCGGGGTGTTCCATTTGATGGCGACGACGTGCTCGGCATCGGCCAGCCGGAGCATCGTCTCCGCTTTCATCGCTTCCGCGCTGGGGTTCGCCGTGAACCAGTAAGTGTTGTAGATCATGACGCCGATGTCGATGGCGTCCGAGATGTCCGTATAGAACCGGACCAGGTCGTCCTGGTTGGCGTGGTGGAAGAAAGGGAGATCGATCTGCAGGCCGATCGCACCCAGGTCCTGGGCACGTTTCGCGTCCGCAATCGTGTGCAGGGTGTTCTTGGGCTTAAGAGCGCAGATCACCGTGGCATCACCGCCCGCTGCGTTGACGACCGTACGAAGCAAGTGAGGCCACTCCTCGTCGTTCAGATCTGGCCCCTCACCCATGGCGGCGGCGACCTTGAGGGCCGCGTTCGGGGCGCCCAGCCCTTCGCTGACCCACCAGCGAGTCAAGTCGGTCATTCTTGCGTGGTCCACCTTCATGCCCTGGTCGAACGCGGTCGGCAGTGTTGCGATCGTTCCCTGAATATTTTTTTGAAGCTGCTGGCGATTCACGTTTTCAGCCTCCGCCGTTTGGTAGTTGTGTGCCCGTCAAAGCTGTGGCTCAGGTTCGAGCCGGTGAGATTATAGCAGTCGCCGAGGTCTCTGGCTCACAGTGCCCGGCACTGCTATAGTACCGTGTGCAATTCCCAGCGGTGGCGCGGGGACTGCTAGGTAACAGGGCGTCCATCGACAGGAGGGTAGCAGTGGCTGGCGGGCCTACGTCACTTGATGGCAAAGTCGCGATGGTCACCGGCGGCGGGAGCGGCATCGGCCGCGCCATCGCGATGGGGCTGGCGCAGAGTGGGGCACGGGTCGTCATTAACGACATGAGCGAGAGCGGTCAGGAGACCGCCGATGAGATCGGCGGCGCTTTCCTGCAGGCCGACCTTGCCGACATGGACGAAACGCGCGGGCTGTGCCAGCGGGCTCTGGAGTTGGAGGGGCGGATCGACATTCTGGTCAACAATGCAGGGTTCCAGCACATGTCTCCAGTGGAGGACTTTCCGGATGAGAGGTGGGCCAAGCTAATCCAGGTGATGCTGATCGCGCCGTTCCAAATGACCAAATACGCGCTGCCAGGAATGAAGGAGCGCGGCTGGGGCCGCATTATCAACATGTCGTCGATCCACGGCCTGATCGCGAGCCCGTTCAAATCCGCCTATGTTTCAGCCAAGCACGGAATCGTGGGACTGACGAAGACAGTAGCTCTGGAAACCGGAGAGCACGGGGTGACGGTCAACGCTATCTGTCCAGCTTACGTTCGCACTCCGCTCGTCGAAGCCCAGATCGCCGACCAGGCGCGCATGATGAACCTAGGCGAGGACGAGGTGACGGACAAGGTCATGCTGGCCCCTGCGGCTATCAAACACTTGGTCGACCCGGAGGAGGTCGCGGCAGTGGCGCTGTTCCTGGCGTCGGACGACGCCCGCTCGATCACCGGCGCCTGCTACACGATCGATCTCGGCTGGACGGCGAGGTAGTCAAGCTACGGCTTTTTTTGCAGCACTAGGTCAGGCTGATTTGCCATTCCGACGACAGATTGAGCGAAGCGATCGAGGAATCTGACGTCGTCCTCCAACGAACGGCCCGGCTCAATGGAGGGTCATTTGGATTTCCTCGCTGCGCTCGGAATGACAAGATGAGGAGCGACCGGAGGCGCGAGGTCCTTTGACGAACCAGTATTCGGTCAAGTTCGAGCCGAACGTGCCGCTCATGCTGAGAGACGGGACGATCACGTACGCCGACGTGTACCGGCCCGATACCTCGGGCAAGGTTCCCGCACTCCTGAAGCGGACTCCTTATGACAAGAGCGCGCCGACTACCAGGTCCGGCGGTCTCGATGCCATTGGCGCGGCCATGCACGGCTATGCCGTTGTGATACAGGACGTGCGTGGCAGGTTCAGTTCCGACGGCGAGTTTTACGCCTTTATCGACGAGATGAACGACGGCTACGACTCGGTGGAGTGGGTCGCGTCCCAGCCATGGTGTGACGGCAAGGTAGGGATGTTCGGACGGTCCTACCTGGGCGCCACTCAATGGCTGGCCGCCAAGGCGAAGCCTCCATCATTAATGGCTATCGCGCCCGGAATCACGTCCTCGGACTTCCACGACGGCTGGGCCTGGCAAGGGGGCGCCTTTCAGCTAGGGTTCTCCTTGGCCTGGAGCCTAACGATGGCGGCGGCCAACTGGGACAATCTGGCCAAGAGGCTGTTCCTATCTACCAGACAGCTCGAAATACTGATCGAGGCGAAAGACAACCTCATGACGGGCCTGCACCACCTGCCGATGCAGGAGTTTCCGGATCTCGAAGGCGGGCTCGCTCCCTACTACTACGATTGGCTCGAACACTCCGAGTACGATCAGTACTGGAAGGACATCAGCATAAAAGAAGCACACTCGCAAATAACCGTGCCCGCGTTCAACTACGGAGGCTGGTATGACATCTTCCTCGGCGGTACGTTGGCAAACTACACGGGAATGAAGGATAAAGGCGCGAGCGACGTGGCTCGGACGGGTCAGCGACTGGTGATCGGTCCGTGGTCTCACGGGACAGACCTAGCGAGCGTCGCCGGCGAAGTCAATTTCGGGGCTCAAGCGGCCGGTGACGCCGTCGGAATACAGACCGAGATACTGAGATACCACGACTATTGGCTCCGAGGCGAGGACAAGGGCGTTAGCGATGAGAAGCCCGTACGCATTTTTGTCATGGGCGAGAATGTGTGGCGGGCGGAGGATGAGTGGCCACTGAAGAGAGCCGAAAGCACTGACTACTACCTGCACAGCCGGGGCAAAGCCAACACGCTGAACGGCGACGGATGGCTCACGCGAGAAGAGCCCGGCCAAGAAGCCCCCGACGTCTACGCGTACAACCCGATCGATCCCGTGCCGACGCGCGGCGGGCCGCTAGCCGCTGACGACGGTTTCCTGCCGCCTGGAGCGTTCGACCAGCGTCCGGTAGAGGCGCGCTCGGACGTTCTGGTCTATACGACGCCCCGTCTCGAACAGTACGTCGAGGTAACCGGGCCAATCACCGTGACGCTATACGCCTCGACCTCTGGCAAAGACACGGACTTCACCGCAAAGGTGGTCGACGTCAGTCCGGATGGGTACGCGAGGAACCTGACCGAAGGCATCGTCAGGGCAAGGTACAGGAACCCGAAGGGACCGGCGGAACTGGTAGATCCGGGGACCGCCTACGAATACAAGATCGACCTGTGGGCGACTAGCAACCTGTTCAAGATGGGCCACCGAATAAGGCTTGAGATATCGAGCAGCAACTTCCCGAGGTTCGATCGGAACGCGAACACCGGTGAGCCGATAGGGTCGGACATCAGCCTGGTGCCGGCCCTGCAGACCATCTATCACACGGCCGAGTACCCGTCACACGTTACGCTGCCCGTCGTGCCGCGAGACTGAAAGTGATCCTGTCGGCTAGGCCCGCGCCTTGGAGATTGGGATTGTCCTCATTCCTATTCCGGGCTCAATGGCGAAGCTAATGATGCTGCCGATAGAGAGCTCCGCCCCTTTGATCTTGGCGATCTCCATCGTCTTCACAAGTTCCGAAGCGCCCGGTTCCACGAGGACCCTCAGATGCGCATCGCAGACCGATCTGACGCGGGTGAGGATCCGCTCTTCGAAGGCGTGGGAGTGGGCCGTACAGATGATTGCCCTGCCGCCGTCGCACAGCTTTTTGCACCCAGAGAAGAACGCAAGTACCTGCTCGTCTGTCGATCTGGTCAAGAGCATGCTTAGGGAGTCAAGCACCACGACACTGTACTGCGGCATGCTCTCTATGTGGGCATTAAGAGCTTCGTATGCCTTCTCTGGCTCGTCCTGAGCTTGTCGAAGGACAAATGTAGACGGCAAGACCATTTTTTTGTGCAAAGCCCGACACTGCAGACCATGGAGAACCTCTGATGGCCGACAGCCTCAAACTTGCTGTGATCGGGATGGGGCATCGCGCTTCGTCGCTGATAGCCCACTTCCGGCAACTCGCAGCGGGATTCCAGCTGGTTGCCGTCGCCGACGTTGACATCAACACCGCGCGGGAGAGGACAAAGGCTGCCGGCATCGACGACAGCCTGGTGCGTTTTTTCGCCAACGAGAACGAACTCTTCGAGCATTCGCTGGAGTTTGACGGCATCGTTATCGCCTCTAACTGCAACGTCCACACGCCGTTGGCCGTCAAAGTCGCCTCGACGGGGCTCCCGGTTTTTCTCGAAAAACCGGTTTCGGTCTCCTACGAACAGGCGGCGCAACTGCGAAACGCCTACCGTGGCCGTGAGAAGTCGGTCGTGGTCTCGTTCCCCCTGAGACGCACTCCCCTGTTCGAATCCGCAATGGAGGTAGTGGAGTCCGGCATACTCGGCACGGTCAATCAGGTCCAGGCGGTCAACAACGTCCCATACGGCTGGGTGTACTACAGCAGGACTTCCTATCGAGAGTACTCGAAGACACTGGGTCTCTGGCTACAGAAAGCGTCGCACGACTTCGACTATCTCAATCAGGTCCTCGGCCGTCCGAAGGCCGTCACCGCAATGATGTCCAGGACAGTGTATGGCGGCGACATGCCTCACGACCTATGGTGCTCGGCGTGCGAGCTGTCCGATTCGTGCCTCGAGAGTCCGTCGAGCATGGAGCGGACCGGGAACATTCGCGGCGCGTCCGAGGGCGACCATCTCTGCGTCTTTGGCTCGGAGATCCTGCACCAGGACGCGGGCTCGGCCATCGTTCAGTACGAACAGGGAGCGCACGCGGCTTACAGCCAGAACTTCGTTTCACGCAGGGGCGCGGCGAGGAGAGGCGCCGTGATCACCGGCTACAAGGCTACGCTTTCCTTCGACTGGTACAAGAACGCATTGACGGTGATCCATCACCACAGCGATCGAGTTGATCACGTCGAAATCGAGCGGGGCAGCGAGCATATGGGCGGAGATGAGGCACTGGTGAGGAATTTCGCCGACGTGTGCCTGGGCCGCGACGAGTCCCGCTCCGACCTGACCGCCGGCCTCGTCAGCGTCGCGATGTGCCTGGCCGCGCGAGAGTCGGCCCACCGGATGGCGTGGATGCCCGTCCCGAACGTCGAATCGGGGGATTTCCCTTACGGACCGGCGACGCTCCCATCGACGCGCTCGAACCTTGAACCGATACCGAGTCTATCGTGAACGTTCGTTGCGGCTTGGACCACATTCTGTCGGGCCAACACGATCTTTGTTGCGCAACGGCCATCGCCTGATTGGCCGGACGTACGGCAAGACTCTGGTCAACTGGCGATATGGGTAGCTACAGACGGCCCGCTACTCCGACTCCTTGTCGCGAGGCCGCCTGAGACCGCGCCAACCTCGACGCTGGCTCCCATCGCTTCCGTTACCGCTGCTGCTGTTTTTACCACCGTTCTGGGGCGCGGCCCTGGCTGGGGCCCGCTTTCGGCTCCAGAGGTCCGAGAAGTAGTCGGGAGTAAACAGCTCGCGGTCGTCCGCCACGTTTGCCAGCTCCCACGACAGGTTCGATGGAAACGCCGCTATTTCGACGTGTTTGCCCATGTTTTTTACCGCCTGCACGGCGTAGGCGAAGTCGCCGTCACCCGTGACGAGCACGGCGACGTCATAGCGGTCTTCCCAGGCCATGCGGAGAAGGTCCGTTGCCACCATGATGTCGATGCCCTTCTCGACCGCCGTGTCGCCGCGTATCTTGGACCCGCCCAGACGGACGTCGAGGTACGGAGTAGTGTAAAGAGCGGTCAAGAATTTCTGCTGGTCCTGGTACGCCTGAGGGTTACGGTCGAAGTCCCTGAGAACGTTGTAGTAGTAGGTCCGATACAGGATGCGGTCTTTGCAGAGCTTGGACGAGAATGCCGCGAAGTCGAGATCGAATCGCTTACAGTTTTCTTCCAGGCTATGGTACAGATTGCTGCCATCGATAAACACCGCCACTCTGACCGACGGTTGACCGCCGGCGTGAAGTCCGTTTTCGGAAGTCATAATGCTATCAGTATAGCTACCTCTTTCTTATGCGTTCCCCTTCATGGTAACACTCAGCTTTGCGCCTCACGTCATGGATGCGATCCCAAGGTCTCCTTCCAACTCCCACAGCGAGAGGTCGATGGCGTGCACGATCTCGTCGACTTCTTCGCGGGTGATGCACAAGGGCGGCCCGACGTTCACGATACCGCTGTAAGAGCGGAGAATGAGGCCGTGAGCCTTGAATCGCTCGTTCAACTGGTCTGACACCTTGACGTAGGGGGCGAAAGTTGCCTTGGTCTTCCGGTCTCGCACCATTTCGAAGGCCAGAAGAAGCCCGATGCCTCTGACATCACCGACGATGGGGTGGTCGGTCATCAGCCCAACGAGTTGCTCCTTGAAGTATGCTCCCACCTCTGCCGAGGCCTGCACGAGGCCCTCTTCCTCGAGGATCTCCATGTTCTTGAGCGCTGCTGCTGCGGCTACCGGATGGCCAGCCGTCGTGAAGACATGTCGGAAAAAGTTTCCTTCACCCGCAAAGTGTTGAGCAACCTCCTCCGTCGCGATTGCCGCTCCCAGAGGGAGGTAGCTGCTCACTATGCCTTTGGCGACCGTCATAATGTCGGGCACGACGTCCCAGTGCTCGACTCCGAACATCCTGCCGGTGCGCCCAAAGCCAGTGATCACCTCGTCTGCGATGAGGAGCACGCCGTATTCGTTGCAGATCTCGCGCAGCATAGGCCAGTATTCGTCTCCCGGCACCACTGCACCCTGACCCATGGCCACGGGCTCCGCGATGACGGCTGCGACCGTTTCTGGACCGTGGAACCGGATGGTCTCGTCGATCGCGCGGACGCAGCGGACGGCACACTCCGACGCTGTCTCTCCGCCGAGCTCGCACCGGTACGGGTTGGGCTGAGGCGCGTACAGCACTCCGGGAGGCGGGGGCTCGTAGTCGGCGCGGGAGGCACCGGGCGTCGAGCCCAGCCAAAGAACCCCTGCCGTGGCACCGTGGTAAGAGCCTCGGCGGCTGACTACTTTGTACCGGCCAGGGTCGCCTCGCCGTCGGTGATAGGCCCTGGCAATCTTGATCGCCGTTTCGTTGGCTTCAGATCCGCTATTTACGGGGAAAACTCTCGAAAGGGACCCGGGTGTGATGGCGGCGAGCTTCTCCGCAAGCTGGACGGTCGCGGATGTCGTGGCCGTTTGAGGGAAGTAGGCGAGCCGCCGCATCTGCTCGTAAGCGGCATCCGCGATCTCGGTGCGCCCGTATCCGACGTTCATCGATACGTAGCCGCCGTTCACGTCGATCCACGAGCGTCCGTCAGAGTCGGTGATCCTGATACCATTGCCCTCGACAGCGATCAGCGGACCACCCTGTTCGGCAGTCTCCGTCCAGTCGGCGTTGTGCATCCACAAATGCCGATTCGCGAGGTCTTTTAGCTGTCGCGCGTCGGGCCCAATGACCATCGGGGCGCCCTCCAAATCACCTTGGCCGGGCCCAGTGTATGGCGGCTGCACATCTGCGCTCAAGCGGCACTCGGAGCCGATCCGCGCTATTTTCCTGGTGGCGTAAAGCGGCATGAATCGGCCGCAAAAAGTGCGAGCCGCTCCCCCCGAGCGCGCCTCTAGCTCCGTTACATACGCTCTTCGTTCTGCTACTCTATAGGCCTCACGAAACAGCTGGTACATGGCCGTCGACCGGCGGTGTTACCACTCGGCGGCAGCCTCCTATGCGGGTCAGGCGCGCCCGCCCCTGAGGAGAGTAAGGATGATCCAGCAAGCGATCGAGACTCTGGTGTCCGGAGGCTCGTTATCGACCGAGGAGGCGGCCGACGCCATGAACGAGATCATGGGCGGCGACGCGACTCCGGCGCAGTTCGGCGCGTTCGTCACCGCACTCCGGATGAAGGGGGAGACCGCTGATGAAATCGCGGGAATGGCTCGCGTTATGCGGGAGAAGTCCCTGCACGTCGACATAGCAGGCCCGGTTGTCGATACGTGCGGGACCGGCGGCGACGGGTCAGGGACATTCAACATCTCGACCGCCGCGGGACTCGTTGTAGCAGGAGCGGGCGTGAAGGTCGCCAAGCACGGCAACCGCGCGATGTCGGGCGCCTGCGGCAGCGCCGATGTCCTCGAGACGCTGGGAGTGAAGATCAATCTCAGTCCCGAGGGCGTCCGGCGGTGCCTTGAAGATGTGGGATTCGGGTTCATGTTCGCCCAGGTATTTCACCCATCGATGCGCTTCGCGGCCGCCCCTCGACGCGAGATCGGTATCAGGACCGTTTTCAACATCCTCGGGCCGCTCACGAATCCGGCCGGAGCCAACTCCCAGCTGATCGGAGTCGCGAGTCCCGACATCGGCGAGATGTTGGCCTCAGTGCTGGAAATGCTAGGTAGCGCCCATGCGCTGGTCGTCCACGGCCGCGACGGCCTGGACGAGATCAGTCTCAGCGAGGCGACCGCGGTCTGGGAGCTCAAGGACGGCACAATAACGTCGTATTCGGTCACACCGGAAGAGCTGGGATTCGAGAGAGCACTTAGAAGCGACCTCAAGATAAGTAGTCCTCAGGAGGGCGCGGAGATGGTCCGCGACGTGCTTCTGGGCGCCGCCGGCCCCACGCGCAACGTGGTACTGGTGAACGCAGCCGGTGCTCTTGTGGCCGCCGATAGAGCCAAATCGATCAAAGACGGCGTCGCTATTGCCGCCGACTCCATCGACAGCGATGCCGCCATCGGCAAACTGGAGGCGCTGATCGATCTGAGCCAGAGGCTCGAGTAGCGCTTGTCGTGAGCCAACATAAGGTGCCTGCTTGACGACACAAGACACGCCCGACATTCTCAAGAAGATCGTGGAGGTGAAGCGCCGCGAGGTCGAACGTCTCAAGGTCGAAGCACCGCTACGAAACCTGGAGGGCCGCATCGAGCGGCAGGTCGCGCCTCTGAATTTAGCCGGCTCGCTCATGGGGGACTCCGTCCGGATCATCGCCGAGGTGAAGAAAGCGTCCCCGGCCAAGGGCCTTCTCCGCTCCGACTTCAACCCACGCTCCCTGGCGACCGTCTACGCTGACAATGGCGCCGCGGCCGTCTCTGTGTTGACCAACGCCGACCACTTTCAGGGAAGCATCGCTCACCTGGAGTCCGTGCACAAAGCCGTCAACGCTCGTGGAGTCCCGGTGCTGCGGAAGGAATTCATTTTCGACCCATACCAGGTCTACGAGGCTCGGGCCTATGGCGCTGATGCCATTTTGCTCATCGTTTCCATGCTGCCCGCGCCGAAGCTCACGGAGCTTCTGAATTTGGCCACCCAGTTGTGGATGCAATGCCTTGTCGAGATCCACGACGAAGATGAACTCGACATCGCGCTGGAAACCGGCGCAGAGATCATCGGAATCAATAACCGGGACCTGCGCACCTTCAAAACCGACCTCGAGGTAACCGAACGTCTGGCGTCCACGGTGCCAGAGGGCAAGATCATCGTGAGCGAGAGCGGCATCAGCCAGCGCGAA
>Ga0310121_10006043_pt1 | contig 10255 bp, 8 predicted proteins | sample CB27_Tmax_986_MG_FD_203504 | JGI IMG/M metagenome (GOLD analysis project Ga0310121, IMG submission 203504) | Marine microbial communities from Western Arctic Ocean, Canada - CB27_Tmax_986 | ecosystem: Environmental > Aquatic > Marine > Oceanic | place: Canada: Western Arctic Ocean | collected... | reverse complement strand
CCCGTGCCATCCATCGACACCAGATAACAGCCGTCATGAAAGACGTACGGTTCCAGCGCTTTCCCGCGTTGCAGTTGTCGAAAGACATCGTTAAACATGGGCCGCAGCAAATCCGGTTCGAGTGAATTGAGAACCGTTCGCATCTGCGTGTCGCTGGGAACGTTCAGGACGCGAAACAGGTTCTTGATATTCTCGTCGTTGCGACGTTTTTCAAAGGCCAACAGAGACGGACCTTTCAAGGAGAACATCGCGATCGCGGACATCACGGCGTCGGCCATGGAGTACTTGCAATCGGCTTCGTCGCGCGTCTCCGGAAGTTGCTTCGCCCGCAGGCGAATCTGCCGAATGAGCGGATCGAAGGAAAGATGTCTGAGTATCTTGGGAGGAATGGCATCTGGGTGCAGCATGAGTGAGACTTCGGGACCGTGTTCGCGATTGCCCTGCAAGTCCCTCTGAGAGCCGTCAAGATTCGTCAGCTTCCATTAATGTTTGCCCCTCCCAAAAGACAAGTGAACATCAAGCTACTGCCAGCATGGTTGGCTTACGAAACACTAGCCGTGATAGCTGCGATTTTGCCCTCGAATCAGAACGCATCTGGCGCGATCGGGAATTGCTGCTCATGAGCGATCCTTTCGGCGTTGCCACAGCGCCGAGACGGCTGCGCCCAGAGCCCAGAGAACAACGCTGCTAGGCTCTGGAATCAACGCGGTGCTTTCCGTGACCGGCTGTCCCTGGAGGTGCCGAATGACATCGTGCCAGTAATACCCCGGCAGGTTGAGCAGATCCTGTCCACCATCCTCGACACTCTCGAACAGTTGGTGGCCGGACTTAGGCGGCATCCAGTCGTCGTAGATCTTCAGGGTGGACGTGACCCCCCGGCTGTCCAGCCGGTTGTGGGCCGTTGTTACAAGATCGACGAGGTTGTTGTGTGGGTTGTTCAGCGGCTGGTCGTTGTTGGCAGCCAGCAGGAAGAACTCCGACGTGGCGGCGTTGACCATGCCAATGTTGTCCGTATCGCCAATCGACCCATCGGAAAGGTATTCATCCATTGTGACGGCGTCACCGAACGTGCTGGCCCCTCCGTCGATCCACTGCCCGGTGTTGCCCGGGTCACTAAGATCCTCACCCGGCGCCGCTGCCTGGATGATCACCTTGTCGATTTTCACGAACGATTTATTCGTGGTGGCCTGCAACTCGGCGATACGTAACGCCATCAGGCCGCCGCGTGAGTAGCCGATGATCGAGGTCCCGGGTCCGGTGGCGCTGCTGGCAATGGAGCGGCCCTGGAGCATGTCGGGCGCCAAATCCAGCAACTCGTCAAGCCCGTTTTGTACCTCCTTCAGAGTCGCCGATATTGATGAACCCGAACGTTTTTTGGCGTAGGCAATGAATCCCTCCTCGGCCAGCATCTCCACGGTCTTGGAAAGATCGCCACCCTCCTGGATTCCCGCGCCCCCATGGTTGTACAAGACTGCGCGATGCGTGTTTGCCGTGAGGCCACCCGGCACCAGGTCCGGAAGGCCCAGGAAGGATCCGTCTCCGTTGCCGTGGGGGTCAAAAACCACGACACTGGCCCGGGCGATGTCCGCCATCGCAACCAGGAGTGCGCCGGCTATCATCGCCGTCAATACCACTCTTGCTGAAAGTGTTGTTTTCACCATGGTCATACCGCATTCAGTTAAGGAACTGTTTACTCAAGGTGTCCGCCCATTGCCGAAACCCAGTTGGTGCTTGTTGATCCATCTGCTGGTGCTGATAATAAATTTGATTTAGGGAAGGCCTGTGACGGCGCCACCGGGGAGGGTGGGGGTTACTCCAGTGTATCGAATTCTTGTCTACCTGCTATTTGCGTCTCTTGCGGTGCACCGACAGAAAAAGTCCACCCATAGCCAATAGCAGAAAGGCCGACGGTTCGGGTACGAAAGTCACGCTACCGGCGACCAACAGATTGTCCGTATCCCAATAGCCCACGTTGGATACTGGCATTACCATCTGGATGAAAGTGCCAGCCAACGTCAGGTTCGGCTGGAATCTCAACAGGTTGAACTGGTCGCCTGGCTGTGGCAGAAAGTTGTCGATCAACTTCACCACGAGGTTGCCAGACAGGGTCACATCGCCTGCAAGCAGCAGGTTGTCATACTCGCTGGAGTTGGCCTCCCCGATCTCGAAGGCGAAGGTCGCACCCGAATCGATCACGACATCCTCCAGCTCCAGTGCGCCCGGGCTGTTGCCGACCTCAATGTTGCCGCCGAGCGTGACGCCCTGCAGGCCACCTGAACCACTCAAGCCACCGGTCATGGCCAACGTGCCCCCGGAACCGGTTACCTGGCCCGCGTCGCCTAGGTGGACCATGAGTGATATATCGCCGTAGCCCGTTACCTGGCCCACGTCGGCCAGAAAGAGGGCCCCCGCTTCGCCTTCCTCCGTGCTGGCAGCCAGCGATCCGCCCTGCAACAAGATTCCGCCCGATGTGAACGTGCTGCTGCCGAGCGTGATTGTGCCGCCCGAGTAGATTTTTGTTTCGCCGGCTACCGAGAGCGTGCCGCCGTTCATCAGTGAAATATAGCCGTTGTCCCGAACGGCGATGCTGTCGGCCTCCAGTGCCCCGGCGGCATCCAGCACGGACACCCCGACGGCGGTCGAGGCGCCGTCTCCAACAATCAACTCGGTGTCAACGTCGAGCTTGTGGCCGCCGGTAAACACATAGCTGTTCTCGACGACGGTGAGATTATCCACGTGGGCGTCGGCCGAAAGATTCACATTGCCGCCGTGGCGAACCCACACGTCGTCGTCACCGAGTGGTACCTGGTTGCCCTCCCAATTGCTGGCGGTGTTCCAGTCGCTCCCGGTCATGAAATCCTGCCGGGCGAGGTCGATGTTGACGTATTGATGCCCCGAGGCCATGGAAAAAATGTCGGTCGCACTGGGCAAGGTTCTTGCGCTGCTAAGGCTGAGGCCGGGAAACATCACGCTGAAAGTATCATCAAGATGGCCTAGCACATCGGTCCCGGTGAACAGAATATTGGCAGCCATGTTGTTGCCCGCGACAAAGTTAGGGTTGAAATCGTAATCACCATCTTGGGTTTGGAAAACTGTAGCGTCATTTGATGCCGACATGCCCAAGGCGTGGCCTGTTTCGTGGAAAGCGAGACTGAGTATATCTCGCAATCCATCTGCAGCGCCGCCCGGTATGGCGGTACCGGTGTACCCAACTTCAAGCAAGCTTGGCACGGCCCCATTGAAAAACTGGGTCTTCTGCGATGGCTTTAATCCCGTGCCATAGAGAACCTGGGCCATGGTGAATTCTTCATCCTGCAATGGTGTAGAATCGAAGAAATATTGCTTAAACGCACCGCCACTGCCAATCCGTGTGTCGAACCTCAGATTTGCCTCTGTTTCCCGCGAATTATTTCCGCCGGTTTCACTAACTAGTGAGTGAATGCCGCCGAGATTCGCCAGATCGTCCCACCAGTAATTAATCGTGATGGTGTGATCGTTGTCTTCGAATACGTCTTGATAACGCGACTGGACCGCCTGCATGGTGGTTGTCAGCAGCGATCCATCTGGATCGAACGGTGGTGTATCAGAGGCTGCCTCGTTGAAATCCAATGATGCTGATGCCATGCGATGTGTTGACTACAGCCAACAGGACCGCCAAGGTGATCACCAGGGCTCTGCAATTGTGCAGCCGTTGCCGGACCGAGCGATCAGATGCCGGAAACAGCACCAACAATGACAATCGCTTCATTTCTACCCTCTAGGAAATTCGGCCAATTCGTTCCGCCCACGATGCCTCGTTACGCCTTCCTGCGTCGGCGCAGCAGGGACACAAAGCCGATGCCCAACATCACCATCGTCGCCGGTTCGGGGACGGGGCCGTAGATTGCAAGCGCACCTTCAATATCACCGGCTCCGAGGTTCCATTCGTATCCGACGTTCATCACGGAACCAGAGACGTTGTTATGGCCGAAACCCAGGGTGTGCCCCACTTCATGCAGTGCGATGTTGCGAAAATGCAGCGTATCGGGAACCTGCCCCTCCTGCCCCCAGATGAAGTGACCCGCCTTGAATCGAACGTCCCCTGCTTTACGATGATTGGATGCGTTATCGACACCTGAGCCCGGTTCAGGAATATATGTTGCCGACGCAGACACGTTCATCCAGTTTGAATCATACGCCATGAAACGGATATGTCCGACACCCGCTTCGGGGCCGCGATCCGTGATGTAAACTCCGTCACCATCAGTGTCAACAATGCCGCCTACCAGCACGGATCCATCCTCGGCCACGTAACCGAGGTTGGTGATACCGCATACACGCGCCCACTCATCGATGACACCGCCGAGGACGGCCTGATAGTCTGCGAACTCCGAGAGGCCCGACGCACCAAGGTCCGTGATAGGCCGCGTTGTTCGGTTTGCATTGCTCCAATCGGCGACACCCCCGGGAACAATGCTCCAACTTAGTCCCGTCGGTTGTGGTGTATCGACTGGAGAACGAATCGTCGTGCTGTCCGGCCCAAGCACCCAGGCCATGCCATTAGGCCAGTCAAGGGCCCCGCCGGGGTCTGGTGTTGACCCCCATGGGGAACTTTGATGTTCCCACTGAGCAGCGTTTGCCGCGCCGGCCGAGGCCAGTACCGCCGCTGATACAGAAATTGATAACAAGCAAGCCGTCAAAAATCTAAACCTGGTCTTGGTCATGGCTATATTCTTCCTCTCACTCGCTCGGCTGACAAAACGGTATGCAAGGCAATATTTGGGTCACGTGCCCGCGATCTTAAAAACAGCACACTTAGCATTATATCTTACACCTACATTATTCCTAACATTCATGGTCCTATATTTTCCAGATTGTCCTTGGCTGGAGGCTGTCTCCGGCCGATCAACTGTAAAATTTTCCAGTTTGACAGCCGGGTATCGGCTCAGAGCGAAGCTTGACAGAGCAATGCCCCGCCTCGATTTCTCGCTACCGCAATTGACGTGGTGCCAATACCCACGGGGTGGTGTTAGACCCTTTGATATCCGCCCAGGCCCGAGGCAATCAGGGGAAAAATCGGTTGATCATCCCATTCAACAGGTTGTCGAGCATGTGCAGGACGAGCAACGTCACCATGACCATCAATGGCGCAGACGATGCGTCGGACCATGATCTACCCGGGCGTCGCCAGAGCACCAGGAACGGCGCCAGCAACATCATCATTGTAAATGACGCGATGCCAATGATACCGGATGATCCGAGTGTAATCGTCCAGAGTGCATCCAAGCCCTTGAGCGTGGGTTGCCCGGTCACGGGATCAGTCGATGACGACCGACCCCAACCGCCCCAGCCGAAAAGGGGACGTTGCATCGCGCGTGCCGAGAGTACGTCCTCCTGCTCCAGGCGAATGGAGAGCGATCGCACTCGATCTTCCGGAAAAATCTCGGACGCGATGCTGGTCACCGTGTCAACGGCCAATATGTTCTGGCTGCGCAGGACCATGTACGTCGGTACGACCATGATCAAGCACATCAGGGGCACCGCCGAGTGCATCCGCTTGCACACCGACATTACCACAATGCCCAGGAAAAGCAGTACCAGTGCATACGTGGATTTGCAGAGCACCGTTGTTACGATCAGAAGCGGCAATAGCCACGCTATCGGAACGCCGAATAGGTGGCGCAGGTTACCGCTGCGCCACAAACTCCAGCCAGCCAGTGTCGCCGTTGTCAACCACATGCTGACCATCAGGCCGTGCTGCATAAAGACCACCGGCCTGTCGCCGCCGTAGCGAATGGTCTGGATAAATCCGGTTTTTTCCCCCATAAATCATGGCGTGCAACTGGGGGCTCATGCGGATTTCCCACAAACAAAACGGTACGTAGATCAACCCGCCAATGAAAATGGCGATCGCCAGTTCACGCAAGCTCGGCAAATCGCTGAAATACAACCGGCCGATGAGATACGGTACGCCCCAGGTCATCACATTGCCGAAAACCGACGCTGCGCCGTCGTATGCTCCTAACCCATTGATCAGCGAACTGAAGAAGGGGCAGATGAACCAGGCCGCGATGGGCAGGTCAATCAGGCGTGGGCGAAAGGTCGGCAGGCGCCCCGCATCAAACAGTGCCGTGCCCAGCAGGATCGCCAGGTTTGCCGCCATGATCTTGCCAAAATCGGGCAGCGCCGTGATTCTGACGCCTGCCATCGGTAGGAACATCCATGCCCCCAGGATCGCTCATCGCGCCGGTAGCACGAGGAACAAGGCCAGGACAAACGGGATCCAGCCGAATAACGCAATGAATGCGGTGATTGTCATGACACGGTTTGCATTTGCGATAGCCCGCCGGCGATTTCACCGCACCGAGCGCGCCGTATGGCTGTGTGCAACGCCTTCTCGAATAACCTCGCGCCGTTCTCCCAGGTGTAGCGACCTGCAGTGGTCCACGCCGCATCAGATCATTGCACGCCATTGAGCTTCGCTAAAACGGCAAACCTTCACGATGGCATTGGCCATGTCGTCCGGATCCTCCGTCTTGACGAGGATGCCGCCGCCACCCTTCAACAATTCGCCCGCCACTCCGGCTGGTGTGCTGATCACCGGTGTCCGGCAGGTCATGGACTCGAGAAGTGGTAATCCAAAACCTTCCACGCGGCTGCCAAACAGCCACGCGTCACACTGCCCATAAATGTCGCAAATTTCGTTCTGCGGCGGAGATGTTCTGTATCTGGTCCCAGGAGGCAACGGAAGTTTCGGGGTAGGATCGGACATGCCAAACGCCACAAGGTCAAGATGCTCCACCTGCTTCCTCGCAAGATCCACCGCTTGCAGCGAAATATCGCAACCCTTGAATCGAACCGACGAATACATCAATCCCCCGGTCGGCTTGGGCTGTTTGCCTCGCGGAGCCGCTTGAAATTGATTGGTGTCTACGCCGGCCGACACGATTGATACCGACTCATCATTGAACCTCGTCTTGGCGATATCCGCCAGCCACTGCATGATGACAATCTCGTGAAACGGAAGCCGCCATGTCTGATCCACGCGCTCTTTCTCGTTGCCCCAGTAGACCTCGTAGTGCTGTAGGGAATTAACCTTTGCTCCCTTCTGCGGGCTCATTGCTGCGACCCATTCTGCGGTCTCCCACCAAGTCGCTATCACAACGTCCGCATCAGGCAAATCCTCGTCCATGATGGGGCGACAGCGATCGATTACACGATGCGATGTGATCGAAGTAAGAGGCCAGCCGTGCCGGTTCATCGGGCCATCCTCGACCCCGCAAACAGGACTTCAATTTGCGCCCGAATCCCAGCGTCTGGCGCGGCCTCGACACCACGACGACCTCGTGGCCGTGACGCGTCAACCAATCAGAGAAATTGGCGACGACGCGGACTCCTCTGGCAAGACCAGCATGTGGAATGACAAATGTGATTCGCATTGCTTCGCCTTTTGCCCGCCGCGAACTTTTTTCAAATGATCCCGCGGTTGCCAGTTCCCGCCCGGATCAATTGCAATCGTGTTACCAACGAAGTCGTTCGATTATCTGTTCCAATGAGACAGATCGACCCCCATCATCTCCCCTAATTGTTCGCCTTGGCCTCGAAACTCCTCGATGAGGCGATTGCGGGTTTCCGGGCGCATCGGTGCCGGAATATAGCGCGCTTTAATATACCGGGCATATGGAGTTGTTTTGAGCATGCGATATGCACGGTCACGCCATTTGTGCGAAAATCGATTTCCTACATAACGAATCGGCGTAAAGAATCGGAACGGTGCAGTGATGCGCGATCGGAGAAACCATTCGTTGTGGGTGGCGCCGGCGTTCGCATGGTTATCTTGCTGCCCGGATATGCGGGGGCTATCTGCGATATCCAAAAACTGCTCGATCCGTTCTATCACCTTTACAGGTTGCCGCTCGAGATCGTCAAGCAGCAACAACAGGCATTGTGAGCTTGGACTGTATTGAAGTACGCGTTCCAGCTGCTGGGTATAGCGGCTTGCCGCCATCACCTCAGGATCATTCCGAATAACATCCTCGAAAGTTTGTGTAACTCGCAACTGGGTCTGTTGGCACTGCCCGTTTTTAACAAGCTGCGCGTAATGTGAATACGCACGGTCGATTGGATTGCGCATGATGTATATCAGCTTGGCATGCGGAATCACTCGCCTCATTCTCGAGAATGTATCCGGGTATTGCGGCCAAAACGTGTATTGAGTCGTTGACTCGCCACACAGTTGCTGATCGCCAGCATCGGCAAAATGAGATCCATACCATTCCGTCCCGTGTGCGTAGTTGACGTCTTTGGAGAAGAACTCGATCTCCTTCGGGTTGCTCATAAATACAGATTCATATTGTCCGAGCAGATGGTGGAGGGTTGTCGTCCTGGATTTTGCGGCGCCGATAATAAGAAAGTCCGGCAATTTTATCTGGATGCTTGCCAAGGTATCTGGATGCTTGCCAAGGTAATGGATCAAAAATTAAGGGATAAGAGGCAGGGCGAGTAGCCAACGTTAAGCGACAACATGCTTCGCACGGTCATTGCGAGGGCCACGAGAACAAAAAATCCAAGCGTGAGAACCAGGTCCTGGCGAAGCAGAAACAGCTTATGCCGAAGCAATCCGACCGTGATGGCCAGATAATGAGGTATTTCAGATAAGGCCATCACGACCACTGCTCCACGGATGCCTATTCTGTTGACGAGTGCAATCAACAGCGGCGCAATCAGCGCCATCCTGATTGCGCTGCCGATAGCGTCGTATTGCGGCTTTCCGAGGGCTTTGAGGCAGGGCCCGACGGTGATGAACAGGATACGCGGCCACAGGCCCATGGCCAGCAGAGAAATCATCCATGCAGCGCGAGCAAACCGTTCGTCGTAGAGGAAAGTGAATACCCAATCTCCAAAGCAGACCATAAGGGCGAGGGGAATTTCAGCTACTACCGCTAATTTCCAACGATAATGAAGCAAAGATTCTCGCAACTTGTCCGGGCGGTCGGCGAGTTGACGGCTCGCCGCGGGAAAGACAAGGTTGCCGCCGAACGCGGAGAGAAGGTTGCGCGGCAAAAATGCGAACGTCATTGCAATGCTGTAAAGACCGAGCAAATCCAATGTAATCATCCGCCCGAGAATCAGGCGGTCAATCTGCGTGGCGACCAGGGTCAAGGCCGTAGTTATAAATATCCATTTGCCAAAATGAAACAATGCGCCGGCGGCCTGCTTGTCCCAGTGAAAACGGTTGCGATGACCGGCCAGGTCAACGTGGCTGAGGATTACCTTCAGGGCTCCGCCCACCAGTCCGCCGCCGACCAGAGCCCAGACTGATCGAAATGTCCATGCACAGATGATCATCACGACGAGGCTGATGACGAAACATCCGAGGTTTAGGGCGGTGAGCCGTCCTAGTTGCAGATGCCGGTTGGCGGTGAATACCTTCGTGGACATGAATCCACCGAACACGGAGGCAAATCCGGCAACAGGGATCAAATACGCAAGCATCGGCTGGTTGAAAAACTGCGCTGCCGGCACGGCAATCAGGCATGAGCATACGCACAGGAATCCACCGCGAACGATCTGTATAGTCCACGCGGTGTTTAGAAAGTTGGGATCATCGCCCCGCTTGTTTTGAATAATGCTCGGCCCCAGGCCAATGTCGGTAAACATGCCGAGGCCCTGCATGAACACGCTGACCGCTTGTTTGATGCGTCGAAGGAACGGCACGATGTGTTGCTCATCTTCAGCGGGCAACTTGACGTTACCCAGAACGATTCCCGAAAGCGAGTCGATCGAACTCATCAGCAACGGATCGCCCCTTCGCACGTGGCGTCCAGGTGACAGATGTATCCGCCGCGGGTCTGCATGTCCTCGGTGATATCGGGGGCGCGCCGCTGATGGGCAAGGGCAAAGTGTACGACGAATTCTCATGCCCAGCAACGAAATTTCCCGCGGACTGATCTGAACATGTTGCTGCGCCAGCTCCGCAACCACCTCCTCGTCGTTACGATGCCGGAGGAAAAGAGCTTTGCCCGCATAGACCATCACGTCGTAGCCGAAATTGGCGCCGGGCGGCACCAGAGCAGACAGTTCCTCGGATCGCTGAGTGTGGCCGCACCACTTGCCGTTCAGGAACACTTCCCGCGCCCAGAACCGGCCAACATGCAGCGTACTGATCGACCGAGTCCGTGTTTTCTGTACATTCAGATCGCGTCCGCAGTCAGAGCACTGAGTGATCGAGGGCCGGAACGCCACCAGCGGCGGTTTGGTGAACAGGCTGGATACC
>Ga0310121_10006041_pt1 | contig 10256 bp, 10 predicted proteins | sample CB27_Tmax_986_MG_FD_203504 | JGI IMG/M metagenome (GOLD analysis project Ga0310121, IMG submission 203504) | Marine microbial communities from Western Arctic Ocean, Canada - CB27_Tmax_986 | ecosystem: Environmental > Aquatic > Marine > Oceanic | place: Canada: Western Arctic Ocean | collected... | reverse complement strand
ACGGAGTGGTCCTGGGCACTCGCAGCTTTGTGGAGGAGGTTTTCGCGAAGAACCGTGATCAGTTCGGGCTCAAGCGCAAAACGGGGGCCCGGGCAATGAAATATGGCGACTGGGGTGGGCTTTGCACGATGCGCGATCTGAGGATGCAAGTCCTGAGGGTGCCCTCGGAATAAGACACTTTGATTGATTCGGAATCCGTCAGACTGCTCCCGACAAATGGAATTCTTACGACTTTTTCCACGCGCGGGCGACCCGCTGTGCTTTTTCGTGTTTTTGCCGGCAGGCCTCGATCACCTCGGAACTCCATTGTGGATTAAATGTCTTTTCAACGGAAACGCGGTCTTCAACCTCCGCATCCGATTTCCACAGCCCGATGCTCCGCGCAGCAAAAAAGGCGATGCCTCGGGCTGTCGCCTCCGCATCCGCGACGACTTCCACGGGCATGCCAAGTAGATTCGCCTGGAGTTGCATCATGGTACTGCATTGTGACAATCCGCCGTCGACGCGGAGAGCGGGGATCGGCGTATCCGATGCGCTCTCCACCGCACGTACGACTTGAGAAACACGAAACGCGATTCCTTCCAGGACAGAATAAATTAGATCCTTGCTGTCCGTTGCAAGATCCATACCCAACCAGGCGGCACGCGCGTTTCGGTCCCAAACCGGACTTCCCAGACCGGCGTGTGCAGTGACGCAGGTCACGCCCTCAGCCGGCGAGTGATCCGCGAGCATGCTGTCGATTCCCTCCGCATCTTCGAGGATTCCAATCCGTTCTCTCAGCCAAGTTAATATAGAGGCGACGGCGATCACGCCGCCGTCCAGGGCATAGGAACAATCCTCCTTTCGCGACCAGGCGAGGGTAGAAAGCAAGCCCTCGACGACTGGCGGTGCGATGCGGCCCGCGTTTACATAGACAAAACAACCGGTGCCGTAGGTGGCTTTGGTTTGCCCGCTCCGCAGGCAGGCGTGGCCGAACAGCGCAGCGGGTTGATCGACGAGGCTTGCCGCAATCGGGACGCCATCTAAGCCTGTGCCGATGCCCTCAATCTCGATTGCAACGTCGCACGGTACGATATCAGGGAGGCAGGACGTGGGGAGTTCGAATAGCTTCAGAAGCTCCGGGTCATATTCAAGATCCGAGAGCCGCATGAGCTGTGTCCGGGCGGCGGTCGAGGCGTCAGTCAGAAAGTATTTTCCGCGGGTGAGTTTCCAGATCAACCAGGCATCCAGCGTCCCGAGGCACAATTGCCCCCGATCTGCCAGGCTTCGTGCGGCAGGAACGTTTCGAAGAATCCATCGCATTTTCCCGGCTGAAAAGTAGGAATCGAGATGTAACCCCGTTGTTTCCGTGACGTACCTGCGGAGCGATGGGTCCGCGGAGATTTCATCAATCCACGGCTGCGTACGCGTGTCCTGCCAGACGATGGCGTTACAGAGCGGTTCGGATGTTTTCCGATTCCAGGCGAGAACCGTCTCGCCCTGATTCGCGATGCCAATCCCCCGAATGGCCGCACCGCTTTTTGCGGCAAGTTCCTTGGCGATGTGCTCGACGATTGACCATATTTCGAGAGGATCGTGCTCGACCCAGCCAGATTGTGGTAGAATCTGCCGGTGCTTCGAGTAGCGGGATTCGAGGACAGCTCCCTCGGAGTCCATCAAGATCCCCCGGGTGCCGGTTGTGCCCTGATCGATGCCAATAATCATATCTTGCGCACTGTTGGATATTCGATATCGGGTGTTTCTGTCCCGTCCTGGACTAGGTTGTCATTTTACCTAGTAGAGGAAGGCATAAGAAAGAGGGTATATCGCTACAGTGAATCGTTCAAGTTGAAGGTGATCGACGCGCTGGAGAAGGGTGTTTATGATAGTCCTTTCCAACTATCACGAGCTTACGGGATCGGGAGCCCATCGACTGTGCCGCGGTGAGTGAGGAAGTATGGAAAGGGGCACGTTTTGAAAAAGGTTGTGCGAGTGGAAAAAGCGGGCGAGCCTGGAGAGATTCATCGTCTGAAACAACGTGTTCCCAAAATGCCCCGTACCACAGACTCGAATCATCCGCTGCCGCTGTACCGGAATCTTGTGAAGGATCTCCAAGAGAATGCACCGAACGAAGTTTGGGTTAGTGACATCACCGATCTTCGGACCGAGGAAGGATTTGAATACCGGTGCCTGATCATGGATCGGTATTCGCGAAAGATCTTGGGATGGAATTGCTCTGAGAATCTCGCTGCCGAAGGCGCCGTAAATGCGCTGAAGGGCGCTTTGAAGGGGCTGCCCGAAGAGCACAAACCGATCCATCACTCAGATCGAGGCTCCCAGTATTGCTGCCATGAATATGTTTATCACCTTGAAACTCGAGGTCTTCAGGTGAGCATGGCAGAGGAAAATCACTGTTGCGAAAACGCACACGCCGAACGATTCAACGGTATTTTAAAACAGGAATACGGACTGCGTTCGACATTTCGGAGCCGACAGCATGCCCGCAAGACCGTGGAACAGGCCATTGATCTCTATAGCCCTAGTCGACCACACGCCAGCCTGGGATACCGAGTCCCAGCGGAGGGCCATGCCCATGCTGCATGAAAGACTCAAGCCAGCCCCCAAAGTTACCCATAGCCGACCCCTCTTTTCCGACGAGTCACTTACCCATTCTCAAAGAGGGGCCGACTATGGACAACTCAATCCGCAAGGAAGAACTGATGCAACAACAATCACCAACCCCAAAAATGTGGCAACTTTAAGTCAGGACGTGACACACTTCAATTTCTTATCAGGTCCAAGTATATCTCGATAGAGAGTTCCTTATGAAGCTGACGATTGCTACCTGCCAATTTCCCGTTGACCGAGACATTGGTCGAAACGTCCGCTACATCCTCCGGCAGATGGTCTCCGCGAAGCAGAGCGGCGCGCACCTTGTCCATTTCAGTGAGCTTGCGTTAACCGGGTACGCCGGTGTTGATTTCGATTCGGTTGACGAATTGGACTGGGATCAAATACGTGAAGCAACGGGTCAGATCCTGGCAGAAGCCCGTCGGCGCAGGATCTGGGTGATCTTGGGGTCTACGCACCGGCTGTCGGGACGGAACAAACCGCACAACAGCCTCTATGTCATTGGCCCGAAGGGACAAATCGTTGACCGGTACGACAAGATGTTTTGCACCGGTTCACGGACGGGAAAGGACGCGGATCTTGCACATTACTCGCCTGGAGATCACTTCGTCGTATTCCAGATCCGCGGCATTCGGTGCGGAGTGCTGATCTGTCATGATTTTCGTTATGGAGAACTCTATCGCGAGTACAAACAGAGAAAGGTGCAAGTGCTGTTCCATTCGTATCACAACGGCCACATTGATCAACGCTCGTGGAAGGACGCCAACGATACCGGGCTGCGGCCATTGAATCATGCGTCGAACATTCATGGGATTATCGTGCCGCCGACGATGCAAGCGTACGCAGCGAATAACTACATGTGGATCAGCGCAAACAACACCTCGGCTCGAGAGAGCTGTTGGCCGAGTTTCGTGGTCCGTCCTGATGGTGTGATCACGGACCGGCTACAACGGAACCGGGCCGGCGTTCTGGTGACCACAATCGATACGAAGACCGCGTACTACGACGCGGCCGAGGCGTGGCGCGACCGGGCCATGGGCGGTATTTACCACAGCGGCCGGCTTGTCAGGGATCCTCGGAGCCGGAACCGGAGGTCGACATAATGGGGGAGAAGATTCGGGTCGGAGTCATTTGATGCGACGGGCACGCGCTCTGGTTCGGAGCACTGATGGCGAAACATGACCCGCTGCTATTGCAGCGCCCGACAGAGTATCGGCATGGCGAGATGAGCCATTCCTGGCAGGGGGGCGAGGCGCCGGCCAGCATGGCGCATTGGATCAGCGCGGCGCAGCATCTTCAACTCCAATGAACTCATCGATTCTTGCACGCCATGGGACTCTACATGAGAAGTCTACTCAAATAAATTCTGCGAGTTACTTTGTTATCTTCGTGGCCTACTGTTCAGGATAGCATCTATCAACAGGTGAAAAAGAACGAGGTCAATTATGGCGAATTGGACGGAAGTTATCCCCGGAATATGGCGTTTTGACGATAGCTGTAGCGTGTATGCGGTTGAAGGACCTGAAGGTTTTTTGATTGTCGATGCCGGCACTGGGCAGTGGCTGAATCATCTGGACGCTTTGCCCGCGCGGCCGGTAGCATTGGTCTGCACTCATTATTTTCGAGATCATTCGGCGGGTGCGGTCGAAGCGGCGCGCCGGGGAATTCCTGTCTATGTTCCCGAGGGGGAGCGCGAGATATTTGAGGAACCCGAAGAGCACTTTCGGCGGCGCGAGACCTACATCATCTACGACAATCTCTGGAATCTATATGCCCCGATCGAAGGCATTAAAACCGCCGGTGTGCTCCAGGATTACGGGACCATTTCCCTGGCAGGACTTTCCCTTGAGGTTGTACCACAGCCCGGCGCAACCGTGACCCAGTGCGGACTGGTGTGCACCGTGGGTGGAAAAAAGATCATATTCTGCGGGGAGACGATTCACTCCGCCGGGCGTGTTCCTCGTGTTGCGCCGCTTCAATACAACTACAACGATTTGCCGGGTGCTATCAATGTCTATCACAGCGCGCGGATCCTTCGCCGGCATGAGCCGGCCGCGCTGTTTCCGAGCCTGGGGAAGCCCATCCTGGAGCGCACCGACGAGGCGCTTGGACTTCTCCAGGAATCCCTCCGAGCTCTCTGCGGAGCACGGGCGTACGACGATCCGTCAGGCCGGTTTGATGCGATCGACAATCCGAAGATAATTCGGGTCACGGACCACGTGTGGTACAGCGCATCGTCGACTTCCGTAAATTGGTACCTCGTCAGCGAATCCGGCAAGGTCCTGGTGATCGACTACGGATACGATATGAAGGGGGCAATGTTCCCGGCCTACTCCAGCCCTTCGAACCGGCGCGTGCTCCTGCACGACCTTGACTGCCTCGAAGAGCAGTTTGGCGTCGAGCGGATCGATGTCGTGCTTGTGAGTCATTTTCATGACGATCATGTCTGCGGTATTCCGCTGCTGCAACGGCTCTTCGGCACGGAGTGCTGGGCGGCGAACAGCTTTGCCGACTTGATCGAACAACCCGAGGCGCACTGTTTTCCCTGCACATGGCATCAACCCTGCCGTGTCGATCGACGTTTCGATCTGGATGAAACGGTGACTTGGGAGGAGTACACCTTTCACTTTGCTCCCATGACCGGTCACACCCGATTCGCATCACTCATTGGGTTCGAGGCGGATGGGAAGCGATTTGCGCATACCGGGGACCAGTATTTTTTCGCAGATCAAGATTGCCCCTTCGCCGAGCGGGGGCGTCTACAGAATCATGTGTACCGAAACGGGGCTTTGATCGATGGCTACGATCAAAGCGGAGGCTGGCTTCTGGACTGGAAGCCCGAAGTCGTCATCCGGGGACACCAGGAGCCACTCTTTACGGACCCCGAGTTCTTCGATCAGATTGAGGAGTGGATAAAGGACTATCGTGGATTGCACGAGCGGATTCTGCCGTTGGGTGAGGAGGAAACGCATTTTAATCTCGATAGCTGGGGCGGATGGATCTGGCCCTACAGGACGCATCTTGCGGCGCCGGGTCCGGCATGCGTGTCGGTGACGGTCCGCAATCCCTTTCCGCGGGAGGCTGCCCTGATCGTGCGACTTGTCGGTCCTGAAGGATGGGAAGGATCCGGTGCAACGCTGATCGCGCCGGCCCGCGCGGAAGTGTGCTGCGAGTTGGAGATTATACCTGACGGACCGTGCCGCCGCAGGCCGTTCGCCGTGGAGTTGAGTGGCGAAGGACATTGTTTCGGCCAGGTTGCCGAAGCGCTTATTACGGTGGGTGGCGCGCGGTTTTAACGGTCCGATCACAATTTCGAGCGCAGTTCGTCTAGTGTGATTGTGGGGCAGGGTGCGTTCTCGACCATTCGGATGAGAGACACTTCGTCTTTGAAACCGCTGCCCGTGACGATGCATACGATGACGGAATCCTTTTCAATGTGTCCCTTATCGATGGCTTCCAGTGTGCCGGCCAGGGGGACGGCGGCGGCGGGTTCGCAAAAAATACCTTCTTCCCTCGCCATTCGTCCTTGTGCCTCCCAGACGTCATCATCCCGGACCAGGACGCCGGTTCCTCCGGAGTTGCGGCACGCCGGAATGACTTCGTTGCCGTCCATGACCGCGGGTACTTGAAGCCCGCTTACATTCGTGGTGCAGTTCACGGTTTGTGCCAGGTTCTTTCCATCGCGCAACGGACCGGCAATGGTATTATTTCCTTCCGGTTGAACGCAGTGGACCGCCGGGCTGGTCTCAATCACGGCTTCGTTTGCGGCCCGCGCGAGTCCGCGAGCCGTTGCGAGGGTGAGACCGCCGCCGCCCGCACTGACGAACACGTGATTGATCGGCCGGCCCATGTCCCCGGATTGTTCGGCGAGTTCGTACCCAATGGTTTGCACCCCGGTCATTCCCACCGGGCTGTAGCAATATGCGCTCACTTGCATTTGCGCATCCGGTGCTTCGCCGAGTTTTTTGACTGTTTCGACCGCATCCCGGGTTATGTCCGGGTCGATACCGAACCCTTCCACGATGCAAAGTTTCGCACCGTAGGCGAGCATTTGCCGCAGTTTACTCTGGGGCGCAGTAGCAACCACGGCGATTTCGCAATCGATCTTTGCGGCCGCGGCAGCCGCGGCGAGAGCGGATCCGGTATTGCCGCTGGTGGTGGCGATGCAGCGGTGTTTATCCCGGGCCAGCATGTCTGAGATCGCCGCCGCGGCGAAACGGTCTTTGTAGGATCCGGACGGATTCAAATTTTCGAGCTTGAAGTAAAGGTGGCCTACTCCGGCCTCCGGACCGATGTGGCGCGAGCGGACTAACGGCGTGTTGCCTTCTCCGAAGGAGATGCGAAAGGAGGGGTCACAGGGATGCAGCCAATCCGCAAACCGCCAGATGCTCACTTGAAGTCCTCGGGAAACATCATTTTCTTGAAGCTGTGCGGCCAGAGGCTGTGCGCCCATCCGCCTTCAACAAGGACATTTGCTCCGTTTATGTACGATGCATCGTCCGACGCGAACATGGCGATGCAACGCCCGATTTCCTCAGGGCTGCCCCATCGGCGGAGAGGAATCATGTCTTCCGAATATTCCCGCATCACCTTGCCGACGCTTTCGCCGTCCGGCGACTCGTAGTCGCCGCTCATTGCAGTGTCGATTGCGCCGAGGTTTAACCCGACGGTCCGAATGCCTCGCGAACCATACAGGGCGCCGAGATCCATCGTGAGGGTATCCAAACCTCCTTTTGCTACCATATACTGTGTGCCGAATCCGGAAACCCGTTCCGATTGGAGGCTGGAGATGTTGATGATCACCCCTTTCCCCACTTTTTCCATGTGCGGCGCGCACCACCGCGCGAGGAATGCCGGCGCGGTCAACATGATCCGGAGGGTCTTATCCCAGGACTCGATCGTAATGGTGGTAAGGGGCACAATTTCGCGCCATGCGGCGTTGTTGATCAGGACGTCGATGCGTCCGAGCTCTTGCGCGCATTTCTCCACAGCACTCTCTGCAAACTCGAGGTCGGCGAGATCTCCCGGATAGACCGCGGCCCTTCCGCCGTGGCCGCGCACGGCTTCGGCAACTCGTTCGAGGTTCTCCTTGTTTCTAGCCAGCAGGGCGGTGTCGTAACCGCGGCGGGCGAATTCTTCCGCGGTTGCCGCACCGATGCCCTGCGACGCACCGGTAATGAAAGCTACAGGTCGATCGCTCATGCTTCTTCCTCCATCGTCATTTATACTTCCATTTCGATGATCACCGCCAGGCAATCCCCCTTTTCCACGCGCGGCAGTGCGCGAAGCGTCAGGAGCAGTCCGGTCTGTGTTGATGGTACAGATTCGACGACTTCACCCAGGGTGGAGATGATCGTGCCGATCACATCGCCGATTCGAATCATGTCTCCGAGTTTAGCTGCGGGTTCGAAAAAGCCGGACGACTGCGCGTTGTAGTTGATCTGCATGTATCCCGCGTTCGGACGATTGTCCTCCACCACGTGCTCCACGCGGGATTCCGGAAGTTCTTTTGTGAGCATTTCGAGTTCAGCCATCACGTTGAGGCAGCCGGTTACGTAGTCTTCGACGCCCACGGGGTTGCAGCCTCCGCCGCCTCCCCACTCCCCATAAATGGCCGGTATATTCGCATCGCGGGCGACGGAGAGGGAACGTCCGTCGAGTCCCGGGTAGGTGCCCCAGATGACCGGCAGGTTGAAGGCCCGGGACATTCTCCGCTGCGTGTCTAGAACGGAGGGGTCCGCATGCAGGATATAGCCGCTCATCGGCAAGATTTTCATGGCGAGTCCGCCGGTGTGCAGATCGATGAAATAATCCACCGACTCGATCAATTGCGTGCCCGCGTGTGCCACGCGTTCCGAAATCGATCCTTCCGGATTTCCCGTGAAGACGCGCGCGAGGTCAAGCTCGTCCGGACCGGTGCGGGCGTAGTTCTCGAAAGCCGGTTCGTTGAATACCGGCGCCAGGGTGACTCTGCCGGTGAGCGACTCGGGACTGATTTCTTTCATCAATCGCCGAACGGCAGCCATCGACTCATATTCGTCGCCGTGAACGCCACCTGAAATGAGAAGGTGCGGCCCGTCCTTTTCGCCGGCGATTACCTTGGTGTCGATTCGGTGTGTTTCCGTCTCTTGCATATTCGCTTTGTAGCATGCGGTTTCGCGGCACGCCAGAAGAAGCGTGGGGCCGGTTGTGGCACGGGCCGAAGGCGCCGTGCCACGGACGACGGGAAAATCGTCTACCAGGTCGGCGCTGTCAATACGCTGCGCAAGTGCATTCGCCTGGCGAACATCGGCCCTGGCGCCAACGTGATCCGTTTCGGTGTCACCGGGACCATTTTGCCCGCGAGTCCGCTGCCCGCGATCACCGACAACGAAACCAGCATAGACGGCGGCAACCGCTGGCAGGGCGGCTGGCCCTCGGGGGAACCGGGAATCGTAATCAACGGATCCAATCCCTCCGCGGGCGGCATCGGCGTGCAGTTCTGCCGCGCCGGCCAGTGCCGGGTGCGCGGCGTGCGCATCACCAACTTCTTTGCCGCCCTGCACATCGACAGCGGCAGTGACCAGGCGGTCATCCGGCGTCGACGACTCCGTGACGCAACCGGTTGTCGCGCCGATGCAGATCTATAGGTTGTTGCAGTAGGCCGAACTTCGGAGTCGACGCCCGGAAGTCTCGGCCGCCTGTGCTTTCCGAGCTATGCAGGATAAAAGACTTCCGCTACCTGACGGATTCCTTTTGCACCGCGTTTGACTCCGTGGCAGAGTAACCGAATGCAATTTGGTGGATATTCCTCGTCCCGGCCGTTGTTCTATTTCGGAAAGATCCCGATGGATCTCACTCGCACGCTGATCCTGGCGCACATCGTTACCGCGTTGTTCTGCGCGTTCATGATCGGAGCCGGGAAAGGGGCGGACCTGGGTATATTCGTTTATTCGGTGAAGAACATCAGCGACGGGTACTTGTGGACGTTCGTGACCTATGCGTTCGTAAATCACGTCTCGATTTGGTTCGTGGTTGAAATGGTGATGCTTTACTGGTTCGGCAGTCCGGTGGAGCAGTTCCTTGGTACCCGTGGGTTCGGATGGTTTTACGCCACCCTGGTATTGGTGCCGGTCCTTATCATGCTCCTGTTTGGATCCTGGTTCCCGGGATTTATACTCGAAGGACCAAGATCGATTCACTTTGTAGTGTTTGTTTCATTTACCATGATTCGACCGGACGCCCTATTTTTCTACCAGTTCAAGGCCAAATGGGTCGCGATTGTCTTCATTCTTGTCTACTTGATTCAGTTCCTTGCCTATCATATGTGGGACGAGTTGTTCTACTTCTTCGCCGCGCTGGGTTGTGCATTTATTCTTTTGCATCGCAGGGGCGCGTCGGGCCCACTCGCGATTACCGGTTGGCTCAGCGACAAAACCGGAATGAGTCCATCGCGGATGCGCACCCGTTCACACGAAAAGCGCGTTGCCCGGAACCAGGAATCTGTCCAGCGGAAAGAGCAGGAGATCGACGCGATCCTCGACAAGATTTCCGAACAAGGCCTGAACAGCCTTTCGGAGCAGGAGCGGGAGATCCTACGGAAGGCGGGGAAGAGAGGGGGAGGTAGGTAGAAGGAAGTATTCAGTGTTTAGTTTTTAGTGAGGTCT
>Ga0310121_10006037_pt1 | contig 10262 bp, 9 predicted proteins | sample CB27_Tmax_986_MG_FD_203504 | JGI IMG/M metagenome (GOLD analysis project Ga0310121, IMG submission 203504) | Marine microbial communities from Western Arctic Ocean, Canada - CB27_Tmax_986 | ecosystem: Environmental > Aquatic > Marine > Oceanic | place: Canada: Western Arctic Ocean | collected... | reverse complement strand
AAAAGAGGTGATATTACGAGAGTCAAACTCCTTTCGATCGATGAAAAAGGAAGGTTGAGATTGTCTCGAAAGGCTGCCCTTGCAGAAGAGGCAGAGGGTACTTCCGAGGACGGGGTCGAGGATGAAGACGCGGACAGTCTTGAGGTGATTGAAGACTGAGCTTTCCTGGCAATTGTATGGAGGGAATTAACCTACTTGCCCATCGGGATGCTTTGTCTCGCACGAGATCAGGCTTGACCGCTGTCTCTTCAGATAGTGTTGAGCACATTTCTGAAACCCGGCTCAATAGTGGCATACATGTTCTCAGTGAGTATATACCATCAGTCCGTTCAGCTGCCGTGGGGGTGTGGGTACGCCAGGGATCAGCTCACGAAACCGATTCTGATTCAGGTTTGAGTCATTTACTTGAGCATATGGTGTTCAAGGGCACGGAAAGACGCTCAGCCTCAGAGATCGCACTCTCCTTAGAGAGCTTGGGAGGGTTCTTGGACGCATATACGACCCGTGAACACACTTCTTATCAGGCGAGGGTCCTCGACGAACATCTTGAGAAGGCTCTAGGTGTACTAGCAGATCTAACTCTCGCCCCATTATTAAGTGATAACGACCTAGAGTTGGAGCGAGAGGTAATTCTGGAAGAGATAGCCCAAGTTCAGGATACTCCGGATGACTTGGTTTTTGAAATGCACTCCGATCAACTTTGGCAGGGACATCCATACGGTCGATCAATACTTGGCACCAAGACATCAGTCTCACAACTTTCGAGTGACAAGCTCCGACAGCTACACCAAAGAACTTATCGAGGAAAGAATCTTATCGTGGCTGCAGCTGGCAATCTCTACCACGAAGAGCTTGTTGAGGCGGTAAGTCGGTTGTTCCCCACCCACTCTTCAGATATAGATGATGTGTCTTCGGTTGTGGAACCAGAGGGGATAAAGCATGGGGATGCGTTCGTTACACGCACTTCTGCTCAGACGCACATCGTATTTGGGACAAATATACCCGGACATTGTCATCCGGATCGATATCCACTTGCGCTCTTGTCTTCGGCCCTAGGTGGTGGAATGAGTTCCAGACTTTTCCAGAAAATTAGAGAAGAGATGGGACTCTGTTATTCGATCTATACTTATCAGTCTTTCCACAGTGTTGCCGGTATTTCTGGTGTCTACGTTGCGACACGACCGACTACAGCCCAAGCTGCAGTTGAAGCTATATCAACCGAGTTAGCGACACTTGCAGCAAGTGGCTTGACTGCGGAGGAATTGGATAAGACTAAGAGACAGGTGAAAGGACAGGTCATGCTTTCTCTGGAATCTACAGGCTCTAGGCTTCACCGGCTTGCTTCGTTTGCGTTGCACAAAGAGCCATTTATGGGCTTAAATGGAGTTTTAGAAAAAATCGACGCCGTATCTCTTGAAGAAATTCAGCGAGTGGCTGAAATGTACTACTCTCCTGACCGTCATTTCATGCTACGCCTGGGGCCGGAGACAATCTAGAGGCAGCATTTTTCAAAGAACTGAGAACCGTGAGAATCGAATGCTGATTGGTGTACCTAAGGAAATCAAAGCTGATGAATATCGTGTTGCCCTTACTCCAGCGGGGGCAGAGATGCTTTCTCAAGATGGGCATAAGGTTGTCATGGAGCGTGGTGCCGGCTTAGGAAGCGGCTTCACTGACGATTTCTATGCAAAAGAAGGAGTGGGACTGCTCGACACAGCGGAAGAGGTTTGGACTCAGGCTGAAATGATTATGAAAGTCAAGGAGCCTATACACCAAGAGTTACAATTCATGAGAGGCGGTCAGGTGATTTTTACCTACTTTCATTTTGCAGCTAATGAAAGGCTGACCAGAGCATGTTTGGAAGCAGGTGTGGTGGCGATTGCTTATGAAACTGTCAAACTATCTAGTGGAGAATTGCCTCTACTAACCCCAATGAGTGAAGTGGCAGGGCGCATGGCGGTCCAGGAGGGAGCAAAATATCTAGAGAAGCCGCAAGGTGGGCTGGGGGTCTTACTGGGTGGAGTACCAGGGGTCCTACCGGGCAAGGTTTTGATTTTGGGTGGTGGAGTTGTCGGCACTAACGCGGCGAAGATGGCCGCAGGCTTAGGTTCCAGGGTCCATATAATGGACATCGATCTCGAGCGGCTGCGTTACCTGGATGATATCATGCCTGCGAATGTCCAAGTGCTCTTCAGTACACGATATGCGATTCGCAAACAAGTCCAAGACGCTGACCTAATTATCGGTGCCGTGCTGATTCCAGGAGCGAAGGCCCCGAGATTAATCAGTCGTGAAGATTTGGCTTTGATGCGTCCCGGGACGGTGATCGTGGATGTTGCTGTGGATCAGGGTGGGTGTGTAGAGACGATCAAGCCGACTACCCATCAGGACCCGGTTTATCTGGTTGATGACGTTATGCATTATGGGGTGGCGAATATGCCCGGGGGAGTCCCGCGAACGAGCACCCTTGCTCTGACCAATTCAACTCTCCCGTATGCACTCGCGCTTGCTGAGAAGGGATGGAAGAAAGCTTGTTTCCTGGATTCAGCCCTGAAAGCAGGAGTAAACATCGTCCACGGTCAGGTTACTTGTCAGGGTGTTGCAGATGCTTTCGGGATGGAATGCGATGATGTTAATGACTTATTGATGGGTTCGGCTCAGGTGTGACTCAAGAGTTAAGGGTCCAATTTCAACGGCTTCCGTCCAATCCGGACCTCCCATTACCGGCACGAGCGACGCCACAAGCCGCCGGTTATGACATACGATCTGCCGAAACTGAGGTAGTGCTAGACCCGGGGGAGATTTGTTTGATAAGTACCGGATTGATTATGGAACTACCCGAAGGAATGGAATGCCAGGTACGTCCGCGTTCGGGATTGGCACTGAACTATGGAATCACTCTGCCAAATAGTCCGGGTACTATCGATCCAGATTACAGAGGTGAAGTCAAGATTATTATCCAAAATCTCGGATCGGAGCAGGTTACGCTAATCAGGGGCGAACGTGTGGCTCAACTGGTCTTCTCGCTATTTCAAAGCCCGGAAGTGGCAGAGGTGGAAGAACTTAGCAATACGGACCGAGGAGAAAGTGGCTTCGGAAGTACTGGAACTGGTTAGGTACAATCGGATATCACCCCAATACGTTTTGGATACTGGCTTCTGGTACTCAGTAAACGTATGTTCTCCGGCTCTTTGGGCAGTGTAAGACACCCAAAAAGGCCCGAAGATTGCCCCATGACCTTGGAATGTCGACTGAACTGTTGTCCGGACTAGGTAGTTGGTTTAGCTCGGGACGTCTAGTCCCCGTGAACGACATCGGTGTCGACCTCGGCACTGCAAATACGTTGATCTACATGAAGGGCGAGGGCATTGTACTCAACGAACCATCTGTGGTGGCAGTTGAAAAGGGAAACCGCAGAATCATGGGCATCGGGCTCGAGGCCAAACGGATGCTCGGGCGTACACCGGAAGGGATCGAGGCGATTCGTCCTTTAAAGGACGGGGTAATCGCTGATGTAGATGTAACCGAGATGATGCTTCGGCATTTCCTAGTTCAGGTTACACATAAACGAATCTTTCGGATCAAGCCTCGCGTAGTCATAGGTGTTCCGTCTGGGATTACCGAGCTTGAGCGTAGGGCAGTCCGGTCATCGGCTATGTCAGCTGGAGCGAAGGTTGTATACATGGTGGATGAGCCAATGGGCGCGGCCATTGGGGTGGGTCTTCCGGTGGAAACACCAACTGGAAATATGGTCATCGATATTGGTGGAGGTACTACGGAGATTGCGGTCATCGCGCTGTCAGGAATTGTCTCTAACACATCAATCCGGGTCGGAGGAGACGAACTAGACGCGGCGATTGTCACATTTCTTCGGAAGAACTACAATCTGCTTATCGGTGAGCCGACAGCGGAGGCCATCAAGATCCAGATTGGGTCAGCGTTTGATGTTGGTGAAGAGCGAGAAATGGAGGTAAAGGGCAGGGACCTGGTATCTGGTATCCCGAAGACTGTGACTGTCCACTCGCAGGAAGTTCGAGAGTGCATACAGGAGCCGATTCAGGCGATTGTTGAAGCCGTGCGTCGAGCCCTTGAAATTACTCCACCCGAACTCTCCGCAGACATTGTGGACCGCGGGATCGTGATGACCGGTGGCGGCGCCCTGATCCGAGGACTGGATCGGTTATTGCAGCACGAGACTAACCTCCCAATCCATGTGGATGAAGAACCGCTAACGTGTGTGGTGCGAGGTGCAGGCCGGATCCTCGATGATCTCCACCACTATCGTACTGTTCTAGTCCAATAGGAGGCAGGAGTCTTGGTGGCGTTCAGGCCCGAGCCGGAGCACGCTGAGGGTCAACGACGTCAGAATTTACTCGCAATCTCATTCTTTATTCTGGCATTAGTCACCGCTTATATCCCAACTGATATGCAACAAAGTATCGCCTGGTCGATGCGAGTCACGATTCTGCGACCCTTCATCGTGACTCAGCAATGGGTGGTTACCGCTAAGGAAAATGCTGGAGAGGTGAGGATCCTACGGGCCCAGCTAGACTCTCTTACCGCTACGGTATCTTCCCATGCTGGTCTCTTGGATGAGAACCGAGTCCTTCGGGATTTGCTTGATTTAGCTGAGCGAGGTAAGGGTTTTTTCCGTCCTGCGACGGTATTGCGTTCAGGAACTCCTGGATCGGAGAGCATGTTTTTTTTGGAGCTCGGATCAGGGGATGGCATTGAAAACGGGGCTCCGGTGGTGAACAGACATGGATTGGTGGGTAGAATCCTGGAGGTACGAGAAGAAATTTCAGTAGGTATGGACTGGACCCATCCAGATTTCCGTGTAAGTGCGATGCTTCAGGACGGTCGGACATATGGCATAGTAGAGAATCGACGAGGAGCCTTCCGGGAAGAGGACCGATTAGTACTCAACGGGACTGCGTACTACGAAACCGCACCCGATGGCACACCAGTGGTGACTAGCGGGCTCGGTGGCTTATTTCCCAGAGGGATTCCTATAGGCCGTATAGCTGGTATTGAGGAAGTTCAAGGACAGTGGAGGAAGGCCTATCGACTTCGGCCGATGGTAGAGCCGGGTTCTGTCACGCACGTCATCGTCTTCACTAATCTCAAGCCCAATAACCTGGATCAACTCTGGTCAGACGATTCTTTAAGTACTGTAGGAAAGGAGATTGTGGAGCGTAGGGAGCAATGAGTCTCAGCATCAGATTATGGCTCGTTGTTCTATGCCTTGCCTTGGCTCACTTCATAATGCATGTGGGGTTTGGGTTGGGGTCCGCGGTACCAGATATGCTCACCATTGCGCTTCTTCTGGCTGCGCGAGAAATGGGAATAGGATGGGCCTCCGGACTCGGGCTTGCTTTTGGGCTCTTAGAAGATTCACTAAGTGTCTTGGCATTTGGGGCTAGTAGCGTGGCCATGACAATGACTGGAGCGCTGGGAGCGACTACACGGAACCTATTCGTGGGTGATTCACTAAGTTTTCAGCTTTCGTACTTCATTATCGGAAAATGGGTTCGTGAGTTGCTTCATTGGGCAATGGCAGGTGAGGCTCTCCGTCTCCCATTTCTTGAACAAGTGATGCTGAAAGGCCTCTTGGGGGCTGTATACGCCGCAGCTATAGCGATACCACTCATGATGTTGATGGAATGGCGTGGGAGGGAAGCGAGATGAATCTGTATCACCCGCACTCTCGGAGGCAGCGAGCACGAGGTGTATATCTGGTCATCGGGATCTTGATGGGCACCCTCACTGTTGCGTTCTTCAGACTTCAAGTGTTGCGCTCAGATACCTGGGAACTGAGAGCGGAATCAAACCGGATTCGCCAGTTCCCAATTCCTGCTCCACGAGGCACTATCCACGATCGAAATGGCCTTATCATTGCCGATAATGTTCCGGGTTATGCGATAACAGTTCTACCTGGGCCACCAGATTCTATCCGGGCGACGCTCAATCAGATGAGCCAGTATATGGAGATCTCGGATGAGCGCGTTGAGTCTCTGCTAGCGTTCCTTACGCGTTATGGTCGACAGCCTCTGGTGGTTGATCCTGATGCTGACTTCCGAGTGGTGAGTGCTCTCCAAGAACGTCGAACAGAGTTCCCTACAGTCTACATCGAGATGAGACCGCGCCGCAGGTATTTTGGAGGTGAAGCAGCGGCTCATGTACTCGGCTATGTCGGAGAAATCACTGCTGAGGAACTAACGTCTACTGACTTTTCCAAGGACCTTTACGAACAGGGTATGGTCGTGGGAAAAGCGGGTGTGGAGAAGCAATATGAATCCATCCTACAGGGCAGAAGAGGTCTCAAATACGTTGAAGTAGACGCCCGTGGGCGTATCGTAGGTGACTTCGGTGCCTTTAGAGTGGACCCCGGGGAGGGAGGAGAGAGCCTCCACCTCAATATTGACATCGAGTTACAGGAATGGATCCACCACATCTTTCCGAAATCATTGTCCGGGGCCGTGATAGCGTTGGATCCAGAAGACGGAGGTGTTCTCGCCCTCTATTCCAACCCGGGATATGACCCCAATGACTTTGTGAGTGGGATATCAAGCCAACTTTGGCAGGACCTCAACGCTGACAATCGCAACCCCTTGTTCAATCGTGTTGTGCTGGGTCTCTACCCCCCTGCGTCGACCTGGAAATTAGCTGTGGCCGGAATTGGCCTGGATCTTGGAGCGATCACACCGGACGAGAAGATGCCTGTCCCGTGCACCGGGTCCTATGCTTTCGGTGAGCGATCCTACAGGTGCTGGAACCCTGATGGTCATGGGTTCAACAACTTAGCTGAGGCAATTGGTAATTCTTGCGATGTCTATTTCTATCAACTTGGGCTTAGAATTGGGCTTGATCCGCTTCTGCGGCGCTCTACAGAGATCGGCTTCAGCCGAAAGTGCGGTATTGATCTTCCCCAAGAGAGTCAGGGAATTTTTCCGGCTAAGAGAGAGTTTTGGGAGCAACAGTTCGGGTACGTTCCTCGTGAAGGGGAGGTCCTTCCGCTTTCTATTGGTCAGGGCCCGAATTCCCAAACACCTCTTAAGATAGCTCAGTTCTATCTTGCGCTTGCTAGAGATGGATCTGCCCCGGCCCCCGTCTTGGCTCGCGATCTTGAAATCGAGGACACATGGACCCTTGATCTAAATTCTCAACATCTGGAGGCTCTCCGTGAGGGGTTGAGGAAGGTCACTGCCCCAGGTGGTACAGCCCATTTTGGTACAACGCTTGAACATTGGGAAGTCCTGGGCAAGACGGGTACCGCCGAGCATGGACTGAGTCAGGCCGGCCTCGCTGAGCCACATGCTTGGTTCGCTGGAATGGCCGGCCCTTTCGGTGGACCGCCGGGCATTGTGGTGGTAGTGATTGTGGAATATGGGGAGAGTGGCTCTGCGACAGCTGCTCCCATCATGGCGAAAACAGCTGACTACTACCTCCGAAGGAAGCACGGCATCCCAACCGACAGTGTTCAAACGTACTTGGATCATGTGCGGATTGGGCCTGTGCCAACCTGGTATCAAGAGCGCTATCCTACCGTAATCGGCGCTATCCGATGAGGCGTCAATTGACGAAATGGCTCTTGGAACCTCCCCTGGTGCTAGCTGTCCTCGCCCTCACTTTTTTCGGGATGGCAATGATCTACTCGGCAGGAATTGTCCATATCCCGAACGATGTAACTCAGAATGCATGGATTCGCCAAGGGATGTGGTTCGCACTTGCACTGGCAGCTTTCATTGTTGTGGTTCGGGTCCCGGTACGGTGGATCGAAGGGGTCGCCCTACCATCATATACGTTTAGTGTCCTACTTTTGATATCTACCCTTGTAGTCGGAACAGGGTTGGGGACAGCTGTAGGTGTGAAAAGTTGGATTCAGATTGGATCATTCAGTTTCCAGCCATCCGAGATCGCGAAGATTGCGACTGTCCTGTTTCTAGCAAGATTCTTATCCCAGAGGAAAGAACCACTCAATTCAATTCAGGATCTTCTGTTTCCTGCACTCTTGGTTGGGCTTCCACTTGCACTCGTCCTGCTCCAACCGGACTTGGGTACCGCGATAGCGTTTGGGGGGATCCTTTTCGCGATGCTCTTCTGGGCGGGTACCCCAGTGATCCTGCTTCTCCTTATAGCGAGTCCTGTCCTTGGCCTGATGCTTTCCTATGACACGGTTATCTGGTCCGGCTACATCGTTGCATTAGTTGGCTTTCTATATCTCTCCCGCTATCGGCTTCTTCTATTTGAGTCTATTGGAGTAGTTCTTGCTAATCTAGCAGCTGGCACGGTAGCTCAGCCTCTCTGGAATCGACTTGCCACTTATCAACAGAATCGCATCCTTGTTTTTCTTGATCCGGAAGTAGACCCCCGTGGAGCTGGATACCAGCTCATCCAATCGAAAGTCGCAGTTGGAAGCGGCGGGGTTATGGGTCAAGGATTCACTTTAGGTCCTCAAAAGCGGTACGACTTTCTTCCTGAGCAGCATACTGACTTTATCTTCAGCGTTGTGGGGGAAGAGCTTGGGTTTATAGGCACTGCGCTCGGGATCCTTGCTTTTTGCTTCATCCTGGGACGTTTGGTGCACATGGCGACACGGACGCCAGATCCCTTTGCTGGCTTGGTAGTGCTTGGTATCTTCGGTGTCTGGATTGCCCATATCTTCGTAAATATCGGCATGACCGTCGGTCTGGTACCGATCACTGGTATACCACTCCCATTCGTGAGTTACGGAGGCACATTCCTTTTAATGTGTTGGATCTCCTTGGCTATTGCTGTTCGTGTAGCCCACGAAGGCTAGATAAGCTGCTTGGATAAACATGGACTACATGGACAAAAGGAATCGGCAACTGAGGGTTAGGCGGACAGGTTATCCCTGGTATTCACCTATTCACCCTCAGTGACTCGAATAATGTATGACTTGCCGAGCCCGCTCACCCGCACCAAAACACAGTTTTAATGTCTTGGTTCAGGAAGGATAAAAAGCCTCTTAGGGCTCGAAAGAAGAGAGATATACCTGCGGATATCTTTCAGCAATGTCAGGGTTGTGGAGAAGTGCTCTATCGAGAGCGACTCGCAAGAAATCTCTACGTTTGTGAGTCATGTAATTACCACCTCAGGATATCGGCTGAGGGCTACTTAAGTATTCTTTTGGATCCAGGGAGTTTTGAAGAACTCGACGGGGACCTTAGAGCTAGTGACCCTTTGGAATTCGTGGACGTTAAACCTTATACCAACCGAATTGCGGCAGCAGAGTCAGCTGGAAGGAGTGAGGCTGTGGTGACTGCAGCCGGCCAACTTGATGGAATTGAACTTGTACTTGCGGCAATGGATTTTTCCTTCATCGGAGGTTCGATAGGATCGGTCGTCGGAGAAAAAATTGCTAGAGCATGTCGGTCAGCTCTTCAGCGAAGTATGCCCTTTGTCATCGTAAGCCAATCAGGTGGTGCCCGCATGCAGGAAGGCATCTACTCGTTGATGCAAATGGCCAAAACTTCCACAGTACTAGCGAGGCTGCATGAGGCATCCCTTCCATTTATCTCAGTCTTAACAAACCCCACAACTGGTGGAACTACCGCATCCCACTCAATGCTTGGGGATGTGAACCTGGCCGAGCCGAATGCCCTCATTGGCTTCACTGGGCCGAGGGTGATCGAGGAGACAATCAAGCAGGAACTCCCTGAGGGGTTTCAACGCTCAGAGTTTCAATTGGAACACGGGATGGTAGACCTGGTGGTAGACCGACGTGATCTCAAGAAAACCATCGCCGTGATCCTCAGACATCAACTAGTTGGGTGGACGGAATAGCAGGCGCCCAAGAACTTCAGGCTAGGCTAGGCAGGGGGTTTTTTCTTGACGACCTAGCTGATCGCCTGTTTCCGTCGCTTGCCTCTGGTGTCCATTGGGGGCTTGAGAGAACTGAAAAAGCCCTGAAGATGTTGGGTGACCCCCATCGAAGTTACCGCACGATCCATGTAGGCGGCACTAATGGAAAAGGTTCCGTCACATCCACTTTAGCAGCAGTCCTTGAGACGGCTGGCTTTCGTACTGGCTGCTACACTTCACCTCACCTTTGTTCATTCCGAGAACGGATTCGTGTCGCTGGCAATCCCCTGACTCAAGACCGAGTGTTGGGTCTTGCTGAAGAGCTAATGAATGTTCCCGAAATCTGTGGACTCACCTTCTTTGAGGCAGCCACAGTACTTGGGTTGTACGCTTTTGAACGTGAGGATGTCGAGGTTGCAGTGATCGAAGTTGGGTTG
>Ga0310121_10006036_pt1 | contig 10267 bp, 9 predicted proteins | sample CB27_Tmax_986_MG_FD_203504 | JGI IMG/M metagenome (GOLD analysis project Ga0310121, IMG submission 203504) | Marine microbial communities from Western Arctic Ocean, Canada - CB27_Tmax_986 | ecosystem: Environmental > Aquatic > Marine > Oceanic | place: Canada: Western Arctic Ocean | collected... | reverse complement strand
CCGGTCGCTCCCAGGATCCCAACATCCACGTTTCTATTCATTCGCGCTTTCTACGGTCGACTCGACGTCGGCGGAAGTGTCCGCAAAAAACTCATCATGAACCGAACGGACAGCTTGTTCTAATTCGTCCTCAGCGATTACACATGCTACTTTCATTTCCGACGAACTAATACAGTCAATGTTTACGCCTTCTCGTGCAAGAACAGCAAACATTCTGCCTGCAAGACCAGGTGTAGAGGCTAAGCGTGATCCAATAATAGAAATTTTCGCTACTTTCCTATCGACCACTCCGTCACGCGCAATACCAGCATCTGTCCAGTCTTTGATTAAATTTTCTAATGGCGCTACATATTCCTCATCAAGCACAAACGTGATCCGTCCCAAACCTTCAGCGCTTGCACTCTGGATTATCAAGCGGACACTTATGTGCTGTGCGGCTAAATCTTGAAACACCTGAGCTGCGATGCCTGGTCGATCAGGTACTTCCGTTAACGTTACCTTTGCGATTCCGCGGTCGCTACTGACTCCAACAACTGCGGCCTGTTCCATCACCATATCTCCTTCTCCACGTATCCAGGTTCCGATCCCGTCATGAAAACTAGATCGGACATGAATCGGGATCTCGTAAGCCATACAAACCTCTGCTGCCCTCGGGTGGAGGACCTTTGCTCCGCTTGAGGCCATCTCGATAGCCTCTTCATAAGAAATTTCCGGCCACAGCCTCGCATTCGTCACTTTATTCGGATCGCCTGACATCACACCGTCAACATCTGTACAAATCTCACATGCAACCGCATTTAAGGCTGCCGCTAAAGCCGCTCCCGTAATATCGCTGCCTCCACGACCGAGCGTCGTTATCTCTTGGTCTCTCGTCATGCCTTGAAAGCCGGCGATAATAACCACCCTGCCCGATTTGAGTTCCTGCTCCACGCGACTGGTATCAATTGATTCGATTCGCGCAATGTTGAAGGCGTCATCTGTTCGTATGCCACACTGGGGTGCAGTCAATGATATTGCCGGTAATCCGAGATTCTGAAGGGCCAGACCGAGCAAAGACACCGATACTTGCTCGCCAGTTGCCAACAGTAAATCCATCTCACGCCCTTCCGGATGATCTGAAACGGCATTTGCGAGGTTCACCAACTGATCTGTTGTTTTACCCATTGCCGACAAAACAACAACTAACCTCGGATATTCGACGACCGTACGAGCTATCCGTTCTGCAATCTGATTAATATGCTCAGGGGTAGCAACAGAGGTGCCACCATATTTCTGAACGAGTATTTCGTTTCGTTTATCCCTGTTGGACACTACTGTTCCTCGAACTGTCCTTTGTCCACGGACGCGCTCTTAGCAGACAGCTGCATCGAGAGCTGATGCAAAAATAGTCCAACATCTGTAACAATTCCGGCCGTTTGCGAAGACCCTCGGTCTGCAAGTTTCGTCACCACTGCCGGATTTATATCCACACAGACCACCCGAACAGAGGAAGCCAGCATATTGCCGACACCAATACTGTGCAGCATGCTAGACAACATCACCACCATTGAGACGTCCCGCAGAGATTCCGCGTAACAATCCTGCGCCTCCACTAGATCCATAATGGTATCTGGCAGTGGTCCGTCGTCGCGGATACTTCCCGCCAGAACAAAATCCACATTCCGACGTATCGCCTCATACATGATTCCGGAGTTCAAAAGACCTTCGCCGACGGCTTGTCGAAGGCCACCGACACGGTTCACTGCATTAATAGCTCTCATGTGGTTCTTATGTCCTTCTTCAACCGCAACACCAGCCTCAAGATCAATACCCAAAGAAGTCCCAAACAAATCGAGTTCAACATCGTGAACAGCAAGTGCGTTACCAGCAAGTATTACGTCAACTAATCCTTTCCTAATCAAGTCGGCAAAATATGGGGCACCCCCACTGTGTACCACTACGGGACCCGCAACAAATGCAATGCGACCACCGTCGCGTTTTGTCTGCTCCAGCATCCCCAACACTTTGGTCACACTAACTTCTACGCGGCGTTCTGACGACACGTCATTCATCATGAACGCAAAACCGAGCCGATCTCGTTCTCGGAACTCCGGGGATATTTTGATTCCTGCGACCCCGCACACTATTGGATCGCCCTGGCGTACATCCCGCAACTTCTTGCAGCAGGCATGGTTTTCCGTAACAACTATCACTGCATCCATACGCTGACGTTCAACCTCTAACCAATTACCTTTATGTCTCACATAGGTGCGGTGGTTAGTCGTTGAATAGAAATCATCCGGCACGCACGCGTCTGCCTCAGCCGGCATCATCTGAAGCTCGCTTTTAGGACTTTCGTAACACCCAAGAGGCATTAACTCTTCAAGTAAGTCGGCAAGAGCAGCCTTGCTTCCTACCGAAACTTTTAATGTTAATTTTGAAAATTCATCGTTCGTGCGCCCGATCTCGAAGTGCAGCACCTCGAATTTTCCGTGTCGCTCAATTACCTTGTCAAAAATAGCGTTCAGCAACTGAGAGTCGATCAAGTGACCCTCCGCCTGAACCACCTCACTCACAAAACGCTCAGCCATTTCTAACGACTCGCCTCGGCGCGTTGCGCTTCCATAAAGTTCTCAAAGTCACCAAATCCTCGGCCAAGATGCACACAGTCATCCAACCTGTCGACCATAATGTCGGTCGTTTTGTAACCATTCCCTGTAATGCAGATAACGGTGCTTTCATCTTTTGGAATTACGCCGCTTTTGATCATCTTGATAGTGACCGCTAACGTAGTACCACCTGCCGGTTCCGTAAAAATACCTTCTGTTCGAGCTAACAGGCCGATGGCATTCAGAATTTCCCCATCTGTTGCACTATCCCCTGCCCCGCCTGAATCCCGAATAGTGTTCAACACATGGAAGCCGTCAGCAGGATTTCCAATAGCTATTGATTTCGCGATTGTGTCTGGCTTGACCGGCTCTGGATGTTCGAGCCCATCCCTCAACGCGTTCACAACAGGGGCGCATCCGTCCGCTTGCGCTGCATGTATCTTCGGCGGGTCACCTTCGACCAATCCGAGGTCTAAAAGCTCCATAAACCCTCGACCGATCCGAGGTAACAATGTCCCACCCGCTACCGGACAGACGAGATGCTTCGGAAAATTCCAGTCGAGCTGTTCAACAATTTCAAAACCGAAAGTCTTTGCACCCTCGGCGTAATAGGCTCGAAGATTAATATTCGCAAAACCCCAACCATAACGATCGCCAATCTGCGTACACAGTCGATTGACATCATCGTAATTTCCATCAATCATGATAACTCGTGGCCCACAAATCGCCGAGCCTAGAATCTTGCCCGGTTCGAGCGTGTTTGGAATGAATACGTAGCATTCTAATCCCAATCGTGCTGCATGAGCCGCCACGCTGTTCGCCAAATTGCCTGTCGATGCACATCCAAAGACATCCAAACCGAGCTCTATCGAGCGGGTCGCCGCAATGGGTACAACGCGATCTTTATAGGACAACGTTGGGTGATTTACGGAATCGTCCTTTATGTACAGTTCCTCCATGCCGAGCTCATCTGCAAGACGACTCGCTCGTACGAGTGGAGTGAAACCTGACCTCAAACCCGTCTTCGGCTCGCCATCAATCGGCAGAAGCTCTCGATAACGCCACAGGCTTGGCCCTCGTGACGCTATAACCTCCCGCGATATAGCTCGTTTCTGTGCGTCAACATCATATGTAACCTCAAGTGGTCCAAGACATTGATCACAGACATACAGCGCTTCAGCCGCAAACGGCGTCTTGCAAATCGAGCATTGAAGTCCCGTGAGGTACCTCATGATTCCCCTCTATCCAATATCGGCATCCAAACTGGTTTTTTAGCGTGAAAACCAAACTTTTCAATTTCCCTGACCGCCTGTTTTACAGAGCTCGTGTTACAACTTTCTAAAGTCACCACGAAGGGCAACTCAGATTTCGACCAACCAGGCTCCTGCAGTATTGAATCCACATTAATCTCGTAACGTGCGAGCACGGTTGCAATTTTCGCCAGAATGCCTGGCGCATCTTCTACAACAAAGCGCAAATAGTGTTTTGCGTCATACTCGACTTCCACATTACCTCGCGCCTTCCCGGTTGGCCATACTGTTCGTACCTGGCCGACCGTCGCAATTTCCATGAGATCAGATACAACGGCAACTCCCGTTGGATCGCCACCGGCTCCGTGTCCCGAAAACGCAGTCCTCCCACCACGATTACCCGTGACAACCACGATGTTCTCGCTACCCTGCGTCCGGGCCAACTCAGAATCCAAAGGCACCACCGTCGGCCCAACTGATGCACAAACAGATCCCTGTCGTTCCTCCACAATCTGTGCTCTCGCTACTTGTCGTATCGTAGAACTCAGTCGATTTGCGTACGAAAAATCAACGTATTCAACGGGACGTATCGAATTAATGGAAAGGTCTTCAATTGCCACTGGACACCGAAGCCCAATGGCAGACAAAATCGCGAGTTTCGCGCCCGCATCTCCACCATCGACATCTGCACTTGGATCGGCTTCGGCGTATCCCTTTTCTTGAGCCTCTTTCAGAGCCGTCTTAAATTCGATCTTCCCGGCTTCCATTCGCGTCAAAATGTAATTACACGTGCCATTCAATAGGCCAAGGATTTGAACAATTGAATCCCCAGCCAAACCCGAGTTGAGACCTCTTACAATCGGTATTCCTCCGGCCACTGCTGCCTCAAACAATAATGGCCTTCCTTCTTCGACCGACTGTCTGGTCAAGGTTGAACCGTGTTCAGCGATGACCTGCTTGTTCGCTGTGACAACCGCTTTACCTGCCGTTAGAGCAGTCGAAATCCAGTCGACCGCTGGATACATGCCCCCAATCAATTCAACAACCACGTCAACGTTAGACTCGATAACCGTGTTAAAGTCGTCGGTCCACACCACATGAGAAGGCATCCATTCGACCTTCTTTCGAGCGACGTTTCTGTTGCAAATCATGGAAAGCGACAGCTCTTCCCGCGGATCCTCAACCAAAATCCGTGCTACAGACTCACCAACCGTTCCAAACCCTACAATCGCTATCTTGACCACAAATCTTCAACCTTCCATGTGTTTGGTTGATATCTAAAAAAAAAGCCATCATCCAGTGCCAGGATGATGGCGCTTCAGGAACTTTCAATCACCCTGAGTACATCATCCACTATTGGACCCCATGCCCGTTCGGACACTGGTTTTCGAAATCGGAGTCATGCCACGGAATGGAGCCAAGCTCTCTGTACTCATGATATCCCCATGGAAAATTGGACAGTCGACATTTATACTGCGCCCACTCTTTAGAAGTCAAACCAGTGGATTCCGATACATAAGTATTTCGTCAATGCATTCAAAACAATGCCTCATGCGCGTTCAATCATTTTCCAGATTTGCTGCTGGAGCCTCTTATACATATCTGATCGTCCTACCGCTTCGCCATGCATCCAATTGACCTAGTAATCGTTTTTATCTACGCAGCCGTGGTGATGTGCCTCGGCAAATTCCTAACATCACATCGAACGACCATGCAGGACTACTTCCTCGCGGGACGAACCCTTCCATGGTGGGCAGTCATGACTTCGATCGTAGCGACGGAAACAAGCACCATTACACTCATAAGTGTTCCAGGTTATTCCTTCACTAATGATTTCAGCTTTCTCCAAATTGCTTTTGGTTACGCACTCGGCCGAATCGTCATCAGTTACACACTTTTACCATCCTATTTTGAAGGACGGTTCTATACCGCCTACCAATTTCTAAGCCTCCGATTGGGCCGCACGGCTGGGCGATTGGCTGCTTGGCTTTTTCTTGCAACTCGAAATCTATCCGATGGTCTAAGGCTCTTTGGCTCTGCACTTGTCATAACCATCGTCATGTCTAGTGCGTCAACTGATTTAGTTGAAATGGACGAATCGATATTTCTTGTCACGATTATTCTTCTTGTATTTGTAACGCTGGTTTACACCTGGTTGGGTGGCATGACAGCCGTCATCTGGACCGATGTCATACAGATGGCGATTTACGTTTCAGCTGGAATCCTGGCAGTCGCATTGCTCCTAAAATCTCTTATGGAAGAACCGTTGACCGTTACACAACGTCTGTACGAGGCGGGCAAACTAGACGTCTTCGATTTTCGATTCAATTTATCTCTGGACTACACATTCTGGTCAGGAATCCTAGGTGGCGCTTTTTTTACCGCCGCATCACATGGGACGGATCAAATGTTTGTGCAACGATATTTATGCTGCCAAACCCTCAAAGATGCGCAAAGAGCATTAATTGGCAGCGGACTGATCGTTATTGGACAGTTCCTTTTGTTTCTTGTAATCGGCAGTCTATTATCGGCAAGCTATGATGCCTTCCCCTACGGCGAGTTTACCCAACGAGCACGCGGTACCATGCAACCAGACCGCATCTTTCCACTGTTTATTGCGTTTAATTTTCCGATTGGACTTAAGGGACTCATGTTGGCAGCCATTATTGCAGCCGCAATGTCCACACTCTCTTCATCCTTGAATTCATGCGCAGCTACTTTTGTTGGCGACATCTACGCGAGAGGCATTAATGAATCAGGAACGGATGCTCGTGTTCTCCAGTTGTCCCGTTGGTCAACTGTCGTTTTTGCCTTGCTTCAAACACTTGTCGCTTTTTTTGCTGCAGGGCTCTCCGAGCGCCTCATCGACGACGTACTGCGTATACAATTCTTCACTGGCGGCGTTATGCTTGGCGCTTTCTTTATATCAGCCTGGTCCCGTTCAATACATCCCGCAATAGTGGCCATTTCGTGTGGCGGCGGCGTGTTCTTACTCGCGCTCCTAGCTATAACGACTTCTGTTTCTTGGCAGTGGTACACTCTGATCGGTTCGATCGTCACAATCATCCTAGCTCTCACACTTTTGGCTCTCTTTCCGGACAAAACGAAACCTACTTCTACAACTTCCTGATCTATTGCGATGTAGCACTATGAATTATCAATTTGTTCAGGCGCTTATTGACACGGCCAGAGTCGAAGGAATGGCACCGGCGCTCGTTGTCGACGTGGGGAACAGCAGAAGGTCTCTTTGGACTTACGCTGCTGGCCATCTCACTTATGACAACACGAGTCCAAAAACAACCTTGGATACCATCTTTGATCTCGCGTCATTAACCAAGGTTATCGCTACCACGACAATAACGATGCGTTACATCGACTCCGGCATCATAACGCTAGACGACAAAATCGGTGACCATTTGTCCGAATGGACAGGCGACGACAGATCCCACGTTACTATACGAGACCTGCTAAATCACTCCTCGGGTCTAACTGCCCATCTTCCATTTTTCAACGACTATCGAGGCCAAGCAGAATTTGAGGCGGCCATCTGTCAACTCCCTCTTGAATACAAACCAAAATCACAATCAACTTATAGTGACCTTGGTTTCATGCTGCTTGGTTTTATCCTTTCAAAACTCGACGACAACCACGATTCACTCAGCACTCAATTTGCTGACATCGTTGATGAACGTAATTGGGGTACGATCGGATACCGACCGCCTACACGCTGGCTGCCACACGTCGCCCCCACGGAACAGGACCCTTGGCGTGGACGTCTGCTAATTGGAGAGGCACACGATGAAAACTGTTACGCCCTTGGGAGTGTAGCCGGCCATGCGGGATTATTTGGCACCAGCACTGCGGTAGGACATTTTGCTCGGGACACACTGCGAGCACTCTCTGGAGAAGAGACTTTTGCGAGCACAAAAGCCGTCAGTACTTTTCGACAAAGGTCATCCGTCCCGAACAGTTCCCGAGCGCTTGGCTGGGACACAATGCTTCCCACGTCATCCTGCGGAGCGATCATGTCTTCCCAATCAATTGGCCATACGGGTTTCACCGGAACATCTCTATGGCTCGACCCGACCGCCGATCGTTACGTGGTTCTCCTCACAAACAGAGTATGTCCGACGCGGACCAATGACGCCATCTTGAGGTTCCGCCCAAAGCTCCACAATGCAATAATGGCCGTTTAGGTCTGGCGTTGGGATTCTGTATTGAATTTTAACGCTGAAAGAAGTGAGATTAACGTACGCTGGACTGCCCACCTCCGCTGCGACCAAGAGTCCCCAACCGACTGCCGCCCCGCCTTCCCATGCCATCCATAGCAGAGTCTTCCTGTGCCGCACCTGTCCTCTCCTGCACGTTAACCTGCCCAACAGTCTGGGAGTCTGGCGTATAGACGAACTCCCACTCGCTATATCTCGTGCGGCCGTTGTAAGTTCTAATCGATATGTCTGTATTTCTACTGGCGACACCTACAATGCCACCAAGAACGCCGCCAGACACGACATCATCTGTTTCGTTTCTATTACGGCCATCATCATTATCCGCGGACTCCTCTAACACCCGCTCTGAACCGGCTTCTAACGTCCCTGTCACTCCAATGACATCTCGCTGTGTTTGGAGCACTACTCGAAATTGGCCTTCTGCCATCATCGGATCGCGGTACCGCTTCCGCAAAAACCGACCATCTACTAGTGTGTCAATATCCGGTGGATATGCACCCGGCTGTTGCCGCTGATAAAGCAAGATCGCTCGAGCATATTGCTCGCCCCGAAAAATCAGCTCAGCCTCCCGTTCTCGTTTTAGCATCTGATTCCATGCGGGCAACGCCATAGATGCCACAATTCCAAAAATTGATATTGCCAACAGCAACGAAACCATCGCAAACCCACGTTCATTGACAAATTTTTGAGTTTTTAACAGTTGTTTATCCGCCATTGCTTCCACCCGGGATCTGCTTATAAATACGTGCTACTAGGCCTTGGAATCACCATCCTGAGTAGAGCGTGCCATCCAGTGCGCTCCCCTCGGCTCCACTTCGAACATCGAACAATCCCTGCCTGAAACCAGCATCTGTTTGCGTGTCCGTAAACATCGGAGACCAGGTCTCCGCAGAACCAGTCATCGGATCACTAGGTATTGACCGTATATATTCCTCAGTAACGAGATCCGACAAACTGACGGGGTACATCTCACGATCTGCGTAATACTGGTCAATTGCCTCACGCATTCTAAAAAGGTTTTCTTTTAATACTGCCTCACGCGTGCGCGTGACAGCGCTCCGATAGCCAACGAGAGCAATGGTCGACAAAACCGTAATTAGAGAAATTACAATAGTGAGCTCAATTAGCGTCCAGCCTCGATCACAGTTCCATCTCGCCATGACTACCAGTCCATATACTTCGTGCCATTTAATGATATTTTCGGCGATTTCGAATACACGTCATAAACGTTGTTCCCACTCCAAGTCCTAGCTCCTAGTTCGTCATCATAGCCACGAAGTCCCCAATCGCTACTCCTCATCATCGGATCAACGGGAATACGGCGTAGGAAGCGGATCTTCTGCCCATCTTCGCCATCAACTGGCTCAATGCCGGCAACCAATGTCTCCAAATCAGGTGGATACCCAGCATCTGCAGGTTCGACTGCGGTTCCCGCTATCACACCAAGATCTACAGCATCTTTATAGTCATCAATTGCTACTCTGAGTTCACGAAGCGCACGCCTTAATTCAACTTCTTTCTGCCGCTGCGTCGCTACCCTGCTTAACGGAATAACTGCAGAAGCTAGAATGAGAAGAAGGCTAGTGACAACCAATAACTCAACAAAGGAATAGCCTTTATCGTTACTAACCATGGTCGTTCTCAAACCCAACGATCGAAACCTTTTCCACATTGTAGGCACATCCCAGCCCAGATCTTCGCCACTACCTTTTTCCACAGAGGTTTCACTCGACCATTCGCTTTACTCAAACTCGGCGTCTTCGGAAAGATAGTACGTGGATAATCCAATATCTAGAACTTCTCCATCACTTGCAGTTCCATTACGCCGCAGCATAATTTCCTCAATAATCAAAAATTCATCTCCAACCTCAACGTCATAGATGAAGCGTCGCAGATCACGGTACTCACCTTGCAACAACATCGAGATGTCGAGTCGGCTGAGAAGGCTATCGTCGACAGCGATTGGTGACGAACTTCTCCGCTCCATGATTAGATCGTGCCTCGCCGCGAGTGCAGTAAGTCGAGCAAAAGACTGCACTCTCGCGCCAGCTAGCCCTTGTGGTAACACTTCACGATAAAATTTGTCCAGTTGCGCCTCCGCTTCGACTTTCGCCTGAACCATCTGGTTGATAGCCTGACTCTCTCTCGTCGCAGATTCGTGTTCGGTAATAACAGCCAGCCGCTCTAGCTGATTATTTTC
>Ga0310121_10006035_pt1 | contig 10268 bp, 7 predicted proteins | sample CB27_Tmax_986_MG_FD_203504 | JGI IMG/M metagenome (GOLD analysis project Ga0310121, IMG submission 203504) | Marine microbial communities from Western Arctic Ocean, Canada - CB27_Tmax_986 | ecosystem: Environmental > Aquatic > Marine > Oceanic | place: Canada: Western Arctic Ocean | collected... | reverse complement strand
CAAGATGTATCAAATCCTTTTCCTCTAATCCATTGTCCACCTGCTGCTTTCATTTGATATTCTCTTTCCGAAACATCATTTACTAATGTATAACCAGCAACATAACTTAAAGCTCTGGCAGCACTGACGGATCTAGCAGTATCTCCAATAACGATGCCTAGTTCAACTTCCCAATCTCCACAAATACTATCTTTTAACTTTGTACCTTTTTTACCTAGAATTATACCTCTAGGTAGCATAACATCATCATTTGGACCACTAAGTGAACTTGTAGGTTTCATAAACATTATAGGTTCACTTGGAATTGGACTGCCGGTCTCTTTAGCATGATCAACATAATTAAGGCCAATACAAACAATTTTACCTATTCCTGAAATAGGTACACCTAGTCTTTTCTTACCTTTAACTAAAGGCAATCTATTTATATTAACTGCAGACAATTTTTTTAATTTTTCTGTAGATAAAACCGATCCATTAATATCCGGCATCTTTTTAGATAAATCTCTAATATTTCCTTCTGAATCAATAACTCCTGGTTTTTCTTTACCCTTAATACCATATCTAACTAATTTCATTTTATTCCCCCTTTGTAAAAAAAATTTTTTATAAATAAATTTAGGTTTTGTAAATATAAATTCAAATATTCTATAAAAGCTTATAAAAAGTAAACATAAAATATATTTAAATCTATATAAATATAATATATATTAATATATCTTTGTATTATTGGGAGAATATAAAATGGAATCTTTAGCAATTCGATTGCACGAAAATGATAATGTAGTAACAGCTAAATCTGACATAGAGATAAATGTTAAATTAGATCATGAAAATATTAATACCAATCAACATATTCCTGTTGGACATAAAATAGCTACAAAAGATATCGCTAAAGGGGAAGAAATTATAAAATATGATAATATCATTGGGGTAGCTATAGAAAACATAAAAAGTGGTGATCATATTCATGTCCATAACACCGGAATGATAAACAGAAAAAAAGACTACCAATTTTCGAAAGGTTGCAAAGAAGTAAAAGTATTACCAGAAAATGAACGAGCTACTTTTATGGGCTACCGAAGAGCTAATGGTAAAGTAGGCACTAGAAATTTTATTGGCATTATTTCATCCGTCAATTGTTCAGCAACAGTTTGTAAAAAAATAGCAGATTTTTTTACTGAGGAAGCACTATCTGAATATGATAATGTTGATGGAATAGTATCAATTACCCATGGAACTGGATGCGGAATTAATAATAAGGGCTTAGGATGGGAATTATTACAGGCTACAATTGCAGGATATTCTAAACATCCTAATTTTGGAGGTTTAATTATTATTGGATTGGGATGTGAAGTAAATCAAGTAAGTGGAATGGCTCAATCTATGAGTTGGGCTAATTCAGATACATTTAAAATGATGACTATCCAAGAAGTTGGAGGAACAAGAAAAACTATTCAAGAAGGTGTAGAAATAATTAAACAAATGCTCCCTATTCTTAATAAGAGTAAAAGAGAGAAATGTCCTGCATCAGAATTAATTCTTGGTTTAGAATGTGGAGGATCAGATGCCTATTCTGGCATGACTGCAAATCCAGCCTTAGGGGCAGCTGTGGACTTACTAGTTAAAAATGGTGGAACCGGAACTCTTGCAGAGACTCCGGAAATATTTGGAGCTGAGCATCTATTGACTAGAAGAGCAATAAATGAAGAAGTAGGTCAAAAAATTGTTAACTTTATAAAATGGTGGCAAGAGGACTATTTGATAAAATTTGAAGAAAATAAAGAGCAACTACATCAAGACCCTTCTCCTGGTAATAAGGCAGGAGGATTAACAACTATTCTTGAAAAATCTCTTGGTGCTGTTGCAAAAGGCGGCACAACTAATTTAGTAGCTGTCTATCAATATGCTGAAAATATTAAGGCTAAAGGATTCACATTTATGAATACTCCAGGTTATGACGTTACAAGTGTAACAGGACTTATCGCTGGTGGTGCTAATATGATTTGTTTTACTACTGGAAGAGGCTCAGTATTTGGATGCAAACCAACTCCATCTATAAAACTAGCTACAAATGATGATCTATATAATAGAATGACCGAAGATATGGATATAAACTGTGGTAAAATTTTATTAGGCGAAGCAACAATAGGAGAAATGGGAGAAGAAATTTTCCAATTAATTCTTGATGTGGCTTCAGGAAAACAATCAAAATCAGAAATAAACGGTTTAGGAGATTTAGAGTTTGTTCCATGGCAAATGGGCGCTATAACTTGATCCCAAATAAAGACTTTAAAATAAGAACTATTATTAAATCTTTAGAAACATCTCCTATTCGAAAAATAGCTAACACTGCTATAGGGAAAAAAGATATAATCCCTCTATATTTTGGGGAAACAGACATAGCAACGCCTTCATTTATATCTCAAGCCATGAAAGATGCACTAGACGCTGGTCACACATTTTACAGTGCCAATCAAGGAGTCCCTGAACTAGTTAATATCATATCAAAATACTCATCTTCTTTACACAAAAAAAATATACCTCCTTCAAGAATAATGGTTACTTCTGCAGGAATGAATGCACTTATGATGGCTTCAGAAGCTATAATTAACCCTAAAGATAAAGTTATTTGTATAACACCTGTCTGGCCAAATTTTATGAGATGCATAGAAATTATGGGAGGGGAAGTAATAGAAATTCCACTAATTTATTCAGATTCAGATAATACATGGCAACTAAATATTGCAGAAATTAATAAACATATAAAAAATGTTAAAGCTATTTATATTAACAGCCCAAATAATCCTACCGGTTGGATGATGGATTCACAAGAACAAATGGCAATTTTAGAACTATGTAGAAAAAACAAAATATGGATAATTTCAGATGAAGTATATGAAAGAATTGTTTACGATAGAAATGTAGCTCCTTCCTTTTTAGATATATCTGATGAAAATGATTTATTATTAGTTGTAAATAGCTTTTCAAAGTCATGGGCTATGACAGGATGGAGATTAGGATGGATAATACTCCCTGAGAATTTGCTCCATATATTTGAAAAACTAAATGAATTTAATGTTGCCTCGCCTTCTTCTCCGGCACAATACGCAGGTATTACCGCAATTACAGATGGTGAAGATTTTATAAAAACCATGATCAATAAACTTGATGACTCAAGAAAACTTACAATTAATTATTTAAATAATTTTTCTCAGGTTATTTTACCTTTTCCAAAGGCAGCCTTCTATGCTTACTTTAAAGTAAAAAATATTACAGATTCAGAAAAATTTTGTTTTAAAACACTTACTGATACTGGAGTTGGACTTGCACCAGGTACTTCATTTGGTAAAGGAGGAAATAGTTGGATAAGAATTTGTTATGCTAAAAGCCCTGATTTACTAAACCAAGCTTTTGAAAAATTAAAACCAGCGCTAACTTAATGAAAATTTATAAAGCTACTGTAAAAAATATAAATATTGCTGCAAAACTTTTATTAAAGGGAGGAATTGTATCTTTTCCTACAGAAACAGTCTATGGACTTGGAGCATTAGCCTGCAATAAAGAAGCCATAGAAAGAGTTTATAAAGTTAAAGGAAGACCTAAGAATAATCCTCTAATAGTTCACGTTTATAATTTAGAGCAAATCTTATCTATAACTGAACACATTCCGAATGAAGCTTATAAATTAATTAGAAAATATTGGCCAGGTCCTCTTACTTTAATCTTAAAATATAAAAACTCTTCAAATATTTCTTCAATAGCCAGAGCTAATTTAAAAACAGTAGCCGTTAGAATACCTAATCATCCCGTTGCATTAAAACTCTTAAAAGTTGTTAACCAACCTTTAATTGCTCCAAGCGCAAATATATCAGAACACTTAAGTCCTACTAAGGCCAGCCATGTTTTGAACGATCTAGGTAACAATCTTAATGATAAAAAAGATATGATCCTTGACGGAGGAAGCACTAGTATTGGAATAGAATCCACGGTTATAGATTTTACAGGAAACAAACCTACAGTATTAAGGCCAGGAGGATTAAATATTACTCCTATTAATAAATATGTAAAAGTTTCGTATATTGAATCAAATGCAAATAATACTACACCTATTAGCCCTGGTTTATTTAAAAAACATTATGCACCTAACTCATCTCTTAGATTAAATGCAAAATTTCCCCTTGAAGGTGAAGCTTGGCTCGGCTTTGGAAAAGATCCCAAAAATATAGATAATTTCACTAAAATGAATCTTAGTTTAACAGCGGATTTGGATGAAGCCGCTATGAACTTGTTTGCAATGTTAAGATTATTAGATAAAAAAAATATTAAAAAAATTGCTATTAAAGAAATTCCAAATAAAAAAATAGGAATAGCAATAAATGATCGTTTAATTAGAGGCTCCTCTAAATAATCTTGATCTAAATCATTAAAGTTTTATATTCTAATTATTATTAATCAATAAGATAAAAACATATGAACTCTGAAATTAAACATTTAAAGCCATTAAAAGAAACTTTAGGTCCTAAAGGATGGATTGAAGACAAAGAAGTTATTGAACCATATCTTGAGGAGGAGAGAGGTTTATTCAGAGGAGAATCATCTTTATTATTAAGACCTCAAAATACTGAAGAAGTTAGTAAAATTTTAAAAATATGTAATGAATATAATATAAAAGTAGTGCCTCAAGGAGGAAGAACCGGATTATGTGGAGGAACAATTCCATCTGAAAACGGACAAGAAGTAATGGTATCATTAGAGAGAATGAACAACATTAAAGAATTTAACGAAGATAACTTTACAATTACGGTAGAGGCAGGCTGTATATTAAATAATATTCAAAATATTGTGGATGAAAAAAAATTTTTATTTCCTTTAAGTCTTGCATCTGAAGGATCTTGTACAATAGGTGGAAACTTATCTACGAATGCTGGAGGTATTAATGTTCTAAGATATGGCATGGCGCGAGATTTAGTATTAGGAATAGAAGTGGTTTTAGCTAATGGCGAAATATGGAACAATTTAACAAGCTTAAGAAAAGATAATAGAGGGTATGATTTAAAACAACTATTTATAGGAAGCGAAGGCACTTTAGGAATAATAACTTCCGCAGTCTTGAAACTATTTCCGGCTCCTAGACATATTGAAACAGCTTTATTTGCAATACCTAATACTGACGCTGCAATAGAACTATTTGGATTAGCACGCAATGCAAGTGCTGATTTACTAAATGCTTATGAACTTGTAAGCAGAATAGGAATGGAAATGGTTATTAAGCATGTGTCTGGAGCTAAAGAGCCCATTAAAGATAAATATAAATGGTATGTACTTTTAGAATTTTCTTCTTCTTCTAAAAATAATTTAAGAAAACAAATAGAAGATCTTTTTGAGTTGGCTTTAAGTAAAAATATTGTCTTAGATGGAGTAATTGCAGAAAGTTCACAACAAAGAAAAGAGCTTTGGGTTTTAAGAGATGGTTTGAATGAAGCGCAAAAACCAGAAGGAGGATCCATTAAACACGATATATCTGTGCCTATAAATAATGTAAGTAAATTTATAGATAGTGCTTCAAAATGTGTTGAAAAATTCATTCCACAATCTAGAGTAGTTGTATTTGGTCATATCGGCGACGGAAATATTCATTTTAATATTAGCCAACCTCTTAAACAAGATAAAAAAGAATTCCTTAGTAAATGGACAGATGTAAATAAATTAGTTTTTGATATAGTTAAAAATTTAGATGGAAGTTTTTCTGCAGAGCATGGTATAGGAAAATTAAAAAAAGAAGAATTAAAAACCTATAATCCTGAAATTGAAATAAGTTTAATGAAATCTATAAAATCCACTTTTGACCCTAAAAATATATTGAACCCCGGAAAAGTTTTATAAAATAATACAGAGGAAAATATGCATAATTATAACGCACCTATAGAAGATATTTTATTTGTAATAAATCATCTAAATTCACCTACTCAAAATAAGAATGAAGAATACTCTGATACAGATCTTCTAAAACAGATATTTGAAGAAGCAGGTAAATTTGCCTCTAATGTTTTAGCTCCTCTCAATAGAGTTGGAGATAAAGAAGGGATTTCTTTAGAAAACGGATTAGTGAGAATGCCTGCTGGTTTTGTAGATGCCTATAATCAATATATCAACGCTGGCTGGGTATCAGTCGCAGGCTTAAAAGAATATGGTGGACAAGAAATGCCTTGGAAAATTGTAGGGGGCTTAAACGAAATTTGGCATGCCGCTAATATGAATTTTTCTAATAATATGATGCTAACACAAGGTGCAATAGAAGTAATAGAAGCATATGGAACAGAGGAACAAAAACAAAAATACTTACCAAAAATGATTACTGGGGAATGGTCAGGAACTATGAATCTTACAGAACCGCAAGCGGGCTCTGATCTATCTTTGTTAAAAACAAAAGCTATTCCTAATCATGACTCATATAATATATATGGAAATAAAATATATATTACTCATGGCGATCAAGATATGAGTAAAAACATTATTCATTTAGTATTAGCAAGGCTTCCAGATGCACCTAAAGGAAGCAAAGGTATATCATTATTTATTTCTCCTAAAAACTTGATATCTGAGGATGGAAGTTTATTAGAAAGGAATGATATTAGAGTAGTTTCTATTGAGCATAAACTTGGAACATTAGCCAGCCCTACTTGCGTATTAGCCTATGGAGATAATGACGGAGCGATTGCGGAATTAATTGGTCCCGAAAATGGCGGGCTTAAAACTATGTTTACAATGATGAATAATGCTAGATTAAATGTAGGAATTCAAGGAGTCTCAATTGCGGAAAGAGCTTATCAACAAGCCTTAAATTTTTCCTTAACTCGTATGCAAGGGAATTCTATTGATGGTGCTACTCAAGGAACAGTGGCTATTATTGACCATCCAGACGTTCAAAGAATGTTAATGGATATGAAAGCCAGAACAGAAGCAATGCGTGCACTAGCATTATATACAGCAAATGAGTTGGATTTAACTAAAGATGATTTATCAGAAGAAGCTAAACAAAAAGCACAAGAGAATTTAGATATATTAATACCAATAGTGAAAGCATGGTGTACAGATCAAGGTGTATTGATTGCCTCTACAGGCGTTCAAGTACATGGAGGCATGGGCTATATTGAAGAAACTGGGGCAGCGCAACATTATAGAGATGCAAGAATACTTCCAATATATGAGGGAACGAATGGGATTCAAGCATTAGATCTTTTAAGAAGAAAACTTACAATGGATGATGGAAATGTATTTAAAAGATTTTTACATGACATGAAAAAAGATGCACATGATTGCACATCCATTAAAAGTGATGAGTTAAATTATATTGGAAACAAACTCATTAATGCTCTTGATATACTGGAAGAAACATCAGATAAACTTCTCTCTATGTGGAAAAATAATAAAAGGCACGCTGCATTTGGTGCCACGCCATTTATAGATATGTGTGGAAGTATATTTGGAGGATGGATGATGGCTAAATCTGCATTAAAAGCATCTCAGTTATTAATAAATAATAATAAAGATAAATTTTTAATTTCTAAGATATCTACAGCTTTATTTTATACTGATACTGTTTTAGAATCTTCTTTAGGTTTAAAAAATGTAGTAATTAATGCTCATAAAAATGTGGATAATCTATTATACAATATAAAAAGTTAGTCCGTTAAATCTGCTTGTGCTGATAAAGATAAGTTTCCATGTTGATCTTTAATCCATAAATCCAAACCATCAGAAGTTTTAATAGCTTGGGCAGCTATTTCTCCGCCCACAAAAACTGGTCTAAGTAATTTAAAACTAAACTTATTAAGTTTTTGTCCACTAGCTTTAATTATATTATTAGTTAAATCCAATAAAAATGTTGCCATTAATGGGCCATGAACTACAATTTGAGGGTAACCTTCAACATTAGTTGCATAAGGAAAATCATAATGAATTCTATGCGTGTTGTGAGTTAAAGCTGAGTAACGAAACAACATTTCTGGAGAAGTATTCCATACTTTTTCATAATCACAATCATCTGGCAATTTTATATCTATGTTAGATTTAGCTTTCTGTGTGCTTTTTTCTTCTCTGTAAACTAGATTTTGAAATTCATTAATTAACACACTTTTATCATTAGAAATTTTATGCTTAATCCTTAAAAAAGTTAAATTTCCTGTAGAACCAACTTTATTTTTAATGGATTCAATAGTAGATATTTTTTTTACTTTTTCCCCTATTAGCAAAGGTTTATTATAAGTAATTTCTCCTCCTGCATACATTCGAATAGGTAGTGGTATTGGTGGCATAAAACCTATTCTTTTTTCATGTCCATCAGGACCTAAGTATTTTTGTAAGGGTAAATTTAAAAAATATAACCAATGCCATCCATATGGGACTTCTTTAAAACTTGTAACATCATAATCAAATACTGCGCCCATTGCTTTAATATGTAATTCATTAATATAATCACTCTTCTCTACAGACTTACCTATCCAATTATTCACATTTTCACTATTACTCATTAAACTCTTCTCTTATATCTATAGAATTTTCACCAACTTTTGGAACCTTAGTTATAATATTTTCTTCCCCTAATATTATAGATGGAGGAGCAATTAATTCTACTTCTTGATCTCCAATAATGCATTTTATTTTTCTTAATTGTGGATGATTTTTTAAATCTTCAATAGCATTTAATACGCCACATGCTATTTTTTCTTTTCTTAATCTTTGAAGCAATAAATCCTTATCATGTTTAATAAATTCACTTGAAATAATTTTATCCAACTCAATTCTATTGTTAACTCTTTTTGTAGGTTCGTTAAACCTTGTATCAGAGAATAAATCATTTAACATTAATACGCCTGAACATAATTTAATCCATTCTCGCTCATTCTGAATAGCAATTAAGATTTTCTTTCCACATTTAGAATTATATGCGCCATAAGGAGCAATAGAAGGATGAGATAAACCTACTCTTTTTATAGATCTATCTCCATATACTGTTTGTAAATAAGGAACATTCATCCAGTCAGCCATTCCATCAAATAATGAAACTTCAATTCCTGTTCCTTTTCCAGTCTTTTCTCTAGAGTATAAAGCTTGTAAAATTGATGAATGAGCATTCATTCCACATGCTACATCACATACTGACACACCAACTCTACCTTCTTCTTCTGGAGTGCCTGTAACACTACATAGACCTGTTTCCGCCTGAACTAATAAATCATAGGCTTTCATATCTCTGTAAGGACCAGTTTGTCCATATCCTGAAATATCGCATGTAATTAATTTTGTATTTAAATCTCTCATAGCCTTGGATCCTAGACCTGCTCTATCAGATGCTCCCGGAACTAAATTCTGAATATAAATATCAGCTGAAGAAATAATTTTTTTTAATAAAATAAGGTCTTCTCTATTTTTAATATCTATAATTAAAGACTCTTTTCCCCTATTTAACCACACAAAATATGCACTTTCACCTTTCACATCTTTATCATAATATCGAGCAAAATCACCTTCTGCTCTCTCTATCTTTATAACTCTTGCTCCTCCTTCAGCTAATCTTAATGAACATAAAGGTGCTGCAACTGCCTGCTCTAAAGAAACTACTAATATTCCTTCTAATGATTTCAATGTTTTCTCCTAGTAAGACTTTTTAAGTCCTAACACATTTTGAGCTATAAAGGCCAAAATTAAATTTGTTGATATAGGAGCAATTTGATAAAGTCTAGCTTCTCTATATTTTCTCTCAATATCATAATCTTCTGCAAAACCATATCCTCCAAAAGTCTGTATTGCTGCTTCTGCTGCTTTCCACGATGCCTCTGAAGATAATAATTTTGCTATATTAGCTTCTGTTCCACAGGAAATATTGTTATCAAATAACTTTGCCGCTCTATCAACCAATAAGGCTGCAGCTTCTGTTTCTGCATAAGCTCTAGAAATAGGAAATTGTATTCCTTGATTTTGACCTATTGGCCTTCCAAAAACTACTCTTGAAGAAGCATATTCTGTCGTTTTATCTAAAAAGAACTTTGAGTCCCCAATACATTCTGAAGCTATTAATATACGTTCTGCATTCATACCATCTAATATATATTTAAACCCTTTGCCCTCTTCTCCTATTAAACCATCAAATGGGATTTCTAAATCATCAAAAAATACTTCTGTAGTAGCATGATTAATCATTGTTTTAATTGGTTTAATAGTTAAACCATTATTTTTTGCTTTCTGCATATCTATAATAAATAATGATA
>Ga0310121_10006034_pt1 | contig 10270 bp, 7 predicted proteins | sample CB27_Tmax_986_MG_FD_203504 | JGI IMG/M metagenome (GOLD analysis project Ga0310121, IMG submission 203504) | Marine microbial communities from Western Arctic Ocean, Canada - CB27_Tmax_986 | ecosystem: Environmental > Aquatic > Marine > Oceanic | place: Canada: Western Arctic Ocean | collected... | reverse complement strand
GGATCTCCTCGGGCGCGTCTCCGATCTGCCCGTTTACAAGCTCCTCGGCGGCTATCGCGACCGCGTCAAGGCCTATTGCAGCACCGCCCCCAACCTCGGCGGCCCCGAGGTTTACGCCGAGCACGCACTGGAGGCCAAAGAGCGCGGTTACACCGCCTTCAAGGTCCACGCCTACATCTACTGGGACCCGCACACGCAGCAACCCGCTCCCGGCAAACCGGCCTTTCCCGACGAAGACGTCGCAGTCTGCCGCGCCGTGCGCGACGCAGTCGGCGACGGCATGGTCCTTATGCACGACCCCTGGGGCGTCTACACCCTCCAGGAGTCCATCTACGTCGGCCGCGAGCTGGAGAAACTCGGCTATTACTGGTTCGAACAGCCCATGGAAGAGCGCCGCATGGAAGCCTACGTCGAGCTATCCCGCGCCCTCGACATCGCCATCCTCGCCCCCGAGTTGGAAGACGGCGGCCCCTTCACCCGCGCCTCCTGGATCAGAGCCGGCGCCGCCGACATGGGCCGCATGGATGTCGGTCTCGGCGGCATCACCGCCACCATGAAAACCGTCCATCTCTACGAAGCCTTCGGCCAGCAGTGCGAAATTCACGTCGGCGGATTTGGCAATCTGGCCGTCCTGGGAGCTACCACCGAAGAGACCTGTCAATACTACGAGCGCGGCCTCACCCTGCCCGGCGTCGACCGCGACGCCACCCCACCCTACCTGCACTCGCCCTGCGATCCTATGGACGACCAGGGCTACGTCCACATCCCCCAGGGGCCCGGACTCGGCATCGAGCTCAACTGGGACTACATCGATGCCAACCGCGTCGAAGGCTAGCCGGCCGCCTTACCCACCGAATCGTCCGATGATCATTATCCAAATCTCACCTTCGCTCCAACCGGTAGGTGGCCTCAATATGCAGTTCATCGAATTCGCTCGTTCACCGATCTCATGTCAATCGCGGGAATACACTCCGTTCACGACCACTTCGCCGGGCCAGTCGCCGGCGAGGACGGCGAGGGCGTTATCGACGGCCATCTCGCCCGTGATCTCCATGGTTTCTTTGGTGTTGCCGGCGAGGTGGGGGCTGGCGAGGACGTTGGGCAGGCGCACGAGGGGGGAGTCGCTGGCGGGCTCGGTGGCAAAGACGTCGAGGCCGGCGCCGGCGATCTGTTCGGAGCGGAGGGCGATGGCGAGGGCGTGCTCGTCGATGAGGGCTCCGCGGGCGGTGTTGATGAGGAAGGCGGTGGATTTCATGGCGGCGAGTACGCCGGCGTCGATCATGCCGGTGGTGTCAGGGGTGGCGGGGAGGTGCAGGGTGACGAAGTCGCTCCTGTAATAGAGTTCGTCGAGTGTGACGGGCTGCACGTCGGCCTCTTGGACGCCAGCCGGGTCGACGAACGGGTCGTAGCCGATCACTTTCATCCTGAAGGCAGCGGCGCGGCGGGCGACGGCACGACCGATGCGGCCGAGGCCCAGGATGCCGATGGTCTTGAAGTGGATGTCGTTGGCCAAGATGGGCTTCCAGATGCCTTGCTTCAGGGTGGCGTCGTTGGCGATGAGCTTGCGGGAAAGGGCGAGCATCATGGCGAAGGTGAGATCGGCGACGGTCTCGGCGTTGGAGCCGGGGGTGGTGGCGACGACGATGCCGCGCTCGCGGGCGGCATCGATGTCGACGTGCTCAAAGCCGACGCCGGTGCGGGATATGACCTTGAGGTCGGTGGCTGCGTCCATGACGCGGGCGGTCCACTGGTCGGCGTTGTGGGCGATGACGGCGTGGACGCCGCTCACCTCGGCGAGGAGAACTTCCTCGGTGAGGGGAGGCTCGGCGGGGCTGATGGCGATATCCCAGCCTGCATCGGTGAACTTGTGCATGAGGTTGGGCAGCCAGAGCTCGGCGGTCAGGCGGCCTATGAGCACTTTCGGCAAGGGTGAGCCTCGATTCGGGTGGTTAATTGGAGGGCCCGCTCAGTTTGGGCGACGGTACGGGGTGGGTCAATGGGAGATGCTTTATTCGATGGGGTCCGGTAGGTTTCAGGTCACGATTGGCGGATCGCGGTGACACCGGAACGGCAGGAATCACATGTCGGTGCGGGAGCTGGAGGGAGTCCGGTGAGCAGCAACGTTCGGATTTGCGCCAACTGCGGCCCGATTGAGCGCGGCGGCGCTGTACATCGTGGACATCGAGACGGACCAACCGGTCATTGACAAGCTGGTGATTGAGGCAGGCTTCGGGCTCGGCGTGTGGGGCGAGGTGTAGTCGTTACCGCCTGATGCCCTGGAGGAATTCGTTGGCGCCGTTGGATAGCCAGGGGAGCCAGTTGGTGCCGAGGAATTGGACACCCATGTCGAGGAATTCCCTGCATCGAGCGGTGTCGCCAACGCCGCCGGCGACCTTCCCGGCGGCCACGATTCGCTTCATGGTTTCGGCGATGAGATTTTGCACCCTGGCATCATGGTAGTCGAGGATGCCCATGCTCTGGCCGAGGTCGCCGGGAGCGACGAAGAACACGTCTATTTCGTCCACGGCCAGGAGCTCGTCGAGGTTATCCACGGCGACGACATCTTCGATCATGATGACGATCATGGACTGGTCGTTGGCCTTCTCGACGAAGCCGCCGACGCCGAAGGACTGCCGGCTGGAGAAGTAGCCGCGGTGACCGAGCGGATGGAACTTAGCTGCCTGGACGACTTCGCGGGCTTCGTCGGCGGTGTTGACGTGGGGGACGACGATGCCCATGGCGCCGACGTCGAGAGTCCGGTAGATGATTCCGGTTTCGATTCGATTCACGCGCACCAGAGGGGTCATTCCCCAGAGATCGCAGGCGCGGGTCAGGTTGGGGATGTCGCCGTAATCGACGTCGCCGTGCTCGGCCTCGAGCCAGACGCAATCGAAGCCGAGCGGACCGACGAGATCCACCATGTCGGCGGACATGGGTGAACCCTGGATGCAGGTGACCACGCCGCCGGCGGCGAGTTTATCTTTTGTCCTGTTCGGTCGAATCTCGGCCATGGATCGCTCCTTCGATTGCGGCGATCCCCATCGCTTTCTATTGTCACAGGCCCGGACCGCGGGAACGCGCGACCATAGTATCCGGTTCCCCGGCGGCGCGTCTTGTGTCGGCGCGATTGGGCCTACGGGGGGGGCTGGCCCCCACGGTCCGCCGGAGGTTCGGGCCCGTCGCCGCGCTCCACCAGCACTGCGCGGCCGAGGGCGGGATTGATGCGGGCGGCGTCGAAAAACGCCCGGTAATCCGCGTCGCGGTGGGAGGTGGAATCGGATGGAATGATTCATGCCTCCGATTGGGGTATGAGCGCAGGTGGGCATTTTATCGGTCCGGGGCGGTTCGGGATGATGCGGCGGGCGGGTTTTGCTAAGGTTGGAATCCACCGGCAACCAGAGTAGCGAGGGAATTGTGAACGTCGTGATGATCATGAACGACACTCTGCGCTACGACCACGTCGGCGCCAACGGCAACGACTGGATCCAAACCCCCAACCTGGACCGTTTCGCCGCCGAGTCGGCCGTTTTCGATCGCCACTACCTGGCCTCTTTCCCCACCATCCCCAACCGCCACGAGATCATGAAGGGCCGCGTCGGCGCGCCGTTTCAGAAGTGGGGCCCGCTGGAGTGGGATGTGCTGACCCTGCCCGAAGTCCTGCGCGATAACGGCTACGTAACCATGCTCATCAACGACACCCCGCACCTCATCAACTACGGCTACGGCTTCGACCGGCCGTTCCACGCCTGGCAGATGATTCGTGGCAACGAGGTCGACCGCGTCCGCACTGACTACTTCGAAAACGCCGAGTTCCTGGTCGACGACAAGGTCCAGGACTCGGAGCGCATGTCCCTCTACCACCGCCAGACCAAGGACCGCCTGACCGAGGCCGATTGGTTCGCCCCCCAGGTCATGCAGGCGGCCTCCGACTGGCTGGAGCGCAACGCCGGCCACGACGATTTCTTCCTCTGGATCGACTCCTTCGACCCCCACGAGCCCTGGGACCCGCCGCAGCACTACACCGATCTCTACGATCCCGGCTACGACGGCGTGGTCCCGGTCTGGCCGCGCTTCGGCGATCCCGCCGACCTCTACACCGAGGCCGAGATGAAACACATCCGCGCCCTCTTCGCCGGGGAAATCACGATGGCGGACCGCTGGATCGGCTGCGTCCTGGACACCATCGACCGCCTGGGCCTGCGGGAAAGCACGCTGGTCATCATCGTCTCCGACCACGGCTTCGGCCTCGGCGAGCACGACTACCTGGGCAAGAAGCCCATGTACCCCGAGACCAACCACACCATGCTGATGGTGCGCCACCCGGAGGGCATCGGCGCCGGCAAGCGCATCCCGGCCCTCGCCCAGCACCCCGACCTCACCCCGTCGCTGCTGGACATGCTGGGCATCGAGCCGCCCGAGGCAATGGAAATCCAGGGCAAGTCGTGGTTCCCGGTGCTCAAGGGCGAGAAGCGCACCCACCGTTCCTCCGCCATATCCGGCACCTACCCGACCTACGTGCCGCCCGGCTCCGAGTTCAGTCGTTTCATCGGCCCCAAAGGTGGCTGGACTGGCATCACCGCCACGGGCAAAGACTGGTGGCTCATCGACAACCCCGACCCGGACCTGCGCTCGCTCTACGACCTGAACGCCGACCCGGGATGCCTCAACAACGTCCTCGCCGACCATCCCGAGGTTTACGAAAAGCTCCACGGCGAGATCCTCAGTCACATCCGCCGGACCAAATCGCCGTCCTGGGTTCGCAAGCTCTGGATCGACGGTGACGAAAGCGTGCGCCCGCCCACGCCGACGGCCTGGTTCAACCCGGTCGCCTTCGTCCGCGGCCGGCCCCACGCCAACCCGCTGGACGGCAACATCACCCCGCCGAAATAGCCCGCCCCGCCCACCGGGGCTACGCCGGGACGATCAGGCTCCGAACGGCGCCGGCGGCCGCGTGTCTGCCCAGGGCGCGGCGGACTCGAACGCCGCCGAGGCTCGCAGTACGGTGTACTCGTCGAACCGGCGGCCGACAATCTGCAGGCCGACCGGCAGGCCGTCGGCGGTGAATCCGCAGGGCACGCTGGCCGCCGGCTGGCCGGTCATATTGATCGCCGGGCAGAACGGATTCCAGCCCAGGTTCTGGCTGCGGAGACCCGGGTCCTCGATCGGCCGCGCCGGGACCGGCATCGTCGGCGTCAGCAGCAGGTCGTAGCGCTGCATCAACTCGCCGAACCGCTCGCACAACTTGCGACGCAGCCCGCTGGCCCGTACGAAGTCCGCCGCGCTCGCCTCCCAGACCTCATCGACCAAGTCGATGTAACCCGGATCGATCCGGTCGCGGACCTCCTCCAGGTCGTCTTGCCGGATGGCGGCGTAGATTGAACTGCTCACCAGCAGGTAGTCGTCGGCGGGCGAGTCGATCGCGAAGTCGGTCTCCTCGACCACGCAACCCAGGTCGGCGAAAACGCGGGTGGCGCGCTCGACGATCGCCGCGATCTCTGGCTCTACGTCCGCGTGACCCAGCGCCGGGCTGTAGGCGATCCGCAGCTTTTCCACGCCTTCGGCCGAGGCCGCTTCCAGGAACGGTCCCGGCGGCGCCGGCAGCGAGTTGATGTCGCGGTCGTCGGGCCCGGCCATCACATCCAGCATCAGCGCCGCGTCGGCCACCGTGCGGGTGATCGGCCCGGACACCGACAGCATCTCCATGCCCTGGTCCATCGGGTACAGCGGCACGCGGCCCAGGCTCGGCTTGAGGCCGTAGACACCGGTGAAAGACGCCGGGATGCGGATCGAGCCGCCGCCGTCGGAGCCCTCGGCCAGCGGACCGAGCCCGGACGCCACCGCGGCGACGGCCCCGCCGCTGGAGCCGCCGGGAGTGCGCTCGAGATTCCACGGGTTGGCCGTCGCCCCGAAGATGCTGTTGCGGGTCACCGCTAGGTGACCGAACTCCGGGGTGTTGGTCTTGCCCATGATTACTGCCCCGGCGGCCCGCAGACGCTCCACCAGCGGCGCGTCGTAGTCCGGCACCCAGTTCTCGAAGAGGGGCGAACCGTGGGTCGTGCGGATGCCTTTCGTGGCGACCAGGTCCTTGATGGACACGGGCACCCCGTGCAACGGTCCGGTCTCCGCGCCCCCGGCAATCGCCGTGTCGGCGGCCCGCGCCTCGTCCAGCGCCCGGTCCGCGACCACCGTGCAGTAGGCGTTGATCAGCGGATTCAGCCGCTCGATGCGATCCAGGACCGCCTGCACGACTTCCAGCGAGGACACCTCGCCGTCGCGGATCATCGCCGCCAGTTCGACGGCCGGCGTGAAACAGATATCCCGGGTTGTCATGGCGTACCTCCCGCTGCGCGTGATCCCTGCCGACCGGATCATATCCCTGCGGCGCTCGTCATCCCGCCAACCGGCCATCCGTCGGGAAATCCAACCCGCGCCTGCGCTAAAGTCTCTCCCCACCGGCAATCCAGGAAACGAGGCCCTCCATGAACGTCGTCATGATCATGAACGACACCCTGCGCTACGACCACGTTGGCGCCAACGGCAACGACTGGATTCAGACCCCCAACCTGGACCGCTTCGCCGCCGAGTCGGCTGTCTTCGATCGGCATTACCTGGCCTCCTTTCCCACCGTTCCCAACCGCCACGAGTTGATGAAGGGCCGGGTCGGCGCGCCGTTCCAGAAATGGGGCCCGCTCGAGTGGGATGCCCTCACCCTCCCCGAAGTCCTGCGCGACAACGGCTACGTCACCATGCTCATCAACGACACCCCCCACCTGATGAACTACGGCTACGGCTTCGACCGCCCCTTCCACGCCTGGCAGATGATCCGCGGCCACGAAGTCGACCGCGTCCGCACTGACTACTTCGATGAGATCCAGTGCCCGGTGGACGAGAAGGTCACCGACTCGGCCCGGATGTCCCTCTACCACCGCCAGACCAAAGACCGGCAGACCGAGGCCGATTGGTTTTCGCCGCAGGTCATGCAGGCGGCCTGCGATTGGCTGGAACGCAACGCCGGTCACGAAAAATTCTTCCTCTGGGTCGACTCTTTCGACCCCCATGAGCCCTGGGATCCGCCCCAGCACTACGTTGACCTCTACGATCCCGGCTACGAAGGCGCGGTTCCGGTCTGGCCGGTCTTCGGCGACACCGAAGGTCGCTATAGCGACGCCGAAATGAAGCATATCCGCGCCCTCTTCGCCGGTGAGGTGACCATGGTCGATCGCTGGATCGGACGGGTGCTCGATACCATCGACCGCCTGAATCTGCGTGAGGACACCCTGGTGGTCATCATGTCCGACCACGGTTTCGGCCTCGGCGAGCGCGGCTTCCTCGGCAAGCGCCCCCAGTTCCCCGAGACCCTCCACACCCTCATGATGGTCCGCCATCCGGAGGGCATCGGCTCCGGCAAACGGATCCCGACCATTGCCCAGCATCCCGATTTCGTGCCCTCGTTGCTGGATATGCTCGACATCGCGGAACCCGCCGAAATGGAAATCCAGGGCAAGTCCTGGTTCCCAATTCTCAAGGGGGAAAAGCGCGTCCACCGCAAAGTCGCGATCGCCGGAGTGTTTCCGAACTACATCCCGCCCAACGCGACCTTTAATCTGCGCCGCATGGTCGGCCCCAAAGGCGGCTGGTCGGGCATCACCGCCGTGACCCAGGACTGGTGGCTGGTCGATAACGTCGACCCCGAGCTTCGCTTGCTATTCGATCTCAACGCCGATCCCGCCGCCGAAATCGACGTCTTGGCCGACCATCCCGATATCTATGAAGAACTTCACGCCCACGTCCTGCGCCACATCCGCAGCACCAAGTCGCCGGCTTGGGTGCGCAAGCTCTGGTTTGAAGGCCCCGAGGGAGTCGAGGCCCCGACCGATACGTACTACTTCAACCCCATCGCCTTCAAGCGCGGCCGTCCCCACGGCAATCCACTGGACGGCAACGTCACGCCTCCGAAATAGGCCCGTCCGTCCCGCCGGCGGGACTACCCGGCGGGTTTGACCGGCGGTTTGGCGGCTTCCAGCGCCGCGAAGACCATCTCGTGGGTCGGCCACTCCAACTGGTTCTTGCCGATGAAGACGAATCGCACGATCCCGGCGCCATCGATCAGCACCGTCGACGGCCGCGCCATGTTCCATGACTCGACATTGATCCGCACGTACACCCCGTAATCCCGGATGACCGCGCGGTCCTCATCGACCACCACCGGGAAGGGGAATTGCTCCCGCTCGGCTAACTTCCGAACCGCGCCGAAGCCCTGGCCGTAGATCGCCACGATCTGGATGCCGCGGCGCTCGTATTCCTCGAATCTGTCGCGCAACCGCGCGAGATGCTTCTCGCAGTTCGGTCACCAGGTATGGCGTAGGAAGACCAGCGCCACCGCCCGCTCGCCGCGGTACTCGCTCAGCCCGAATGTCCCGCCGCCGGTCTCTGGCAGCGTGAAATCCGGCGCCGGCGCGTCGACTGCCAGGGTGGTTGTCCGGGTCTTTTCAGGCAAGTGAGCGGACTCGTTTCAGCGGACTGGCGACCGCCAATCCTATCCCTCAAACCGGCACCGCCGCCTACCAAAAACTCGCGATTTGCGCGGCTCCCCGCGCTAGCATGGACGGCGGACCCGTTTCCCGTGCCGGTAGCCAACCCCATGTTCCCGTTCATACTTCTTATTGGAACGAAATCGGTGGTCGCCGATGAAAGCGATCTGGGTGAGCACTTGTGCCCGGTGTGTGGGGTGCGGCGGTCGTTTCGCGTGTAACACGCGTACCAGGTGCCGACGCTGTTTTTCATCCCGATTCCGGTGGTGAGCTTCCTCCACCGCTACTTTGAGACGTGCGACGTCTGCGGTCACAGCCAGCCGATGGAAGTGGGCGAAGTGGACGAGCTGGCGCGGATCGGTGGGGTGACGGAGTAGGGGGCGAGCCCGGGAGGGAGGGTGGCCTTAAGACGGCCGGCGGGCGGGTCCCGGAAGCAGGCGGTTGCCGCCGGTTGCCAGAGCTAGAAGGGCCGGCGGGCGATGGAGCAGACCTGGCCGGTGGGGCCGGATTCGGAAAGGGAGAAGAGGTAGTGGACGAACTCGGCGACTTCGCTGGCCGGCTTGACGATCTCGCTGGGAGCCTGCGGCCCGGGCTTGTCTTTGAAGGCGGCGAGGACTTCTTCTTCGCTCTGGGCGTTCATGGACCAGTCGACGATGAGGGTGGCGACGGGTCCGGGGATTAGGGTGTTGACGCAGATTCCGCGGTCCCAGACCTCCAGCGCCAGCACGCCGGTGAACATGTGGACGCCGGCTTTGGAGGCGTTGTAGGAGGAGTGGTTGGGAACCTTGCTCTCGCCGGCGCCGGAGCCGGTGTTGAGGATGATGCCGCCGCGGGGCATGTCGTTGATGAAGGCGCGGGCGACGTGATAAACGCCGGTGAGGTTGATGTCGATGACGCGTCGCCAGGTGGCGGGATCGCTTTCGGCGACGGGGACGCTCTCCAGGCTCACGCCGGCGTTGTTGAATAGCAGGTCCACCGGGCCCAGTTCCTTCTTGACCTCGGCGGCGAATGCCTCGACCTTGTCCCACTTGGCGACATCGGTGGGCACGGCGACGACCTTGCGGCCCATTTCCCGGACCTCGGACGCCAGGGCTTCCAGCTCATCGGCCGAGCGTGAGCACATGCCGATGTCGGCTCCGGAGCGGGCCAAATCCCGCACGACGGCCCGGCCGATTCCACGACCGGCGCCGGTGACGACTGCTACTTTTCCGCTGAAATCTTTGTTGGTCATGCGTCGCTTCACTAGGCCTCTCTGCTGAATATTTGCAAGTCTTTGGCTTCGAATGGGTGTTTGGCCAGCTCGTCGTGGACCAGCTCTACCCCCAGGCCGGGTCGGTCGGGGACTTCGATGTAGCCGTCCACCACCCGCGATGAGCCGATTACGACTGTATCCCGCCAGTCCACATCCCAGGGGGTGAACATTTCCTGGATCATGAAATTCGGGGTCACGGCGTCGATGGCCAGACAGGCGGCGGTGGCGACGGGGCCGTTGGGGTTGTGGGGGGCGATGGCGACGGAATAGGTCTCGGCGACGGCGGCGATCTTCCTGATTTCCTCGAGGCCGCCGCAATGGCAGACGTCGCACTGCAGAACGGTGGCGGCGTGCAGTTCGAGCAGCTCGCGAGCGTCCTGCCGAGAGTACACGCGCTCGCCGGTGGCCACGGGGATGGAGACGGCGTCGGCGAGTTGCCTGAGGGCGGCGTGGTTGCCGGGGATGACGGGCTCTTCGTACCAGAAGC
>Ga0310121_10006032_pt1 | contig 10272 bp, 8 predicted proteins | sample CB27_Tmax_986_MG_FD_203504 | JGI IMG/M metagenome (GOLD analysis project Ga0310121, IMG submission 203504) | Marine microbial communities from Western Arctic Ocean, Canada - CB27_Tmax_986 | ecosystem: Environmental > Aquatic > Marine > Oceanic | place: Canada: Western Arctic Ocean | collected... | reverse complement strand
CTACGAATCGACCCATGCAAACCGCCGACATCAGACAGCGATTCCTCGACTTCTTCAAGGAGAAGGGTCACGAAGTGCGCCCGAGCTCATCGCTTGTGCCGGGGGATGACCCCACGCTGCTCTTCACCAACTCGGGCATGGTTCAGTTCAAGCGGATATTCCTGGGGCAGGAGAAGGTCCCCTACGACCGTGCTGTAACCTCCCAGAAGTGCGTGCGCGCCGGCGGCAAACACAACGATCTCGAAGAGGTGGGGGTAACGACGCGCCACCACACGTTCTTCGAGATGCTCGGCAACTTCTCGTTCGGGGATTACTTCAAGAAAGACGCGATCGCATTCGCTTGGGAGCTGATGACGGAGGTGTACGGGCTCGCTCCCGATCGCTTCTACGCGACCGTCCACCACACGGACGACGAGGCGGCCGAGCTTTGGGCCACTGAGGCGGGTTTTGCCGCGAATCACATATACCGGCTGGGCGACAAGGACAACTTCTGGCAGATGGCCGACACAGGTCCGTGCGGCCCGTGCTCGGAGTTGCACTACGACCTGCGCGACGAGCCCACACCCGTCACGAGCACCGAGAAGTTCGTCGAGCTCAACGAGGCTGGCATCATCGTCGAGCTCTGGAACCTCGTGTTCATGCAGTTCGATCGTGACACCTCCGGCGAGCTGACTACGCTTCCGGCCGCATCGGTCGACACGGGGGCCGGACTGGAGCGCATCGCCGCAGTCCTTCAAGGTGTGGACTCCAACTACGACATCGATCTGTTCGCACCGCTGCTCGAGCGCGTCGTCGAGCGCGTCGGCCGTGACTACGACCGTGATTCGGATGAGGGCGTCAGTTACCGAGTGCTAGTAGACCATGCGCGTGCGGTCGCTTTCCTGCTCGCCGACGGCGTGTTTCCATCCAACGAAGGGCGTGGCTATGTATTGCGCCGCATCCTCCGGAGAGCGGTCCGGCACGCGTGGCTGCTCGGCCGCCGAGAACCGACGCTGGTGGGCGTCGTAGAGGCGGTCGTTGACAGCATGGGCGACGTGTACTCCGACCTTGTTCACCGTCGCGAACACCTGGTACAGACCACGCTTGCGGAAGAGGAGCGCTTCTTGTCGACGATCGATGGCGGCATGATCCGCTTCGACGAACTCGTGCGGGCCGAGGGAGCGACGATTTCGGGTGAGGAGGCTTTCAAGCTTTACGACACGTTTGGCTTCCCGCTCGATCTCACTCAGCTCATGGCTGAGGATCGCGAAGTCACGGTCGACGTGGAGGGCTTCGATAAGGCGCTCGAGCGGCAACGGGAGCGGTCCCGCGCTGATCGAAGCGCCGCCGGCCTCGGCGTGGACTCAGCCCAGACCGCTGAATATTGGACGACGCTGTCGCAGCGCCAGCAGACGTTCGTCGGATACGAGTCGCTGACTGCCGATACCGATGTGCTCGCTTATCACATGGGGGACGACTCCCTCGGGCTCGTGCTGGAGCAGAACCCGTTCTATGTCGAGAGCGGTGGGCAGGTCTCTGACCAGGGCACGGTGCGAGGAGACGGATGGAAGTTGAACGTGGCCAACGTGGTGAAAGTCGGGTCGTTGACCGCGCTCTTCGGGCCCGTCGAAGGCGCGTTCCCCAACGCCCCGGAATCCGTCCGCGTCTCGGCAGAGGTCCCTGCTCGTGCACGGCGTGATACTGTTCGCAACCACACAGCGACGCACCTGCTGCACGCGGCACTGCGAGAGGTTCTCGGTGCGCACGTCGTCCAGCGCGGGTCCCTCGTGGCGCCTGACCGGCTCCGGTTCGACTTCGCCCACACGGCCCCGATGACGAGCGAAGAGCGCGATAGGGTGGAGGCCATCGTCAACGATGGCGTTTGGGCCAACCATTCGGTCGAGATCAGGTACCGGACGTACGAAGAAGCCGTGCAGGCCGGGGCGATGGCTCTCTTCGGCGAGAAGTACCCGGACGAGGTCCGGGTCGTGAGCATCGCGGGAGTGAGTATGGAGCTTTGCGGAGGGACGCACGCGAGTCACACCGGTGAGATCGGTCTCTTCCGCCTGGTGGGCGAGGCGGGTGTTGCCGCTGGTGTACGTCGCGTCGAGGCACTGACCGGCCCGGGAGCCTTCACCTATCTCAAGGAACAAGAGGCGAGACTCGCCGAGGTGGCTTCGGTATTGAAGACCCAGCCCACGCATCTCGCCCAGCGCGCCGAGCAGCTGCTCCGAGAGCGTGTCGAACTCGAGGGCCTGCTCCACGAGCTGCGGGTCCAGGGCGGTAGTGGTGAGCAGGAAGTGGCGGCTGAAGTGATCGAGTTGGACCAGGGTTCGTCCAGCTACAGGGGTATTCGGCTGAGAGCCCGCAGCGCCGACGACGCGAGGCAGTGGGGTGATGAGTTCCTAGCTGCGGGCGAGTCGGGCGTGGCGGTGCTCGTAGCAGATATGCCGGGGGACAAACAGGCGCTCTTCGCGTTCGTCAGCGACGACCTGATCTTGTTGGGTGTGCGCGCCGATGCGGTCGTGCGCGAGGTGGCCACGTTCGTCGGAGGGCGTGGTGGTGGTCGTCCCCACATGGCCCAGGCGGGGGTTGAGGACCCCGCACGCATCGACGAAGCGCTGCAGTCGGGTGCGTCGGTGGTTCGGGACCTACTCACGGCCGGCCCGGCGTGAGCGATATCCGCGCGTGGATTGACGCGCGGCGGGCGGCTGCGCCGATGGACCTAGGGCGGTGGTTGCACGCTGACGCCGAGTCGGGCTCGATGACCGAGCGCATCACACTCCTGGCTCGAACGGCGCTCGATGAAGCCTGCTCCCGACCCGGCCGCGTACGGGAAAGTGCATTCCAGCTGCTCGCGGCGGATGCTCTCGTGACGTACGCCTGTGAGGCGGCCCTCGAGGAGGTGGATCCTCCCGCTGCACTACGCACGATCTTGCTCAGGACAGTGAGCTAACGTTGACGGACGTGGATCCTGGCTCCTTCGCCGATATTCACAGTCACCTCGTGCCTGGGGTCGACGACGGTGCCCGTGGCCTCAAGGACACGCTCGCGTCGGTCGAGCGCATGACACGGCTGGGCATTCGGAAAATCCTCACCACGCCTCACTTGAACGGAAGCGTTACCCGGAATGAAGAGGGAATCGAAGCTCGGCTGAGTGAGGTCGACGAAGCGTTCGACCGGGCTGCCACAGCCGTGGCAGCCGATTTCCCCGAGATCGACTTCAAGCGCGGCCACGAGGTGATGCTCGACATCCCTGACGTCGATTTCTCAGATCCGCGCGTCCGACTTGCCGGGACCTCTTTCGTGTTGATCGAGTGGTCGCGTCTTCACGTGCCGCCGGGCACGACCAGAGTGCTCGAGCGCATCATGAGTGCCGGATACCGCCCCATCATCGCCCACCCCGAGCGGTACATAGGCATCGATCGTAAGCTGGGAGTGATCGCCCGGTGGCGGGAGGTCGGTGCCTATCTACAGATCAACCACGGTTCACTCAGCGGCCGCTACGGTGCCGCTGCCAAGGGGATTGCGGCGCGCTTGCTACGCCGTGGCTGGGCCGACTATCTGGCGTCGGATTTTCACGCCCAGTCGCAGGCCAGGATATACTTCAAAGAGGTTTGGGAGCAGCTCGAGGCGCTGTGCGCCGGGGAGTCCCTCACGAACCTCTGTCTCACGAACCCGAGCCGTGTGTTCAAGGATGAGATCCCGCTTCCCGTCCCACCGTTACCGCCGGATACCGGGCTGTGGGCACGAGTGAGGGGCATGATGAGCTCAGAGCTACCTTGAGTATCCCCGATGCGGTGATCCATGGGCGTCTGAGCGCGCTGGCGGCCCTCAGCCAGGAGGTGTCGCACTCGATGGCCAGCGAGATCCAGGCGCTCGCAGACCGGGTTCTGGAGACGATCCTCGGCGGAGGCAAGGTCATGTTCTGCGGGAACGGCGGCTCCGCAGCGGAGGCGCAACACCTTGCTGCGGAGTACGTCGTGCGCTTCTCCCGAGAGCGTCGTGCGCTCGCGGTGCTTGCGCTCACCACAGACACGTCGGTGCTTACTGCCGGCGGGAACGACTACGGATACGACACGATCTTCTCCCGCCAGGTCGAAGCGCTCGGTCGGGCCGGGGACCTGTTGATCCTGCACTCGACCAGTGGAGAATCCGACAACCTGATCGCCGCAACGGAAGCGGCTGACCGGCTCGGGATCTTCACGGCGGCGCTGCTCGCCAAGGGGGGGGGACGTCTGCGGGAGCTCGTTGACCTCCCGCTAGTCGTGCCCACCGTGTCCACCGCACGGGCCCAGGAACTGCATCTCGCGATAGGACACATCGTGTGTGAGATCGTTGATTCGGCGGTTTCCACAAGCGACTGATCCGACGAGCCCGCGGTTGCGCGAGGCGTTTACGAGTACACGAAGGTTGGAGGCGGATGAACGACCTGATCGACCTCAAAGGGAAGACAGCGGTGGTTACCGGTGGCTCGCGTGGAGTAGGCTGCGCCACCGCGCTTCTGCTCGCCAGAGCGGGCGCATCAGTGGGCATCGCTTTTCGAAGCCGTCAGGCCGAGGCCGACACCATGGTCGCTCAACTCGAGGGGCTCGGCGTGCACGCGTGGGCGCAGCAGGGTGATCTCGCTGACGCTGCGGACGCGGAGGCTCTTTTCGCCCGTGCGCGGGAGGAATTCGACGGCCTCGACATCTTCGTCGGCAGCCACGGAATCTGGCAGCCCATCGATACGCCCCTGGCTCAGATGACCGACGAGCAGTGGCACAGCACGATGAATACGAACCTGCACTCGGTGTTCTACACGTGCCGGGCGGCGGCCCGTGTACTGCGGGACCACGGTCGCCTCGTTCTCGTAGGCAGTACTGCAGGGCAGCGCGGCGAGGCGTATCACGCCGACTACGCGTCCACCAAGGGCGCGATGATTTCGCTGGTGAAGGGATTCTGCATCGAGCTGGCGCCTCGAGAGATTACCGTGAACTGCGTCGCGCCTGGTTGGATTGATACCGAGATGTCTGGGTCCGCGTACGAGGGTGAGGAACGCGAGCGCATTGCCAAGTCGATCCCGATCGGTCGGATCGCGGGCGCGGAAGATGTGGCCGGCCCGATTGTGTTCTTGTGTTCGAGACTCGGCCGGCACATCACCGGAGAGATTTTGAACGTAAACGGAGGTGCTGTTCTGGTGGGGTGAACACGGCTCGTCCCTCAGCGCCACCGGCGGTCAGTTGGATTACCCGCACGCTGGAAGATGCCGGGCACGACACGTGGGCTGTCGGGGGTGCGGTGCGCGACGCGCTCATGGGGCGTCCGTCCGGCGACTGGGACCTGGCGACGCGGGCGCGTCCCGACCAGCTTCAAAAGCTCTTCCGGCGGACGGTGCCGATCGGAATCGTGCACGGCACGGTGGGGGTGCTGGCGCGGGATGGCACCATGCTCGAAGTCACCACTTTCCGGAAGGATGTCGAGACGGACGGTCGACACGCCGTGGTCGCCTTCGCGGACCGCGTGGAGGACGACCTTGCCCGCCGAGACTTCACGATCAACGCCATCGCGTGGCATCCGCTCCGTGAAGAGTTGCTAGACCCATTTCGGGGCATCAAGGACCTCGAGGCCGGCGTCCTGCGGACCGTCGGTGTCGCGGCTGACCGGTTGGCAGAGGATTACCTGCGGGTTCTCCGGGCCTTCCGCTTCGCCGGACGCTTCGCTTTGAAGATCGAGCACGAAACCTGGTCCGCTTTGTGTGAGTCCGTGCGTCACTTGCCGTCGCTCTCCGCGGAACGAATCCGAGAGGAGTTGGTGAAGGTGCTGTCGGCAGATCCCAAGCCCTCCGGCGCGCTCATGCTGTACGCCGAGTCGGGTGCTCTGTCGGTCTTGTACCCGGATCTGTCGGAGTTGCGGGCGTCTCCCGCCGGTGGCGATGCGTGGTCCGAGAAGTTGGCCAGCGTCGACCAGCTCCCTCCGGGCCGACCCTACTTACGGCTCGCCCAGCTCCTGTGGGGACTCGATCCATCAGCGGTAGCGCGGGTCTTGACGCGGCTTCGGCTCTCCAATGCGCAGGTTGACGAGGTTGCGCGGCGAGCCGGATGCGCTGAAATGCCTTCCGCGGGAACCGATGACGAAGCGTTTCGGCGCTGGCTGAGCGCCACGGGGCCGACTCGGCTCGCGGCGGTCGCTAGATTGGGTCTGGCGCGGGCGCGGGCGAGACGCCAGGCGGGGCATGTCGACACGTGTGACGCGGTGGTCGCAGCGTGGCGGCGCGCGCGCGCAGTGCTCGCCACCGGACCCGCACTGTCCGTGGCGGAGCTGGAATTCGATGGGCGCGACTTGATCCGCATGGGACTACAGCCGGGACCCAACTTCAGCCACATCCTAGATGATCTGCTCGATTTCGTGCTCGCAGATCCCACTCGCAATCGAACCGAGGTGCTCGAGAGCCGTGTCGGGGACCTCGCAGAGAGCGACGATGGCTGAACTCGACCTCTTTTCCGCGGACGAGAGCGAACGCGCGGTAGACGCCGAGCACGAATCGGGACTGCGCATGAACGCGCCGCTCGCCGCTCGCATGCGGCCGAGAACCCTGTCGGAGTTCAGGGGTCAGGAGCATCTGCTGGGCGAGGGTCGGGCGATCCGCGCGATGCTGGACCAGAGCTCGCCGAAGAGCATGATCCTCTGGGGACCACCCGGTAGCGGAAAGACGACGCTCGCCCGTCTGATCGCTGCCGAGGCCCAGGTCACGCTCGTACCGTTGAGCGCCGTGAGTGAGGGGATCGCCCGAGTGCGCGAGATCATGAAGCAGGCGGGCACTCGACTTCAGGCCACTGGGCGTCGAACGATCCTCTTTTGTGACGAGATCCACCGCTTCAACAAAGCGCAGCAGGACGCTTTCTTGCCACATGTGGAAGCCGGCACGGTGATCCTGATCGGTGCGACCACTGAGAACCCGTCGTTCGAGATCGTCCGACCATTGCTCTCGCGGGCGCCGGTATACGTCCTGAACCCGCTCTCGCCGGAGGCACTGCGTGCGATCCTAGACAACGCGGTCACGTCTGAGGCGAGGGGGCTCGGTGACTCGGGCGTGCGCTTCGCGAACGACGCTCTGGTCTTCATCGCTGAGGCTTCCGATGGGGACGCACGTCGGGCGCTGGGCATCGCGGAGGCGGCGGCGCATGTCGTCGGCAAGGGGGGTACCGTCGATGTGGTGGCGGCCCGAGAGGCGCTTCAGCACCGCTTCGCCACCTACGACAAGGGCGGTGAGGAGCATTTCAACCTCATCTCGGCGCTTCACAAAGCGGTCCGGGGAAGCGACCCCGATGGGGCCCTCTATTGGCTCGCCCGCATGATCGACGGTGGAGAAGACCCGCTCTACATCGCGCGCAGGTTGGTCCGCATGGCCAGCGAGGATGTCGGAATGGCGGATCCGGCGGCGCTCCATATAACGGTTGCGGCGCGGGACGCATTCCACTTCTTAGGATCGCCGGAGGGCGAATTGGCACTCGCCGCAGCCACGATCTACCTCGCGACCGCGCCGAAGTCGAACCGGGTGTACGAGGCGTGGTCAGCTGCCCTGGAGCGCGCTCGCGACACGCCGGGCGAGGGAGTACCGCTTCACATCCGCAACGCCCCGACGGATCTGATGAAGGAGCTTGCTTACGGCGAGGGCTACAGGTACGACCACGCGGAACAACACGGAGTCGCCCCACAGACATACTTGCCCGACCGTCTGGCCGGGGAGGCGTTCTACACGCCGAGCCGATTCGGCTTCGAGAAGACTGTCGCGGAGCGACTCAAATGGTGGGCCCAGCGGCGCGTCGAGTCTGGGGCGGAGGACGAAGGAGCTGGCTGACGGTCGTGGGCGCTTCTAACCGCCGCACCGGTTGAGTATCCTTCTCATTCAAGTACTGAGGCCGTGCTACGGATGTCACAATCGCGGATGAACGGCCGCAGGTGTGCGGAGGTAGCAGGATTCCGACTCAGCTCATCGACATGCGCACGCCGGTCGAGCGCGCGGTGCTGGTTGGCGCGCCGCAGGGCGAGCTCGCAACGCGTCTCATAGAGGAACACCTCGAAGAGTTGGCGCGTCTGACGGCTACGGCGGGCGGCGAGGTGGTAGGCACCCTCACCCAGCGGATTTCCAAGCCAAATCGGCGCTTCTACGTGGGGAGGGGCAAAGCGGACGAGCTCAAATCGCTCGTGAGCGAGAGAGAGGGCGAGCTCGTGATCTTCGACGAGGAGCTCAGCCCTGCCCAGGGAAAGAACCTCGAGGAGCTTCTGGACGTGCGCGTGATGGATCGCTCCGAGCTGATCCTGGACATATTCGCGACGCGCGCACGATCGAAGGAGGCGCGCATGCAGGTCGAGCTCGCGCAACTCGAGTACCTTCTTCCACGACTCCGCCGCATGTGGAGCCACCTCTCCCGCATCCGTGGTGGCATCGGCCTACGGGGGCCCGGCGAGACCCAGCTCGAGACCGACCGCAGACTGATCGGCAAGCGGATCGTCGACCTCAAAGGGAAGCTGCGCCAAGTGGCCAAGGCGCGGGAGATGCAGCGCAAGTCTCGTGCGGGGAGCTTCCGGGCCGCTCTAGTCGGCTATACCAACGCAGGTAAATCGTCCTTGTTGCGAGCGCTCTCGGGGGCCGATCTGCTCATCGAGGATCGTCTCTTTGCCACGCTCGACTCGGCGACCCGGAAGGTCGAGTTGGGAGCGGGACATGAGGCCCTGCTGACCGACACGGTCGGGTTCATCCGAAAGCTTCCCCACCATCTCGTTGCGTCGTTCCGCTCGACGCTCGAGGAGGCGCGGGAGGGGGATGTGTTGCTGCACGTGATCGATGCTTCACACGCCGACTGGGAGGAACAGCGGCAGGTGGTGAACGACGTTCTCGCGGACCTCGATCTCACCAATAGCGACAAGATTCTGGTCTTTAACAAGGTAGACAGGATCACGCACGCGGAGGAGGAGGTGTTGCGTGCCCGGATCCGGGTGTTAGAGGCGACGCCGGCGGTTTTCGTCTCCGCCCACGATGACGCCACGCTGGGTGCCTTGCAGAAGACACTGATCGCGCGTCTCCGGGCTCGACTGGAGGAAGTTGTGGTCCGCGTGCCTGTCCAGGACGGACAGGCAATCGCGGCTATCTACCGCGAGGCTGAGATCATCGACCGCGCAGATGAGGACACGGGTGTGCTTCTTACAGCGCGGATTCCGGCGCCACTCCTGGGCCGTCTCCGGAGCCGCGAGGGCGTACAGGTGGAACCAGTAGCGGCATCGTGACATCTTCGCGAGTTCGGCGAGGCCCTTCTTCGTGGGCACGTTCGAAGTGAGCAGTCCCCAACCGGCTGAGAGAAATGCGTTTCTACCTCAACATCGATCACGTGGCTACGGTGCGGCAGGTGCGCGGTACAGACGAGCCCGATCCCGTTCGGGCCGCCGTGCTTGCGGAGCTGGCGGGTGTGGACGGAATCACGGTGCACCTCCGTGAGGACCGAAGGCACATCCAGGACCGCGACGTGCGGCTGCTCATGTATACGGTGCGCACCGGCGTGAACCTGGAGCTCGCGGCCACCTCGGAGATCCTCGACCTTGCGTGTGAATGGCGCCCGTTGCAGGCGACGCTCGTGCCCGAGAAACGGGAGGAGCTCACGACCGAGGGGGGACTCGACCTGAGCAGCGGTAGACAACTTCAAGTCGTAGGCGACGCGCTCGCGCGCCTCGAAGGAGCGGGCATCCGAACCTCACTCTTCATCGATCCCACACCTGAGGCGATCCAGGCTGCTCTGGAACTGGGGGCGGACGCGATCGAGCTGCACACCGGCGAATACGCGAACGCCCGGGGCGCTGATCGCATGCACGAGCTCGACCGATTGGAGAGCGGGGCGTCGCTTGCGAGCAAGCTCGAACTGGCGGTACATGCCGGTCACGGGCTCACGTACGAGAACGTGCACCACGTCGCAGCCATACCGGAGATCGAAGAGCTGAACATCGGTCACAGCGTAATCGCGCGGGCGGTGCTCACCGGCATGGAGCACTCCGTGAAGGACATGTCCAGGATCCTACGTCGGGCCCGGCGGCTCCGAGCGTGAAGCACTGGGAAAAAGCTCTCTTCGGGGTAGCGGTCACCGTCTTTCTGCTGTGGTGGATCCTGCGCGACGAGGACCCCTCCGAGGTCTGGACGAACATCCTGCAGGGCGACTTCGTCCTACTGTTCGCAGCAGTCGGCGTGGCGACTTTTGGGTTCTTGATCCGCGCACTCCGGTGGAGGGTTCTGCTGGCTCGCGTCAACCCTGACACGCGGCTTGG
>Ga0310121_10006031_pt1 | contig 10272 bp, 7 predicted proteins | sample CB27_Tmax_986_MG_FD_203504 | JGI IMG/M metagenome (GOLD analysis project Ga0310121, IMG submission 203504) | Marine microbial communities from Western Arctic Ocean, Canada - CB27_Tmax_986 | ecosystem: Environmental > Aquatic > Marine > Oceanic | place: Canada: Western Arctic Ocean | collected... | reverse complement strand
TGAATTTCCCAAATGCCATTTGATGTAGTTTATCAGGTGATAATATAGTAGAACTTTGAACAAATTCCATAGCTTCAACTATGAATTCTGGGGCTTCAATCCAACCAATTCGTCTACCTAAGCTTCTACACCATTTTGAATTTGTTCGTAACGAAATAAAATTTTCAGATGGGGACCATGAGAAATATTTTGGGTGAACATCACCATATACTAATTCTTTGTAAGCAAAATCTACTATCAGATACGCACCAATTTTTTTCACTGCATTTAATGTGGCTTGTACAAATTCATGAGATAGTATTTTTGATGTAGGATTATCGGGTGAAACCAACATTACTACCTTAGGTTTATTTTTTAAGATATAATTAGAAAATTCTTCAATTTTTTTATCTGCGTTAAATTCCCATTTTTCTTCATCAATAACTGAAAAACGTAGAATTTCAATATCGGGTATTCCATTAACTAACTGCGCTGGGTAGTTACAATATGATGGATCCAATAGTAATATTGTATCGCCGGGATCTAGTAATACTGTAAACAAATCATTGGTAAGTTGTGTTGAACCTAAACCAACGGCAATTTCTTTTTCATTAAGATCTATATTATACAAATATTTTTCAAATTTACATATTGCATTCCTGAACTCTCTATCACCTATACTAGTAGAATAACCTCCAGAAGAATGAAAACGTTGAGGATCAGATAATATGTATTCATATGCATTTCTTAGATCTTCTGGGGCTTCGTGATTACTCCAACCACCAGCAAAAGAAATTAAATCCTCCGGATTTATTCCAAAATTACGAATGTATTGAGGGTCACCATAATTCATGATTTCTTTAATTGGAGAAGGTTTACGCTTGAACATTTTTACTTTTTTTGATAAATTATTAGAATTATCCATGATCGAAGAAAACTGAGATATTATAAATAAATCTTCTTCATGAATTGTGTATGTTGCAGAAATTTGGAATAGGAATAGATATTGTAAAAATTGAACGATTTCAAGATAAACCGTATTTAAAACACAAAAATTTTTACAAAAAAATTTTTTTAGATTCTGAGATAAAATATTGTTTAAAACACAAAAATTCTGCAATACATTTCTCTGGAAAATTTGCAACGAAGGAAGCCGTGAAAAAATCAGTTCATCAAAGAATTAATTTTCTGGATATAGAAACATATCATGCAAACTCAAAACCAAGAATAAAATTAAAAAACAAACCCAATTATAATTTTCTTGCGTCTTTAAGTCATGAAAAAGAATTTGCTATAGCAGTAGTGATTTCTGAAGAATTTAATGTTAAAAAAAAATAATATGTATATTAAATTTGTAGTACATCACGAGCTGAACTAAATTTGAATTTTTTTAATAAACTTTCAAATTTAGATGAAGCATTTGATAACCCCCAGTAATAATGCCATGCATATTGAGGAAGTTTTGGCATCTCAGGATCAAGATCTTTGGGATGAATATAACACATTGCGGGAAAGTCATTACGATTAATTTTCTTTATCGCTAATTCTATCAACTGAACAGGTAAGAACCGTAAGTAAAAACCACCAGCAGTAGGAATGTTTCTAAATGGAAATTTTAACGCTAATGGAGGAATTTCAAAAAAATCACCGCTATTGCTCTCTAACAACGGATTATTTTCAGAAATTTTATAGATATGTCCAATTGCATCAGGAATTCCATATAGTGGAGTTTTTACGGGGAAAATACTTGAATCATATTTTATGTTTTCTTTTAAAATATCAAAAACCCATAAATTTTTTTTATTTATCGAAAAGAATGGTGCACGAAAACCAAGAATTTTTTCATGAGTAATAGAATACAAAATGTCTAAAGATTTTTTAAAATCTTGTTCAAATTCTGTTTTGTTTAGATTACGTGCATCTAAATGAGCATATCCATGACTAGATATCTCATGACCTTTTGAAATTATTTCCTCTATTAGTTCAGGATGTTTTTCTGCAATATAGCCCAATGTAAAAAAAGTTGCTGTAACGTTATATCTTTCAAATAATTCTAGTATTGATTTTGTATTTGTTACTACTCTACTTTCGTAATTTTCCCATTCCGAAAATGGAAGATCACAAAAATAATCCTCTAAATCCACCGACATAATATTTGTAGTAGTCATCAATATTCACTATTTCTAAATAAAATGTCAATAAAGGGATTTATTTTTACGACTAAATTAGTAGTTTACTACTTAAATTAATGCTAAATGGAATTTGGATATGATGAGTCTTCAGATCATGAAAAAATTAGGAATTAACAAGAAAATATTTTTATCAATTTTCTTTATATTTTTAACAATTTTTGTATTCTCTTCAGATGCTCATAGATATAGTGGAGATGAAGATTGGCAAAATTTACAGGCTATAAGAATAGTAACATTAGAGCCGCACCCACTTTATGTTGATGAAGAATCAAGAGGACGTTTTGAATACCCAGTATCTTATCCTCCAGCATGGCAAGGGCAAACTTGTTATAATTATATAATGTGTTCACCCGCAAGAATTGGTGCTAGTGTAACAGAAGTTCCATTTTTATTCATAAATCATAATTTTCCTATTATCACTGAGGATACTGTAACATGGACAATTGACGATTTTAAAGATTTACATTATGTTAATTGGCGAAATAATATTAATCCAGATTTTACATTTTTAGAACTTTTTTATGGACCGATATTTTCAGCGCTTTCAGTAAGTGTATTTTTTCTAATTTGCCGTAGTTTTAATTATGAAATTAGAACATCAATAATACTTACTTTATTACTTGGATTAACAACAACAATTTGGGCATATTCACAAACAACATTAAATTCAGTACCTATGGTGTTTATGGTTTTACTTGGATTTTATTTTTTTAGAAGATTTCAAAAAAATGATTCTCCAGTTAATTTAATTTTTTGTGGTATGTGTTTAGGATTTGGATTTATGGTGCGAGAAGACATAGCCATACTTATAATTATCTTATTGGGATTTTTTATTTACAATTTAAGAAAAAGAGATGGAAAGATTAAGAAATTTTTATGTTATCTTGTACCACAAATTATATTTTATGTAGGTTTTAAAACATTACATCATATAGGTTCAGGTGGTGTTGGACAATTTATTGATGATCCTAGAAATTTAGCACTTATAACTCAACCAGAAGTAACTGTTGAGACAACTCTACATGGAATGTCAGGATTATTAATTAGTCCAGGAGTAGGTTTGTTAATTTTTGTACCTATACTCTTTACAATGTTTCTTGCATTTCCCGATTTTTTTAAAAAACACAAACCAGAGACGGTTTTTATTTTATGCCTGACTACTTATTATGTATTTCAAATTGGTTCGTTTGAACATTGGCATGGAATGGTTAGTTGGGGTGCAAGATATCTACTTCCATGTATACCGTTCCTATTATTACCACTAGGAGCAAGTATAGAATCTAGAAAAGGCAAAAAATTAATGATAATTATTCTTATTCTGGGTAGTTTAGGGTTTTTGAATAATTTAGCATACTTAGCACAAGATGTAAGCTGGTTTGTTTGGGCTAAAGCTGGTCATGAATTAGGTTTGTATAGCTTGGGCAGTGTTATGACACCATTATACATACACGCTGCAACACTTTGGACATTTGAATATAGTCAGTTAACAAATAGCATTATGCTACTTTTCACAAGTTTTTACCCAGATATATTTTTGCTCAAGTTAATGGGTCCAGGAATTTTTGCAGCTGCTATTTTTTCATTATTGTTGGGGCAGGGATATTTGTTTTATAGAATATTAAATCGTTATAAAAAATCAAACCTAGAAGCGTCTAATAGAATATCATAAAAAGATTAACAATTGTTATCAGCTATTGTAAGAGCCCAAATCCACCATTTTTCTTTATAGCAAATAAGCCTACCAAAATACCAAACCATCTAGTAAATAATCTAATTATAATTACGACAGAAAAAGAAGCAGAAAATTCTACGCCTAATTGTTGTAAAGATACTCCAAACGATCCTTCTACAACACCAGTTCCTAAGGGTAGAAAAGATGCGTATCCTAACACAATTGCACTAGAGTATATTGGAATTACGTCCAGAATTTGTACAGCATTAATTCCATAACCATGCATTATAAAAAAAACTGTGATAGACTCAATTAACCAAAATGAAATAGATAGCAAGGAAGAAATTACTACAGCTTTTCCACTAGTAGATTTTTTTATTGTGTCAAATGAATCAGTTAATGGTTCACTAAAACGAGAAATAATTTTAAACTTTGAACCAATTTTTAAGAATTTAGTAAATAATTTTTTTGAGTTTGTTATAGTAAATAATACAATTAAAACCACGCCGAATATACATCCAAGATATAAGCTGATTATTTGGAACGACAAATTTAGAAAAAATAATCCTCCAAATAAACATAAAGAAACTAGTCCGATTCCTGTGTAAAGCCACTCAGATATTATGATTGGGCTTGATTTTGACCTTGATATATCATATTTATTTTTTAATATTTGTACCTTGACAAAATCTCCAACTTCACCTGGAATAAATGATAAACCAAATCCTGAAATAAATATTGAAAAACTAGACTTGGTTGGGATGTTGATATTTACATTTCTTAATAAGAAATGCCAACGTAAAAAAATAATTAACCAACCAAAAACAACCAAGGATAATATTATTGGTAAAAATTCTATCTTAAAATTTAACAACTTGTCAGAAATTACACTAAGATCAGAAAAAAATAAAAATGCAGAATAAAAACTTATAAAACAAATAAGCACAATAATTAATTTGTTAATTAGTTTCATATTGAGTTCAATTCCTTGTCAAGTTTTGTAGAATTTTGTTAATCATATTATTTCGTAATTTTAAGAATCCATTAACAATCGTTTTGTGGCATCTGAATAAAACAATCGTTCCGGATCATATTTTGCTTTTAAATCTAATATTTTTTTATATTCTGGATACATTTTTTCGAATGCCCACTTAGGTAGGAATGCATGCTTTGAGATGTATATTTTACCATTAAATTCTAAAATTATATTTAACAATTCTTCCGAGTATTTCTCCTTATCTGATTTTTTAAAATTTTTTAATGGAAAATTCATAGTAATTGATAATCCATCTTCTGAAAATGATAAAAATGACGAATCGCTTTTGTGTCGCTTAACACCACAGATCCATGGCTCACGATGATGATTTTGACTGGTTGATATTAATCTAGAAAAAGCTTCAATCGAACTCTTTTTTGGAAAGACAGTATGAAATTCTAAAAAACCAGCGGGATAATATAGTAAATTGATTTTCGGTTTAGCAGAATGTGGGTATTGGTATTCGGGAAATGACACTGGTAACTTTTTTGGTTTTGATGAAGAATAATGAAATTTGTTAACTATGTTGCAAGTTCTATTTCCCCATACCAGTCTTACAAGTGACCAAAATGTTTCCGGTGAAAATGGTCCAATATGTGATTGATGGTTGAGAAATTTTCTGAATTCACTGGTCGAATGTCTAGAATCATCTAGATAATTTGAAACTTCCATAAGTCCTCTTCCAAAGGAATCTCCTCTTGCAAATGGATCAATGGTTCCATATGAAAAATCTGTCTCTTTCTCATCTAATGAATAAAATTTTTCTTCCCACTCATCAAGTGTTTTAATTTTAATGGAATTAATTTGTACCATAGTTGATGGAATACGTTTTAGTTTCATTGTAGCTTCTACTATAATTCCAAGAAAACCTAATCCCCCTACTACACCATTAAAAAGTTCAGGGTCAACATTACGATCTATTTCAATGATAGTTCCGTCTGCAATTAATAACTTTAGTGAAATTATATTTTGACTAAAATTTCCTTTACTCCATGAATCTTTTCCATGAGTGTTACTAGAGATCATTCCGCCAACTCCGTCATTAACAGAACCAGATAATCCAACTAAACACCAATTCTTTGCTAGTATTTTTTCCAGTAGGTCTCCTATCCGTATTCCAGATTCTACAGTAACAATACCCTTTTCCACATCAAAATGTTTGATTGATTTTAAATTTGATATGTCAATTAACAATTGATTCGAATTCATAAAAACATCAGTGTAGCTATTTCCACCTGCCTTGATAGCTATTTGTAAACCATGATTTTTTCCAATAGCAAGACATTGTTGTAATTCTGTAATATTTTTGGGTTTCATAATATATGCATTAACAGATTTAGTTAATCCCCAACAAGTTATGGTTGTAAGTTTAGGCAGATTCATGAACTAACCATGAAAAGTTTTGGAAAACTGCTTTGTTATGAATTCCGTTATAATTTTTCTAATTCCTTTCTCAAATGCATCTTCAACGCTATCAAAAAAATAATTGATTTCGTCATCTTCCATAACTAAAGAGGGTGTAAACAAAAATGCAACTTCGTCTGCATTAGCAAATAACACATAAATTTTTTTATGCCTATACATCCAATCAGCCAAGGAAGCAACAATTAATTTTGAAAGAAATTGCTCATCTTTGTTCATTTCTAGAGGCAATAATTTGAGTAATCTACTTAGAAATGTCTTTTCTGTTTTAATGAATATTCCATGTAACGCACCAGATCCTCGGCATTCAATTATTTCGTCTGGAAATCTATCAATTAGTCTCTCACAACGTAATTTTGTAGTTTTTTCAATTCTGAGACTTTTTTCTCTATAATTCTCTTCTTCCATGATGTTGATGGCTTCTAATGCTGTAATGCATTCTTCCCCCATTCCACTATAAGTTGTTGTATGTAACGTTGCGTCTCGAATATTTCCGTAAGCTTTCTTAAGAATAGATTCTCTACTAACGTAAGCTGAAATTGAAGATTTTCCACCGCCAAGTGATTTTGACGTGGTTAGAATATCCGGGATTACATCATGATCCATGAAGTTAAACCGATTACCAGTTTTATACCACCCTACATAGATTTCATCAAAGATAAGAACAATCCCATTCTCGTTACAAACTTTTTGAAGTTCTTGTAAAAATTTGGTGTCACAAGCTCTAATGTTTCCCGCAGAAAATGGTTCTATGATTAATGCATAGACATCAGATTCTCCTGATTCCTTTCTAAAAGATGAGATTTTTTCCTTGACAGAACTAATGTCATTAAATTTGAAGCTATGGGTATTTGGAATACTAGGATATTTGAAATGTACTTCCTTTGATGCAGTAATACTTGCTGAACCTAAAAGTTTGCCATGATAAGAAATATCTGAATGTAAGATAATTTTTCTATTACCTTCATGAAATTTGTATGCTAGTTTAACAGCTCCTTCAACTGCTTCCGCACCAGAATTACAAAAAAAGGAAAAATCCAGATCACCAGGAAGAAGTTGAGCAATGTTATGACTTAGAGCTGCCATATATGGAGAAAAAATTGTCTTATGAACCTCCATACGTTTTTGTTTTTGAAATTCAATTCTTGTGTTTAAAATTCTAGAATTGTTATGGCCGTGTGATAAAACACCTATTCCGCCCGTAGCGTCTAAAATTTTTTCGTTATTTTTAGTATAAATCCAAACGCCCTCTGCATGATCAACTATCTCTTGCCCAAGATCAAAGGCACCAAAAAGGCGTTCTATTGCAGGATTGATGTATTTTTTATATAATTCTCTAACTTCGTGATTAGAAAGTTTTTCACAATCTTCAACTTTTAAAAGTTTTCTGGGGCTCAATTATTTAATTGATAATAATTTTTGTCTAAATAAAGCATACCAATGTATTTGGTATAATAAGAAATTTTAACCTAGGTAAAATAGAAAATGAGTATGGATGAAGGTTTTGAAGCAATGCGAGTACCTTATGGAATGGCAGTTCATGATAGTGAAGAAGAAAACGCAGTTTTGGAAGTTATAAGAAAACACGAAACCATAATGGGTGAGAGAGTAAAACAGTTTGAAAAAGAGATTGCAATGTTATTTGGTAAAGAACAAGGAATTATGGTTAATTCTGGTTCGTCAGCAAACCTATTGACGTTTGAGGTATTAGATATTCCTGAAAATTCTGAAGTGATAACGCCAATACTTACTTTTGCTACTACACTATCTCCAATCATAAAAAAAAGATTGATTCCAGTGTTTGTTGACGTTGAGCCTGAAACTTACATAGTTAACATAGATCAAATAGAACAATCCATCACTAGTAAAACAAAAGCATTGATGATTCCCTCTCTTTTGGGAAATGTTCCTGATCTTAAAAGATTAAGAAAAATTGCAGACGAAAATAATCTTATCTTTATAGAAGATTCTGCAGATACTCTAGGAGCTACCTTTGATGACATACCAACTGGGAAATTTTCAGATGTGTCAACAACTAGTTTCTATGGCTCACATATCATCACTGCAGCTGGTGAAGGGGGAATGATTTGCTGTAATGACAAAAAATTGGCTGAAAAGTGTAAAATATTACGTGGTTGGGGTAGAACTTCTGCCATCAATGAATCAGATAAACTTGAAGATAGGTTTAACATTGAATTAGACGATATCCCTTACGATTCAAAATTTATTTTTGAAGAGATAGGATACAATTTTTTACCAACTGAGATTAGTGCGGCATTTGGACTAGTACAATTAAAAAAATTGAATAAATTTGCACAGATAAGGCAGAAGAATTTTGATGAGCTGAATTCGTTTTTCTCAAATCAGAAATTTTTCAAATTGCCAAAACAATTACCTCAAGTAAAAACATCTTGGCTTGCATTCCCATTAACAATTAATGCTGATGCACCATTCTCAAGAATGGAAATTGTAAAACATTTGGAATTACACGGAATCCAAACTAGACCTGTGTTTACAGGTAATGTGCTACGACAGCCAGCCTTTGAAAAAATTAATTGTATAAATATGGAAAAAGATTATGAGGTAGCTGATAACATAATGAAAAACTCGTTCTTGATTGGCTGTAATCATGGTCTAAATGAAGAGCATTTAGAAAAAATTAAAGTAACTTTCAAGTCATTCCTAGATAAATTTTAAATTGGTAACATCCATGAAAGTTTCAGATTACGTTAACTCGTTTCTAAAAAAGAACGAGGTAAAATTCATCTTTGAAATGTCTGGAGGGATGATTACACATCTTCTTGACTCTATTTATCAAAAAAATGAGATCAAAATAGTGAGTATGAAACATGAACAATCAGCAGCTTTTGCTGCAGATACAGTAGGAAGATTGACTGGAAGGCCCGGTATTGCAATGGCAACTAGTGGTCCTGGTGCTACCAATCTTATTACAGGAATAGGAAGTTCTTATTTTGATTCATCTCCTACCGTGTTTATTACTGGACAAGTAAATCGCAACGAACAGAAAAAAAACCGCAAAATTCGACAACTTGGTTTCCAAGAAACAGATATTGTGTCCATCGTAAAACCCATTACAAAGAAAGCATTTCGTGCAAATAATGCAAAAAATGTGCCGGACCTATTGAAAAAAGCGTACGAGGTTTCTACAAGTGGAAGACCTGGTCCTGTTTTATTGGATCTACCCATGGATGTACAAAGAACTCAAATCAAAGTTCCTAAAGTTAAGAAAGTTTCAATTCAAGCCAAGAAATTTTACAATAATAACATTTTGAAAAAATTATTCTTTGATTTACAAAATTCTAAAAAACCAATTATTTTAGTTGGTGGTGGAATTCATTCTTCTAGTTCTTTAGATTTATTTAGAAAATTTATACATCTAATTAAAATTCCAGTAGTAAATTCATTGATGGCGGTAGATGCATTACCATATTCAGAACCATTACGAGTTGGATTTATAGGAAGTTATGGAAACAGATGGGCAAATATCACACTTTCAAACTCTGACTTTGTTTTGGTATTGGGAAGTAGACTAGATATTCGTCAAACAGGCTCGCAAGTAAAGGAATTCAAAGAAGATAAGATAATTTATCATGTAGATTGTGAAAAAGGAGAGATAAATAACAGAATTTCTGGGTGTGCTGAAGTAAATTCTGATCTTCAATCATTTTTGACAAATATTATCAAATATATCGGCAAAAAAAAATTTCAAGCTAGAAATGATTGGATTAATGAAATAAATTCCCTCAAAAATTCATTTCCTGATTACAAAGAAAATTCCAAGATTTTTGGTATCAACCCAAATAACTTTATGCACAAACTCTCAAAATTTTCCAAAAAAGCTTCAGTAATTGTTTCAGATGTTGGCCAACATCAAATGTGGGCTGCACAATCACTGGAACTGGACAAAAATCAACGATTTTTAACCTCTGGAGGTATGGGTTCAATGGGTT
>Ga0310121_10006029_pt1 | contig 10274 bp, 4 predicted proteins | sample CB27_Tmax_986_MG_FD_203504 | JGI IMG/M metagenome (GOLD analysis project Ga0310121, IMG submission 203504) | Marine microbial communities from Western Arctic Ocean, Canada - CB27_Tmax_986 | ecosystem: Environmental > Aquatic > Marine > Oceanic | place: Canada: Western Arctic Ocean | collected... | reverse complement strand
TGGGCACGACGGAAACCGATTGGCAAGCTGAATTCCACCCCCAACTGCCACTCTTGATAGTTGCCACCAACAAGCTGGTCGTAGGCGCTAGCGCCACTGACCGGATCGCCTACGACCGGTGGAGTGACATCAACGGCACCAAACAGATGTTTTCCAAAACCGCGCCAGCGATATAATCCAACCGCATCAAGTTGCGGCAAAAGGTAATTTTTGCTCGCGATCAGTTCCAGTTCTCGACGGCGGATTTGCCATTTCTGCCGACGCAATTCTGCCCGACGGGTCCTTGCTTCATGAGAAATCTGGTCCCAGTCAAAGTCGATTTGGCAGATCACCGGGTCGTGAGCTGGGCGCAAGAGTTTGCCATCGGTCGAGGGCAATCCCATCAACAACCGCAGGCGCCTTTCGGTGACATAAACACCTCCATTGCCACGGAAGGTCCCACCGATACTACCATTGTTGGTGCGAGTCCCGTCAGCCAAGCGACCACTCAGGGCGTTCTGTACTTCTTCTTGAAAGCGGTAGAATTGCTCGCGTGCTTGTGATTCTTTTTCGGCCTCGCCACCCCTTCGCCCCTCCAAATACAATGCATGAATCCGCCGCCAGGTGCCCAGCGCGGCATCGCGAGCGGCGATCTTGGCGTCTAAATCCCGGTATGCAAAGTAGAGGTCCCAGTAAACATTCTCAATGTTGCTCACCAGGTCACGAACTGCAATTTCAAAGTCGGTGAGTTGAACATCCGTATTCAGCCGTGCGATGAGCACTCCGTTGTACAGCCCGGGAATCCGGCTTCGGCCGGAGATACGATTAAACTGCGTACCACCACCCTGCAAGAGTGGGTGGCGAATCTCACCCTCAATCCAGGCATAAAAGGCTGATGGAAAGGCATTGGCCGGTGCGTCGTTGGCGTCGTAATCGATATGGTGGCGGATTACAAATTCCGAACCAGTGACAGCCAGTTTACTGATCTCCGTATCCCAATTCATCAAATCTTGACTAAACTGCCGAATGCCTCCGCCGAAAAACAGGTTGTTTAGCTGGCGATCATTCTTGTCGAAGAAGACTTCCGAAGAAAACTCGGCATCGAAGTTACTCAACGCAGCTTCAACACCAAATCGTGGATCCGTCTCCTGAATCGCCGGATCGAATTGCGTCTCCGTTGCTTCGGGAGCCCGCACAACTGTCCCGCCAAGACCACGCAAAACACGGGAATTCGACATCGCCAAATAGATGACCTCGTCCAGCTCGATGTCCACGAATTCGGGCTGGACCTTTTCACCTAACGACCACGGCTTGATCGAAACCAACGCACCCTCCGAATAACGGTCCGTGCATGCACTTGTGGCAGGGTAATCAATGTCGGCAACGACCTGCTCGTAATCCCTGGTCGGACCACAAGCCTTGAAGTCCTTACCGTGATGCGTGCGGCAACCAGCTACCCCAAGGGCTGTCGCCAGTGCAACATAAAGGACGTGGGCTAAGGGTCGGTGCATCATTGCGATTCGCCAGAATGCGGGCATAGGAATCGTTCGCAACGCTCGATGCGGATCGGCGGTCGGTCCAACGGAGTGTCCGTTTAATCAACACACTGGGAAATCAGGGTGCAATCTGGGCTTGCAAAACCAGCATGAACACGACGTGCAATGGCTTGTTGACAGGCTTCCTCCCTTGTTCTCTGACAGTACCCGGAGAGGAAGGAACACGGTCTGCGACCAGAGGCACAGCTTGCATGCCCATACGACTCGAGCCCGTGTCACAACGAATGCTTCGACCAACGACAATCAGAAAAACTACTAAAATCAATAGAACCAGATCTTTTTATGCAAACAACCCATCTTGAACGTTGGTCGGCCGTAGTCCCCGAACCCGCCCTACAATCGCCGTCACCGGCACCGGTTCACAATTTGCGGTGACTTGAGAACACTGCGAACCGGCGTGGACTGGGAAGAAATGACTATAATGCGATTATGTCTGCAGAAAGTTCGCCCATCGCCCCCGAGCCGCTGAAAACTCCTGTGGGTTCCCCCATGGCCACCTGGCAAGAGCTGGAAGAGGTTGTGGACGAACTCACCACCGCGGCGCGGCAGTGCGGATCAGCTGAGCAATTCTACGGCCAGGTGATCGATCACTGTGTGAAAACATTGGCAGCGGTTGGAGGAGCCGTCTGGCTGAGGGCCGCCGACCAAACCATGCAGCCGCTGGCGACCGAAGGCTGGCACGCTGCCGATTTTGGAACGAATGAAGCGGGGCAGGCCGAACACGAAGCAATCCTTGCGCAAGTCGCAGCATCCGGTGGAGTCCTGTCGGTCAATACGATGGCCAATGGCCAATCGGTTGTGTTGATCGTCGGTGCGGTCAACACAATTCGTACCAACAACCAGGGGTACGATGACACCGAGTCGAGGCGGCCTGTTGAGGAACCGTCAGCAACGCCAGGCATCATCGAAATCATTGCTCCCGCCGGCCAGAGCCTTCGCGCGTACAAGGGGCAAGAACGATTTCTCCAAGCCGTGTGTGAAATCGCCGCGGAATTCCATGCATTTCTTGAACTGGCAGGACTTCGCACTACGAGGAACTACCACCGCCAGTTATTCTCATTCAGCCAGCGTGTTCACCAGGCGGTGGGCAGACGTCACACCGCCTATGAGGTTGCCAATGAGGGCTGCCAATTACTTGGCTGCGATCGCCTGAGTGTTGTTATCCCTGGTCGAGGGAAATGTCGCTTGATTGCGACCAGTGGCATTCACCGAGTGGAACGGCGTTCTCAGACGGTGTACCAAATCGAACAATTAGCTGCCGTTGTACGAGGTTTTAACGAACCCATTTATTACACCGAAGGAAAAACCGAAAACTTGCCTCAGGTGGCGGAACAATTTGAGGAGTACGTTGATCAATCCCATGCCCGAGAGGTTGCGATCGTCCCGATCACTCTTCCACCTGAAGAAGATAACCTGAGGCATGCCAACAGGGACAATTCGTCCCAACAGCGGTCTGAGGTGCTGGCGGTTTTGATTGCCGAACAGTTCGACACCAACTCCAGCCCCTTGGTCCATGACCGGATCGTCGAGGTGGGTGAGGTATGCGCCACAGCCTTCGCTCAGGCAGCCCGCTGGGACCGACTTCCCCTGCGGTGGCTGAGTGAGTCTTTCGAACGGGTTGGCAACCTGTTCCTGCCGCATTATTTTTTCAAAACCATTGCCGCTGCAGTGGCTCTTGTTGTCGTCATCTTAGCGCTGTGCTTTATTCCAACAGACTTTTACGTCGAAACGGGTGGGATACTCCAACCCCAGCTTCGCCGAAATATCTTCGCCTCGCGGAGTGGACTGATCGAGGAAGTGCTGGTGCAACCTGATCAACGTGTCCAAGCTGGAGATGAACTCCTCCGGCTGCATGATCCCATTCTCGAACTGGAGTCAAAACGGGTCACAGGACAAATCAGCACAACGATTGAGCAGCTCGAAGCGGTCCAAGCTACCAAAACGGGGCGTGCGGCTGGCAAGGTCACCAGGCTGGAAAGCTACCGGCTTTCGGCTGAACAACGCAAACTGGAACAACAGCTTACCAACCTGCGACAGGAGCTCGAACTTCTGGATCAGCAGCGCAAATCACTGATTGTCCGGAGTCCCATTGCCGGCGAAATTATCACCTGGGATGTCACGGGATTACTCACCGCTCGTCCTGTGGAGCGTGGACAGGCTTTGTTGACCATAGCCGACCTGGAGTCGTCGTGGCAGCTCGAACTTAACGTTGCTGACGACCGGATTGGGTATGTGGTCGCAGCCCGCCAGACAGACGTCCCTGAACTGCCTGTTGAATTTCGGCTAACCGCCGATGAACGTCACCAGTACCAAGGACATGTGACCGAAATTGCCCGAATTGTTGAACCAACCGCCAACGAACCGGGGCATTCCCCAACGGCGCGGGTAACCGTTGCTTGGGATAAGGCTGCTCCTGATGGAGAACCGGTTTTGGAGCTTCGTCCTGGGATGACGGTACGTGCACGGATTGCCTGCGGCCGCCGCTCGCTGGGCTATGTCTGGCTGCATGACCTGTGGGATGCAGTGCGCCGCCTGGCCACCTTTTGATGAAACCGTTTGAAACAATGCATGGTATGACTTTTTACTGCGGCGTTGTGGCACTTCTGTTCGCCATTGATTTTCACACGGCATTCGGTCGTGAAGTTGAAGTGCAATCGGTCATCCTTCGCCTGATCAACGAAGCAGAGGTTCCTGCCCAGCAAGCAGGTGTGCTCACAGCGGTCGATGTGCATGAAGGCCAACAGGTTGCCAAAGGAGCGTTGCTGGCACAGGTCAATGACCAGGTGGCCCGCACCGCTGAGCGTACCGCAGAGATCGAGCTGGAAGCAGCCCGCCATAAGGCTGACAATGATGTGAGCCTGCGTTACGCCTCCAAAGCACACGAGGTGGCCAAGGCCGAGTTACAAAGGTCAAAAGAATCGAATAAACGATCTCCAAAAAGTGTTTCCCAATCGCAAATCGACGTTGAGCAACTGACCGTCGATAAAAATGGCCTGGGATATGAGCAAGCAGAATTTGACATAACTCTTGAACAATTCCAAGTGCTGCTTCACGAACAACAACTGGAAGCAGCGCGGCTGCAAATCACTCAGAGACAACTAAGAGCACCTTTCGCAGGTACCGTGGTGGAGGTTTATGTTCGCGCAGCAGAATGGGTCGAGCCCGGAGAACAAGTTCTCCGCATGGTGGCCATCGACCGGCTCAAGGCAGAAGGGTTTGTGCCAGCCGAACAGGTTGGCACACAGTTGGCAGGATCGCCCGTACGACTAGCCCCCTACGCGGGCGACCAGTTTCAAAGCTCGACGACTGACGATGAAATCTCGGGCAAGGTCGTATTTGTCAGCCCGGAAATGGACCCGATTACTAAACAAGTTCGCATCTGGGCGGAAATCGACAACACCGATCGACGGCTTCGCCCCGGCCAGCGCGTGCAGATGTGGGTGAAAACCTCCGCTCCCGACGTACCGTAATTGGGCTGATGCTGTTCCCTTAACCCAAGAGCCTCGCAGAGCGAGACACGCTATGGATGAACTCGCTTCGATTGAGCGGCTTCTGAATTTGCGACTGCGACCAGACCTGGTTGCCGTACCGGTTGAAATGGCGACTGGACAGGTCTGGATGGTCAAAGATCCGCTCACCCTTGAACATCATCAATTCACGCCGCAAGAGTATTTTCTGCTCGATTGTTTGCGAACACCAACCAGCCTGGCCAAACTGTGCCGCGACTACGAAGCCAAATTTGCCCCGGAACGACTTTCGCACGAAGCCATGTGGGGATTCCTCCACCGGTTGCACAAAGCCGGTATCGTGGTCAGCACGACTCCTGGTCAGGCACGCGAATTGCTCGAAAAACGAGATCAGGAGCAACGACGTCGATGGTCCTTCGCCTGGACAAAGATTCTGGCAATCCGTTTTCGGGGCATCGATCCAGATCGTTGGCTCACGGCAGTCCATGCGAAGTGTCGGTGGCTCTTCTCATGGCGAACAACCGCGTTGGCAGGCCTGCTCGTATTATTTGCGGCGACACTTGTCGTCGGGCACTTCAAAGAGTTTTGGACCCGCCTGCCTGACTTGGACCAACTTGCCGACTTCCGCAATGTAGGCTGGCTGATGCTTGCGATTGCGGTGGTCAAGATCCTGCACGAACTGGGACACGCTCTAGCCTGTAAACATTTTGGCCGGGAAGTTCACGAACTCGGCTTGCTGCTCCTGGCTTTTACCCCGTGCTTGTATTGCGATGTGTCAGACGCCTGGCAGCTACCAGACCGCCGTCAGCGAATCCTTATTTCAGCGGCTGGGATGATTGTGGAGTTCGTGCTCGCAGCCTTGGCAGTGATCGTCTGGTGGTACAGTCAACCCGGGATTCTCCAGCTGGTCGCACTCGATATCGTGTTGGTCTGTACGGTCAGCACGCTTGTCATTAATGCCAACCCGCTCTTGCGATATGACGGTTACTACATCCTCTCGGATCTCACTGCGACTCCAAATCTCTGGCAACGATCGCGACAAGTGCTCCGGCAAATCAGTGCCCGCTGGCTGTTGGGATTAAAAGATTTCGAAGACGTACTGGTCCCTGAACGTCACCGTGGCTGGCTCGCCCTCTATGGCATGTGCTCAAAGCTCTACCTCGCTTTGGTCCTGACAGGGATCCTTTGGATGTTAGTCACATTTCTGCATCCGCTGCATCTCGAAGGCCTCGCCTACGGCGTGGGCATCGCCGTTGTCGGAAGCGCAATCTTGGGACCCCTCATGAGTACAGCCCACTTCTTGCGCAACCCAATTCGTCGCCGCCAGATTGGCAGTAGGCGCGTGGCGTTTAGTTTGCTGCTGACTGTTGCCGCTGCTTTTGGCCTGATGATGTTACCGGTCCCCTACCGTGTTGCCGCACCCGTTATCTTGATGCCTGAGAAGGCTGTGCGTGTCTATGCGACCGTCGCAGGCAAACTCGTCAACGCGGCACCCGTCGGTACCACAGTCAAGGCGGGACAACCCATCGCTCGGCTTGACAATAGCGAAGTCATGCGAAATCTGACCCAACTGGAGGGACACAAGAGACTTCAAGCCCTGCAGCTGGAACATCTCGAAATACTGCGGGGACAAGATGAGACTGCGGGTGCCGAGATTCCAGCTGCTCGGGCAACGCTCACTTCCATCCAAGCACAACTCGTAGATCTTCGCCATGAGGCCAACCGTTTGATACTGAAAGCCCCGCAAGCGGGGACGGTCTTGCCAGTGCCACCGATTCCCCAACCATCCGACCAGCAAAACCAACTGCCGACATGGTCGGGTACCATTCTCGATGCAGAGAATCTGGGGGCCCTGGTTGAGCCAGGCACACTCATTTGTTGGGTCGGTGATCCAACCGCGTTGGAAGCGGTCTTGCTTGTCAAAGATGCGGAAGCCCAACGGATTGGCACCGGGCAAGAAGTACGCCTGGAACTCGATGAACGACCCCACGACGTGCTGTACGGTCAAGTTGTCGAAGTGGCCCAGCGCGACGTCAGCAGCAATCGCCTGCTCCAAAACGAGCCGACCCCCCTGGAACGACTCTCGGCAGGATTGACGCCACCGGGAGGTGAAGATGCCTACTTCCGGGTCCGCGTCCAGTTTACGGACACTCCACATGGCCTGCTCATTGGAACTCGTGGACGGGCGAAGGTGACCACCATGCCGATGCAACTGGGGCGTCGCATCCTCCGCTGGCTTGCACAGACATTTCGTTTGCCTGCCTGACCTGGGGCACGTCCCCCTGGCAATAAACGTGCTTTCAACGGCCGAAGCCCTGGCAGACCCGACTCGACCAGGGTGGCGTGTGGGGAGACTCTCCAACGTACCTCAGATCAAGGCAACAGGAATACCAGACCCATAACCGCGCCAGCCTGGCTAAGTCCCCCCCGACCATTAAGCGGAACACAATTTCGCCGCCAAGGGACACAGCTGCCTGGTCGGTAATGTCCCAACGCGTAATTGCATTCCCCGGGACAATCGGTACCCATCAAGTAGGGCAACGCGGGTACGCGCGCGAAGAAGTGGGCAGCCGAAGCAACTGGTTGCAGACAACACGAACATCCATATCCAAAACGTTCGAGATTCACCTCTTCGAAGTAAAGAGGGTTGTAGTAGAGGCCGGTCGCTGCAAAGTAATAGTAAAAGCTGGACCAACCACGACCACACTGCTGCGGATCACACGGCCCGTCGTGCTGATGATCCGTATGGCTTTCCGGCAAATCACCCGGTGGCATTTCAATATTCACTCCCAGCGAATTCATCGGCTTTGAAATCCAACTGGGCGTGTTGAACTCGGCAGGGATCTCTCCCGCCTCTTCCAGTTGCTCAAGCTGAGCCAGGCAAACAGATCGGTCGACCAAAAACAACGACGAAATTTCCGATTCTGCGCCGTCCGGCCTGAATATCTGTGTCGGACGAGTCACTCCCGAAAGATTTGCGGACCCGCAATTTTGCGGACCACATATTGGGCGCATGCAGGGTTCGCTTACCAGGCCCGGCAAACCGTGGCACTTGTTTGGATCGGCAATCGGAATGTTTCTAATCACGCCCACAGTAACCGTAGGTGGTGCGACTGACGGCAAAGCAAACCCTGAATCAGAGGGCAAGGTCCCTAACTCACTTGAAGGGACCGTCGTGGAAAGAATCTTCGTCCCGTCGGTCCGAATGGAACCCGTCGACGATAGCGGTTGAACACCAGGATTTTGGTCCAACTTAAGTGGACTGTCCGCCAGCGCCCCCGCTCCAGCCAGTGCAAAACTCAGGACTAATGCCCAGCCGTATGTGCTGAACATCCGCAACGGGTTGAATTGCCATCTGTCCAGGATCTGACTGATAATACGCTCAAAACACATAAGAACCTCTAAAAGGCGGAGAGACGCAGCGACTAAAAGGCGGAGAGACGCAGCGACATCATTCGTACTTCGACCCCTCCGCAGATCCACCTCCAGCAAAATCAACACAAACCGCAAAGCTTGCCACCCTCCGTGTCCAGGGAGATGCAAGTCCGAACCACCTGCCAGGACAGGCCTAAAATGCCGCAAATTACTACCTCATCAAGGGATGCACGTGATCAGAATGTTTGACATTCTGGCCCCCTGGTCGTGATAATAGAATTCGGGCCACTACACTGTTTCCAGGCAATTTTTTTGCCCCAGCAGCTTGTCCGCTTCCTATTCGCATTCTTCCAACATCCATCGCCGCATCGAGCGACGCATCGTCCTCCGGTCAAACCCGGCTACCTCCTCCCCAAGTCAACTCCAAACGAATCCTTTTTCACCGCGAAGCCAGACCAGGGACAACGGATCGGGAAACTTCAAAATATGCGCAGGTCTTCACGGCTTGATCAGCTGTCCGCCCGCTTAAGACGCGGCAAACAACGACGCCAACGTTGTCCGCGGGAATCGCTGTGGAGCCATCCAGCCGTCCGCAAGCTTGAACCTCGCCGTGTTCTCAATGCCTCGATTCAGAGTCTCGTCGATCCAGCTCTTGCCGCCCAGGGAGACCCCCTTGTTGCAAGCGCCGATAACAACAACGCGACAACACCCCAGTTCGATTGGACCGACGTATATCAGGCAGGGCAAACCGCCGAAACTACCAACCCAGATGACCTTGGCCTCCAGTTGAATGATATCGATGTTGCATCGTCATCCAACGTGCTGGACGAGGCCCACAATGAGGCGCCTAGTGGCCTGGTGGTCGAGCCGGTCGGCACCGTCGACGAACACCAGCTGGCGACCCTCAGCCTGGCCTTCAACGATCCGGGCACCGACGACACCCACACCGCTAGTATCGACTGGGGCGATGGTTCCACCCCAGAGAACCTCACCCTGGCGGCCGGGGTCCGTTATCTCACCACCATGCACCAGTACCTGGACGACAACCCCACGGGGACGCCCCAGGACATCTACGCCATCAACGTCACGGTCACCAACGACGATGGCAACAGTACTGCGGCTGGCACTTACGTCGAAGTTCGTAATGTGGCGCCCAGTGGTCTGGTGATCGAGCCGGTCGTCACTGTCGACGAACACCAGCTGGCGACCCTCAACCTGGACTTCGACGATCCGGGCACCGAAGACACTCACACCGCCAGTATCGACTGGGGCGATGGTTCCACCCCAGAGAACCTCACCCTGTCGGTCGGGGCCCGTAGTCTCACCATCATCCACCAGTACCTGGACGACAACCCCAACCTGGCCTTCAACGATTACGCAATTAACGTCACGGTCACCGACGACGATGGCGGCAGCACCGCAGTCGGCACCTCGGTCATGGTCGATAATGTGGCGCCCAGTGGCCTGGTGATCGAGCCGGTCGTCACCATCGACGAACACCAGCTGGCGACCCTCAGCCTGGCCTTCGACGATCCGGGCACCGAGGACACCCACACCGTCAGTATCGACTGGGGCGATGGTTCCACCCCAGAGAACCTCACCCTGTCGGTCGGGGCCCGTAATCTCACTACCACCCACCAGTACCTGGACGACAACCCCGCCGGCACGGCCCAGGGTATCTACGCGATCAACGTCACGGTCACCGACGACGATGGCGGCAGTACTGCGGCTGGCACTTACGTCGAGGTTCGTAATGTGGCGCCCAGTGGCCTGGTGATCGAGCCGGTCGTCACCATCGACGAACACCAGCTGGCGACCCTCAACCTGGACTTCGACGATCCGGGCACCGAGGACACCCACACCGTCCGTATCAACTGGGGCGATGGTTCCACCACGG
>Ga0310121_10006028_pt1 | contig 10275 bp, 7 predicted proteins | sample CB27_Tmax_986_MG_FD_203504 | JGI IMG/M metagenome (GOLD analysis project Ga0310121, IMG submission 203504) | Marine microbial communities from Western Arctic Ocean, Canada - CB27_Tmax_986 | ecosystem: Environmental > Aquatic > Marine > Oceanic | place: Canada: Western Arctic Ocean | collected... | reverse complement strand
GGGCTCGGCGGCTTGGTCCGTGGAACTAATGGAGCTGGCCGAATAGGCGGCATCCAGTTCGAGAACCAAGTCATCCATGTCGGGAGGCGCCCTGGGCGGCCTGACTTCAGCCTCGCGGCCAGTTCCGCCAACACAATGTTGCCGAAATGCGGCCCGCGGTGGACGAAGCAGCGATCGACGGACTCAAGTTCTCCGAGTGCCTTCCGATCGAGTTGGCCATGGAGATGTTGGAGAGACGGTTCCAGGAACCCGATGCGATTCGGCGAATTCTTGAGGAGCATGTGAGGTTTGTCGTTCAACAGTAGCGAGATGTAAGACAGATGTTGCCGTTCCTGACAGCCTATGATCCGCTCGGCGGAAGTTCGGGGAACTCATTATCTCACGCGCCATTGGAAGGGCCGAGTACGCCCGCGTGAGTCCCTCGGTTGCTCATCCACATCCTTATACCAGCGATCAGCTAGGAAGCTCGTAGCTTCTACCGGGATGTCTGGTGTAAATTCCTTCATCGCATCGCTGAGGTCTTCAGCTATACGTGCAATAACTTTATCGTAATCAGCCCCGTCAGGGATTAAGACGAGCATCTCATCATGAATAAAACCGCAGACTTGGTAGCCGCGTCTCATGACGCGGAATAAAGCCAGCTTGTTGCCATCCGCAGCCAGCGACTGGAATGGCGTATTGACCTGCTGGCTGAACCCTACGTGGCCACGGAGGCGGCCCGAAACGGTCAAAGCATGTCCGAAAAACACCTTTCGCATCAGGTCGACTCCAGGCCGTCGGGAATCAAGCTCAGCCCGAAGACCGAGATCACGGTTTAATCGGGCCAGCTCGCTCCAGACGTGCCCAACCAGTTCCTGATCGAATTCCTGATCGTCGGTCGCAGTGTTAATGCCGGACACCACGGCAGTTGCAATCTCGATGCGCCGGCGACCGCGGAACGCCTGGCGGGCAGCAGCGACCGGACAGCGCAGATTGGCAGCCAGATCTGCGAGCGATCGATCCCTTAGGTAAGCCTTCAGCTCCGGATAGATTTCCGTAATCAACCGCCTCCGAAATTTCCGCGCTTCCTTGAGCGTGAGCTGGACGTCAAATGCCTGCTTTGCGTAGGTAACCAGCGATTCGGCACCAAGACCGCCCGGCACGCCGAAATTGACTGCCTTGGCCCGCTGGCGGTGTGTCTTTTGTTCGGAATTCGGAAGCTGTTCAAACTCGCCCAACGTCTGCCCCAGTAGCAGGGCCGCGGTGTATCTGTGCGGATCGACTCCCCGCCGAAAGAGGTCGGCCAGTGCACTTCGCCCGAATTGACGCAGGCAGACTTGTGCCAGCGTCCGCAGTTCCAGCACGCTGAAGTCGATCTGCAGGAGCCAACTGCCAGGAGGGGCCACGATCAATTCACGAAAGCGACTGTCTCGCGGTAATTGCTGGAGGTTGGGTTTGCTGCAGCTCGTGCGGCCAGTGCGGACGAGCGGGCGATACTGGGGATAAATCCTCGTATCGTTGAGCCTCGCAAAGAACTGCATGAGCTTCGCCTGTGAGCTGAAATCCACGTAGGCGCCGATGAAAGGATCCAGGTGGCGATACTGGCCCCAGAAACTGACCGCATCGGTAACCAGGCCGTCTTTGTTCTTCGGTGGTCTGACGGGTTCTGCGGAGCTCATCGCAATGCCTTGGAGGCGCCGCTTGATCAGCTTGGCATTACGTCTCGGGACGCCTGATGGAGTCAGAATGTACTCATTCGTCCGCCGGCTTCGCTGAAATACTTCGGTGCCCCCCAGGCTTTCGAGTTCGTGCATGTGTCGATGGACAAGCTTCTCGATCTCCTGATTCAGGCGTCGGGCGACTTTCAGATCCACGCACACGCCCTTTCGGCTTACGTGGTCCAGGACGATGGCGCCCTGCACCTGCAGGCAGGCGGTCAACGGTCCGAATCGACGTAAGGCGTTTGGAAGCAGTCGCCCGAGGTACGGCTGGATTAGTTTCTCCGCTGCGCGGACCTGTTCCATACAGACACGCAACGTCGCCACCGGGTCAGCGCAGGCGTAACGCCAGAATCCCTGGTCCACAGATCGCCAGGCATCCAGCGACAGATCGATGAGTTCCCCGTACCTCAGTCGATAGGGGTCGTTCTTGTTTAATTTCAACCCGCAGTATTCGTGAGCCACTACGTCCAGGCCGCGGGGGATTGGTTCCGCATCAATCCTCGCCAGCCGAATCAACTGATCCAGCAGCATCGTACAGCACAATCGGCCGTCGCCGGCGATTTCCCACCAGCTTTCCAGCGCCGATGGGAACGACTCGAGATGCCTGACCGTGACCCAGAAATCGAAAACGGCATTATGACAGCACCAGTACGCTTGAGCGTGTTGTTGAACAAATCTGTGCAGGTCCTCCGGGTGGATCAGGTAGCCGCCACCTTCGTCGCCATAGACGGTCGCCAGAGCGAGACGGGGAATATTCCTTTCCCGAATCAGTTCGGTTTCGGTGTCGAAAGCCAACAGCCGGTCGGGCAGCTGCTGTCCGCGCCAAACGTCGAACTGATAGGTTCGCCTTCCCACGTCGACCGACAGCGGGAAGATGCTGTTCAAGTCGTCGCGGAAGGCGCGATGTGAGTCAGTCCGTGAGAACGCCTCGTTGATATGCTGTACCTTAGTCATTTTCTGAGTCCATCCCAGCGGGCCTGATACGGACGAATTGATGACCCGGCCATAGATATAGGCCACCCGAATCTGACCATGTGACCATCAGACGTGTTGGGTGATCATCAATGGAGAGTCGAAATTGAAGCGATCACTCGAGTCGGACCAGATGGTGAACGACAACAGCCGAAATCCAGTCCGAAACATCCATACCTTCTCACCATAAACCAGATTGTTGTTGATTTTCCTGTCCGCAGGCGCGATGGTTCATGCCCGCCGTTCCAGATGCGAAACACCTCAGGCGGTCTGATGGCCACATGTCTGTGTATCAACCGCTATGCCCTCCGGGGCGGACGACTGACCGTCATCTTCAGGCGGCCAGGTTGTGCCCGTCTGACTCTCCTCGTTTTCGGTCGGCAACGTCCAGTACCATGCACGGTCGTCCTGCACGGAGGCGACGGACAGGGACTTCTTTGCTCGACGAAGGGTCTTCTCCGCGATGCCGTCGTCCTTGGCACGTTTGAGAATATCGCTGGCAGCCTGCCTGCCATGTCGCAGGAAAAACTTCAGCCAGTCCTCGGCCTCTTGGCGCGGAGTCGGATCCGCATCTTCGCTGAGCACGTCGTCGGCGCTGATTCGAATCGGATCCGGTTCCCAAGCGACGCGCCCGTCTTCGATAGCATAAGCCAGGCCTGCCCCGCGAGTTTCGGCGAGATTGTTCTTGGTTGACAGCATCAGCCTCCGCTTTTCACAATCAGGATCAGCGATGATGAGCCAGACTGTGCGGACCGCGTCACTGAAAGCCTGACTCCCGGTGATCGCATGGATCGCGAGCCCACTTTGCTTGCGGAGGTGATGAATCCCTACAAAGGCCACGTTATGATCCTCCGCCAGCTGCGCAACCGCGGACAACACGCGGCGGACGTCACTGGCCTTGTGTGTGTTCACGTCACCCATGAAGCTGCTGATCGGATCGACCACCAGCATGACTGTGTCCGGTCGACTCTCCAGGCTCTCTCTCAGCAGATGAATATGGTTCAGCAGGTCGAGTAATCGCAGTTCGTCGCCACTCCGCAGGCCCTTGATGAATTCAATTTGCCGCATGTCGGCTCCGTGTGCGGTCAGACGTGGGACGAGCGTGTCCGCCAGTCCATCTTCCCCGCTCGCCAGCAGGATGCGACCGCTTCGCAGCGGTGTCCCGTCCGGCCCCGGTCGTCCCGTCGACACCCGCGCCACCAGATCGCATACGGCGTAGGTCTTGCCGACTCCTCCGATGCCGGCAATGATGCACATCTTTCCGAGCGCTATTCGGCCCGGCCAGATCCATTCGACTGCCTGAGCGGTGATCGTTTCACCCTTGACGATTTCAAGACTGGGACGTGGGGAATCCTGTGCCGGCTGGGGTAGCGGCATTGCCTTCGAATGGGCGCGGACGTTTTCTCCCAAACGCCAAAGCACTTTGAGAGCCGGCCAGTTCTTGCCCTTGCAACTGTCGTGATGGCAGCCGGCAGCAATGGAACCGTTTTTCCAGAGGATGATGAAGGCACTACTGTCCTGATGGGCATCGTTCCAGGGGCACGTCCGCAGCTCGAAGCGAGTCGCGATTTCACCGCTGTTGGAGCGGTACTTATCGTCGCGGAGGTACTCAATTCCGTGTTCGTCAAGCAACTTCTCAACGGCGGAAGCATCAAGACCGGCGACGATTCGGTTCGACAATTCAGTGGGTCGCCGTTTGGTTTCTGAAAATCGTCCGGTCACATTCAGAATTCTTGACCAGTCGACTGGTGTCAGCGACTCAGGGACGTACAGAATCTTGGATATCCTGTGTGGCTGATCGCGAATGTCTGAGCCTTTTCGCTTAACCGTTCCGTAAAGACAGCCGATTCGGGCAGCATTGTATGTTGTCCTGTCGATTTTGGCTTCCGACGTACTAAAGCGTTCTGAAAGTCGGCGCAGAAAATGTTCACAAACCCATTTCGAATTGTCGTCCGCCGGCAGATCAGGAAGTCTTACCAGTATGTGCATGCCATTTCCGCTGTCGGCGCAGACGAGGCAGTCCGATCCGAGAAAATTCCTCAGATAATGGTAGACTCTGGTCGCCAGCTGATAAGCTGCATCTTTCTGCGCATTCGTTGCTGACACTCCGCTTGCGCGCACCGGATCGATGTCAATCAGCAGCCAGCGTCGAAAGAATATTTCGCCATCGCTCGCCCCTTCGCCCTTTCGTGCGCGACCGAACTGGTCCGCCCGCCTGGCATAAAGCTCGGGCAGCACTGGGTTCAGGCAGACAAAGACACTCTGCTGAGGAGAAAAGTTGACGTTCAAACCAAACGCGTCGTCCGCCAGCTTACGCAGGTTGTGATAGTAACCGTTAAGACTTGGTTGGCCGACAGTCCGCAGCTCGACGGTATCGTCCGGCTGGAACAACAGATTCAGTGTGCGAAGGATCTCGTCCCTGCTGGCATCCATGTGTATAATCTCCAGTGAACGGTGTTCAGGTACTGGCAGTCCTCGTCAGGCGCAACTCGCCACAGCTGCACGACCAGTGCCTGCAGACACTGGTTTCGGTACACGACAGCCCGCTCGGGTCAGCCCCCGGACGGGCTGTTGTCATTCTGCTCCCCAGGGAGGGGCTGGCGGCTCGGACGGAGTTGTCGGTGGAGCGTGAGGCGGTGTGCCTGCAATCTGTGTCGTCGGCCCTGCTGGAGCCGGGTTGCCGTTTCGATCAAAGACAGGATCAGGCGGCAGAGAACCGGGTGCGGCGACGCGGATGCAAAGCACCATTTGGCCCCCGAACATTGTCTTGGATCTGTATACCAACAGCGAATTCCCCACCCAGCTTTCCGCGTCTTTGGAGTACAGCTCTCCCGCTCGCTCAAGGTTGACCTTGTTGCACGCGAGTGATTTACCTGGAAACTCTGCAAAAGTGATGCAGATCTTGGGCTCGTCTTTAACGATCTGTTGATCGGCTTTGGCGACGGTCCACACTTGGCTCGGCGCCGGCAAATCCAGATGAGTCAGGAAACGTCCACCGATAAAAGAACTGATGTCCAACATGTCAAGATCCTTTCAAAAAAGGGAGAAGTAGTATGCCGGAACGAACGACGCGCCGGCCGGTATCAGGGTTTCTAACAGTCCATGAATGAAAACAGTTTTTGGCTTGATTGCGCAGCTTTTGCATTTCTTCTGGGCAGGGGGGCGGGAACAAACTCACGGGTTCGTGGTGTGTCTTCCTCATCGTCGCTGAGCCCGTAATGCTCGGCGCATTCGGAACAAGCGTGTCTCTCCCCGTACTCTGTGGGACAGAATTTCGTGGCGTCGTGCGTCATGCATATCTCACATTCCTGGCTCATGGTTCTGAACTCGCTTTCCTTCCAGGGCTTCAAAGCAACAACGGATCACCGGCGAACTTTTGGTGGCAACCTGGACGTAACTGAACCAGATTGCCCCTGTTCAGAGACCCTCGCGGTCGAGCTCGAGGTCGGTTTCCCACAGGTCGCGGTCGCGCTGTGCGGGCGTCGAGCAATTGAGGGCCACGCCGTCAGCCGCGGCGGTTGTCGCAGCAAAGAACCTGTGGAGCGCCTCGCGAGAGCAAAAACGTCGCCCGCCGACGAGGACAGTCTCCAGTTTGATCCCACGGACACCGCGCGCTATCCATCTTGTACCAGTTGATTTATGCGGCCGGCCGGGCACGTATTTGTGCAGATCTGAAAAGGGAAACAATTCTTCTGTGGCGGTATCAATCATGGCGTTCCTCAACTTTGGTGAATTATGGAGTTGTTTACGTCTCAACGCTTTGATTTTCACCACTTTGCGCAGCATGTCACTGAATTGAAATTCAAAAATGGTATGAATTGAAATTCAGAAGTGAATTCCGAAAGATTATTCACCCGCTTGAAGCGTGCGGGCAGAGCAGGCCGTCACTCGCAACAACGTGGACCTGCGGCTCTCAATCTCGCTGTTATTGAGAACTCGACGTTTGCCCTAGAGAGGAGCAGCGAAAGCGCGTGGCGAAAGTTAGACGTATGCGAACTGTCGTGGCGTTGCACGCCCCGAGTCGGCCCCATCGACAGCGCCAATCAATCGCCACTTGTCGGGCTAAATGGCGAGCGGATTTCCATCAGGCGCCAAACAGGTAATTCGTCAGACCCTTTGTCTTGTCCGATTTCAACACCAAGAGGTTCAAGAAGTCCATTAACTTTCCTTTTCTGCTGATCAAGATTATTCTCCTCAACCACATTCTCGTCAACCACATTCTTGCCCCAGATCATTCTATACAATTCGTGGCGCGAAAGACCGGCATCCTCGGCGTCATACAAGTGTTTGAATAACTTCCACGCTCTGCCCAAATTATTGAACTCTGCCAGTCGCTGGTATCGCCTGACTGTGCGATTTTCTACGTCTACCGATAGCCTCAGGAAATTCTTACCATCCTGTTCCAGGATTGCATCGGCATCTCCGTCTACCGCATTCAGCGTGACCAAGTCGGCAATCCGGATGCCGTCCACCTCAATAAACTGGCCTATGCTCTCGACGTCCTGTTCGCGAACTTTTGGCGACTGTCCCGCCACATGGCCCGCCTCAGACTGAATCTCTCTGCGCAGATATTCGAAATCTACGGCCGACAACCGGCTCGTCAAACTCTCGAAGTCTCCGGTGTCAAGCAAGAGCCGTGTATAAGCCTCAATTGCCAGTTCCACCGATGTTCCGTGCGCGGTCGGCGCCCCAAAACCATTTAGAGAAAACGAATCCACTCGAGATCTTACCGCAATCGGCCCGAATCGATCGATGACATGCCGGGCAATTCGTGCAGCTCGACCGAGTTGTGCCGTCGCAACCTTGCTCACATCGTCACCTCGTACCAGGGTTTCCCGCAGAAACCAGAGCGCGGAGCAGAGGTATAGTGCGTAACTGGCCGCCGCAAAGACCAGAGCAGGTACCGCTCCTATTGCCCTGTGAACAACTGCTGGCGATATGAACCTGCACTCCTGGTATTCGTCGGCACAAGGAAGCGCGCTGGTGCAAAGGAACCTATTCGCGTTCAACTCCGACCCGTCCCAGCGATAAGCACACAACAATCCCTTGTTGGCGATGCTGTAATCCAGACAGGCGACGTTATGGGCGAGCAACTCAGGCTTGGCTGGTTTGAGCCAGTAGTGCCCGAAGAATACAGGCAGATCGTCTGGTGAGTATGGCTTGGCGAGTTTTGTCCATTCATCAGGTGCGGGATCGACGGGATACACGTCATTAGAGGGCAATGCGTATTCCCGAATAGGCCGCCCGGCCGGCTCCTCGAACCATCTGATTCTGACGTGACGACGCTCCTTGCCATACGGATCGGTAAAGGACATGCCATTTGGCAGCTCAGCCTCCGGTCCCTTAAGGACGTTTTCGATGGCAGCGTAGAGTTTGGTCTTTTTCCTCAACGCGGCTCTCAGAAATTCCGGCGTGAACCGGCCATATTTCCGTAACGCCTTATCAATGGTTTGCAATCCCTTCGGATCCCAGCAGGCGTGAACGATACGGATGCCGCTCTCGTCAAGATATACCGGAAGTTCTTTGAACCACTCGATATACTCAGCCAATTCGCTCGCCGCTACTTGATCGAGCGTCGCCATGTGCTGGCCGTAATTTTTTTGGTTGTGCTCACGAAAGAAGCTCTCCGGCTTCTCGGGATCCTCAGTGTGATACGCAATCGCGTTGAACTCATGATTACCCATCACCGCAAGGGCGGAGCCGTTATCGACCATCGCGCGGACAATGCGCAGGGTTTCCAATACCCTTGGACCCTTGTCGATGAAGTCACCCACGAACACTGCTTGTCGCGACGGATGGGAAAAGATGCCCCCAACTTCCCGGTATCCGAGAGCATCGAGAAGCAGAATCAGCGCATCTGCATGGCCATGAACATCCCCGATGATATCCAGCCCCGAATGCTGTTCTGCAGCAGGCATCCTGCACCATCCGTCTTTCCGGGGCGGGAAGGGCGAGCGTCCGACGACAACCGATAAAACTCGGCGGCCTGTCGTTTGACAGTCGTTGACCATCCCCCCGTCGCGCACTTCGTTGCAATCCGTGACGATTCATTGCCCATTATATCGTTTTGAGTTGTCCGTATCCATCTGATAGCAAACTAGCACACTTTGTCGCAGAACGTCTTACCCCACCTCTCGCATCACCTCCGCTGCTCTGGCCTGATCACGCTGCGCATAAACCTGAGTGACGTCAGCCGTCGCATGGCCCAGGGTTACCTGGGCGGCTTCCAGACCGAACCGCTTGCGAATGTCGGTAGCCGCCGCATGCCGCAGCTGGTTGGGTGACCAGCGATTTTCGGAATGCCACCGCTTCAACTCACGACGTTGCTTTTCAGTGAGCCGTTCCCGCCATTGCCGGGCCGATTCATCGCCCAGCTGCTCGAGCGGCTCGGGTGGTGGAAACGCCAGATCGCAGGCTCGATGAATGGCGCGACGAAAACTGTGGCTGTCGTATTTTGGCCCGACGCAGCGTCGGCCGGGTCCATGGCGCCTGGAGCCTGGTCGGTTGCCGCAGCTCAGCGGAGTGACCCGCCGCTCGTGTCTGATCCGGCGGCGGATCTGCTCGCTTTCGTCCGGCGAAAAACAGTACTCGCCGGCCGGCCGCAGCAGATAGGGCCGCAGCACATCCTGGGCCCGCGGTCCGATGAAGATCACTCGCTCGCGATCATGGTGCTCCGTCTTGTGGCTCTCCGGGCGGTACTCCCAGACGTTGCCAGACTGGTCCACGTCACGCGGACGAACTGCACAGACCTCTCCGGGGCGACAGCCGGTAAGCCTCTGAAACCGCACCATGTCCGCCACGACCGGTGACAGATGCACCAAAGTCGCTTCAATCTTGGCTTCCTCGACTGGCCGCACCGATGGCCCCTCCGGGGCCCTGGTGCGGCCCCGCGGGAGTCCACGGACTGCGGAAAGCCCGTGTATGACGCTCGGCGGGATGAGCTCCTCAGAGACCGCCCAGCGGAACATCCGCTTGATGCGGCCGATGCGGCCATTGACGCCGCCCCGGCAGAGCCCTTGGTCGATCATGTGTGTACGCACAGCTTTGAGGGCCAGCGGACCGAACTGGGATGCCGGCGTGTGCCCGTAAAGGCGCCTCAGCGGCCGCAGGGCAAGCCGCAGGTAATCCAGCTCCCCCGTCGGCTTTCCGTCCTTCTGATAGTACTGCCTGGCAAATCGCCAGTACCGTTTGATCAGATGGCAGATTTTGAAATCCGGGTCTCCGGCATGTGGCGGTGACTGACGCCCCGATGTCAGCCACTCGGCAACTACGCGGTCATACTCCAGGCGGCTGACGCGGGACTTCCAGGGTCCCAGGTAGACGGTCCTGCCGGCAAGATTTACGACGGCCTGGCCGGAGGCCTTGTGAAGGCAGTACTTGGGCGTGGATTCGGTGAGTCTTGGCATGGTGCGAACCTCCCAGGTTGACACAAACCGGTATGTACCGGTTTGGCTCGGGATATTGGCTCGCACTGCCGACCGTCGACAGGGAACAAAAGCTGTTTTATCGTAGCCACTTACAACAAGTCGGGGCGAGAGGATTCGAACCTCCGACCCCCTGCTCCCAAAGCAGGTGCGCTGACCAGACTGCGCCACGCCCCGAT
>Ga0310121_10006027_pt1 | contig 10275 bp, 6 predicted proteins | sample CB27_Tmax_986_MG_FD_203504 | JGI IMG/M metagenome (GOLD analysis project Ga0310121, IMG submission 203504) | Marine microbial communities from Western Arctic Ocean, Canada - CB27_Tmax_986 | ecosystem: Environmental > Aquatic > Marine > Oceanic | place: Canada: Western Arctic Ocean | collected... | reverse complement strand
AGAACCACCCGTGACATGGTTGGGGTTATAGGGATTTCGTGGAGTTCCGTGTTTTACGTTGATGCCCGTAACGCCAATCCCAAGCTCGTGCATATTGAGCTTGCCGATGAGTAGCGCTCCCTGCGCACGCAGCCGCCCAACACTGCTGGAATCTTCCGTCGCGTTTGTGCGGCCATGGATGCTCGTGCCCACTGTGGTGGGATAACCGGCCTGGTCCACTTCGTCCTTTATGCCGACGGGCACGCCGTCGAGAACGCCGAGGGGCGCTCCGCGCCTATGCCGTTCTGCCGATGCTTCGGCCTGGCGCATCATATCCTCGGGATCCTGTGCAATAAACAGGTTCATCTCCTGTTCCAGTTGCTCCTCGCGGGAGCCCAGGATCGTCTCGGCAATATCCACGGGGGTGGTGTTTCCATTGCGATACGCCCAGGCGTAGTCCTGGATCCCCGGGGGGCGATGACCGCCTCCGGGTGTGTGGGATGATAGGCCTTCTCGGAGCACATCCTCAATTTCCGGTGGCCCCGACGGTGTGTCTTGGAGCTGGGGAAGAGGCTGGGTCGTAGGTGAACCGGCCAGTGGGGGTCGTTTCCGAAAGTCCTGAATTCCCACGTCCGCTAACATTTTCCGGGTGATTGCGGGTCCGCTAAGAGGCTTCTGGCTGAGAGAGGTCACCAGTTTTAATTTCCACCCGGTTATCCGGGGGCCTCGCACAGTTTTCAGATCGTAGGTCATGGCTTCATTCCCCGTAGCGACAGTTCAGGCTGGGTCAAGGCACATGACAAGAAACGCACATACCCGCAAGATTGAAAAGAGAAAAAACCGACCAGAAATGGCCATGTAAATGATATACTGTGGTCCGTTCAAGGGCCTGGGCTGGCTTGAAATCGCAACCGGGTACTCCTATCGTTAGATTGTTAACACTTTGAGGTAAGGGAAAATGAATCGGCTGGGTTGGACAACTCTATCTATTTTTCTATCTACAATTCTGGTTTCGAGCTTTCTTTTCGCGGGACCGGCGAGGGCTTGCGGAGGTTTCTTCTGTAACGCAAATACCCTGAGCCCCATCTACCAGGCGGCCGAACGCGTGGTATTTGCTCGTTACGATGACCAGGTAACAATGCATGTGGAGATCACCTACGCGGGTGAGCCGACTGATTTTGCCTGGATGCTGCCTCTCCCCACTCTGCCGGAGGATGAGCTCGGAAACCCCCTACCCCTGGAGGAGATCCTACGCACCTCGATTCCTCGTCTTTTTGATATTCTTCAGTCAAACACCAACCCTGTCTTTACCGTAAATAACACCTTCGAGGACTTTGGCTGTAACCAATCCGATCCGAGTAGCTTTGGCGGAACCTGGGACAGCTGGGACTCGAACGAGGCCGCTGACACCGGTTCCACCGATATGGGCGGTCCACCACCGGTCGCGGTGCTTCAGGAAGCCGAAATTGGCCCGTTTCAGGCCCAGCTCATTTCGGCTACCGACAGCCAGGCCCTATTCGAATGGCTGGGTGAAAACGGATATATCCAGGATGAAAATGCCCTGCCGATCCTCGACAGCTATGTAGTAGGAGAATATCTCTTTCTCGGCATTCGGCTGCAGAGTGGAAAAGAAACCGGCGATATTCGCCCCATCGAATTAAACCTTGGCGATACAGACGCCTGTGTGCCCCTTCGCCTCACGGCTATCGCAGCCACACCGGATATGCCGATTATGGTGTGGGTGCTTGGCGAACACCGGGCGGTCCCGAAAAACTTCCTTCATGCGGAGGTGAATCCACAGGCTCTGCAATGGCCCCAGGTCCCGAACTACGCGGACACGATCAGCGAGGCCGTCGACACTGCGGCGGGTCGGGCCTTCATCACCGAATACGCCAGCCCCGCGAAGATCATGAGCGACATGATCTATAATTCGAACACCAATAATCGTAAGGAGGCTGTAGCCGCCGCTTCGGATTTGATCAGCCTCTGGAACGAGCTGGTTGCATTGGGTGGCGTGACGAATGCTGAGCTGCTGTCTATCTTGCAATCCCATGTTCCGATGCCCGAGGGATTAAAGGGCTATCCTCACGGGAACTGCTGGTATGATCCCTCACCGCCAGAGTGGGCCCGTGAAGAGATGGATCTCTACTGTGATCCCAACGATGAACATACCACCACAGACGCCGAGTTCTATGGGTACCTGGGCTATTGGCTGGCAAAATTAGAAGCCGCCGGCACACCTGTTTCGGTTGATTTTGACGGCCTTAAGGAGAACCTCTTGGAGCAGTTCTTTGCCCCCCGTGAGAGGATACAGGCCATGCTGGACCGGGCCGATTGGATCACCCGCTTCTATACCTTGATTTCCGCCTCGGAGATGACGCGGGATCCGATCTTTGCATTCAATCCCGATGCTCCGGAGATAGGGCGAAATAGAACCGTGACCACCATAATCAAGTCCGACGAAGACTGTGATGAATCCTGGATTGAGGCCACCTACGCGGATGGATCTCGCTATATTTTCCCGTGTGAAATGCCAAGCCAGTGTTTAAGCACCCCCATCGTTGGGCCTGTGCCCGACGCACCCGCCCTCTATCATGTAGCGGTATACGACGAGAGCGGTGAGCCCCAGTATTTCGACCCGGCCGACGCCGAGGAGGTGGATGTCCTCCTGGATAAAGCGGTCGTAGGCCAACCGTCCTTACCGGAGAACTATGATCTGAGCGAAGAGCCGGACAATGTCAGTCTGAACAATAACACTCTGCCATCGGGCGCAGGAGGCAATAAGAAATCCAGCGGTTGCGCCGCTACGCCAGATGGTGCCCCCCTGTCGGGCCTACTGGTCCTGCTCTTTTGTGTCCTCGTCGTGCGCCGAAGGCGGATCCACGTCTGAAAAGAACTGCGTCTACGGGCTGATACAAGCGGACAGGATCTTGATGTTGTCCAGATAGACGCCTTCGCCCAGGTTGTTTTCACCGTCGATGGAGTCGAAGTTGAAGCGGATCTGCACCTGTGTTCCTATGGTACTGGCGGGCAAATCGGCGGTCTTGTCCACCCAGACGGCCATCTGGGTCTCCGATGCGGGGAACCAGGGAAGGGTTGCGAACCCCTTCTCCCAGATTACGACGGGCTCCACTCCGTCCGCGAGAACTTCGATCCAGAGTTTGTCGTAGGAGCCACCGGGATCCGTATCTACGAAGGCCTGGAAGTGCAGCGTAGAGGATACACCGGGGGGTAGCAGGATATAGGGCGTAGTCACGGAGCCTGTGACCTGGCAGAGCTCATCATTGGCACAGCCAAAGAAGGTCGTGCAACAAGCAGGAGCGTCTGGATTTGCGAAATCAAGCGTGAGGGGATCACCGAAATATAGAGCCAGGGTCGCGCTGGAAGAAGCCTCCCCACCAAAGATGCTCCAGCCTACGGGGTCATTGGGATTGTCATAGCTGAAATCGCCAAAGAAATCGCCCAGGAGCGTAGTGTCAAAGGTCGCCAGGAACGGCTGTGAGTTGCAACAGCCCGGAGTGTCGAGCCAGGTGGTCTCACAGATCGCATCAACACATTCACGTGTCGTGCAAAGATTATTGTCTTCGCAATCCTCGGTTGTATTGCAGCAGTTCGGATCCGGATGCGGGTTATGGACGCATCCGTAGTTGACACATACATCCACAGTACAACTGTCGGTATCGACACAGTGTTCATCTTCAGTACAGCAGCCTACGACACCCGTCGGGGTATAACTGCAGGAAAAATCCGTCGACTCGGGTACCGTCAGGGAACATGTGACGATGGTGCAATCCGATACGTCGGGGCAATCATCCACGGTATTGCAACATAAGGGGTCCGCGTGAGGGGCGTGGTTGCATTGGTTATCGATACAGCTGTCGATTGTGCAGGCATCTGCGTCGACGCATTCACTATCCGCTACGCAACAGTTTGGGTCCCCGAGATCGGCAAAAACACAACCTCCCTCCGCCTCTGAGCAGAAATCATCCGTACACGGCGAATTGTCGTCACAGGACTGGACCGAATTATGGCATCCCTGGAGGGCATCGCAGGTATCTGCGGTACAGGAGAGCCCATCGTCACAGTCGAGTTGTTCGTATTCGCAGCCAATCAAAGGATGGCAACTGTCCAGGGTACAGATACTACCATCCGCACAGCTCTGGCTGATGTGAACACAACCCGAGCCAAGCACGCAGGTGTCCAGGGTGCATTCGTTCCCATCCTGGCATTCGTTATCCGTATTGCAACAATCAGGATCCGCCACCTGGGTGTTGATGCAGCCACCTGTCGCGGGATTACAGCTATCGATCGTGCAGACGTTATTATCATCGCAATTAGTCGACACATGCTGACATCCCAAAAACTTATGACAACTGTCCGTTGTGCAGGCGCTGTCATCATCACAGGAGATATCTGCATACAGGCACCCACCGGCCGCCTCATCACAATGCTCTTCCGTACACTCGTCGTTATCATCACAACTGAGGTTCGGATAATAACAGCCGGTCAGGTGATGGCATGTGTCGACCGTGCATACCTCCGCATCGGCACAGTAAATGGCGTCGTATACGCAGCTTTCATCCGTGCAGGTTCCGGTGGTACAGGCGTTCTTGTCGTCACAGTCTTCATCGACGGTACAGCTGGTCGGGATCTCGAAGATGTCTTCTTCTACGTCCTGTCCATCCTCTACGTCCGGGACATCTTCGGCGATGTCACTCACCTCCGAATCCCCGTTATCACTGCTATCACTGCTATCCGGAATATCCTCGCCGGTGACACCTTCATCGGCTGACCCTGGATCAGCTACGGTCTCCGTGTCGGGTATGTCGGTACCGATGCCTGGATCGGAGCCCTCATCCGTCTCACCCAGATCCGTCGGAACATCAGGCACGACGTCCGTCCCCTGATCCGGGGTGTCCGCGGTTATATCGTCGGGCCCAACCCCATTACCACCACAGGCCCAGAGTACCAGGCATCCGATCGTACACAAGACGAGTGGCAATCGTTGCATAAAAGTCTCACGAAAAAGCATCGGGTTCATCAAACCTCAAAGGAATACATATGCGGTCAGCCTGTCGCGCCGTAACACAGATAGCTGAAAAGAGTAACAGAATTCAAAGGGAAATGCCTTAGCCCTTATAGCCCATGCTGGTCCACGAATCTACTGCCTTTGCAACCGCGTCCAGAAGCGGCTGTATATGCCTGCACAGGTAGGTTGCGTCCGAACCGTAATACAAGAGATCCTTTAACGAACCTTGCCGTCACGAGGCTTTGCCTTGACCGCCTGCACATCAGTTCGTTAGCGTGCGCCGGGTTTATAGGACGTCATATTCTATGGTTGTTTCACCGCAAATACCGGATCGCGCCAAGCGCTATGTCGACGATCCTGATCGGATCGATTCCATCGATCTGGCCGGGGATTCGGCCTGGTGGGAAGATCTGGATCTGATTCCTGTCCAGATTGGTGGGGTCCAGATACCGAATCGCTATTTCCTGGCCCCTATGTGTGATGTAACCAATATGCCCTATCGCGTCATTGCTCGCGGCCAGGGCGCATCCCTTCTTGCTACAGAAATGTTGAGTAGCGTTGCCCTGGCGATGGGTGGCCATCGCACCTTCCATATGATGGAGTTTCTCCCGGATGAAAAACCCATCATGGTGCAAATCAGTGGGACCGACCCGGAGATCATGCGTACGGCCTCCTTGATGATCCAGGACTATGGCGCCTCCATGCTGAATCTGAATTGTGGCTGTCCGGTAAAAAAGGTCATCAAGGGTGGCAGCGGATCCGCCCTACTCCGTGATAAAGAGGTGCTGCGCAAGATTCTTCAAACTCTTCGACCCGTATTGGACATCCCATTAACGGTTAAAATGCGCGCCGGTTGGGACGCGAAAACGGTAAACGCGGTGGACGTCGCGCGAATGTGTGAGGACGAGGGCGTTGACGCGGTCATGCTCCATGCTCGTACCCGCAAACAAATGTACGAAGGACGGGCCGATTGGGACTTGATTGCTGAAGTGGTCCAATCGGTGTCCATCCCAGTGATCGGCAATGGCGATATCTTTACCGGTGCCGACGCCCACCGCATGTTGGAGCAGACAGGTTGTTCGGCTGTAATGTTGGGACGTGGGGCTATCGGAAATCCATGGATCTTCCGTGATTGTATCGCGCAGGAGGTCAATCCGCGTGGCGATGCCCTCATACCGACGGTTTCCCCAACCCCCGAAGAACGCCTCGCCACCATCTGGCGACATTTCGAACTCTTTGCAGCCTATGCCGGCCGCGAGCGTGCACTGGTACGTATTCGCAGACAGCTTATGGCCTACGTCCGCGGTCTTCCTGGATCGTCGGCCTTTCGCGCCCGGTTGAGCAGCCTTACGTCGGAAGAAAACCTGCGCAGCAGCCTGGCCGAATTTCTTGGTGAAAACCTCCATCCTTCGGATCTCTCGACCACGGTCGCATCAATGGCCGAATCTGCACATACCCCGCGGGGGGATCGTTGAGTTCTTCGGCAGAGAGAAGTTGGACAATTGGGACGATCCTTGACTGGACCCAGCAGTATTTCTCGCGCTGCAACCTTCCCCAGGCCCGCCTGGACGCCGAGCTTATCATCGCACACGCCCTGGGCCTGAAACGTGTAGACCTGTATGTAAAACACGATATGCCGGTGGGCCTCCCGGAACGCGCGATAATCCGCGAACTAGTCAAGGCACGCGCCGACGAACGCGTTCCTGTCGCCTATTTATTGGGTCGAAAAGAGTTTTTTGGTCTGTCGTTTCAGGTGGATCCGAATGTGCTCATTCCCCGCCCCGAGACAGAGGCCCTGGTTGATGTCGCGATAGAAAAACTGAAGTGCTTTGAAGCAACCGATGACAGACCCGTCCGAATGCTGGATGTGGGTACCGGCTCGGGTGCTATCGCCATCGCTGCGGCCAGGCATACGGACGACGTTCAGGTGGTAGCGACCGATATTTCTCCTGAGGCGCTGGAGGTGGCGGGTCGAAATGCCGAGGAGCATGGGCTGGTGGACCGCATTGAATTCATAGCAGCGGATATGTTCCATGACCCTCCCGATCTTGGGCGGTTTGAAGTCGTCGTCAGCAACCCACCCTATATTGATCCGGCGGACACAGACACCCTCGCACCCGAGATTCAACGGCATGAACCCGGTCTGGCACTTTTTGCGCCAGAAGCGGGCGACGCCTATCTGGAAGCCCTGATGACAAACGCAAACCATCTGGTGCATGATGAGGGCTTCCTCCTAGTCGAGGTTCAGCCTCCGCTCCGTGCCAGGTCCTGGACGGAACGATTTTCTCAACAGGCCGGGTTTACCGATGTGCAACCAATTCTTGATATTTCAGGAGAGCCCCGGGGGGTGGTTGCGCGTTGGTGTGGATCGTCGAATCAAGGATGATGAATGCCTTCGGTAATCCTTGAAAGCCCCTCTCTTTCGGCGCGCACTCAGACCCGCTTTGACACTTTTCTATTGGTGGGGCGAGCACCGGGCGTAGATCTTCAGATCCTGGATACCCGTGTCAGCAAGCGCCACGCGACCATCAAGCTATCCGGTGACGGGACCTTCGTAATCGAGGATCTGGGAAGTCGGAACGGGACAACCGTTAATGGCGTCCAGATCACGGACGTTACGGAGGTAGAGGACGGGTCTATTATTGGGGTCGGCGACTCAACATTGACCTTCCGCGACGATGCCGAGATCTCCGATGAATTCAACCGAACCTCCACCATCACTATCACCACAGAACGTGTGCTGAAGGGCTTCCCGCCTGCTCGAGACGTCGCTACCACCGTACAGCTTAAAGAAGATTACGATCGGTTACGTCTCCTGTGGATGATATCGTTGGAGTCCAACCTCGATCGTCCGATGAAGGACCAGATCTTTGAGATTCTAAGGATCCTCCTCAAGGAGATCGATGCAGACCGTGCAACGCTCCTATTATTGCCGATTGAACATCGCGATACGGAAGACCCCGCCCATCTTGAGTTGCTGGTCGCCTGCGATCATAAAGGTCAGGCCTACGACAAGCAGACCCAGGTCTCCGAAACCATTCTGGGAGAAGCTCTGCGGACCAAACGGGGCGTTCTAGTAGCCGATGCGCGTATGGATGAACGCTTCGATTCTTCGCAAAGTGTTGTAATCCAGGGCATTCGTTCGACCCTATGCGCCCCTATGATGTCACGTCTTGGCACCAAGATCGGAGTCATCGCCCTGGATTCAGTCAGTGTGACCGCCGCATTTCACCAGAAAGACCTGGTGGTCCTCGAAACCCTCGCGACCCAGGTGGGCACCGTAATCGAAAACATCCGTCTTATCGAACATGCCCGGACCCAGGCGATCGCTCGAGAACGTCTATCGCGTTTCCTGTCGCCGAATGTTGTAGATGAAGTTGTGGCGGGTCATGTGTCCATCACCGATTCGGGCGAGGCTCGCAATGTGACCGTATTATTTACGGACGTCCGGGAATTCACGGCGATGTCTCGACAGTTCGCGCCCGATGAGGTTCTGAACAGTCTGAACAGCTATTTTGCTCTCGCTGTAGACATTATCTTCAAACATGAAGGGACTCTGGATAAATTCCTCGGTGATGGCTTGATGGCTCTTTTTGGCGCACCTCTGCCCCAGAAAGACGCTACCCTTCGAGCGGTCGCCGCGGCCCAGGATATCCAGCGCGAGATGGTGGGCTGGAATAAAGAGCGGGTTGCTGGGGGGAAGCAGCCGTTGCACGTAGGCATCGGGATCGCGTCGGGACCTGTAGTTGCCGGAGCGGTGGGCACCCCGCAAACCCTGTCCTATACAGTGGTAGGACCGGCGGCTAATCTTGCGTCTCGACTCTGTTCCGTAGCCGGAATCGGGGAGGTTCTCGTTTCCACGCCCGTGGCACAGGCTCTCCCGGACAATGTTCCGGTCGATAGACCGCGTATGGTCGAGTTGAAAGGGTACGAAAAACCCGTTGCGGTCTACTGCGTACACGCAGACTAGGATTACCCAGATATGTCGGCTATCGAATTCCAGATATTGCATCGCGACACCGATTGTGCAGCTCGGACGGGGCGGTTGGTAACTCCGCACGGCGAAATCCGGACACCTGTATTTATGCCGGTGGGAACCCATGCGGCCCTCCGCGCATTGACCCCGGAACAGGTCATGGCAGCAGGGGCACAGATCGTGCTCGCCAACACCTATCATTTGTCTATTCGGCCCGGTGAGGCCCTGATAAAAAAATTCGGCGGGCTGCACCAATTCATGTCAATGCCTCTTCCGATCCTTACGGATTCCGGTGGCTTTCAGGTATTCAGCCTTCCGGGCAAAGAGATCACTGAGGAGGGGGTTCGTTTCCGGTATGAGAAAGGCGGCGAGCGGGTATTCATTACCCCAGAGCGGTCAATGCAAATCCAGGAAGACCTCGGCGCCGACATCATCATGGTATTCGACGAATGCGTAGAATACCCGGCGACCTATGAGCGCGCTCGGGCTGCAATGGAACGCACCCTGCGATGGGAGACTCGTTGCCAAAAAGCACATACGCGCACAGACCAGGCCCTCTTCGCGATTGTTCAGGGCTCTACCTACGAAGATTTGCGTAGAGAATGCGCACGTAAGCTCGTAGACATGGACTTTCCCGGCTATGCCATTGGGGGGCTCAGCGTGGGTGAGGGACTGGAAGTCATGGATGAGGTGCTCAGTTACACCGCACCAGAACTGCCCGAGGATAAGCCCCGGTACGTCATGGGCATCGGACTACCAGAAGACCTTCTATGTGCCATTGGACATGGAATTGATATGTTCGATTGCGTAATCCCCACCCGCCATGCCCGGGGAGCCGTTGTATACACCACCCAGGGACGCCTGCGGCTCACCCACCGAAGATATCGCACCGATGGGTATCCAATTGACTCTTCTTGCGAGTGTTATACCTGCAAAAACTATAGCCGGTCCTACCTTCGCCATCTCTTTGATGCCGGCGAGGTCCTGGGAACAACCCTGGCCGGCATTCACAATATAAGTTTTTTGTCGCGGCTCACATCCGACGCCAGCGAGGCAATCGCCCGGGGCGAGTTTAAGGCCTTTTCCGAACAATTCCTGGCCCAATATGGCTCGTCGAAGGAGCCCCAAAAGCCACCACGAAAGCAGAGAAAGAAGAGTCGGCGCCAAAATCCTACAAAAGGATAGCTTTGGCCTGCGGGAATAGACCAAACGCCCCGCCGGTGTGGATGAACAGGGCCCGTTTGCCGAGTCGGCCACCCCGGGGCTCCGCCCGTAAGGCGCCAAAAGCCTT
>Ga0310121_10006026_pt1 | contig 10275 bp, 8 predicted proteins | sample CB27_Tmax_986_MG_FD_203504 | JGI IMG/M metagenome (GOLD analysis project Ga0310121, IMG submission 203504) | Marine microbial communities from Western Arctic Ocean, Canada - CB27_Tmax_986 | ecosystem: Environmental > Aquatic > Marine > Oceanic | place: Canada: Western Arctic Ocean | collected... | reverse complement strand
CGGAGACCGGAGGCCTGCCCCCATCAGGGGGTCTGGGTCGGGGGTGGCGGAGGGAGAGAGGGGTGGGGAGGGGCCCTCGCGCGGTGGGGTGAGGAGAGGGTTTCGACATAACACGCAGAGGCTGTAAGGATTTCGCGTCTGCTCCGCTTAGTGCGTACGACCGGACGTTCCGGTCACCGAACGAGGAGTGCGCGGCGGCGACGTGGAGGCGCTGCTGGCCGACGCGGCCGAATGCCGCGTGTACGTCAATCGGCCGCGATCGGTTCGGGCGGCGGGGCGCCCGGCCGTCCGGTCCGGAACATGCGCCGGAGATCAGCCTCCACGAGCGCCCATGCCAGGAAGACGACGACGAAGCCCGCGCCGGGTGCCGCGAGCAAGACGCGCGTGCTGATGACGTCAGATGCGGCCCCGTTCGCGAAGCTCATCACGGGCATGATGCCGCCTGCCGTGAGCAGGAAGATCGCCAGCACACCGCCGCGGATCCGATCGGGCACGGCTTCTTGCAGCGACGCGACTGCCGTTGCGACGAACACGGTACCGGTTGCACCGGTGAGGGCCGCGCCGACGTAGGCGATTGGCAGCGTCGGGGCCACACCGAGCAGGACGAGGCCGAGCCCCGAGCCGATCCCCGAGCTGAAGAAGACCGCGCCGCGCCCGCGGTCGCTCGTGATCCAGCTCGTGCCGAGGATGCCCACGATCGCCCCGCTGCCGATGGCGATCAGCAGGGTGCCGAACACCGCGGCGTCGCCGCCGAAGGCGTTTCGCGCGTGAATCGGCAAGATCGCGTCGAAGCCCATGACGAAGAAGCAATGCAGCGTCACCATCGCGATGATCAGGCGCGCCTGGCGGCTGACGCCCAAGAACGCTCTGGCCTCGCGCAGGCTGACCCGGATCTCTGCGGCGATGCCTCGCGAACTTCCCGAAGCGTGTCCGGACGACCGGATCCGGATGCGCCGCAATTGCACGATCTCGAGGCCGGACAGCACCGCCGCAAAGACGAAAATCCACGATGCCCCAATCCCGCCCAGCAGTGGCCCGCCCGCGATCGGGCCGATCAGCCGGCCCAGCGCCGCGGGCGTAAGACCAAACAACAAGATCGCGTTCATCAGGGCTGCGCTGGACACCGTGTTCGGCACCAACGCCTGGAATGCCGGCTGTTCGATGCCTGCCCAGAGCGCGCCGTTCAGCAGCGCGAAGATGATCAGGTGCCACACTTCGACGGACCCGGTGAAGGAAAGCGCGGCCAACCCCAGGGCCAGCGCCATCTGCAGCGCGGCAGCAGCCGCGATCAGTTTGGCCCGGTCATAGCGATCGGCCAGCGCGCCTCCGACGGGGGCGATCAGCCAGGGGATCATCCCCGCGAACGTCACCGCGCCGACAGTGAAGCCGCTATCGGTCAGTTCCAGCGCAATCCACGCGCGGGCCATCAGCATCGCCCAGAGGGTCGCGGAAGACATACCAGCCGCGATCCAGAGGGCGCGATAGTCGTGATGCAGCATGGCGGGAAACTGGCGCGCCAATGCGCTGCAGCGGTCGCTCACGGTGCGGTCCTTCCGCGCCGAGTATATGGAAGCGGTTACCGCTGCCATCGGGCGCCGCCGGCGTTGTGCTCGACGATGTCCACGCGGATACGTTGAAGCACGTCCGGTAGTTCCACCCGCCAGCGAGACGATTGATTACGAAGGGCGGAGGCGAGCCGGCGCGGAAGGGGGAGGCGCAGAGCCGAGAGGCTCCGCCTCCCCTTCTGCATGTTCGGCGCCGGGCGAGAGACCGGTGCGCCGAGGCCGCGCGCAGTTCCTCGACACGTGGTAGGCGAGCGATGCTAGCCGGCCGCTAGCGGATTACCCCTTCCACGGTGAGGCGTGTGATCTCCTCTTCGTCGAGTTTAAGTTCGTCTCGGAAGACTGCGTCGTTGTGCTCGCCGAAGAAGGGGGCGCGGCGGATCGGAAGTCGTTCGCCGTCCCAGAGGAACGGTTGGTTCTGCGCCAGGAACTTAACGCCGGCGGGGTGGTCGAACTCCATGAAGAAAGTTTCCATGGCCGGGTCTTCGAGGATGTCCTCGATGTCTTGCGCGACGCAGGCAGGCGCGCCCCTGGCGTGCAGCAAACGCTCGACTTCCGAGGCATCCAGCGTCGAGGTCCAGGCCTCGACGCTGGCCTCGATTTCGTCTTGCGCCGCCAAGCGGCCATGAAGACTGCGGAGATCCTCTCGATCGAGGAGATCGTCGCGCTGCATGGCCGCGCAGATCGCTTGCCAATCAAGGGTGTCGCGGGCGGCGATCGCAACCCAGCGATCGTCATCGGCGCAGCTGAAGAGGCCGTGAGGTACCATCTCGGGCGATCGGTTCGCTCGCCGGGCCGGGGTTTTCCCGTTGGCGAGATACTCGATCAGTTCCGTGTCGAGGAGATGGATGCCGGCTTCGTACTGGGCCAACTCGATCTCTTGCCCCTGGCCGGTTTCATCGCGCTGCATGAGCGCCGCCAGAATCGCGGTCACGCCAAGGGGCGCCAGCGTGAAATCGGTATGAAGCAGGACACCGGTTGGTTTGTGGTCGGCCGCTCCGGTGTGACCCGCCAAGCCACACATCGCCACGACGCTGTTGCCGATCCCTCGCCAGCTAGCCTTCGGTCCCCACTCGCCCATCACCGGGAAGCTTGCCACGACGATGCCCGGATTGATCTTCTTCAGTTCGTCGTAACCGAGCCCCAGGCGCTTCAGGACTCCGGCACTCCAGTTTTCCGTGACGACGTCCGCGTTGCGCACGAGTTCCTTGACCAAGCGAATGCCGTCTGGCGTCTGAAGGTTGAGCGTGACGCTGCGCTTGTCGGTGTTGCAGTCTTGAAAGAAGGCGCTTGTCTCGATCGTAGGATTCTGGACCGGCTGGACGGCGATCCGAAGGGTGTCCATCCGCGCTTCGGATTCGATTTTGATCACGTCGGCACCGAGATTGGCGAGCAGCTCGGTGACCAATGGCCCAGCAGCCATCCAGCAAAAGTCCACAATACGCACCCCTTTGAGTGGAAGAGTCTGGGAGGCGACCCTCGCACTTGTGGGCGGAGTGCGAGGCGCTGTGCGTGGGGTCGCCGGCGCGGGCTCGCCCGATACGGTGCTCGATTCCCGGAGGCCTGCGAACTCGGCCAACCCGACGCCAGCGAGGTCAGCCAGAGCCGCGGCCGATTGCTGGCCCAGCGTAGGGGCGGGGCGAGGCACTGGTTCATAGGCCGTGGATCGGACCGGGAGGCGAGGAAGCTCGATCGAGCGTCCGAGCTGGCTGTGCTCGACTTTGATGAAACAGCCGCGCTCGCGCAGATGCGGGTCGGTGGCGACGTCCCCCACGGTGTTGACTGGGACCGAGAAGAAGCCGCGGGCCTGGCCCTCTTCGCAGAGTTTGTCGCGGGGGAGTGACGCGCAGGCCCGCTCGAGCGCGCGGTGAACGGGGCTGCCGAAGTCGGGCTGCCAGACCTCGCCCGGAAACGCGGCACCGATCAACTCGCCGAATCCGGCCCGTTCCTGCAGCCAGTGCGCGAACGCCTGCCAGCGCTCAGGCGTGTTGGGCGTAATCCCGAACGTCAGCCAGCCGCCGTCACGGGCCTGCAGTAGAGTCGAGATCTCGCCACCGGGCCGTTGGGCTTTCTCGCCAGCGAGCCGCCACATGTTTTGATTGGCGAAGTGGATCGTCGTCGAAGTAATGGCCTCCTGCAGGCTAATGGCGGCGTGTCCCGCCCACTGCCCCCGGCGACGTTGGTAGAGCATGACCGCCGCGGTGGCGGCTCCTACCAGACCGGCCTGCTTGTAGGCGAGCTGCCCGGCGGGGTAATCGGGCGCCTCACCGGGATAGCCCAATCCCTGCATCAATCCGCCAGCAGCCACGCCGATGAGATCCGCGGCCGGAAGCTCCTCACCTCCACGCTTGACGACCGCGTCGACCAGGCCGAGGTGGGGGTGGATCCGCCGAAGGCGATCGCCGTGCAGCATGCGCCGTGCTTCGACTGATTTCTGCAACGGCGCGATGACGAGATCTGCGCCTGCCAAGAGTCGGTCGACGAGCTCCCAGGCATTGGGGGCGTTGAAATCGAGGGCGACGCTGCGTTTGCCAGCGTTGTAGAGAAGGTGCCGCAGGCCGCTTTCGATGTCGCTACGCCCCTCAACGTGGGGACCGTCTAGGCGAAAGCGGTCACCGGTCGCCGATTCCACGCGAACGACGTCAGCCCCGAAGTCGGCCAGCAGGCGCCCAGTCAGGCTTAGGCAGTCATCGCTCAAATCGACGACTACCGAGCCCGCGAGGGGAAGCTGGGAGAGGTTCATTCAGCCTCCTCGAACGCGTATGGATGCTGTCGAAGTAGATCACCCATACGGTAGCCCCCAATGTGACCAACGTGTGACCTTTTCACTCAGGAGGGGGGCGGCGCCGCGCGATCTCGGCCTCGATCAGCTCCTGCCGCCGTCGCCGCATCCTCGAGATCAGGGCGACTTACTACGTCATCAGGCTTGGCGCCAGTTCCGGGATTATCTCGGCCTCGGTCAGCGGATAGGCCTCCTTGCGGTAGACCTGCACGCGGTTGTAGCCGAAGTCGGCAACGAACATCCGGTCGCCGTCGATGCGCACCGAGGCCGGAGCGCGGAAGCGCTTCTCCCGCTCGAGGGTGGTCATCTCGCGCTGACGCAGCGTCCTGGCGTTCGCCATGATGTACTCCCGCCCCGACTTCGAGAGGGTGGCGTCGCCGATGAAGCGCTCGACGTAGCGGCCGTTGCGGTCAAACAGCATGACGCGATCGTTGCCGCGGTCGGCCACATAGATGTCGCCGTGCTGGTCGACGGCCACGCCCGCCGGGCGGTTCAGCTCGCCCTCGCCGTCCCCGCTCGAACCGATCGAGAGCAATGGCTCGCCTGAGGGGCTGAACTTCTGCACGCGGTCGTTGCGCCAGTCGCCGACGTAGATGCAGCCCTCGGCGTCGAGGGCGATGCCCCACGGCATGTCGAGCTCACCGGGACCGCTGCCGTGCGTGCCGAAGCCGTCGATGTACTCGCCCTCGACGGTGAAACGCTGCACGCGGTGGTTCATCGTGTCGACCACGAGCAGGTGCCCCTCGCCGTCGAGGGCCATGTGCGCCGGGCGGTCGAGCTGGCCCGGCTCGCTCCCGTGCTCGCCCCACTCCCTCACTTGCTCGCGCTCACGCGTGATGGTGGTGATCGTGTGCGTGCCCTCGTCCGAGACGATCAGCCGCTCGTCGGGGTCGCAGATGATCCCGACGGGCCAGGCCCAACCACCGCGGAGGGGGTCCAACTTCCTGACCTCTGCGTTAGGGCGATTGATCCATCCAAGCTCCTCGTCGTCCCAGTTGATGACGCGGATCACGCCGCCCACATCGTGCGGCCCCCGTCGGAGGCAATACACCCGCCCCTCGTTGCCGAGGGCGATGTCGATCGGGTACCACGAACTGGTGTGCATCCCGATCGTCTTCTCGTAGGGGAAGCCCGCGCGCAGCAGCCCCGCGAACGTGCCGCTGGCGCTCGCCCCGTCGCTCGCGCCGCCGTTCGTCTCCGCCGTCATCGCGCCACCCCCGCCGTGACCTTCGCCTTGTACGGGTTGATCTGCTCAAACGTGCCGCCCACGATCGCGCTCGGGTCGACCCCCATCCACTGGTCGAGCACCGTGCTGTAGACGCTGCGGAAGTCGATCGTGTGCCGCATATCCTCGCCGTAGAGCCAGTCCTTCTGCTCGATCGAGGGGTACTCGCCATAGAGGCCGCCCTCGACGCCGTCCCCGATGATGTAGGCGCCGCCGCCGGAGCCGTGGTCGGTCCCCGACCCGTTGTCCTTGATGCGCCGCCCGAACTCGGAGAACACCAGGATCGTCACCTCCTCGGACGCGTTGTGGTTGCGCAGGTCCTGAAGGAAGTCGCTGATCGCCTCCGTCAACTCGGTGAGCAGCCGCGGGAGCATCGCCGTCTCGTTCGCGTGGTGGTCGTAGCCGGCGTGCGTCGTGTAGAAGATGCGCGTACCGAGCCCGGCCGTGTGCACGCGTGCCACGTCGCGCAGCGCTTGTGCGATCAGGTTGGGCGCGTACTCCACCTCCGAGGAGTACTGCGACGGCGCGTCGACCAGCATGTCCGCGCCCTTGAGCACGCTGCGACCGGTCTCGGCCAGGTAATCCTGCACCATGCCGGTGCCGATGCCCGGCGTGTACATGCGCTTAAAGCTGTCGAGGTTCTTGGCGCGCTCCTCCTCCGCCTCGACCTCCGTCATCAGTCCAAACTGGTCGAGGTCGCCGATCGAAGTGACATTGACGCCGCTAGCGGCAAGCGCCCTCGGCAGAGCGAGGCCAAAGCTGACGGCGGTCAGCGGGTTCTCCGAGTCCGGGTCGAACTCGCGTGTGACCTTCGCCAGCCAGCCCTCGTTCGCGATCTTGTCGGGCTCACAGGTGTGCCAGATGTCCATGGCGCGGAAGTGGGAGCGGCTCGAGTTCTCCCAGCCGACGCCCTGCACGACGGCGACGTGGCCTGCGTCGTAGAGCTCCTTGAGCGCCTTCGCCGCCGGGTGCCAGGCCAGCTCGTCGTCGAGCGGCAGCGCGTCCTCCATCGGCACCATCACGTGCGGGCGGGCATCGCGGATGACGCCGCTCTGGTAGGGGATGAGCGTGTTCAGGAAGTCCAGCCCGCCGCTGAGCTGGATCACCACCAGCACCGGGGGCTTCTGTAGCTTCGTCGTCATCGTTGGCCCTCCTTAGGCGAACTGGTACTCGGGCGTGGCCACGATCAGCTGCACCATCCGTCCGATGCGGCCCTCGGCCTCCTCGCTCGCTCCGTTGCCGAACGAGAGCGGGCCCCCCTCCTCCGCGCGCTCCACGAGCGTCGCCCGCGTCTGCGCGCTCACATCGAGCGGGCCGCAGAGGTCGAGGCAGCGGTCGAGCAACTCCTCGGGCGTCGCGTCACCGGCGGCGGCGACGCGCTCGACGATCGCGGCGATGCCCGGCTTCGAGGTGTCCATCACCTGCTCGACCGCGAAATTGACGCGCTGGGTGAGTGTGCCGGAGTTGATCCACCCTTGGCCGGTGTGCCAGCCCTCGACGGAGGGCGGGTTCATCAGGTCCTGCCCCATCAGCTTCGTCGCCCGCGAGAGCCGCGCCACCGAGAATTCGGGGAACCGCGGCGCACCGACGAGCTTGATCACCCCACCGACGAACTCGACCGGGCTCTTGACGCGCTGGAACCGCGCCGCCTTGAAAAAGTCGGAGTTGAGCAGCGTCCGCATCACCTCGCGGATATCGCCGTCGGACTCGAGGAATGTGGCGGCGAGCGCGTCGACCGCGGCCTGGTCCCGCGGCGGCTCCTCGTTCCACGAGGGCACCGGCGGCTCGTCGGCGACGAAGAAGTTGTAGAGGTGCCGGCCGATGAACCGGGCGCAGGCCTCCTGCTTGACGATCACCTCGATCACGTCGGCGCCGTCGACGACGGTCTGGCCGAGGAACGTCTTCTGCTCGCTGTCGTGGTCCGCCTCGTCGAACTTGAAGACGGGGTCGGAGATGCTGTAGGGGAAGATCGCGAGCGGCTGCGTGAACGTCCACCCTGTGAACGCCCGCGCGACCTCCTTGATGTCGTCCTCGCTGTAGTTGCCGACGCCCAGCGAGAAGAGCTCGAGCAGTTCGCGCCCGTAGTTCTCGTTGATCGCGTGCGCGTGGTTCTCCGAGTTGTCGAGCCAGTCGATCATCGCCGGGTCGCGCGAGAGGTCGAGCAGGATCTGGCGCATGTCGCCGAGCCCGTTCTCGCGGAAGAGCTCGATCTGCGCCGCCGACGCCCGGGCATGCGAACTCTTGCCATACCCTGTCGCGAAGACCTGGTGCCAGAACAGCGCCATCTTCTCGCGCAGCGGGCGACGGCCGCCCGCCAGGTTGTGCATCCAGCGCGTCGCGCAGGCCGTCGGTGCTTCGGGGTTGGTTGACGTCGGGAGGTAACGGTCGAGTATGTCCTGGTCGGGATCGCCCAGCGCCCCAGGGTGCAGGAACTCCTCGACGACCTCCTCGTAGGGACGCTCGACCAGCTCCTCGAGTTCGTCCCGCGTCGCGCCCACTCCGACGCGGCGCATCAGGTGCGCCATCAACTCAATGCGGTCGTCCGCCATGGCAACCCCGCTCTCAGCGTCCCCGGCCGCTGGTAGCGTCGACTGTGAGCACCAGCGCTGCTGCTATTATATCATCTCGCGAACCTCGAGGCGTGGCTGAACGAGGACGCGCTGCCGGACGAGGTCTTCGAGCGCTAGCGAGTTCGGTGCGCGGACGAGCCGGTCAATAGATCACCTGCCGCGTCAGCAGATCGATGAACCGCTCCTCGTCCATCCCGAGTTCGTCGCGCAGGATTGCCTCGTTGTGCTCGCCGAGGAGCGGCGAGCGGGTGAGGGGCAGTCGTTCGTCGTTCCAGGTGAACGGCTGGTGCTGGACGACGAAGGGCACGCCCGCCGGGTGCTCGAGTTCAACGAAGAACTCGCGCATCGCCTCGTCGCGGTCGGTGAGTTCGCTCACGTCTTCGAGCGCTGCGGCCGTAACACCGCGGGCGTCGAGGAGCTTCGCCGCGGCGGCGAGTGTCGAGGCCCAGGCCTCTAAAGCCGATCAGCGAGGACGATGACCTACACGGAGCGGCCGTGATCCGAGCGGCGCGCGTCATGAGCCACGCCAACGGGGGCGAGATCCTCGCAACGGACTTGGTGCGGCTTTTGGTCGACGGCAAGGACTACGTGTTTAGTGAGCGGGGGCCGGCGAGGTTGAAGGGCTTCGACGAGCCCGTGCGTCTGTTCGAAGTCCACGGGCGGATCTAGCAGCGAACGGACGGAGCGAGGTTCTCGCTGCGATGACCGTTCCGCCCCGACCGTCCTGCGGTACGGTACGCTCCGCTCCGCGTCGCGCACTGGGAGTGAGGGTCAGGAGGCGCTGACCGTGGCTCGTGAGTCGGATGCCATCCCTCTGGTGAGTGTGGTGATCCCGACGCTCAATCGATCGATCCTCCTGGGTCGCGCCATCGATACGGTGCTGGCGCAGACCTACCGGCGGGTTGAGGTGGTCGTCGTCGACGATGGTTCCAGTGATGGCACGAGTCAGCGGGTGGCGCAGATCGGAGACCAACGTGTGCGATACGTGCGGCACCCGCGAACGCGGGGCCTCGCCGCGGCGCGCAACACGGGGATCAGGCATGCGCGTGGTCAGTACGTGGCGTTGCTCGACGACGACGACGAGATCGTCGCAGAGAAGCTAGAACGACAGCTTGCCGCGTTGCACGAGTCTGCGGATCCCGCGGCGACGGTGTGCTACACGCGCGTCATCTTCACTCAGGAGGGGGGCGGCGCCGCGCGATCTCATATCTACCCTGGGGGGCACAATGCGTTCTGGTTCGCGATCGTCAACCAGGCGCCGGACGCCGTCTTCTACGAGGGCTAGCAAGCTTCCCCGATCAGACACGCACCCTTCCCGCCCCCCGAATGGTTCGCGATCACCTAGTGGACGATCTCCCGGATCACGAGGTCCGCGACGGTCTCGGAGTCCAGGCCGAGTTCCCCTTGCAGAATCTCCACGTTGTGCTCCCCCAGGCCCGGCGAAGGCCAGGTGGGGAGCCGTTCGCCGTTCCAGGTGAAGGGCTGCTGATGCGCCAGGAAAGGGACCTCCCCACGCTGGTACTCCAAGTAGTAACCGCGCATCCCCTCATCGCGTTCCACCTGGTCTGCGACATTTTCGAGAGGGCTGGCCGGGATCCCACGCCGCTGCAGGTCGTCGGCGATCTCCCACTCGTCGCGCGTGGAGGTCCAGCCGGAGATCGCGTCGTCGATCTCCGATTCGGCGGCGCGCCGGCCCTCCAGGGCCTGCAGGTCCGTGCGATCGGCGAGGTCGGGCCGAGCGATGCATGCGCAGAGCGCCGCCCATTCCCCCCTGTCGCGGACGACGATCGCGACCCAGCGGTCGTCGCCTGCAGTGGGGTAGATGCCATGGGGGACGGATTCGGCGGAGCGGTTGCCCGTCCGGGGCGCCACCACGCCGTTGACCAGAGCGTCGATCAGCTCGGTGTCGAGAAGATGCACCGCCCCCTCGTACTGGGCGATCTCCAAGAACTGCCCCTGGCCCGTCTCTTCGCGCTGGAGCAGCGCCGCCATGAGTCCCGCGGCGGCAATCGGCGCCAGCGTGAAATCCGTGTGCAGCGTGCCCATCCCCACCGGCGGCCGGTCGGGCTCGCCCATGTGCGCGGCGATGCCGCTCAGCGCGAGCACGCCCATGCCGATCGCGCGCCAGTGCGTCTT
>Ga0310121_10006024_pt1 | contig 10276 bp, 11 predicted proteins | sample CB27_Tmax_986_MG_FD_203504 | JGI IMG/M metagenome (GOLD analysis project Ga0310121, IMG submission 203504) | Marine microbial communities from Western Arctic Ocean, Canada - CB27_Tmax_986 | ecosystem: Environmental > Aquatic > Marine > Oceanic | place: Canada: Western Arctic Ocean | collected... | reverse complement strand
TCCTCTCTTGACGGTGATCGCTGGCCACGACCTTCCCCTCCTCGACGCGGAATTAGACCCCGCGATGGGCGCGGCTCGTATGGCGCTCGGGCTCGCTTTGCCTGATCGGCAGTGAAGGCATTGCCCAGAAGCCAATTTGGCAGACGATCGATGTTGTAACCCCTTGTCATAGTTCAATTTGACAGATTTGGTCCTCGTTTCATGTGGAACTCTAACTGCTCTCTTGCGGGTCCCTGAACCACACAAGGTCGGTCTTCGAGATGTAATCGGCTCTCGCCTTCTCCCTCGCATCATCGAGTCCGACTTTACCCGCGTCACGGCGGCGGATCGACACGGCCGCCTCGCGCGCAGTGATGGAGCAGTGCGTCCAGCCGAAGCTCAGCCCCCACACTTGGTCCAGATCCCGACCATGCAGCACGACGACGTTGCGTAGTCCGGCGGAATGCTGCTCGCGCTCGGGAAGACCTCGATAACCTCGACGTCGAGCGTCGTTATGGCGAGGAATCAGCTGGAGCCGTGCGAGCCCCTCACCAGTGTGCTAGGAACGGTGGCGGACAGGCGTGACGTGTTCATGCAAGCTAAGTTAGCGGGCCCATTCGTGCGCGAAAACGTACGGATCCACAGCCTTTCATTCCGTCTCTCATGATTGACACCCCAAGCAACGGTGCACGGAAGCGTATCTTCAGCGGCATGCAGCCCTCCGGGGAGGCTCATATGGGCAACTATCTGGGCGCGCTCCGCCGCTGGGTGGGCATGCAGGATGACTACGACTGCATCTGGTGCATCGTCGACGAGCACGCGATCACGGCAGGTGGCGACCCCGCATCGATGCCTGCGATGGTTTTCGATCTCGCAGTCTCATACCTCGCGGTCGGGCTCGACCCTGAAAGGGCGATCATCTTCGTTCAATCCGACGTGCCCGAGCACACCGAGCTGGCATGGCTATTCAACGCGGTAACGCCCGTGGGCGACCTCGAGCGCATGACTCAGTACAAGGACAAGTCACGCAACCTGGAGTCGATTCCTGCCGGGATTCTGAATTACCCGATCCTGCAGGCAGCGGATATCCTCCTGTACAAGGCAGATGGCGTGCCGGTGGGTGTGGACCAGAAGCAACACCTCGAGATGACCCGCGAGATCGCGAGGAAGTTTAACGCCGCGTACGGCGACACTTTCCCGGTCACTGAACCACTCATCGGCGAAGACGTCGGTCGCGTACTCGGGCTCGACGGCAAGACGAAGATGAGCAAGTCGCTCAACAATACCATACCGGTCCTCTGCGAGCCGGACGAACTGCGGGCCCGCGTGCGCACCGCAGTCACCGACCCCCAGCGAGTGCGACGGGGCGACCCGGGACGCCCGGAGGTCTGCAATGTGTACTCGCTGCACACCTTCTTCACTGACGATGCGACGCGGACGGACATCGAGCCGCGCTGCCGTGCGGGCAGCATCGGGTGTGTCGACTGCAAGCGCATCCTCTCCGACAACATCGCCGACGCCTTCGCGCCTTACCGTGAGCGCGCGAAGCAGTACCTGGATAATCCGGACCACGTGCGCCGTGTCCTCGACGAGGGAGCACAGAAGGCCCGCGAGATCGCCAGCGGGACGCTTGCTGAAGCAAAGCGAAAAATGGGCCTGGACTGGCGGGAGGCACTGGGGTAGTCTGCCCATTATCTTGGGTGGCGTCGAGTAAGTTCCGAGGTACCGGAGGACACTTAATGCAGGAAATGTTCAAAGCGCCGGGTGCGACCCAGCCCGGCATTACAAAATTCCCGGACGATGCGACCCACAGGTACGGAGGCTAGCGGCTACTCATGGTCGACTTAAGCGGAACATTCCTACCGGTAACCACCCCCTTCGACCCGGTGACCGGCGACGTCGATGTCATCGCGTTTCGGGCTAATCTCCGGCATTGGTTCGAGAGCCCGATCCGCGGAATTCTGGTAGCCGGATCGACGGGCGAATCGGTCTTCCTCGACGAGGACGAGCGCGTCACGCTGCTCGAGGCGGCGCGCGACGTGGTGCCTGAGCACGCGTTGATCATCGCGGGCACGGGGGCCGAGTCCACGCGCAACACGATCCGCTTGACGCAGCAAGCCGCGGATGCGGGAGCCGAGGCGGTGCTCGTGAGCCCGCCGGCATATTTCAGAGGAGCTATGTCACCGCAGATCTTGGCGCGACACTACAAGGCCGTCGCGGATGCCTCCCCGGTTCCGGTTATCATCTACCAGGTGCCACTGCACCTGAGCACGCTCGAATTTTCTACTCGACTGATCGCGGAGCTGTCCAGGCATCCCAACATCGTCGGAATCAAGGATTCGCGAGGCGAGCTAGCATCGCTGTCAGAGCTGGTCGAGGCGTGTGTCGGCGACTTCCAGGTGCTAGTGGGCAGCGGCGCGTTGTTATACGGCGCGTTGGAGATCGGGGCGGTCGGGGGTATTGTCGCGGTCGGGCTGATGGCACCCGCCCAGGCTGCTGAGATCTCAGTGGCGTTCCAAGAAGGACGCAGCGCCGACGCCGGACGCCGGCAGGAGCAGATAGCTCCTGTGCACAAACAGATCGTAGGCGGCATGGGCGCCCCGGGCATCAAGGCCGCACTCGATCTGTTGGGGCTACGGGGTGGAGGTCCGCGCCCGCCACTCGCCCCCCTGCCGGAAGCTCGCGTGGAAGAAGTGCGCGGGATTCTCGACGCCGCGAGTCTCCTGACCGTTGCGGGCGTCTGAATGTCATGGCGGGCGTCGTCCTTCCACCTGGATGGCAACGGCTCGAGCTAGACGTTGCGAGTGTCCTGGTGGTAGGTAGTGTGAGCGCGACCCGTCCCTGACCGGGCGGCTCGACCATTGTGCCGCCAGAGAGGGGACTTTGAAGCGAGGCCTGTGGCCAGGGCGAGCGCAGCGCTGGAACCCGACTCCTGGCCGCGCATGTGTGAGCTTCGTTGACACCTCCTCCTGGCGCGCCTAGCTTTTCCCAAAGGAAACATCGGTCAACGGGCTGTCCCCCGCGCTGGGGAGGCCCGTGTTTTTTTGGTGCCTGAATTCCCGCGCCCACCACAGCCGCCGCGCCAGGGAAAGATGCGATCTCAGGGTTCCTGCACCGTCGTCGTCGGGTGTCAATGGGGAGACGAAGGGAAGGGCAAGATTGTGGACGTGCTCGCCGAGGACGTCCACATCGTAGCCCGCTACCAGGGCGGGGCGAACGCCGGTCACACGGTGCACGTCGGCGAGCACGAGTTCATCCTCCACCAGATCCCGTCAGGAGTTCTGCACCAGGGCAAGCGCTGCCTTCTCGGCAACGGAGTGGTTCTCGATATCCGCCAGTTCTTCGAGGAGTATGACGCGTTGCTTGATCGAGGTATCGAACTCGATGGGCGGATAGGGGTAAGCAGACGTGCCCAACTCCTGCTGCCGTACCACAGACTCCTCGACAAAGCGGTCGAGAGTGCCGCCGCCACGAAAATCGGCACGACCGGCCGCGGTATCGGACCGGCATACGAGGACAAAGCGGGTCGGCGCGGACTGCGCGTCGCGGACCTGGGCAACCCGGAGTGGCTCCTCAAGCGAGTCGCCGCCGCACAAGAGCGCGTCACGCATCGTCTCGAACAGCTCGGTGCGAGCGCTACCGACGAGCTCGCCGCCGCGATGCGAGAGGCGCTGGACCTGGGTGAGCGCCTGCTCTCGATCTCCACGGACGCAGGGCCGGAAATCACAGACGCGCTGATTGCCGGCAAGAGCGTGCTTCTCGAAGGCGCGCAGGGCACCGCTCTGGATCTCGACCATGGCACGTATCCATTCGTGACCTCGTCCAACACGACAGCTGCGAGTGCAGCAACAGGGACAGGTATCGGACCGACGTTGATCGACACCGTGGTCGGTGTCGTGAAGGCCTACACGACCCGTGTGGGCGAGGGCCCGCTCCCGAGCGCGTTCTCGCCCGAGATGGACGAGCATGTTCGTGCTCTGGGGGGCGAATTCGGCGCGACGACCGGCCGGCCTCGCCGCTGCGGTTGGTTCGACTCCGTGCTAGCGCGGCATGCTGCCCGGGTAAACGGCCTCACAGGTATCGCGGTGACGAAGCTCGACGTGCTCGACACGCTCTCGACGCTCGAGGTCGTGACCGCCTACCGGATGTCTGACGGCAGCATCACCGAGAACTTCCCAGCCGACACCTGGTCGCTGTCCAGTGTAAAGCCGATCTACGAGTCGCTACCGGGCTGGGAGGCGCCGACGGGGCACGTGCACAGGCTCCAGGATCTTCCTGCCAACGCGCGCGCGTATCTCGACCGTATCCAGGAGCTTTCCGGCGCGCCTGTGCGATGGGTCTCGGTGGGGACGAAGCGGAGTCAGATCATCCCGGTTGGCTGACGAAGATCGCACCTACGATCCGTACCACCCATCCCACAGATATGATCAGCGTCGGCAGCAGGGCGAGCCCAACCGAGAAGGTGAGAACTATCCGGTACAGCACGGGTCCAGTCGGAAGTAGCTGGTCTCCCCAGATCTTGTGATGAGGATCTCGGTGATGGGCCCGAACAGGTAGCAGACGTTTGCCATGACCCCGAAGAAGACGATCGGTGGCCAGAAAAGCGGCATGGCTTCACCGCCCGGTGGCAGTGCGATGAGGACGTGGGAGAGCGCGAGCGTCAGCGCGCCGGCACTACCGACGAACAGGTTGTAGGGCAGCCTGCGTCGCTCCCACGACTTGATGATTCCCCCGGGGGTCAGGCGAGCCGGTGTCGGAAATAGGAATTTGTCCAGCGCGGTCATAGACTGCCTCCAGGACCTGGATCGGTCTGCCTCCATATCGTCAGAGTACTTTATATGGCAAAGTCCGTACCCACGGAAGGCAAGGTTAGTGTAAGGCCCGCGCACGGTCGCTGGAGCCGCGACCCGGTTGGCGGCGGAGATGGGAGGTTTCCCGCTCGATGTTCGACGAACTCAGTAAGAAACTTGATGGGGCTCTGAAGAAGCTCCGGCAACGAGGCGTGCTCACAGAGCCTATGATCAAGGAAGGGCTCAGAGAGGTGCGGCGCGTGCTGCTCGAGGCCGACGTCAACTTCAAGGTCACGCGCGACTTCCTTGCGCGTGTGCAGGAGCGGGCCCTTGGCGAGGCGGTGCTGAAGGCCGTCTCGCCCGGACAGCAGATCGTGAAGATCGTGCACGACGAGCTCGCCCACCTGCTCGGAGAAGGTCGTCCGACACTCGCCACTGCGGCTGAGGACCCCACGGTGATCCTCCTGGTCGGGCTCCAGGGCTCGGGGAAGACCACATCCGCGGCGAAGCTGGCGCGGCGCTTGGGCCGGGAGGGCAAGACCCCCATGCTGGCTGCGTGCGACCTCCAGAGACCCGCGGCGATCGAGCAGCTCCAGACGTTGGGCAACGAGATCGGGGCGCCTGTCGTCGCGGGCGAGTTCGGAGGCGACCCGGTCGCCGCCGCCGCAGCCGCGGTCGAGAAGGCACGAGAGCGTGGGCACTCGGTGTTGATCGTCGACACCGCCGGTCGTCTGCAGATCGATGAGACGCTCATGGACGAGCTAACAAGAGTCCGGGACGCGGTCCGGCCCACCGAGATCCTGCTGGTCGCGGACGCGATGACGGGCCAGGAGGCCGTGAAGATCGCGCAGGGGTTCGACGACGCGCTCGGAATCACGGGCATCGTGATGACCAAGATGGATGGTGACGCGCGTGGTGGAGCCGCGCTCTCCATTCGGGGCGTGACCGGCAAGCCGATCAAGTTCGTGGGCTTGGGTGAGCGCCTGGACGATCTCGACACCGCCGATCCCGAACGCCTCGCGGGCCGAATCCTCCAGATGGGTGACGTGATCGGCCTCGTCGAACGGGCCCACGTCGCGTTCGACCAGGAGGAGCAAGAGAAGCTGCAGGATAAGGTGCTCGGGGAGGGGCGCTTCACGCTTGAGGACTTCCTGATCGCGATGCGTCAGGTCCAAAAGATGGGCCCGCTCGATCAACTGATGAAGCTGATCCCCGGGGCCACCCGCATGAACATTCCGGCTGCGAATCTCGACCCCAAGCGCTTCAAGCACGTCGAGGCCATCATCCTCTCGATGACCCCGGAGGAGCGCCGTAAGCCTGCTGTCCTCAACGGTTCTCGGCGTGCCCGCATCGCAAAGGGGAGCGGTCGTCCCGTCTCGGAGGTCAACCGCCTCATGAAACAGTTCAAAGAGATGCAGAAGTTCATGAAGCAAATGAAAGGAATGATGGGTGGTGATGGCTTTCCGAGCGCTGTACAGTCACGCTAGACTCGTATATCCTTCCAGTCTGTCCAGTCTGTCCAGTCTGTCCAGTCTGTCCAGTCTGTCCAGTCTGTCCCCGATCGGGCCGATGGATGCGCCTGCGCGCAGCGTGCGTGGCGGATATGTTGTCATAACCCAGAGAAGATGCCCGCAAAGATTCGTCTCCGGCGTACGGGCCGGAAGAAAAAGGCCCACTATCGTGTGGTCGTGGCTGATAGCGCCTCGCCCCGGGATGGCCGATTCGTCGAGACGATCGGTTACTACAAACCCTTGTCGCACCCGGCACGCCTCGTGCTCGATCTCGAGCGCGTCGATCATTGGCTGGGGGAAGGTGCGCAGCCTTCCGCCACGATGAAATCGCTGATCGCCAAGGCCCGCCGAGGCGGTGATGGGAAGGTCGCGCTAGGAGAAGTAGATCCTGAGGAGCGCAAGGCGAGTCGCGCCGAGAAACTCGCCGCGCGCCGCGCCGCGGAACAGAAGGCAGCCCAAGAAATTGCGGCTACCGCAAAGGCCGCTGCCGCCGAGGCTGCAGAGGCCTCCGAAGAGCTCGTGGCCGAGGAAGAGGAAGGGCCGGTGGCCGAGGAAGAGGAAGAGCAAGAGGCTGCTCCCGTGGCTGAGGCAGAGGAAGAGCCGGCGGCCGAGGAGGAGAGTGAGCCTACCGTGGAGGCGGAAGCTGATGCTGAAGCTGAGGAAGCTGATGCTGAAGCTGAAGAAGCTGACGATGAGGAGAAGTCCGAGTAGGCCTCGGACAGCCCTCAGTCATGGGTCGGGAAGACCCGCGATTTCTCGTCGTGGGGCACATCAAGAAGCCCCATGGCACAAAAGGTGAACTCTTCGTGAGCCCGCTGACGGACCACCCCGAGAGCGTATACGCTCCCGGGGTGGTTCTGCGTCTGGGCGATGCAGACTCCCACGGGCCCGCTCCGGACCTGCCACTGCTGCGCATCGAAGCCGTTCGTGCCCACCGCCAAGGCTACCTGGTTGTCTTTAGGGGAGTTGAGGACAGGAATCAGTCGGATCTGCTACGCGGCCGGTATCTCCTCCGGGAGGCAGAGGCTCTTGAGCCACTGGCAGAGGGCGAGGTGTTCTACCATCAACTGATCGGGATGAGCGTAGAGACGACGGACGGCGCCTACGTCGGCGAGATCACCGAAGTGTATGAGCTCAGTCCCGCGCACATGCTCGACGTTCGAGGACCGGACCGGGAGCTTCTGATCCCCTTCCTGGCGGACATCATCGTCGAGGTGGACACGGAAGCGAGGCACGTAGTGATCGAGCCACCGGATGGTCTTCTGGACCTCTGACTGCTATGCGTATCAACATCGTTACGATCTTCCCGGATTTTTTTGTGGGACCCCTCGGGCTGTCGATTCCGAAGCGGGCGGCGCAGGCAGGACTGGTCGAGTACCGGCTTGTGGATTTGCGGGACTACACGCACGACAAACACCGCACGGTAGACGATGTACCGTACGGTGGGGGCGCCGGCATGGTCATGAAGCCGGAACCGTTCTTCGAGGCCATCGACGATGTGAAGCCCGAGGGACCGATCGTTCTCCTGTCTGCGCGGGGCCGTGCGTTTCGGCACGCGGATGCCGTTCGCCTCAGCGTAGGGGAGGAGCTCACGCTCTTGTGTGGCCACTACAAGGACGTGGACCAGCGTGTGGCGGAGCACATCGCGACCGACGAGATCTCGATGGGGGACTACGTGCTGTCTGGAGGTGAGATTGGTGCGTTGGCGATCACGGACGCCGTCGTCAGGCTGCTACCGGGTGTACTAGGTGATCACGACGCCGCCGCGACCGATTCGTTCTACGACGAGGGACCCGTCAGCGCTCCGTCCTATACGCGACCACCCGAGTATCGCGGCCATGCGGTGCCGGAGGTGCTGCGCTCCGGGGATCACGCCAAGATCGAGCAGTGGCGGAGCGAACAAGCGGAGCGGATCACAAACGAGCGGGGAGGCCGCGAAGGCGGCACTTCACGGTCTGAATAATCGTGATTAACTTGAGGGCCTCTCAAGACACCATCTCAGGCGTGCAGTGGAGTCGACGATGTCTGACGTGATCAGGGAAATCGAGAAAGAGCAACTCCGGAGCGACGAGCTTCCCGAGTTTGGTCCTGGCGATACTATTAAAGTGCTCTATCTCGTTCGGGAAGGCTCGAAAGAGCGCATCCAGGCGTTCGAGGGTGTGTGCATCGCGCGCAAGCACGGTGGCGTAGACGAGACCTTCACGGTCCGCAAGATATCGAGCGGTATTGGCGTCGAGCGTATTTTCCCGCTCAACGCCCCAACGGTTTCCGGGGTCGAGGTGGTACGTCGTGGGCGCGTGCGCCGTGCGAAGCTGTACTACCTGCGTGGCCGGCGTGGTAAGGCTGCCCGCATCCCGGAGAAGCGTACCGCTCGCTGAATCTAGAGCCGGCATGAAGCCGGACGAGAACGGGACGTCGCGGCCCCAGGACCTGCTCGAATACGAGCGACGGTTCTGGGGCCGCGGTCTCTCCGTGGCAGGAGTCGACGAAGCGGGTCGGGGGCCTCTCGCGGGACCGGTCTTGGCTGCTGCCGTCGTGCTGCCCGAGGGGGTGTGCATCGACGGCGCCGACGACTCGAAGCAACTCAGCAGGGAGAAGCGCGAGCAACTCCACGCGGTGATCTTGCGGTCGGCGCGTGCGGTAGGGGTGGGCGCAGCTTCCGTGAAGGAGATCGACCGCCGCAATATACTTCGTGCCACTACTGTGGCGATGCAGCGCGCGCTGGACCATCTCCACGCGTCTCCCGGCCACATCGTCGTCGACGGCCTCCACGTGAAATACCTCGGCCGCGAGCACGAGGCCGTCGTGGATGGCGACGCATTCATCCATTCGATCGGTTGCGCGTCGATCGTGGCGAAGGTGATTCGCGATCGACTCATGCGGCGCCTGGCGTTGCGCTATCCCGGCTACGGTTGGGAGCGCAACGTCGGGTACGGAACCGTCGAGCATCGCGCCGCGATCGCCGAGTTGGGCGTGACCCCCCATCATCGCCTCACCTTTACCGGGCTTCAGTGCTCGCTCGACCTTTGAGATCGTGGGGAGTGAGCCAACTTGGGCCACACTCGACGTTCGGGGACCCATTCGACGACGGATCTCGATACGCTAGATCGTTTACCTGTAACCGGATAGGATATGGCAGACCCGGTAGCTCAGCTGGCAGAGCAACGGACTTTTAATCCGTAGGTCGTGGGTTCGAGACCCACCCGGGTCACTGGCAACAAGCCAATCCCTGCAACGCTTTTCTAGGGTGTGGGGTTTTTACTTTTTGGGAACTGGGTGCTTGCGGTACTCACAACGGTACTCACTTGTGGCTCAAACGCCGGTCCACTGCCCCCCCCTCATTGGCGGCCACGGGGCGGTACTGGTGCAGGTCCGCACACATCGCCGCCACTGCAACACCGTTCCCCGAAAATTTTGGTAGCTGGGCGGGTCCTTTTTCCCGATAGGCTAGACCCCCCAGTACCGGGGGGCACCCACTATTTCACCACCGCTGAACCCATAAGCACTGTTCTGCGCGTCCTGAGTTGCGGGCCTGAGTGGGGCAGGGGCAGAATTAGAGCATGAAAAAAACCCTCGTGACTCTATGACCACTTGGATTCGGGGATTCATCCGATGGAGGCTCAAGTTGCAAAGGAAAATTTTGGGTGACCGTTTTGTTGAACGCAAATTATCTTTTTGCGGAAAAATTTTTGGTCAGAGATTTGTCGATTGGGTTAAGGACATCGAATCATCTGGCGACAAACCCAGCTAACCATGACAGATGAGCCTCAACCGTGACTCTACGACCACATGGAGGCGCATCCCCCCGGTCGCAATTAGCCCCTAGTCCCCCCTCCGTGGCATCCAGCCACACCTAGCTATCCAGCAGTGTTTTGCTCGTCCGATGAGTGCTGTATCCTGAATAGACACACCTAACAAATCTTATGGAGAAAAAATGAAGTCACTCTGAGGTCAGAAACCTCCACAGCAGTTGCTGTTATATGGTGCCCTTGCACT
>Ga0310121_10006023_pt1 | contig 10277 bp, 10 predicted proteins | sample CB27_Tmax_986_MG_FD_203504 | JGI IMG/M metagenome (GOLD analysis project Ga0310121, IMG submission 203504) | Marine microbial communities from Western Arctic Ocean, Canada - CB27_Tmax_986 | ecosystem: Environmental > Aquatic > Marine > Oceanic | place: Canada: Western Arctic Ocean | collected... | reverse complement strand
CGACGAAGACGGCGCGCGCGAGGACATCTCCCACGAGTTCTTCTTTCTCTTCGCGCGAATCGGAAAACCTCGCGATCTTCGTCTTGTGGAACAGGTCGATGAGCTTTTCGCGGGTGTCGAATCCGAGAGCTCGAAGAAATAGTGTCCCAAGTATTCGTTTCTTCCGATCGATCTTCGCGTAGATGAGTTCCTTCTTCTGATCGATCTCAAACTCAAGCCACGAACCGCGATACGGAATAATCCTCGAAGAGTAAACGCCTTTGTCGTGAGAGAATATTACTCCCGGCGATCGGTGAATCTGGCTGACCACAACGCGCTCGGCACCGTTGATGATAAAGGTGCCGCGTTGAGTCATCAGAGGAATGTCACCAATGTAGATGTCCTTCTGGCGGATCTCACCGGTCTCCTGGAAGATCAGATTGATTCGCGACTTTATCGGGACGGCGTACGTCAATCCTTTTTGCTTACACTCAGCCTGGTTGAACTTGATGTTATTCTCGTCAAGCGTGTAGTGACTGTATTCGAGAATCATGTCCCCACTCGGACTCTCGATGGGAAATACGGTTTGGAACACCTCCTCAAGACCCTGGAGATTGAGCGGATCGCCTCGCTTCAGCACCTCTCGCTGAAGGAACTTTTCGTATGAGGCGAGTTGGATGTCTACCAGATCGGGCAGCTCCATTATCTCTTCGTACTCTTTTCCGATGTAGACGCGCTCTATCTTGGATCCACTCAGCATTGCTTTCCCCTTTCGCGTGTAGGACGCCCCATGGGCGCGGCAGCCGGACATACCCCTGGTTTTCCCGGTCGCCATGCCAGCGGCTGGACCGGCGCTTGCGCCGGTGGCTTGGCCAGTGGCTTGGCTTGATCGTATGATCGGAGGCGAACGCCGAGACATTCGCCCACAATAGATTTGTCGAAGTTACGAGATTCGATGCTACTTCACCTCGACGGTGCCACCGGCAGCCTCGAGCTTTTCCTTCATAGCATCGGCGTCCTGCTTTGAGACGGCCTCTTTCAGAGTCTTTTCGCCGCCTTCGACAAGCTCCTTGGCCTCTTTGAGTCCGAGTCCGGTAATGGCCCGTACTTCTTTGATGACCGGGATCTTCTTTCCGTCAGCAAACCCCTTCAGGACCACGTCAAACTCAATCTGCTCCTCGGCTGCCTCTCCGGCGCCGCCGGGCGCTGCTGCAGCGACTGCCACGGGCGCAGCTGCGGTGACTCCAAACTTCTCTTCCATCGACTTCACGAGCTCGGAAACCTCGAGAACCGTCATATTGGAAATCGCATCCAATATCTGATCTGTCGTAAACTCTGCCATATTATCTTCTCCTTCTTATTTTTCTTCGCGGTGTTAGCATGGCTCGGAACGAAGACTAACGCCGTGTTCTCTACTCACTATCCAACTTTTCTGCTACCGCCATGAGTGTGCGAACAAGCTTCGTTGGTACAGCATTCATGACATTCATCAGGTTCATCAGGGATCCGTTCATCGCGCTCATGAGCTGTGAAATGAGCTCGCTTCGCGTGGGCAGTTTGGAAAACTCCACCACTTCGTCGGGCGCCAATACGTTTCCGTCAATGATTGCTCCCTTGAGGGATACAGTGGTATCCGCGGCAAACTCGACCAGTACTTTCGCAACCGGTCCCGCTTCGTCACCCGAGAGCGCAACCGCGGTCGGCCCAATGAGGTATTCGGAAACGTCGGGATAGTCGAGCTCCCGAAGAGCGATCTTCGCGAATCGGTTCTTGACGACCTTGAACCTCGCTCCCGAGGCTCGAAGTCGACCACGCAGATCGGTGATTTGCTCCACCGAAAGACCGCGATAATCGGCGAATATGAGATCTGATTCGGATTCGATGGTCTCCTTAAGCGCTTGAATCGCCTCTTGTTTGTGCTGCTGTATCTTCGTCACGTATTCGGCCATATGTCACACCGCCTTCTGCGCGTCCCGAAAGTCTATTCGTATCCCGGGCCCCATCGTTGAGGAGATCGCCACCGACTCTACAAAGTTTCCCTTTGCGTCGGGCGGCCGTCGTTTCGCAATTTCGTCGACCACGAGACGAATATTTTCGGCAAGATGAGGCGGACTCATGGACACTTTCCCAACGGCGCAATGGATAACGTTTGTCTTATCGGCACGAAACTCAGTCCGGCCACGCTTTAGCTCGGCGACCGCCTGCGCAAGATCGAATGTGACGGTCTTCGTCTTCGGATTGGGCATGAGACCACGGCGTCCAAGAATTGGCCCCAATCTCCCTACATCTTTCATCATGTCCGGCGTCGCGACCGCAACGTCGAATTCAAGCCATCCGCCCTGAATCTTCTGGACCAGGTCTTTTTCACCAACGAAATCTGCCCCTGCGGCCTTCGCCTCTTCCGCCTTCTCACCCTTCGCGAACACGAGAATTTTTTTATCCTGACGAAATTGGTGGGGAAGAACGAGCGTGTCACGAACCGTCTGGCTCTTCTTGAGATTAAGCCGAACCGAAAGCTCGACCGTCTCGTCAAACTTTGCATATGAGAGCTCTTGTACCAGTCCTGCCGCTTCGTCCAGAGAGTACTGATTCAGTTTGTCGTATTTCGTCGCGATTTCGCGGTACTTCTTGCCATGCTTCATTCGGCTATCCCTCCACTACCACGCCCATGCTGCGGGCGGTACCGGCGATAATGCTCACCGCCGCTTCGAGATCGTTGGCGTTGAGGTCCTCCATCTTTGTCTTCGCTATCTCCTCAAGGCGCCTGCGATCGATGGTCGCGACCTTCTCCTTGTTTGGCTCCGAGCTCCCTTTGTCGAGTCCGCACGCCTTGCGAATAAGGACAGATGCCGGCGGTGTCTTCGTGATAAACGAGAATGTCCTGTCACCATACACAGTAAGAACGACCGGAATCGTGAGTCCGGGCTCCAAGTCCTTCGTGCGTTCGTTGAATTGCTGAACGAACTGAGGTGCGCTGACGCCGTGTGGACCAAGCGCGGGTCCAACCGGCGGCGCCGGGGTTGCCCTCCCAGCGGACACTTGCAACTTGATCAGGGTAATGATCCTTTTTTTCGCCACGAATAGCTCCTTTGTGGTTCAACGGCCTCGAGACATTGCTCGAGGCTCCCCGCAGGTTGTAATAACGCTACGTCTTTTCGACCTGATTCAGGTCTACTTCCACTGGCGTTGCGCGGCCAAAAATGCCGACCATCACGCGCAACTTTCCTTTTTCGTTGTTGACCTCTTCGACGTTGCCGGTGAATGTGTCGAACGGGCCATCGATTATCCGAACCGGTTCGCCGACCGAGAACATCTGGGCTGACGCCATCTGCTTGTCTGCTTTGATCTCCCCCGCCTTCTGAAGAATGCTCCGGGCCTCCTCCGAAGATATGGGCTGCGGCTTTACACCGCCAGTGGAGCCGACGAATCCTGTCACTCCTTGAATCTTTCGCACCTCTGCGCATACGCGCTTCCAACCGATGTCGGGAAGATCCATCTCCAGAAGGATATAGCCGGGAAGGAACTTCCGATTTACGACACGCTTCTTCCCGTCCTTCACCTCGACGACTTCCTCAGAGGGGACTTTGACTTCCTCGATAACCCCGCCGAACGTATCGTTCTCTATGAGCTTGTTAATGTGCTTCTCTACTTTGTTTTCATACCCAGAGTAGGTGTGGACAACGTACCAGCCTTTCGACATGAAAACTCCGATTAGAAGATGAGATCGATTCCGGCAAGGATCAGGAAGTCCACAACCCCAAGTACTGCTGCACACAGAACGACGGAGATGAGGACCACTCGCGTAGAGGACGCCACCTCGCCTCTGCTCGGCCACACGACCTTCTTCAGTTCCGCATAGCTCTCCGAAAAGAACTGGACAATCTTTTTCACGATACGCTCCCGCTCGTACAGGCCAGGTAGGATTCGAACCTACAACATCCGGTTTTGGAGACCGGCGCTCTAGCCGTTGGAGCTACTGGCCTATTGATGACTACTTGAGACGAGTCTCGGCGTGCAGGGTATGTTTCCTATCGAACTTGCAGTACTTCATGAACTCGAGCTTTCCCTCGATATTCCTGCGGTTCTTCTTAGTAACATAGTTCTGACGATTACACTCCGAACACTTGAGTGCAACGATCTCGATATTGCCTTTCTTTGCCTTCGCCATGCGATCTCTCCCCAAGTACCGACGACCCAGCAGGAGAGCCCTCGACCGGATTTGAACCGGTGACCCCCTCCTTACCATGGAGGTGCTCTGCCAACTGAGCTACAAGGGCAGGCACACGTGGAGTGGGAAACTAACATGTGATCCCTAATGTGTCAAGCGAAAAGCCCCGGGTTGGCACGATTTATAATGTTTGCGTCGCCTTTTATCACTGCGGCGCTCTTGAGAAGATTCCTACATTTCTGTAGTATTTGCAGCATGTGTATCTATGGAAGATAAGATCCACTATCGGCGAAAGATCGAAGAGCTCTCGCTACTGTTTGAAGTGAGTCAGATTCTCGATCAAACCATCGATCTTAAACTCGCGATCGGCCCAGTACTGCGAGAGACAGCGGACCAGATGGGGATCGAGCGCGGCACGATATCTCTTCTTAATCGCAACACCGGTGAGATATTCATCGAGGCCGCGTATGGACTTTCAGATGTCGAACGCGAGCGTGGTCGATATCGACTCGGCGAAGGAGTGACCGGAAGAGTAGTTCAGTCGGGCAAACCCGCGGTTATCCCGGATATTTCGAAGGACCCGGCGTTCCTCAATCGAACCGGAGCTCGCAAGAACGCTGGTCGCTCGGAAATATCGTTTATCTGTGTACCGATCAAGATCGGTGCCGAGACGATTGGTGCGCTCAGCTGCGACCGGTCTAATTCCAATAACATCGATCTCGATGACGACGTGAGGCTCTTCTCGATCGTAGCGTCGATGATCGCACAGGCGGTCAAACTCCGGCAGTCGATCCAGGAGGAGCGTCAACGGCTTCTCGAGGAGAACAATAGGTTGCAGGCCAGACTCAAGGACAAATTCAGGCCCGCGAACATCATCGGCAATTCGAACGAGATGCAGGACGTCTTCGACCTGATCGCGCAAGTCTCACGCAGCGACGCGACGGTGTTGATCCGAGGCGAGAGCGGAACCGGGAAGGAGCTCGTCGCCCACGCGCTTCACTATAGCAGCCACCGCGCTGACAAACCGTTCATAAAAGTGAATTGCGCGGCGCTGCCGGAGACTGTGATCGAGAGCGAGTTGTTCGGCCATGAAAAAGGCGCCTTCACCGGAGCGATTCAGACCCGAAAGGGTCGATTCGAAATAGCCAATGGCGGGACGATATTTCTCGACGAGATCGGTGATCTCTCTCCGACCACGCAGGTGAGGCTCCTCCGTGTGCTTCAGGAGAAGGAGTTCGAAAGGGTTGGCGGTAATCAAACGATCCGAACCAATGTCAGGATCATCGCGGCGACCAACCGTCATCTCGAAAACCTGTTGGATTCGAGCGAATTCCGGGAAGATCTCTACTATAGATTAAACGTTTTTCCGATCCACATTCCCGCCCTCCGCGATCGCAGGAGCGACATAACCTTGCTTTGCGACTTCTTCACGGAAAAATACAGGACGCAGAACGAGAAATCGATACGCCGAATCAGCACTCCTGCGATCGAGCTGTTGACCAACTATCACTGGCCAGGGAACGTACGCGAGCTAGAGAATTGCATCGAACGGGCGGTTCTCCTGAGCACAGATGAGGTCATCCACGGGCATCACCTGCCACCAACCCTTCAATCGGCCGAATCGACGGGAACAGAACTCCACTCAACACTGCCTGAAGCGTTGGACAATCTCGAACGTGAGCTCATTCTGGATGCGCTGAAGTCGTCCAAGGGCAATATGGCGAGAACAGCACGCCTTCTTGGCATCTCGGAGAGGATTATGGGGTTGCGTGTACGCAGACACGGCTTGAGCCCGACGCACTTCAAGAATCACACGTGATCGCGATTCAATCGTGATTGATCGCGAGGCGCTGCTGCGACGTCTCGAAGCGGTGGTCGACCCAGGTTTCGCGGCGGAGTTTCTCGGCCGCCTCGGAGATTCCTACTTTTCGAAAGAGGATGATGAGACAGCCTTCGACGACGCAGTCTCTCTCTGAACTGCCGTTTCCGGGGCCACCGAGGCTGCGGACCGGGCGAACAGACGGCGGGGAAATCGCGTGCACCGTGTACGCTTTCGACTTTCCGGGTCTGTTTTCCCTGATCACGGGTTTGCTCGCTGTATCGGGATACGACATTCGAACCGGGACTGTCCATACGTTCGGGCCGGAACATGAGACCGCGCGCTATCGAGTTCGAAATCGCGGCCGATATAAGACGTTCGAGCGCTCGATCGAGAAACCGCGACTTATTATCGATCGATTCGTCGGCGTGCTTCGGGGGAATTCCGGGCCGGCAAGCTGGCTCGAACATCTTTCCGGACTCATCGACTCGACCTGGAACCAGCTTCGAATCTCCGAATTTCGAGAAATTTTGGGAATAGATTCGGCGCGCCGGTTCGTATACGAAAAGGTAAGTCAGTCTCTCTCATCGTCACAAATTGAGGCCGGGGCACTCTACCCAATCTCAGTCGAAGTTGACGCTGCGCCGCGAGGCGGATCGAAGCTCACCGTTGTGTCGCAGGATACGCCGTTCTTCCTTTTCGCACTCGGGAGTGCTGTCGCGCTTCAATCGCTCTCGATCGAGGCGGTACATATCGCGACTGAAGGAGAGGTTGCGACCGACGTTATTGAGATTCGGTCCGAAGGTGATCCTCTGGAGCAGCGAATGCAACATATTCGGCTGCTGATTCTCATGACCAAACAGTTTACTTACTTCCTTGGGCGCGCGCCGGACCCGTACGCCGCCCTACTTCGATTCGAATCACTCTGCCAGGAGATCGTTGATCGATCCTCCAGCGATGCGGTTCAGCATCTCCTCTCAAATCCGGATGTATTGACGGATCTGGCGAGGATTCTCGGAGCCAGCGACTTTATCTGGGAGGAGTTCGTTCGTCTGCAATATGAGTCGCTCCTCCCGATGCTTGAAAACAGCTCCGAGGGGCAACTGAGTCGCACTGAAGAGCAGGTCTCTCACTATATTTCGCGGCTGCTACAATCCGCGGCTTCGATGGAAGAGAAGAAACGAGGGTTGAACGATTTCAAGAATCGCGAGATCTACCTTATCGATCTCGATCACATCACCCATCCTGAGCGCGACTTCGCGTTCTTGAGCAGACAGCTTACCGACTTAGCCGAGGCGGTCGTCACAGGCGCAGTCGGGATCGCCTATGAAGAGCTCGCCAGTCGCTACGGAGCTCCGCTCGGTTTTGCAGGTCTACCGACCCCATTTGCAGTGTTCGGTCTGGGCAAGCTCGGTGGCGCAGCACTCGGGTACGCCTCGGACATCGAATTGCTCTTTGTTTATTCGGACACGGGCGTGACCGGCGGGGCGACGAGCATTCGTAACGCCGAGTTTTTCGACCACTGCGTCCGCATGGCGACCAACATGATCGAAACGAAGCAGGAAGGAATATTCCACATCGATCTCCGTCTCCGTCCCCATGGTTCAGCCGGCCCGCTGGCGGCCAGCCTGGAATCATTCTTCGAGTACTACGGAGTCGGCGGAGCGGCGCACGCGTACGAGCGGTTGTCACTGGTGAGAATGCGCAGAATTGGCGGCGACCAGGCGTTTGGACGACGCGTCGAACGCCTTCGGGATGAGCTTGTCTATCAGTCCGACACGATTGACACGGTCGAGTTGCAGAATCTGAGAGAGCGTCAACTCAAAGAGAAAACTGAACCCCACAGACTCAATGCCAAGTTCTCACCCGGTGCGCTGGTAGATCTCGAGTACACGGTTCAGCTAATACAAACCCGATTTGGCCGTGAGAATCCGAGGCTCAGAACACCCCGAATACACGCCGCGCTCGCCGCCGCAGGGCAACTCGATGACGCCGAAGCGACTCAAATCGTTGCGGCCTACGACTTTCTTCGTCGCCTGATAAATGGCCTGCGCATGCTTCGCGGATCGGCAAAGGATCTGTTTTTGCCCGAGCAGGAATCGGCGGAGTATGACCATCTGGCGCGTCGGATGGGGTATCCGGATGGCGAGATTTCGGCCGGAGAGCGCCTCTACTACGAGTTTGAGAGCCGAACGGCCATTGTCCGGCACTTCGCGGAGACTCGTCTTGGGCGCGATTCGGTCCCCGGTGTTTCGAATATTGCGGATCTCGTACTCTCGGAGTCGATGTCTCCCGAAATCGCGGAGTCGATAATACAATCCGCTGGTCTTCGTCAATCTGATCGCGCCCGGAAGATACTCAAAACGATGCGAGGTGATGGCGAAAAGCGTTCGGTGTTCGCGCGCCTCTCGGTGCTTGTGTGGGACACATTGCGTCGACTTCCCGATCCTGATATGGCCCTGAACAATTGGGAGCGGTTTACTTCGTCGCTGCCCGACACCGAATTGCACTTCCGACAGCTGCTCGAGCAGCCGTTTCGATGCACCGTGTTACTAAAGGTATTCGCCGGGAGTCAGTTTCTGGCCGACACCTTGATCAGGTCTCCAGCTATGCTCGAATGGGTCGCAGAACCGAAACTTCTTCACGGGATCCGTCAACGCGCGGCTCTCGCGTACGATTTCGACGAGTTGTCAAAGGGGGCAAACAGCGACGCAGCGTGGAAGGAGGCGATCCGATGGATCCGCCAGCGCGAAATCCTCCGAATAGGAACACGCGATAGTCGCCGATGCCTGCATAGGTGCCGCAGTTAGCCGGGCCCTCGCTGATGCGACTGCCGATGTCAGCCAAAGTGGATTCTGCGTCTACGCATTTGGGAAACTCGGAGGGAGGGAGCTCAACTATAGTTCTGACGTTGATCTCCTGGCCAGCTACTCGCGGCTTCCCCAAGGAAGAACATCAGAAGAGCTCGAGTCGACTTTGACAACGATTGTTGATTCGGTCCGCAGCGTGCTTTCGGATCACACCGGCACCGGATTCGCCTACCGAGTCGATCTGCGATTACGCCCCTACGGACGCTCGGGAACACTCGTGCCATCCGAGTCGATGCTGGAGCAATACTACACGACGCATGCCGCTTCGTGGGAGCACCAGGCGCTCATCAAACTGCGCCCGATCGCCGGTGACTTCGCGGCGGGAGAGGCGCTGGTAGAGAGACTACACGCAATCGCATTTAGCAAACCGCGCGGCGATGCCATTCGGGAGGGCATCCGAGAGATGCGCACGCGCGGAGTGAAGAGGCACAACTCGCCACTTCGCGGCGCGGACGTAAAGAATGGCGTCGGCGGCCTCAGAGATGTTGAGTTTCTCATCCAGGGCCTTCAGCTCGAACACGCGGATCAACTCACATCTCGAGTAGATGGGAACACTGTGAACGCAATTGGGCAACTCGCGTCAGCCGGTATTCTCGAGCCCGCGGACGCCGCAGCCATCCGCGAGGACTATCTCTATCTTCGGAGAGTCGAACATTATCTGCAGTTGCTCGAAAACAGACAGATTCACTCAATACCCGGCCCAATCGAGGAGATCGAGACCCTTGCGAGGCGGCTCCACGGACATCGGGCGGAGGCGAGGGAATTCGAAACAGCTCTCCAGTCGACGGCAGCACGCGTTCGCGCCCGATTCGAACGTTACGTCTCGCCGGCCGAAGGCCAGGCCGCAGAGTGACGCCCTTTTGGGACTGAGGCTCTCTGCCTCGCGACTCCTGCCAGTTTTTGGAAGAGGCCGAGGAGCCGATTTGACTCACCCAAGGTTAGCTCAGATCTGGCAAGCAGCGGGCGGAAGAACGAAGAGGTATCGTCAGCGCCCATCGTCTTGAGAGATTCAGCTATGGAGGAGATCAATCGCTCGAAGGTTTCGCTGTCGATGGGGCCGAGGTCGCCGGCGGCAGGGCGGTCCCTCTCTAACCGTCTATATATCTCATAGCAGATGACCTGCACGGAGTGCGAGATAGTGAGCGTAGCCAGGGAGTCGGGAATGGCTATCACGACATCGCAATCTCTGTGCGATGAAATATCGTATCCGTCGGTCTCATGCGCCTTCCTGAATACCACGGCCGTTCTCACGACCTTCGATCTGCCGCGGGCCGCCGCCTCGCGAGGAAGAGCTCCGGAATGTTGTTGCAGCGTTGTGTTCGACGAGATCTCGATTGGCGGGGCTCCGACGAAAAGTTCGGCAAATTCGGAGGCTGAGAGCGTCGATTCTCGCAGATGCGCCAAACTCTTCGTCACGACGGCGGTGAGACGGCACCCGGCG
>Ga0310121_10006022_pt1 | contig 10279 bp, 2 predicted proteins | sample CB27_Tmax_986_MG_FD_203504 | JGI IMG/M metagenome (GOLD analysis project Ga0310121, IMG submission 203504) | Marine microbial communities from Western Arctic Ocean, Canada - CB27_Tmax_986 | ecosystem: Environmental > Aquatic > Marine > Oceanic | place: Canada: Western Arctic Ocean | collected... | reverse complement strand
TATTTGGCGATTTCATTGTTGGCGCAGCTTAGATCGCCGACCACGTCGTCGTCGCCATCAGCCAGTCCGTCGGGTATCCCGATTAGATCGGTGAATACTCCAGTGTCGGCCACGGCGGCCAGATCGACGGCGACGGCATAGCCGTTATCGTCGGCGTAGGCGTCGACCTGGGCCTCGGTCAACTCGTTGTCGGCCTGGCAACCCCAGCTGGCAAGGGCAGTATTGTATTTGGCGATTTCATTATTGGCACAACTCAGGTCGTCGAGAGCGTCTCCGTCCCCATCGGCCAGCCCAGCGGGTATGCCGAGGAGATCGGTGAATTGCCCCGTATCGGCCACGGCGGCCAGATCGGCGGCGACGGCATAGCCGTTATCGTCGGCGTAGGCGTCGACCTGGGCCTCGGTCAACTCGTTGTCGGCCTGGCAACCCCAGCTGGCCAGGGTGGCATTATATTTGGCGATTTCATTATTGGCGCAGCTTAGATCGCCTACCGCGTCATCATCGCCGTCAGCCAGTCCATCGGGTATCCCGAGTAGATCGGTGAATACTCCAGTGTCGGCCACTGCGGCCAGATCGGCAGCGATGGCATAGCCGTTATCGTCGGCGTAGGCGTCGACCTGCGTCTCCGACAGTTGGGTGTTTGTGTCCTCATCGGCCTGGCAACCCCAGCTCGCCAGGGTGGCATTGTATTTGGGAATTTCATTATCAGCACAGCTTAGGTCTCCGACCACGTCGTCATCCCCATCCGCCAGCCCATCGGGCGTACCCAGGAGATCGGTAAATTGCCCCGTATCGGCCACGGTGGCGAGATCGGCGGCGATGGCATAACCGTTATCATCGGCAAATGCGTCAACCTCGGTCTCGGTCAATTCATTGTCGGTCTGGCAACCCCAGCTTCCCAGAGTGGCATTGTATTTGGCGATTTCATTATTGGCGCAGCTTAGATCGCCGACCACGTCGTCATCCCCATCCGCCAGTCCATCGGGAGTCCCGAGAAGATCGGTAAATTGCCCCGTATCGGCCACGGTGGCGAGATCGACTGCGACGGCATAGCCGTTATCGTCGGCGTAGGCGTCTACAGTGGCCTCGCTCACATGAGTGTTATTATCCGCTTGGCAACCCCAGGCACCAAGAGTGGCGTTATATTTGGGAATGTCATTGTCGGAACAGCTGAGATCTCCGACGACATCGTCATCCCCATCGTCCAGGCCCAGTGGGACCCCGATCAGATCGGTGAAATCACCGGATAGAGCGACGGCATGCAGGTCGTCGGTCTCGGCATAGCCATTATTGCCTACGTAGGTGTCGACGTCGGCTTCGCTTAGCTGGGTATCGACGTCCGCATTGCATTGCCAGCTTACTCCATTCCACTTCGAAATATAGGTCGGAGGGCAGGCCTGGGGTAATTTGTAGGATGGGGCGATCGACAGGTTGAGATCTCCTGTGGATCCTCCTCCGCTCAGGCCGCCACTGGTGTTGACAGCCGTGATATCGCCACCGTCATTCAGATCCGTACCACAGGTCCAGATCGTACCATTCCACTTGGAGATCTGATTATGGCTACAGGTCTGGGGAAGCCGGTAGGAATCGTTGATAGCGACTGTAACGGCGCCACTGGTGCCGCCGCCTTCTATACCGGTTCCTGTGTTCACGGAGGTAATATCTCCACCTTCGTCCTCATCGCTAGAACATTGCCAGATCGAACCGTTCCATTTGGGGATCTGGTTGGGCCCACAACCCTGGGGTAATCGATAGGCCGAAGCCACAGAGACTGTGACGGCTCCGGTGATTCCACCACCCGACATCCCGGTGCCACTATTGACCGCGGTAATGTCGCCGCCGCTATCCGAGTTCTGATCAAGAGAACATGCCCAGCTTGCACCGTTCCATTTGGCGATCTGATTGATGGCACAGGTCTGGGGCATTCGGTAGGAGGAGATGATGGACAGACTTACGCTGCCGGATGTACCGCCTCCACTCAGTCCTGTCGCCGCCGTTACTGCCTTGATGTCCCCGCCGCTGTCGTCGTCTGTGGAGCAGGCCCAGGTGATTCCATTCCATTTGGGGATCTGGTTGGGACTACAGCCGAATGGTAGTCGATATTGGGCCGCAATCGACAATGTGACTGCACCCGTGGTGCCGCCGCCAGAGAGACCACTCCCACTGTTGACTGCAGTGATGTCCCCGCCACTATCGGTGTCGATATCATTGGAACAGTTCCATTGGGAGCCATTCCAACGTGCAACCTGGTTGAAGGCACAGGCCTGGGGTAGCCGGTAATCCGCGTCGAGCGACAGGCTTACCGTTCCGGACGTGCCGCCACCGGACAGACCCGTCGCGGCGTTTACGCCTTTGATGTCCCCGCCCGAATCGGAATCGGCCTGACAGCCCCATACCGTCCCATTCCATTTCGGAACCTGGGTGCTCCCGCAAGCTAGCGGTAGTCGGTAGGCGGTTGCCAGGGACAGGGTCAAGGCACCGGAGTTTCCACCACCCGTGAGCCCCACACTTGTGTTTACCGCTGTAACGTCACCGCCCTCATTCGCATCGAGGGCACACGCAAAGCCGGATGCGGTCCATTTGAGGACCTGGTTGATGCCACAACTGAAGTCGTTGAGAGTGTCATCGTCCCCATCCGCGATGTCTTCGGGTATATCCTGCAGATCACCCCAGTCTCCGCTCCTGGCAATGTCGGCCAGATCGGCATCGACGGCGTAGCCGTTGTTGTCCACGAGATCATCCACTTCGGCCTCGGTGAGTTGGGTGTCCTCATCGCCCTGACAGCCCCAGCTCTCCGATGTTGCGTTGTATTTGGCGATCTCGTCCTGGGCACAACTCAGATCACCGACAGTGTCGGTGTCCTCATCCGCCTGACATCCCCAGCTAGCAAGCGTAGTGTTGTATTTAGCGATTTCATTATTGGCGCAGCTGAGATCTCCAACCACATCGCCGTCTCCATCCGCCAAACCGTCGGGTATACCGATCAGATCTGTGAATTCGCCCGTATCGGCCACGCTGGCCAGATCGGCGGTGAGAGCATAGCCGTTATCATCGGCATAGGCGTCGACTTCGGTCTCGCTAAGGTGGGTATCCTCATCGATCTGGCAACCCCAGCTCTCCGACGTCGCGTTGTATTTGGCGATCTCGTCCTGGGCACAACTCAAATCGTTGAGAGTGTCGGTGTTGTCATCCGTCTGACATCCCCAGCTAGCCAGGGCCGTGTTGTATTTGGCGATTTCATTATTGGCGCAGCTTAGATCGCCGACCACGTCGTCGTCCCCATCCGCCAGTCCATCGGGTATACCGACCAGATCTGTGAATTCGCCCGTATCGGCCACATTGGCCAGATCAGCGGTGAGGGCATAGCCATTATCGTCGGCGTAGGCGTCGACCTGGGCCTCGGTAAGATGAGTGTCCGTGTCGGTATCATTATCGTCCTGACAGCCCCAGGTGGTTCCATTCCACTTGGCGATCTGATCCGAGGCGCAAGCCAGATCAGCAAGGGTGTCCGTATTGGCGTCGCCATCAGCGATGTCGGCGGGGACATTTGCAAGATCCGCCCAGTCACCGCTCAACGAGATGTCGGCAAGATCTGCACTTACTACGTAGTCATTATTGTCTACGAACGCGTCTACTTCTGTCTCCGTAAGTTGGGTGTTTGTGTCTGTGTCTACGTCCTCCTGGCAGGTCCACTTGGTTCCATTCCACTTGGCGACTTCGTGGGTTGCGCAAGCCAGGTCGCCCAATGTGTCGTCGTTTTCATCCGTCTGGCAGCCCCATTCGCTCAGGACTGTGCTGTATTTGGGAACTTCGTTCGGAGCGCAGGTTTGTGGTAACCGGTAATCATCATGGAGCGAGACGGTTACGCTTCCAGAGAGACCGCCGCCGGTGAGTCCTGTCCCCACGTTGACGGCTGAAATGTCGCCGGAGGATTCACTGTTCTGGTCTTCGGCGCAGAGCCATTGCCCACCGTTCCATTTGGGCACTTCGTTGGGAATACATGTTTGCGGAAGACGGTAGGATGGTGTGATGGATAGGCTGACGTCACCCGTTGTTCCACCGCCGAGAAGACCGGTTGCGGCCTCTACTTCGGTAATGTCGCCGCCGGTATCAAGATCGTTGCTGCAGGTCCACAGGGTTCCATCCCAGCGCGGCACCTGATTGACCAGGCAGCTCTGCGGCAGCCGATAGATTGGGTTGATGGTAAGGGAGAGATCTCCATCCGAACCACCTCCGGTCAGGCCCACGCCGGCCTCCACCTCGGTGATATCTCCACCTGCGTCCTCGTCTATGGAACAATCCCAGAGTCCTCCAGACATTTTAAGGACCTGGCCCTCGGGGCAGCTGAAAGCGTCGAGGGAGTCGTCGTCGCCGTCCTCCAGTCCAGCGGGTACACCGCTGAGATCATTCCAGCTTCCGGTTGTGGCGATGTCGGCGAGATCCGCCGTAACGGCATAGCCGTTGTTATTTACCAGGTCATCGACCTCGCTCTCGGTAAGGTGGGTATCAGCGTCCGGTTGGCAGCCCCAGCTAGCCAATGTTGTGTCGTATTTGGCGATCTCGTCCTGGGCACAACTCAAATCGGAGAGGGTGTCGTCGTCTCCATCGGACATTCCGGCGGGAATGTTCAAGAGATCGGTGAACTCGCCTGTAAGTGCTACATCGGCCAACTCATCTGAGGAGACGTAGCCGTTATTGTCCACGAATGCATCGACATCGGTCTCGGTGAGATGCGTGTCGTCATCGGCCTGGCAGCCCCAGGAGCCGAGGGTCGCGTTATATTTCGCGATCTCTCCCTGGGCACAGTTGAGATCAGCGACCGTGTCCGTATCGTCATCGGCCTGGCAGCCCCAGGTGGCGAGGGTGGCATTGTATTTGGCGATCTCGTCCTGGGCACAACTCAGATCGGCGAGGGTGTCGTCGTTGGCATCCACCTGGCAACCCCAGGTCGCCGTTGCCACATTGTATTTGGCGATCTCGTCCTGGGCACAACTCAAATCGGAGAGGGTGTCGTCGTCTCCATCCGACATCCCAGCCGGAATATTCAGGATATCGTTGAATTCGCCCGACAGAGCGACGCTGGAAAGATCGGCGACCTCGGCAAAACCGTTATTGTCGACCATGGAGTCGACTTCGATTTCGGTAAGGTGGGTATCGGTGTCGGTGTCATCGTCGGTCTGGCAGCCCCAGGTGGCGAGGGTGGCGTTGTATTTGGCGATCTCGTCCTGGGCACAAGTCAGATCGGCGAGGGTGTCGGTGTTGTCGTCTGGTTGGCAGCCCCATGCGGCGAGAGCGGTGTCGTATTTGGCGATCTCCCCCTGGGCACAACTCAGATCTCCGAGGGCATCATCGTCCCCATCGGACATTCCAGCTGGAATGTTCAAAAGATCGGTAAATTCGCCGCTAAGAGCCACATTATGCAGGTCGTCGACGAGGGCATAGCCATTATTGGCGACCATTTCGTCCACGTCCTCTTCAGAAAGGGAATCCGTACCGGTCGTATCGGTGCCACAGCCCCAGATGGTGCCGTTCCATTTGGCGACTTGATTGATCTCGCAACTCAGGTCGGAGAGGGTGTCGTCGTCTCCATCCGACAAGCCGTCTGGAATATTCTCCAGATCATCGAACTCACCCGTCTGTGCCACATTGGCCAGATCTTCGAAGGTAAGGTGGCCGTTGTTGGATACATAGGCGTCCACTTCTTCTTCACTGAGGACATCGTTGGCGTCTGGCTGACAAACCCATTGGGTCCCAACCCATTTGGGGATTTCACCGATGGCGCAGCTCAGGCTGGCCAGGCTGTCGTCATCTCCGTCGTCCAATCCGCCAGGGATATTCAGAAGGCCTGTGAATTCGCCCGTTTGGGCCACACTCGATAGATCGGCGACTTTGGCGAAGCCGGCGTCGGCTACGATTGTCTCGACGTCGGTGCTTGTCAGGGCCTCATCGACTCCACAGACCCAATTGGTTCCATCCCATTTACCGATCTGATCGGCGGCACAGGACAGCGAGCCAACAGCATCGTCATCGCCATCGTCGAGACCTGTGGGAATATTGAGGAGACTGGAGAACTCACCAGTCTGGGCCACGGATGAGAGAGACTCGGCGGTTACATAGCCTGCCTCCTCGACTTCCGTAAGGACCTGGTCGGAGCTCAGTCCGGACTCCTGGCAGATCCATTCTACGCCATCCCATTTGGGGATCTGCCCAAAGAGGCAGGTAAGAGCGCCAAGTGTGTCCTGATCGCCGTTAAGCAGGTCCAGCGGGACGTCCGCCAGGTCATCAAAGGATCCCGATGTCGCGACCAGATGGAGATCTGCAGCCAGGGCGTAGCCGTTATTTTCGACCATTTCGTCGATATCCGCCTCGGTAAGGCTGCTATCACCCGCGTCATCAATGGCGCAGGCCCAGGCACCGCCATCCCATTTGGCGATCTGATCGGCTTCGCAGGACAGGCCGGAGAGCGAGCCTTCGCCGGTGGCCAGAATTGCGGGCAAATTGGTCAGGTCAGAGAAATCGCCCGAACTTGCGACTGCATGAAGGTCGTCCACCAGGACATAGCCATTATTGGCAACCATCGCATCAACCGCCTCTTCGGTCAGGGTTGTGTCTTCGGCCGGGATGCTGCAATCCCATGCACTACCATCGAAGCGAAGGATCTCGCCCAATTCACATTCGAAGCTGGCCAGGATATTCTCGGCTGTGGGCTGGGCCACACAAAGCCACGCGGCGCCGTCCCAGCTGATAATCTGTTGGGGGTCGCAGGCTATGGCGCCAAGGGTGTCCGTATCCGTGAAGATCTCCTCGGGTACGTTTTCCAGGTCATTGAAGTCGCCTGTAGCTGCCACGGCGTGGATATCTCCAGCCTGCACAAAACCTGCCAGGCTGATGATGCTGATGACGTCCGTTTGCGATAGCTTGGTATCGACGTCATCCATACACGACCAGGAGAAACCTACCCATTTGGCGACCTGGCCAAACGAACAGCTGAGGGCACCGACCACATCGTCGTCGCCATCCATAAATCCGTCGGGAAGCCCCAGCAGATCGGTGAATACACCGGTGTGGGCCACCAGGGAATAGGACGGAGTATCCGTTAGATCGAGGTAGGAACCGGAGAAATGATCACCGGTCTTGTAGTCATTCAATTCGAGGATGGCGAGGATGCCCTCGGCGTCGAGGATTTCACCAGCCTGGTAGCCGTTGGCGTCGAGAACACCTAGAACGTCCTCATTGGTCATATAGGGACCCGGCGCATAGCCTTGCTCGAGGAGATAGGCCTCCACATCGGCACCGGTCATGAATTCGCTGCCTTCGAGAATAACATCCAATGCGTCGGGAGTGACGCAGAGTTCAGGCAATGCTTCGGAAGTGACCAGTTCTTCCACCGTCAGACCCCCGAGGGAGAGGGCGTCGTCGGCGGTAACAGCGGTCTCTGCGTGCTGTGCCTTGATGGCGAAAGCCGTGGCTACCAATCTTTGCCGCGGGCTCATCTCACCATTTTCGTTTAGTTCCACACCCAGGTACACCGGACCATCGAGCAGCTCGGGAGAGACGGGCTCGATTTCACCCAGGGTGATATTAAAGATTCCGTTGTCGATGCCTACGGCTTCGTGAAGCTCCTCCCATAGAGGTTGGCCACCGTTTGCCGTCCCGTAGATCCGGAACGATAAATCGAAGCGCACATCAGGACAACTGGCCACATCTGGACAGTGGACCGGCTCTCCTTCGGAGTTGGTCAAATACCCCTGGTAATGCAACGCAGAGGGTACGTCGGCAGATGCCACCCCTGGTATAAATACCAGTAACAGCAACGCCAATAGGCGAAGGTGGTGATTAGGATTACGGCAAATCATGGCTTGTCTCCCTCGGGCAGTCCTGCCCGCAAGATGAATTGTCCATCGGTACTATTACCAGTGAATCGGCGTACGCCTGTTGATTGGAACAGGCTGTGGCTTTCCAGATCGCTTCCAATCTGGTGGCCATCGCCAAAGACTCCACCCGAAATCTTGAAGGTGCAGTCTTCGTCTGTGATTCCGTCACAATCTTCGTCGACGTCGTCACAGATCATCTGTTCGCGGAGATTGGCTTCCGCGACACATTGACCGTCGATGCAGGTACCTTCCGTCGTACAGACATCCCCATCATCACAGGGATCGCCTTCGGCTTTACCGTCGCAGGCCGGATCTGTTCCGGTCGCGTCGGTATCTCCGCCTGGACCGTCATCGGGTTCGCCCGTGTCGGAAATATCCGGCACGTCTTCGACCGTTGTGATGTCCGGCTTCGGCTTGAGTTTGGTACCATCGCCACAAGCGAATCCAGTCAGAGAGGCCAGCAGAATGATGCCACTGAGATACAGGTTTACCCCGCGTCGAGATCCGGTCATAACTGGACCTCAACAAATCTCGTTGAACCAAACGTCGCTGGACCAACCCTAGACTGTAGACGCTTATTCACTTCTTGGGATTGTAGGGTACTCGGCGGGTCCCTTTCAAGCCTGACCAACCAGAGGTGTCTACGACACCGCTGGTTCACGGGGTTTCGGGTGGTCCAAAAACAACGCCAAAGTTTCGTTCAACCGTCGGTACTGCGGAGTCTATACGGACGCCTCCCAGGGCCTTGAAGATCTCTTTTGCGTAGAGATCCTGTCCCAGGTCATTGAAGTGTAGTAGGTCGAATAGGTAGTCGTCCAGGTCCAAACCAGCCGTGGCTCCATACATATCTACCAGGATGATGTCTTCGGTCGGATCCATGGCGGCACGGACCAGCTCGATACCGTTCTGGAGGAGGTCTTCGATAAAGGGTTTAAAGTTGCCCGCGACGGAGGCCCATATGTCGCTTGTAGCGTAGTTGGGGTAGAGGCAATACACGATATCGACGGTTGGATTGTGGTTCCTGATTTCGTGAGAGATGGTGTAAACGGTATCCAGCAGCTCCAAAAGAAAGTCGTTTAAGCCATCGACGGCCGCCGTGATTCCACCGCCACCCGCCATCGCGTTATTTGCGTAGACGAGGACATCATTTCCCCCGAGAGAGATGATAACTACATCCGCACCGTCCAGCTGGGGGACAAGAGTGTTCTCAAAGAGATTGGTTCCAGGTACCCAGTCCTGGCTGGTCGTGCCTCCGACCGCCACATTATGGTTGGTTATCTCTGCGAGTGGTGCCAGCAGATCGGCGAGACGGGCTGGGAATAGATAGGAAGATCCTTCCACCGGCACGCTGTCACCGAATGTTATGATGCTCAGTTGTCCTTCCCGTATGGCTTCCGGTAGACGTCTGGAGAGGTTCTTCGAGCTGGTATGCTGGTCGAGATCCAGGGCCGGACTCAGCAGGTACGTCCCGTCGGGTAGATCACCCGTTGCGAAAGAGCCATCATCGCAGCTCAGAAAGGTGCGTTCGTCTTCTGCGCCTATCAAGGAAAGCACAATGCCCGGTAGGGGGGCGTCGATGGCCGTATCGAATCCGGCGTTGTAGATGGATTCATCGCTAAGGTCGTTATCCTGGTAGATGGTTCCGACCACCGCTGGAGCCAGATCTTTGGCAGCCGGATCACAAATGGCGACGGGTTCTTCCACGATGTCCGATGCACCGGATTCTGCGTCGTCTGCTGGGATACAAGCGGTGAATAGAAGGCCGATAAGGCCAATCCACAACCAGATGTGTTTGCCGGTACTCGTTTTCACGGTTCTCTCCATGTTCAGGTCCAGACCTGTCAGGTCGCAAGATTAACGGATTTTTCGCCCTGTGTGTCAACGAGCCAGTTGTAGTGGTCAGCCATCGCGGACCGTGTACCTCTGATTGAACTCGTTCAGCTCGTCGCGAGTTGTCAGGTTGGGCGGGGTCTTTCGTTCTATCAGGAAGGGCCGTGACGCGCTCTCGATCTGTACGTCCGGATTTAAACAGATGACCCGGTTGGCGATTCGTCGGAGGTTGTCTTTATATCCCAGGGCGGATCCGTCCAGGACATGAAAGTTCCCGTTGCTGTTCTGGGTTATGCGCAGGGGAGGACAATCGCCGTCCATTACAATATCCAAGAACACGGCGCCTTCATGAGGGGGGTCAATGGGAAGTCTCCGGGCTCGTAGTTCACATACGGCCGTCCACGAAATCGGCTCGCCAGCTTTGCCATCGCGGCTCGGAGTAATCCCCTCGTCCGTGAGTTCAATATGTTCTACTTCAAAGCGCACTGCTCCTTCGTTTACCGAAGTATGCAAGGGCTGCGGAGTTCTCAGAAGTCGTTGTATGTCGATCTGTTGTGCGTCGTCTCCGAGGCTCA
>Ga0310121_10006021_pt1 | contig 10279 bp, 11 predicted proteins | sample CB27_Tmax_986_MG_FD_203504 | JGI IMG/M metagenome (GOLD analysis project Ga0310121, IMG submission 203504) | Marine microbial communities from Western Arctic Ocean, Canada - CB27_Tmax_986 | ecosystem: Environmental > Aquatic > Marine > Oceanic | place: Canada: Western Arctic Ocean | collected... | reverse complement strand
AGCCCGCGAGTCGCTCCGCAAGAGCCGAGAAGGGGCACCGACGTGAAAAAGTCGGGGGCCTCCACAACCGGGGGCTCAGACGGCCCGCGCAATCGCGGCAAGGGCAAGGGCTACTACATGATTAGCGCCGTCGCCGAGACCTACGGCATCCATCCTCAGACGCTGCGGCTCTACGAGCGTGAGGGGCTCTTGGCCCCGTCGCGCACCGAAGGCAATACGCGTCTATATTCCGAAGAAGATTTGCGTGAGCTCGAGACGCTTTTGAATTTGACGCGAGATTTGGGTGTCAATCTTGCGGGTGTGGAGATTATCCTCAACATGCGGGAGAAGATGGAAAAGATGCAGGGCGAGATCAGCGAGTTCATCGAATACGTTCAGCGGGAGATGGGGCGGCAAGAGGACGGCTGGAAAGACCGTGTCCAGAATGCTCTCGTGCGCTTGCCTCCCCGCGATCTCGTGAAGAAGGACTCTTGAGCGAGTCTGCCGACTGCCCCGAATGCGCTGGCACTTCCTGGAAGCGCGTCGAGCGTGACGGAGTCGACGCGGTCATCCGCTGCGCCTGTTGGGTTGGGGACCGCCACGACTCTGCGATGGCGAAAGCCGGCGTCCCCACGCGATATCGAGAATGCGCGTTCGACGGGCGAAGCGGAGGGCGTCCCTTCGACGGATTGAAGCCGAGCCTCGTACGGGTGATCAAAATCGCGGAGAGTTGGGCGGATCGATTTCCCGATGTCGAGGCGGGGCTCTTGTTCAGCGGGATGCCGGGAGTTGGGAAAACCCATCTCTCGGTGGCGGTGGTCCGGCGAATTCTGCTCGAGCGCGAGATTGCGGCGCCGGCACTTTTTTGCGACTTTCGCTCTTTGCTGCGCGAGATAAAAGGCTCCTATCATCCGGACACAGCGGCGACGGAGATGGAGGTCTTGAGGCCTGTGCTCGAGGCAGAGCCGCTAGTGCTCGACGACCTTGGAGGGGAAAGCCCGACGCTCTGGGTTCTCGATACGTTCTTCTACATCCTCAATCAGCGCTACAATGAAAAGAAGCTGACCATCATCACGACCAACTACTCCGATAAGCCCACGAGCACCGGACCGGTTGCTGTCAGCAAAGGATCCGCTCGCATGGGGGCGGCAGGGACCACGCTTGCGGATCGCATCACCGCCCGGCTGCGATCACGCCTATACGAAATGTGCCGGGACGTGCGGATCGAAGGCGATGACTATCGGCAGATCACGCTGCAAGCAAATTTTCATTCGTGACCCAGCATTCAGCATTCAGGAATATTACTCCGCCTTCGATGGTTTTGACATTCACTCGCCTTCGCGTGAGGATCTGGGTTCGTTTCAGGTTTGGTGTGCGCGTTGCTTTGGCGTGGTATTATCGGAAACTACTCCAACCTTGACAAAGACGATCGCGCTAGGTTAACAGGAACAGCATTCATAGGTAATTCTAACCGTTGGAAGACGGTCGGGGTCGTGCCCGTTCTCCCCCCTAGGGCTGGCGAATGTTGTCATGCTGTCCATTGAATATAGAGATCTACTCGTTTCGGTATGGCCCGACGAGATGCCGGGGATGTTCCGTGCCAGAGCAGAGGAGGAGTTTGGCCGCAGGACGCCAACGGTCCATTGTTATCTGCCTTTCGACGATCGCAGCTTCGTTCAATTCGCGGATCGACTGGATGAGCTGAACGCGCGCGAGCTCCACTATGTGGGCGCTCGCCTATTCGACGCGTTGTTTCACGGTGAGATCCTTCGCCTCTACGTCCACCTTTTGGAGCAGGCGCGCCATACCGGTGCCACGCTGCGGGTGCGGCTCAAGCTCGAGCCCATGATCGTGGCGCGCCTGCCTTGGGAGTGCCTCTACGACACCCGAGAATCGAAGTTTTTGAGCACGAACAGTGAAGTGACGCTCGTACGTTACGTCGCGCCCCGCGTGGGGGAACCGCAGACCGTCGCGCGTGACGCGGGTGGCTCGCGTTTTCGCCCGAGCTCTCTCCGAGCTCGAATCCGAGGGCATCGTCCAAGTGGTCGAAGCCGGCTCTGAGTTTGATGGAGACGACCTCACTGCCGACGCCCTGGCGGGCTTCTCGCACAGAAGTTCGACATCGTGCACCTCGTTGCGGAAGCGACCAGGGATCCCGAGGGAGCGGTTTTCTGGACGGTGCATGGCGGGATCGAGCTCGTCGCCTTGGCGCGAGTGCTTGCGAGGAACAGCCCGTCCCTCGTCATCTGGAGCGGTGGCCGAGAAGTGGCTGCGGTAGCGCCGACTTTGGCGGCCGGCCTGCTCGAAACGGTACCTGCGATGCTCAGCCAATGCAACAGCATGCCGGACGAGCTTCTCGAGCTCTATACGCTCGAGCTCTATCGTGGGCTCGGCGCCATTCAGCCAGTGGACACCGCGCTAGCGGCTGCGTGCAGCGCGGCCCTCTTCCAATTTCCATCGCAGGCTGAGCGGATGATGCCCGCGCTCTATCTTTCGCGCGAAGATGCGGTTATTTTCGAAAGCGCCTCGAGCGGTAGCTCGACCGATACCTACCAAATCTCCGAGGGGTCGCTATCGCCGTCGCTTGCGCGAGAGCCTCAACCGTATCTGGCCGAAACCGGAGCGCTATTTCCCGCAGCTTCTGCGATGGATGCCCCGCACGCAGCCGCTCGTCGGCTACGTGCACGCCGCCAATTTTCTGGGACAGCCGAAGAGCGCGTCCGAGCTTTCCCGCTGCTTTCAGCGTCTTTTGTTGTTCGGTGAAGGGGGTTCCGGCAAGAGCATGGCCCTCTATCGTTTGTTCCACGAAGCGGAGCAGCCCATCTTGGCCTACGAAAAGAAGTCGCCGCTCCCGATCTATCTCGAGCTTGCGGACCTGAGCGGGTCCAAGGATCTCTTCGAGCTTCTTTCGGCAGAGTACGACCGGGATCTGTTCACGAGCGATCTCGAGGAGGGCCGCTTTCTGTTCTTGTTCGACGGACTCGACGGCCTGAGTGCTCTAGGAGCTGTGCGCCGCACCGATGCTTTGAACCATTTCATGCGGCGCTACCCCTTGAACCGCTTCGTTGTGAGCACTCGCCGTCCGAGCCCGCGCGCGGTCGAGATACCGAATTGGGTCGAGATGCTCCCATTTGCCGAATGGGAAGCGATGGACTTCCTGATGGACCATGGCGGGATTCGCGCCGAATCGGCAAAGATTCTTTACGTGCAGCTCGCGAGAACGCTAGGTGCGCGCGCCGGGAATCCACAGCTGCTCGCGTTCGCGCGGCGCTCGCCCAAGCGGTCGCCTTTCGCAGCACCTTCGCCATAAGTGCCGAAGAGCTCATGGCCGAGGTCTCAAAGAGTTGACTTTTGCGAGGTCCTACGGCCTTCGCGTTTCCCACCCTGGCTTTCCAAGAGTTCCTGACCGCTTACGCGCTCCGGGCCGCCGCTCCTAGCACCGTCGTGAACTTGATTCAGCTCGCGGACTGGCGCCACCTCGACGGCGATACTGTCCGTCCGTTGAACTTGAGCCGCGGACCGTTTCACGGCGCGCTGCCTTTCTTGTGTACTCTCAGCAAGGATGGCCCCCATGTGGTCGAGCATCTCGTCGAGAAAGACCTCGCGCTCGCCTGCGCTTGTTTTCGCGAAACGCGTCCTTCGACAGCGGTGGATCGCAAGTTGCGCGCCGCCTTGGAGCGAAGCGTTCAAAGCACGGATGCGATGACTGTGCTTATCGCATGCCTCGGGCTCGAGGCGCGCGCCGACGCGTGGGCGGTGGAGAGGCTCGAGCAGCTCGCCTGCGATCCGGGCGACGCGCGTGCCCTCGCCCTCGAAGCGCTCTGGAATCTCCGCTCGGTTCGAAGCGTGCCAGTCCTAGAATCCGTGGTGGAGGCCTCGGATACGAACGTCGCCAACGCCGCGATGGATGCATTGGCCTGCATCCAGGTGAGCTGAGAGCAGAAAGAGGAACCGGAAACGCTTCATCCGAGCATCGCTTTCCGACGCTCGACGACTTCGGGAGAGAACCAAGTTTCGAGGAATTCCTCACGCGTCGCTTCTTGCGTTTTCTCGATGCGCTCGAACATCGGTGCGCGCAAAGCGAGCTTGCTGTGGTGAAAGGCGGCGCGCGGTTTCGAGCCGAGCTCTTCGGCTCGTGCGGTGGCCGTGGCGAGAAGCTCGTCCGGCGCTACGACATGGTGGAGCATGCCGGCCGAAAGTGCCTCTCCTGGCGAGAGTAGCTTGCCGCCCAGGAGCACTTCCGGGACGAAAGACGGTGTGAGCGTGTACCGCATGATCTCGAAAGCGCTCGCGGGAAAGGCTATTCCCAGCGTGACTTCGGAGACCCCGAGCTTGTGGCTCCCGCTCGCGCCGATCCTCAAATCGGCGGCACAGGCGAGAACGCAGCCGCCCGCAATTGCGTGGCCGTTGACGGCCGCGACGACGGGTAGCGGGAATCGAAGGATCTCGATGTTCGCCTCTTCGAAACGCGCGACGAACGAAGCCATCCCTTCGCGGGTCTCGGGAAGTGTTTTGAGGTTCAGGCCGGCCGAGAAGAATCGATCGCAACCTGTGAGGACCACGGCCGTTTTTCCCGTGTCGAGCGCTGAGCGAAGCCCATCGGTCAGAGTTTCAAGAAGCGCCTCATCGATGGCGTTCGCGTTCCCGCCGCTCAGTTGGATGGTGTGGACGTTGCTCATTTTTCAATCGGGCCAATACAGACCAAATAGTACAGAGAAGATATGCTACCGGTCTTTGTTTCTCAACCTCTCCCGCGTCTTTTTGATTTGATCGAGCCTCTCGCCCATGCGTTTTTCGAAGCCTTCCTCCGTCGGCACGTAGTAGCGGCGTCCGCGCAGCCGCTCGGGGAGGCATTCCATGCCGGCGATCTTCTCTTCAATATCGTGAGCATATTCGTAGCCTTTGCCGTAGCCCCAAGCTTTCATGTAACCCGTGACCGCGTTTCGCAAATGAAGGGGAACGGGCTCGGTCGCATCTTCGAGCGCGTCTTTCGCCGCGGCGCCGTATGCGCGATAGACGGCGTTCGACTTGGGCGCGGCCGCGAGATAAACGACCGCTTGCGCGAGAGCGAGCTTGCCTTCCGGGATGCCGATGAAATGAAAGGCTTCCTTGGCGGTGACCGCTTGGGCGAGCGCCCCGGGCTCGGCGAGGCCGATATCTTCGGACGCGAAGCGGACGAGCCGCCGCGCGATGTAGAGCGGATCTTCTCCAGCCTCGAGCATGCGGGCGAGCCAGTAGAGGCTCGCATCGACATCGGAGTTTCGGATCGACTTGTGGAGCGCGGAGATGATATTGAAATGCTGTTCGCCGCTCTTGTCGTAGAGAAGCGCTTTTCGCTGGAGCGCGCTCTCGAGCTCGGTGACGCCGAGCACACGGTCGTCCCCGGCCATCGGCGTCAAAGCTTCGAGCACGTTCAATACGAATCGTGCGTCTCCGTTCGCCTGGCGCGCGAGCCACTCGAGGGCCTCCGCGTCGACGCGAAGGGATCCACCGAGCCCGTTCACTTCGTCCTCGAGCGCGCGTTTCATCAAAATAACGAGCTCTTCCGGCGTGAGCTGACGAAGGATGAGCACGCGGCATCGCGAGAGTAGGGCGGCATTTACTTCGAAGGAAGGGTTCTCTGTCGTCGCGCCGATCAAAATGACGTTGCCGCTCTCCACATGAGGGAGGAAGGCGTCTTGCTGCGCTTTGTTGAATCGGTGAATCTCGTCGACGAATAAGAGCGTGCGACGGCCATAGATGTGACGCTGCTGTTCCGCCTCCTTCATCACCGTTTTGATTTCCTTGATGCCGGAGAGGACCGCGCTGAACGGGACGAAGCGCGACTGAGTGCGCTCCGCTATGATCCGTGCGAGGGTGGTCTTGCCGGAGCCCGGCGGACCCCAAAGGATCAGCGAGCCGATCTGGTCTTTCTCGATGGCGGCAAAGAGCGTTGTGCTCGGGCCGGTAATTTCCTCTTGCCCGATGAGCTCGTCGAGATCGCGTGGCCGCATCCGCTCCGCGAGCGGCGCCGGCCCTCCGATGCCGGAGGCTTTCGAGAACAGCTGTTGTTGATCCATAGCAGAAGCCTACTCCCGTCTAGGTCCCCCGTCGAGCCGCCTCGAACAAAACGAGCGCTGCTGCCGTAGCTACATTCAACGACTCGACCTCGCCTAGCATCGGAATGGTGAGCACGAGCTCCGCTCGGGTGAGGAGCGATGGGTTCAAGCCGGCGCCTTCGCGTCCTAGCAGGATGGCCATCGGGCGCGCGTAGTCCGCTTCTCGGTAGTCGATCCCGTCTCGAGGGACGAGGGCTGCAAGGCGGAACCCCTCGAGCGCTGCGAGCGCGTTTCGGCTCTCGAGCGCGCAGATGGGAAGACGCAGCACGCTCCCCATGGAGCCGCGAACCGCTTTTGGACCAAAGGGGTCCGCCGATCCGGCAAGCGTGACGAGCGCCGAGACGCCGGCGGCTTCCGCGATGCGTATGATGGCGCCGAGATTGCCGGGATCTTGAATGCCGGCGCAGACGACGAGTAGACCTCCGCTTTGAAGCTCTGCGCGTGGGGGACGCTTCGCCACCGCGAGGATACCGTCGGGCGAATCCAGGTGGCTCACGCTCGTAAAGAGTTGCTCGGGAAGCTCCACGGCCCGAACATTCTCGGGTACGCTCCCGACGAATGTGCTCGAGACCACCACCGTGTCGATCTGGGCGATGCGCGCTTCAAGAGCGGCATTGACGAGCTTGCGCCCTTCGAGCAAGAACTTGTCTTCGCGCTGGCGCGGCTGGGCGAGGCGGCGGATCGTTTTCACCAGCGGGTTTTGGGGGCTCTCGATGCGTTTCATCTATCCCTTGCAGAAGGCGAACGGTCTGGTTATCATTCTAAAATCCCATGAGCCATCAAATCATCGACAAACTCAAGGCAGAGATCAAGAAATTGGAAGAGGAGCTCCACGTAGAACTCCCAAGAGCGCTCAAAGTTGCCCGAGAGCACGGGGATCTTTCCGAGAATGCCGACTACGACGCCGCCAAGGAGCGCCAGGGTTATGTAAATGCGAGGCTCGGCCAGCTCAAGAAACGTCTCGGCGAGCTCTCGATGGTCAGTTTTGACAAGATACCCGAGGGCAAAGTCTCGTTGGGCTCCAAGGTTACATTATACGACCTGGACAAGGAACAGGAAGTTGTCTACAAGCTCGTCATAAGTGAGGACGTGGACGTGTCGAAGGGCTTTATCTCGACGAGCTCCCCGATTGGGCGTGCGCTCATGGGGAAAGAGGAGGGCGACGAAGTCGACGTCCAGACGCCGGGCGGCGAGAAGAACTTCGAGATCACGAAGCTCATCACCATCCACGACGCGAAGCTCAGCGGATAAGCTCGTAGACGCGGCCTCCTTCGCCCGCTTGGCCCCTTTGGAACGACGCTTTGAGCTCCATTCTGTCCGCGTGGCGAGCCGCGCCCTCGAGCACCGCTTCCCACCCGCGGGCGTCGTAGCCACTGCGATGGAACACAGCGTAACGCACACCGAGCTTCTCGAGCTCGGCCAGGCCGAAGTCGTCCGGGAAGCTCCCAAGAATTTGAAAGAGCCGGCGGTGCGATGGCGGCGTGAAGCCGCTATAGCCATTCACGAGCGGGCGCAGATGCACGAGCGCGTTGAGCATATAGCGTGAGTGGTGACGTGCCGCTTCCACATCGTCAGCCGGATCCGGAATCGGGAGCACCACGATAGGCGCGCGGTCGGATTGGTCTCTCAGCCAGTTATCCATCGGCGTCGACGTCACGGCGTAGAGCTGTGTGTCGAGGGGGAACGCGGCGAGCTCGACCAAAATGAACACCGCGAAGAGCGGCCCCAACAAGGGTCGCCTCTTAGCGAGGCGCTCAGCCCCGAAGCCTGCGAGCATCGCGAGAGCCAGCACCGTGAGAATGGTCAGCCGCGACGGCACACGGATGAAATCAAAACCAGGGAGCCATCGATAGAGCGCCGCATAAAGCCCGGCTTGGGGGCCTACCGATGCCCAGAGCGTGAGCGAGGTGAGGCCGAGATAAAACGCCGCCTGGACTCCCATGCGAGCCTCGGCCCAACTCCGGAGCCCTCGACGATAACCATGTGCGAAAGGCGTTCGGCGATAGATCGCGACGCGAGTGCCGAGAAGGATGGCGGCGACGACGAACGCGCTCCAACCGCTGCTCGCGGAGACGCTCCCGATTCGTAGGCCCCCCGCGGCCTCGATCAGGATCGCAAAGAGCACGACTGCGATGATGGTGACGTCGAGAAGCAGTGAGGGTGACCCTCCAGTTTTTGTAGTCGTCGGCCGTCCCTTGCTGGCCGAGAGAGCCGCCATTGCGAGCAAGATGGGAAGGAAACCAGGAAACAGGAACGCTTTCGCCTCGCGCGCGATGCGAGCTTGCCATCCGAGGAGCTGCCAAACGGCTCGATGCGCATGTGTGGGCGAGGCGAGGAAGCTTTCCGCGTTGGGCGACCAAAATGTGGCCTCCGCCAAGCTACGCTCGAGCCCGAGCTCTTCCTGAACGCTGAGATAAGGAAGCAAGAACGGCACGTTGAGGATTAGGACCAAGACCGTGGCCACCACGATGTCCTTCGAGAGGCGGCTCGAAGGACCGAGCTCGCCAAAGAGAAGGAGGTAAAGGAGCAAGCTCGCGGCCGTGAGGGCGAGAAAAAGGCCGCTTTGACCACCGGACCAAGCCGTCAGCGAGAAAAAAAGACACGCCGCGACGAGGTGTCGCGTGGAGCCCTTGCGCGCGTAGCGGTGGAGATACAGGAGGCAGAATGGGATCCATTGCACCGTAGCCAGATGCAGTTGGCCTAGCCGAAAGAATCGTGGTGGGGTAAAGGCGAAGACGATGCCCGCGAGGAGAGCGCCCCACGTCCCGAGCCCGAGCTCTCGCGCGAGCAGGAAGGCGCCGAAGCCTGAAAGCGCGCACGAGGCGAGCAAGACGAGGTTCATCGCGAGCAGGGGCTCTCCGGTGGAGAGCAGCACGGGTGCCGCGGCGAGAGCGCTTCCGATTTGATGCTCCGAGTAAGCGAGCGTGTTGCGCTTTGGATAGAAGATGTTCGCATCGAAGATCGAAAGGGGCGCGTGCGCGAGGGCGTGGACATCCCAGCCGAGTGTCCACAGAAACAGACGGGTATCCGGACCGAGATCGAGGGCCTGTGTGCCCGGCGCGGTGCTGAGCGGCCACGCAAAAAGCGCCGTCAGCACGACGAAGAGGAGCGCGACCGCGGCAGCGGAGAGGCGGGGATGGGCGAGCATCTCAGCGTATTTGCGACACTAGCACGTGAAAGGCAAACACGCCAGAGGTGGTCCCTAAGCAATTGTTCTATAGGGACTTAACGGGATTTCTGTCTTGACAGCGATGGACCGAAATTCTATAATTCGAGGGTCCATGCGAATAACTCGCGTCCTGTCAATCTCTTGTATTGGCCTTTGCGTAGGCTTAGCAGCGAGTGTCGGCGCGTCCGCAGGGCCGATTTACAAAGTTGTCCTGGACGATGTGATCCACGGCGTCACCGCGGGGCACGTCATCGACACCATCCACGCCGCGGCCGAAGATGATGCCGAGCTCGTGCTCATCCAGCTCAAAACACCTGGCGGGCTGCTCTCCGCAACGCGGGATATGATCGAGGTCATGCTCAACAGTGAGCGCCCTGTCGTCGTCTACGTTGCGCCGGCCGGAGCCCATGCGGCCTCGGCTGGGTTTCTCATTATGATCGCCGCAGACGTCGCCGCGATGGCGCCGGGCACCAATACCGGGGCGGCAACGCCGATATCCGGTAGTGGACAGGAGCTGCAGGAGACGCTGCAAAAAAAAGTGACCTCGGATGCGGCTGCTTATACACGTTCGCTCGCGGAGCGGCGGAATCGCAATCCGGAAATCGCGGAGAAAGCGGTAACGGAGACGCTCTCGTGGACGGCTTCCGAAGCCCGCGAGCTAGGTCTCATCGATTACATCGCGAGCAGCGAAAGCGAGCTGCTCGAATTTCTCGACGGAAAGACGATCCCGAGACCGGGAGGCGCTGAGATCGTGTTGGCGACGGCGGGGAAAGTCGTGGTGCTCCGCGAGATGACGCGCAAGCAAAAAATCCTCGCGTTCATCGCGAACCCGAACATCGCGCTTCTTTTGGGAATGATGGGTCTCGCAGGGCTCTATATGGAGTTCTCGAATCCGGGCCTGCTCTTTCCAGGCATTTTCGGCGCTGTCGCGCTCCTGCTCGCGGCCTTTGCCTTCGAGATTCTGCCGGTGAACATCGTCGGGGTCATTCTTCTCGTCGCTGGTTTCGGGCTTCTTATTGTGGAAGTGGTTACG